>Ga0164243_10014799_pt1 | contig 10838 bp, 9 predicted proteins | sample OricompcompostOP_FD_108781 | JGI IMG/M metagenome (GOLD analysis project Ga0164243, IMG submission 108781) | Organic Plus compost microbial communities from Emeryville, California, USA - Original compost - Organic plus compost (OP) | ecosystem: Engineered > Solid waste > Mixed feedstock >...
GCGCAAGGGCGTGCGCTACTTCGGGCCGTACTCGCACGCCTGGGCGATCCGGGAGACGCTCGACCTGCTGCTGCGGGTGTTCCCGGCCCGGACCTGCTCGGCCGGGGTGTTCAAACGGTCCCGCCAGATCGGCCGGCCGTGCCTGCTCGGGTACATCGGGAAGTGCTCGGCGCCGTGTGTCGGCCGGGTCAGCGCCGACGAGCACCGGGCGATCGTGGACGACTTCTGCGACTTCATGGCCGGGCACACCGACACGATGGACCGCCGGCTACGGCGGGAGATGGCGGAGGCGTCCGAGCAGCTGGAGTTCGAGCGGGCGGCGCGGATCCGGGACGACCTGGCGGCGCTGCGGCGGGCGGTGGAGAAGCAGGCGGTGGTGCTGCCGGACGGTACCGACGCCGACGTGGTGGCGTTCGCCGAGGACCCGCTGGAAGCCGCGGTGCAGGTGTTCCACGTGCGGGGCGGCCGGGTGCGCGGGCAGCGCGGCTGGGTGGTGGAGAAGGTCGAGGACCTGTCCACCGGCGAGCTGGTCGAGCAGTTCTGCACCCAGGTGTACGGGGCGGCCGACTCGCCGGAGGCGGCGAACATCCCGCGCGAGGTGCTGGTACCCCAGCTGCCCGCGGACGCCGACACGCTCGCCGAGTGGCTGTCCGAGCGCCGTGGCTCCCGGGTACGGCTGCGGGTGCCGCAGCGCGGTGACAAGCGGGCGCTGTTCGAGACGGTGGAACGCAACGCGAAGCAGTCCCTCGCCCAGCACAAGCTGCGCCGCTCCGGCGACCTGACCGCGCGCAGCAAGGCCCTCGAAGAGATCGCCGAGGCGCTCGGCATGGACTCGGCGCCGCTGCGGATCGAGTGCTACGACATCTCGCACATCCAGGGCACCGACGTGGTCGCCAGCATGGTGGTGTTCGAGGACGGCCTGGCGCGCAAGAGCGAGTACCGGCGGTTCGCGGTGCGCGGCAACCCGGACGGTACCGGTACCGACGACGTGTCGGCGATGGCCGAGGTGCTGCGCCGCCGGTTCTCCCGGTACCTGGAGGCGCGGGCCGAGTCCGGTGACCCGATCGGCGGCGACGACGCGGACGAGCCGCGCCCCGACGACCAGCCCAGCGGGCAGGTGCCGGGCATCGACCCTAGGACGGGCCGGCCGCGCAAGTTCGCGTACCCGCCGCAGCTGGTCGTGGTGGACGGCGCGCAGCCGCAGGCGGACGCCGCCGCCGGGGTACTGGCCGAGCTCGGCATCGACGACGTGACCGTGTGCGGCCTGGCGAAGCGGCTGGAGGAGGTGTGGCTGCCGAGCAGCGTGGACGAGTACCCGGTGATCCTGCCGCGTACCAGCGAGGGGCTGTACCTGCTGCAGCGGGTGCGGGACGAGGCACACCGGTTCGCCATCACTTACCACCGGCAGCGTCGTTCGAAGCGGATGACGACGTCGGTGCTGGACGAGGTGCCGGGTCTCGGCGCGGTGCGGCGCAAGGCGCTACTGCGGCACTTCGGTTCGGTGAAGCGGCTGCGGGCCGCGCGGGTGGAGCAGATCGCCGAGGTGTCGGGGGTCGGGCAGCGTACGGCGGCGTTGGTGTTCGCCGCGTTGCACCCGGACGAGGGGACTTCGGGCGACACGGCCGCGGCCGGGGCCGCGGAGACGACCGGCGACGTAGGCTCTGCCGGTGCAGAGCCGCCGGACGGCGGGGGAGACCGGGACGCGGCGAGTGGTGCCGCCGGGTCCGGTCGCGAGGGGGGCGAGTGAACGACCAGCAGGCCGCGACGGCCGACCGGTTCGACGGCGCGGTGGCCACCGGCGCCGGCGGGCCGCGGCACGACCAGATGGAGTTGGTGATCGTCACCGGGGTGTCCGGAGGCGGCCGTTCCACGGTGGCCCGCGCGCTGGAGAACGTCGGGTACTACGTGGTCGACAACCTGCCGCAGGCGTTGATGGTGACGATGGCGGAGCTGGCGTACCGGTCGGGTGGCGCCACCCGCCGCACCGCAATGGTGCTGGACGTGCGCAGCCGCGCGTTCTCCACCGACCTGGCCGGCGCGGTGCGGGCGCTGCGGGAGCGCGGGTTCCGCCCGCACGTGGTGTTCGTGGACGCCGACGACGAGGTGCTGATCCGCCGGTTCGAGTCGGTACGCCGGTCGCACCCGTTGCAGGGCGAGGGCCGGCTGGCGGACGGTATCGCCGCCGAGCGGGCGTTGCTGGCCGGCGCCCGGGCCGAGTCCGACGTGCTGATCGACACCACCCAGCTCAACGTCAACCAGCTGCGCGCCCGGGTGGAGGAGCTGTTCGGTACCCCGGACGTCCGGGCGTTGCGGATCACCGTGCTGTCCTTCGGCTTCAAATATGGCTTGCCGCCGGACGCGGACTTCGTGGTGGACGCGCGGTTCCTGCCGAACCCGTTCTGGGTGCCGGAGCTGCGCGACCACACCGGCCTGCAGCCCGACGTCAGCCGGTACGTGCTGGGCCAGCCCGGCGCGGACACGTTCGTCGCCGGGTACGCCGACCTGATCGGCGCCAGCGCCGGCGGGTTCGAGCGGGAGGGCAAGCGGTACCTGACCGTCGCCGTCGGCTGTACCGGCGGGAAGCACCGCAGCGTGGCGATTGCCGAGGCGCTCGCGGCCCGGCTGCGCGACGCCGGCCTCGCCGCGCACGCCCAGCACCGCGATCTGGGGCGGGAATGAGCGCCGCGGACCAGCCGACCACGGACGGCACCGGCAGGGCGGAGCCGGCGGTACGCGCCGGCAACGTGGTCGCGTTCGGCGGCGGGCACGGCCTGTCGGCGATGCTGCGCGCGCTGCGCCGCCTGGGGTACGCGCCGACCGCCGTGGTGACCGTCGCCGACAACGGCGGGTCCAGCGGCCGGCTGCGCGCCTCCCGGCCGATCCTGCCGCCCGGTGACCTGCGCCAGGCGCTCGCCGCGCTGGCCGCCGAGGACGACCTGTCGGCCACCAACGCCCGGGTGATGCAGCACCGGCTTTCCGGTACCGACGAGCTGTCCGGCCACGCGGTCGGCAACCTGCTGCTGCTGGGGCTGTTCGAGGTGATCGGCGATCCGGTGGCGGCGCTGGACCACGCGGCGGAGATGGTGCGGGCGACCGGCCGGGTGCTGCCGATGTCGCGTACCCCGCTGTCGATCGAGGCGAGCGTGCGGGGCGCCGACCCCGGCCGGCCGACCGAGATCACCACCGTACGCGGGCAGCACGAGGTCGCGGTCAGCACCGGCGAGGTGCTGACGGTACGGCTGTCGCCGGCCGAGCCGGCCGCCTGCGCGGAGGCGGTCGAGGCGATCGGCGCGGCCGACTGGCTGCTGCTGGGGCCGGGCTCCTGGTACACCAGCGTGCTGCCGCACCTGCTGGTCCCGCAGCTGCGGGACGCGATCGTGGCCAGCCCGGCCCGGCGGTTGGTCACGCTGAACCTGGCCACCGAGTCCGAGACGAGCGGGCTGTCGGCGGCCGACCACGTCGCCGAACTGACGCACTACCTGCCGGAGCTGCGGGCCGACGTGGTGTTGGCGGACGTACGGGCGGCGGACGAGGCGGCGCCCTTGCGCGCCGCGGCAGAATCACTGGGTGCCCGGTTGGTCACGGCGCCGGTGGCGGCGGCCGACGGTGGGCCGCGCCACGATCCCGCCGCGCTGGCGGCGGCGCTGGACGACATCTTCGGGGCGGACAAGCCGATCCTCGGTTCCCTGGCGGACCGAGTAGACGTGAGGTGAGCGACACGATGGCCATGACGGGGGCCGTGAAGGACGAGTTGAGCCGGGTCGATGTCACCAAGCCGTGCTGTCGCAAGGCGGAGATGGCGGCGATGCTGCGGTTCTCCGACGGGCTGCACATCATGTCCGGCCAGGTGGTGGTCGAGGCCGAGCTGGACACCGGCGCCGCGGCGCGGCGGCTGCGCCGGGAGATCGCCGAGGTGTACGGCTACCCCAGCGAGATCCACGTGCTGGCGTCCGGCGGCCTGCGCAAGGCCAGCCACTACATCGTCCGGGTGGTACGCGACGGGGAGGCCCTGGCCCGCCAGACCGGCCTGCTCGACCTGCGTGGCCGGCCGGCCCGGGGGCTGCCGCCGCACGTGGTGTCGGCCGGGGTGTGCTGCGCGGTGGCGGCGTGGCGGGGCGCGTTCCTGGCGCACGGTTCGCTCACCGAGCCGGGCCGGTCGTGTTCCCTGGAGGTCAGCTGCCCCGGCCCGGAGGCGGCCCTCGCCCTGGTCGGCGCGGCCCGCCGGATCGGCATCATGGCCAAGGCCCGGGAGGTACGCGGCATCGACCGGGTGGTGGTGAAGGACGGCGACGCGATCGGCGCGATGCTGACCCGGCTCGGCGCGCACGCCAGCGTGCTGGCGTGGGAGGAGCGCCGGGTCCGCCGGGAGGTACGCGCCACCGCGAACCGGCTGGCCAACTTCGACGACGCGAACCTGCGCCGGTCCGCCCGCGCCGCCGTCGCCGCCGCCGCCCGGGTCACCCGGGCGCTGGAGATCCTCGGTACCGACGCGCCGGACCATCTGGTGGTGGCGGGCCGGCTGCGGCTGGAGCACCGGCAGGCGTCGCTGGAGGAGCTCGGCGCGCTGGCCGATCCGCCGCTGACCAAGGACGCCATCGCGGGGCGGATCCGCCGACTCCTGGCGTTGGCGGACAAGCAGGCGCACGACCAGTCGATACCGGACACGGAGTCGGCAGTGACCGCGGAGATGCTCGCCGGCGAGGCGTGACCGGTACCACCGGGCCGCGTGCGCCGGCCGCGCACAGCCGCCGGGGAACGCAACGATAGGGTCGGAGTGTTCGGCGACGAGGCCGACGGCTCGGCCCCGTTCCGGCGGCGGTACCCGAGCGTCGCCGCCGGCCGCGGTGGGGGACGCTGGGGGCGCCCGGCGACGCGGCGGGGCGGCCCCACACCTGTGACAACAAGGGCCGGCTGTGGCCGGCGGACTTCTGGCGAGGAGATGGGTCGCGTGACCATCCGGGTTGGCATCAACGGCTTCGGCCGGATCGGCCGCAACTTCTTCCGTGCCGCGCTCGCGCAGGGCGCCGACGTGGAGGTGGTCGGCTACAACGATCTCGGCGACACGGCCACGATCGCGCAGCTGCTCAAGTACGACTCGGTGCTGGGCCGGCTGCCCGCCGAGATCAGCCACGACGACAAGTCGATCACGGTGAACGGGAAGCGCATCGTGGCGCTGGCCGAGAAGGTCGGCCCGTCCGGCCTGCCGTGGAAGGACCTGGGCGCGGACGTCGTCGTCGAGTCGACCGGCCGGTTCACCAAGGCCGAGGACGCGCGCGGGCACCTGGACGCGGGCGCGAAGAAGGTCATCATCTCGGCCCCGGCCAAGGGCGAGGACATCACGCTGGTGCTGGGCGCCAACGACGACAAGTACGACCCGGCCAACCACCACGTCATCTCGAACGCGTCCTGCACCACGAACTGCCTCGCCCCGCTGGCGAAGGTGCTGCACGACGCGTTCGGCATCGAGCGGGGTCTGATGACCACCGTGCACGCGTACACGCAGGACCAGAACCTGCAGGACGGGCCGCACAAGGACCTGCGCCGGGCGCGTGCCGCGGCGCTGAACGTGGTGCCGACCTCGACCGGCGCGGCGAAGGCGATCGGCCTGGTGCTGCCGGAGCTGAAGGGCAAGCTGGACGGGTACGCGCTGCGGGTGCCGGTGCCGACCGGTTCGGCCACCGACCTGACCGTGACGCTGGCCCGGGAGGCGAGCGTCGAGGAGATCAACGACGCGTACCGGGCGGCCGCCGACGGCCCGCTCGCCGGCTACCTGCGGTACAGCGACGACCCGATCGTGTCCAGCGACATCGTCACCGACCCGGCGTCCTGCATCTACGACGCGCCGCTGACCAAGGTGATCGGCAACCAGGTCAAGGTCATCGGCTGGTACGACAACGAGTGGGGCTACTCCAACCGGCTGGTGGACCTGGTCAAGCTCGTCGGCGCCGACCTGTAAGGACAGCGATGCGAAGCCTGAACGATCTGCTCGCCGAGGGCGTCTCGGGTCGGCGCGTGCTGGTGCGCGCCGACCTGAACGTTCCGCTGCGGCACACCGAGGGGTCGGCGACGGTGGCGGACGACGGCCGGATCCGGGCCGTACTGCCGACCATCCGGGCGCTGTCCGAGGCCGGCGCGCACGTGGTGGTCTGCTCGCACCTGGGCCGGCCGAAGGGCGCACCGGACCCGAAGTACTCGCTCGCGCCGGTCGCCGCCAGCCTGTCCGAGCTGTTGGGCGGTGCGGTGGCGTTCGCGACCGACACGGTGGGGGAGTCGGCCGACGCGGTGGTCGGTTCGCTCGCCGCCGGCGAGGTCGCGCTGCTGGAGAACCTGCGGTTCAACCCGGGCGAGACGAGCAAGGACGAGGCCGAGCGCGGCGCGTTCGCGGCGAAGCTGGCGGCGTACGGCGAGGCGTACGTGGACGACGCGTTCGGCGCCGTGCACCGCAAGCACGCCAGCGTGTACGACGTGCCGAGGCTGCTGCCGCACTTCGCCGGCGGCCTGGTGCTGCGCGAGCTGGAGGTGCTGTCGGAGCTCACCAGCGACCCGAAGCGGCCGTACGTGGTGGTGCTCGGCGGGGCGAAGGTCTCCGACAAGCTCGGCGTGATCACCAACCTGCTGCCGAAGGTGGACACCCTGCTGATCGGCGGCGGCATGTGCTTCACGCTGCTCGCCGCGGCCGGGTACGAGGTGGGTGACTCGCTCCTCGAAGCCGACCAGATCGACACCTGCCGGCGGCTGCTCGCCTCCGCCGGGGACAAGATCGTACTGCCGACCGACGTGGTGGTGGCGGCCGAGCTGTCGGCGACCGCGCAGACCCGGGTGGTCGGCGTGGACGCGATCGAGTCCGGCGACAAGGGGCTCGACATCGGGCCGGAGACGGCGAAGGCGTTCGCGGGGCGGCTCGCGGATGCGGCGACCGTGTTCTGGAACGGCCCGATGGGCGTCTTCGAGTACGAGCCGTTCGCGGCCGGCACCAAGGCGGTCGCCGAGGCGGTGGCGGGGGCCGGGTTCAGCGTGGTCGGCGGCGGCGACTCGGCCGCGGCGGTGCGTGCGCTCGGCGTCGACGAGGACGGTTTCTCGCACATCTCCACCGGCGGCGGCGCGTCGCTGGAGTACCTGGAGGGCAAGCAGCTGCCCGGCGTCGCGGCGCTGGAGGGCTGAGCCGATGGCGAGGAAGCCCGAGCCGGCGTCGGGTCGCCGGCCGCTGATGGCCGGCAACTGGAAGATGAACCTCAACCACCTTGAGGCCATCGCGCTGACCCAGAAGCTGGCGTTCTCGTTGAACGAGAAGCAGCTGTCCGAGGTGGAGACGGTGGTGCTGCCGCCGTTCACCGACATCCGCAGCGTGCAGACGCTGGTGGCCGGGGACAAGCTGCTGCTCGGGTACGGCGCGCAGGACCTCTCGCCGTACGACTCGGGTGCGTACACCGGGGACATCTCGGGCGCGATGCTCGCCAAGCTCGGCTGCGCGTACGTGCTGGTCGGGCATTCGGAGCGGCGCGAGCACCACGGCGAGGACGACACCGTGGTGAACGCGAAGGTGAAGGCGGCGATCAAGCACGAGATCGCGCCGATCCTGTGCGTCGGCGAGGGCCTGGACGTACGGCAGGCCGGTGACCATGTCGCGCACTGCACCGGGCAGCTGGCCGCCGCGCTGAAGAGCGTCAAGGCCGAGCAGGCCGGGACGCTGGTGGTGGCGTACGAGCCGGTGTGGGCGATCGGTACCGGCGAGACGGCGACACCGGAGGACGCGCAGGAGGTCATCGGCGCGCTGCGGGCGACGCTGGCGGAGCTGTACTCGCCGGAGTTCGCCGAGCAGACCCGGATCCTGTACGGCGGGTCGGTCAAGTCGAAGAACGTCGCGGGCATCATGGCCCAGCCGGACATCGACGGCGCCCTGGTCGGCGGGGCCAGCCTGGACGTCGAGGAGTTCGTGCTGATCTGCCGGTACCGGGACCTGTTCACGACCTGACCGCGGCCCGGACACGAGACGGGGCGGGTGCCGTACGGTGCCCGCCCCGTCACTGTCCGCCCTGCCGTACGGTCCGCGCCGGGGCGCCGCTATCGTTCCACCGTGCACCGTGTACACGCGTGGCTACACAATGTGCGAATCGGCGGGTGTGTCGCGCTGGCGGCTGCCCTGGTCCTGCCGCTCGCGGCCTGTTCCCGGCAGCACGGGACCGCGCCGACGCTGCGCCGCGGCGGCACCATCTACCTGCTCGCCGAGTCGAACGGGTTCGACCATCTCGACCCGCAGCGCACCTTCACCACGGCGGCGCTGAACGTCAGCCGGCTGATCTACCGCACCCTCACCGCGTTCCGCGCCGACCCGCACGGCCGGGGCGTACGGCTGCGTCCCGACCTCGCCACCGACCTCGGCCGGCCGTCGGACGGCAACCGTACCTGGCGGTTCACGCTGCGCCGCGGCAGCCGCTGGGAGGACGGCAGAGCGGTGACCTGCGCCCAACTCAAGTACGGGGTCGAGCGCAGCTTCGCGCCCGCCTCGGCCGGCGGCCCGACGTACCCGCGGCAGCTGCTCGCCGACACCGACGGCTACCGCGGCCCCGACTCCGGTGCCGGGCTGTCCTCCGTCTCCTGTGCCGGCCGTACCGTCACCTTCCGGCTGCGGCGGCCGGCCGGTGACTTCCCCGACGTGCTGGCGATGCCGGTGTTCGCCCCGGTACGGCCGGACATCGCGGCGCGCGGTGACTACGATCGGCGGCCGGCGTCGGACGGCCCGTACCGGATCGCGCGGCACACCGCCGATCGCCTGGTACTGACCCGAAACCGGTACTGGCGGGCGGCCAGCGACCCGGTGCGGCCGGCGTACCCGGACCGGTTCGTGGTGCGGTTCGGCGCCGACCCGGGCTGGTCGACCGACGCGCTGGTGACCGACACCGGGCGGGCGCGCCGGGCGATCCAGCTCGACTACAACGTGCCGCCGAACTTCGTCCAGCAGGTCATCAACGACCCGGAGCAGAGCCGCCGTACGGTGTCCGGGCTGACCGGCGCGATCCGCTACCTGGCGGTCAACACCCGCCGGGTGACCGACCTGCGCTGCCGGCGGGCGATCGGCGCGGTGCTGGACCGGCAGGCGTACCGGATGGCGGTCGGCGGGTTCGTCGCCGGCGACTACGCGAGTTCGATGCTGCCGCCGGACATCGCGCCGCACACCGCCCGCCGGGTCGTCACGCAGCCGGCCGGGGACCTGTCCGCGGCGGTGGCGTTGATCGGGCGTACCGGTCGGTGCCCGGCCACGCTGACCCTGGACTACCAGGACGTGGCCAGCTACCGGTGGGCGGCGCAGACCATCGTCGACTCGTTGCAGCGCATCGGCATCCAGGTACGCCCGCATCCCATCCCGAAGTCCCGCTTCTACGACGTGGTCGGCGATCCGCGCACCGAGCACGACCTGGTCCTGGCGGCGTGGGTACCGGACTGGCCGAGCGGGTCGTCGCTGATGCCGACGCTGTTCGACGGCCGGGTACTGGCGCAGCACGCCACCGGCGGCAACTACAACCTGTCCCAGCTGGCCGATCCGGCCGTCGACCGGATGATCGACCAGGCCGAGGCGGCCACGTCCCGGCGCGCCCAGGAGGCCGGCTGGTCCGCGGTGGACCGGGCGGTGCGCGAGCGCGGCGCGGTGGTACCCATCCTGTACGAGCGGGGCCTCGCCATGTACGGCGGCGCGGTCGGTGGCGCGGTGATGCAGCCCAGCTACGGTGAGCCGGACGTCCTCGGGCTGGGACTGCGCCGGGAGGCCCCCACCAGTACGGTCGGGTGAGCCGGCCGCCGGTACGGGTCTGCCCGTTGTCGTCCGCCGTTGGCCGGTTATGCTGGGACACCGGTCACCGATCGGCGACAGCGCAGCGCGATCGTCCGGTGACCGAGTCCGGCACCGGCCGGTCCGTGTAATGCATCGAGAGGATTCGCCCCGCATGACCTGGTTGGCCTACGTCCTGACCGGCTTGTTGTTCGCCACCAGCGGCGTCCTGGTGCTGCTGATCCTGCTGCACCGCGGCAAGGGCGGCGGGCTGTCCAGCATGTTCGGTGGCGGGGTGTCGTCGAGCCTGTCCGGATCGTCGGTGGCGGAGAAGAACCTGGACCGCTTCACCGTCATCTGCGGTGTGCTGTGGTTCGCCTGCATTGTCGGGCTCGGCCTGTTGCTGAAGGTGTTCCAGGCTAAGTCGTAATGTGAAAATCGGCCCTGCGCAGGTGCCTGAACAGGGGATTCGTCATAAACTCAGCGCGCGGCCGTTGTGCGGCCGCGCGCTGAGTCTGTCCGTGGACGTTTCCCGCCGGCGGCAGGCTCGCGTGGTGTCTTGCGTTCTGACCCCCCAGCGCGAAGACAGGAGCGAGAAACCGTGGCCACTGGCAACAGCGCCATCCGCGGAACACGAGTGGGTGCCGGCCCGGCGCGGTGGGCCGATCACGCCGAGCCCGCACCCCGCAGGTACGTCAGCTACTGGTGTGCCAACGGCCATGAGGCCCGGCCGCTGTTCTCCGCCGGCGCCGAGGCGCCGGACACCTGGGACTGCCCGCGGTGCGGCCTGCCCGCCGGGCGGGACCGCGACAACCCGCCGGAGCGGCCGCGTACCGAGCCGTACAAGACGCACCTGGCCTATGTGAAGGAGCGGCGCAGCGACACCGACGGCGAGGCGATCCTCGCCGAGGCGCTCGCCCGCCTCCGCGACAAGCGCGGCTGAGCATCGGCGGCGCGCACCGGCGTCGGGTACGCCCCGGCGCCGGTGCGGTGTGCCTGGCCACCGCAGTCGTCGGCGCGGCCCGACGGTGCGCCAAGCCCGGCGACGTGCGCGGCCCGGCGGCGTACGCGGGCC
>Ga0164243_10014800_pt1 | contig 10837 bp, 7 predicted proteins | sample OricompcompostOP_FD_108781 | JGI IMG/M metagenome (GOLD analysis project Ga0164243, IMG submission 108781) | Organic Plus compost microbial communities from Emeryville, California, USA - Original compost - Organic plus compost (OP) | ecosystem: Engineered > Solid waste > Mixed feedstock >...
CGTCGGCCGTCCACGCCCAGCCGGACACCGGCTCGGTGAGGACGACATCGCGGACGGCCGAGGCGATCGTGCCGAGGGTGTCCGTGCGGCGGGCCGCCAGCGCGGCGACCTGGTCCGCCAGGGCTCGCTTGCGCTGGAATCGCTCGCGCGCCGCTTCGAGCCGGCTGGCCGCCTCGGTGAGGGTGGGGAGCCTCGCGGCGAGCGGCTGGAGCTGCGTCCGCTCCGCCTCCCACGTGGCGATGCGTTCCAGGTCGCGGGCGATGGCGGCCCGGCGGTCATCGGCGGCGGCGCGCTCCCCGCGCTGCTGCACGAGGAGCTGGCGCACGGCGGCGTCGCGGTCGCGGAGCGTCTCGATCGCCTGGACCTCACCCTCCCGGCGAGCGACGGCCGCTCCAGCCTCCTCGATCTGCTTGCCGGCGGCGGTGAGCGCGGCGCTGCGGGAGGCGATGGCCTCCCGCGCGGCGGCGATCTCGGCCGGGAAGTCGTGGCCGGCCGCCTGCTGCTCGTGAAGGCGCCTGTAGGTGGCCGCGTCGGCCGTGAGCCGCTTGCGGTCCTCGGCGATACCCTGCTGGGCCTGGCGGATCGTCTCCAGCCCGAGCAGGCGGCTCACCTCGCGGCGGCGTTCGGAGTCCCCGAAGCCCCCGAAGAAGGAGAGCTCCTTCTGACGGGTGAAGAAGGTGGCGACGAACGCCTGGTGCGACAGGCCGATCAATTTCGTGGCTACGTAATCGCTGACCGGCTTCGTGCCGGAGACGATCAGGGCTTCATCGCCGGATTCCGTAACCTCGTAGATCGCGGCAACGGTGGCCGTCTTCTTCAGCTCGCGCTCGACGATCACGTTGCGCCCCGTGTCCGGGTCCTCCATCAGGACCGTGACCTTGGTGAATCCGCTGCGGCCGCGCGGACGGATGTCCTTGCTCTTGATCGCCGCCGGGTTGTAGAGGCACCACTCGATCGCCTCGAAGAGGGTTGTCTTGCCGACGCCGTTGTTGCCGATCACGCCGACCGTCGCGGCGTTCGGGATGGCGATCTCGTGATGCCCGGCGTACTGCTTGTAGTTCTCGAGCTCGACGCGCGTGAGGATCATGCGGTGCCCGCCTCCTCCGGTTCGGGGATTTCCTGGGCGAGGATGGCGTCCAGCAGCGCCTGGTCGCCGCGTTCGAGGAAGCGCTCGGCGAAGGCGGCATCGTAGTGGACGCCGGTGCGTTCGGCGACGAAGGTACGGAAGAGCGAGCGGATGTCCGGCACGCTGTCGAAATCGACGGTGGGGCCGGTCATCTCGGGCGTGAAGAGGGTCCGCTCCTGGGCGACGGTGATCGACCAGCAGAAGGGCTCCGATTCGCGCCGGACGATCGATTCGACCTCCCGGCGGACCGGGCGCTCCGCCTCGCGCAGTTCCACCCGCACCATCGCGTCCGGGGTGGCCTCGGCCTGGAGCTGGCCGAGGATACGGTCGGCGATGTCGCGGGCGAGGAGGCCGCCGGACCCGTAGACCGGCTTCAGCGAGACCATCGGGCGGGCGGGCATGTCGATATGCTCCACGTCCACGGCCTCGCCGGGATCGCCCATCGTGACGAGGGTGTAGCCGGGAGTGACGTTCCAGTCTCCGAACCCGAAGCGTTCGGTCGATCCGGCGTACCAGGCCTTCGGCGCGGGCTGCATCGGGACGTGATAGTGGCCGAGCGCGATGTAGTCGAAGCGCGAATCGAGCAGGGCGGTGTTCAGCTCCTGTTCGCCGGCCTCGGTGTGCTGGCCGGGTTTGAGGATGCCGGGCACCATGCCGTGGCAGACGAGGATGTTGCGTCGCCCCGGCATCACGAGCGGCGCCACCGGGTCCGGATTCGTGAGCGCGCCGTGCGGGATCGCCTGGATGTGCAGGTTCATCGCCGCGAAGGGCTCTTCCGTGATGTGGATATCCTCGTAGTCGGCGGCGAAGCGGATCTCCGGCAGCGCGAGGTCGAGCACGGAGTAGGCGGAGCCGCCGGTGCGCAGGCGCGGCGTATCGTGGTTGCCCGCGATGACCACGGTCGGGATGCCGGCCTGTTCGATCCGGCGCATCTGGCGGATGAAGAGGCGGAGCGAATGCCAGGTCGGGCGCGTGTGATGGAAGACATCGCCGCTGTGGATCACGAGGTCTACATCGCGGCGCAGGATGTCCGTGATGGCTCGCTCGAAGGCCTCATCGACATCGATCGTGCGCTGGTTGCGCCCGGTATCCGGATCGACCTTGTTCAGGCCGCGGTAGCCGAGGTGGGTGTCCGAGATGTGGGCGATGCGGATGGGCGGCAGGGCGGGACGCTCGATCATGAGCGGCCCCAGAGCGCGCGGGCGCTGTCGAGCTGGCCCTGGGCGAAGCGCCACGGGTTGCTGCCGCGTTTCGCCGTACCGGCCGCATAGAGCTGGTTCAGGTTGCGGATCACGTTGTCGATCGCCTCCGGATCGAGGCCCTCGGCATAGGTGAGGACCTCGGCCTTGGGCGGGCAGGTGGCGCCCATCAGCTTCTGGAGCGTGCGGAAGAGGGCATCGCCGGGGTGGGAGACCCGCTTCTCGTTGCCGAAGATGCGTTGCCCCCAGATGCCGGGGAGCGTCGGCGGCATCGGGAAGGTGCCGAAGAGGGGCGAGCGGAAATGGGCGTGGCGGACGAGCATCCGCCCCTTCTGGAGGCCGAGCAGTTCCTGCTTCGCCGTCTCCGAGATCGAGCGGTAGGCGGCGTTGATGATCTCCTCGTCGCCGACCCGCCCGTAGAACGACGTGCCGCAGTTGCCGAGGATCTCGCCATCCACCTTGGAGCGGAACTGCTGCGCGCCGAGCAGGACCACGTTCAGGTGACGCCCACGCGCGGCGATGTCGACCAGGGTGTCGCGCAGGCCGCCCTCGCCGCCGCTGGGGGCGTACTTGTTCAGCTCGTCCACGAAGACGATCAGCTTGTCGACGCCCATGCCACTCTTCTCGGCCATGTTCCAGATGCGGTTGATCGTGCTGCTGACGATCAACTCCTGCGCCGTGGTGTTGCAGGCGCTGATGTCCACCACCCGCAGCTCGCTGGGGCTGAACTCGGCATCGACCTGCTTCGCGGTGCCGTACTCGACCGCGCCCTCCGCGAGCAGGCCGCCGAGCTTGTCCTTCAGGCCCCGGAAGCGGTTCTGCGCCTTGCGGATCGTCGCCTTGTGGTGACCGCGCCAGGTGTCCTCGCCGGTCGCCTCGAAGTGGTTCTCGATCTCGCCGAAGATCGCCTTCAGGCCTTCCAGGGAGTCGACGTGCATCTCCCGGAGCTCGTAGATGAAGCCCATCATCTTGTCGTCGAGATCGTTGAAGTCGAAGACCTTGTGCGGGTACCAGAGCACCCGCTCCAGCGACCAGAGGATCGGGAAGATGGCGTCGGTCTCGCCCGGCATCGTGCGGGCGGTGTTCAGCGCGGCGTAGTCGTTGAAGCCCTCCAGGCGGACGACGCCATTGACCGGCTTCGGATCCGCCCCGAACTTCAGCGGCGCGAAGATACGCAGGTTCGCGAACGCCTCCGGCTCCAGCCCGAGTGCGGCGTAGGCGTCGAGATGGTCCTTCGAGAGGCCCTTGAACCCCACCGCCTCGTAGGCGGCGCGGTGCTCGTCATCGACCGGGACTGCCGGCTTGTCGAGCCAGAGCAGGTCCGGCCCCTTCACGTTGAACATCAGTGCCGCGACCGACTTCCCTTCCTTCCGGAGCGTCTGGAAGATCGAGGAGATCAGGAAGAGCGCGTGGCTCGTCTTCGTGGCGAGGCCGGATTGCCCCGTCCAGTTCGCGTGCCCCGCCTCCGGTCCGAGCAGGTAGTTCTCGTCCAGCAGGAGGGGCGTGCGCTGGAAGCGGGGGAAGCCCCGCTCGTCCGGCACGGGGGTGCCGAACTCGTCACGCTCGTAGTTGCCGTTCGTGTGCATCAGCGCCGGGATCGGCAGGCCGTCGAAGGCGCGGCGACCCAGCGCGAATTCGATCGCCGCCTCGGTCGCGAAGTAGACCGGGCCGGTCACCACCGGGCGCTGCGAGGAGACGTCCTCCCGCAGGTGCTGGGTGGCGAGCACGTTCACCGCGAAGACGAGGATCTCCGGTCGCTGGGTGGGAGCCATCTCGGCGAGGCCTTCTTCCAGGCGGCGGTCGAAGTAGTCATCGAGGAAGGAGCGGAGGTCGGAGTAGCGGCGCGGTTCGTCCACCACGCCGATGACGGCGGCCTCCTCCGAATAGGCGACGACGATGTGCCCGACATCGAGCGTCAGCGCCTCGTCCGCCGCCCAGAAGTAGAAGGTGTGCGAGCCAGCCGGCTCCCGCTCGCTGCTCACGACGCGCCCGATGATGCCGGTGTGCTGATCGGCGAGGTCGCGGAACTTCTCCTGCTGCCAGGCGCGCGGTATGGAGGTCTCGCCTTCCTCGTCGAGGCCGGGCCGGATGGGCGTGGGGGTGAAGGGCGGATCGATCGTCTGGCTCATGGTCGGCGCTCCGGGCAAACAGCGGGAGAGGGGGACATCAGCTTGGCCAGCCGGCAGTGAGGGCGGCGAGGCGGCGTTTCAGGATCGCTTCGAGGTAGTGGATCGGGTAGAGCAGGGTCGGCCAGCGGGGATCGGCGGTGGCGCGGGGCAGGCGCTCGGAGACGAGCCAGCCGGCGATGCGGTCGATCTCCTCCGGCGTCTCCACCTCGTGCGGCGCCTCGATCCGCACCAGCGCGTGCCGGGCGTCGAGGCCGGAGGAGTCCCAGAACCGCTGGTACCACATCGTCCGGTTCTCGGTTGGGGTCTCACCGTCGTCCCAGACGCTGCGCTCGGCGTTCGCGCGGGTGATGTAGCGGAAGGCGGACGTGCGGTGCCCCTCCGGGAGATTGAAGAGCGCGACCGCCTCCGCACCGGCAAGGTGCTGCATCTGGAGTGATTTCACCAGCCCGATCGCCTGGGAGACGTTCTGGCGCAGCTTGCCATCGACCACCAGCCAGGCGTCTCCATCCTCCGGCGAGACCTCCCCGGCCCAGAAGCGGATCAGGTCGCTCTCCAGCTCCGCGCGGAGCGTGGCCGACATCCGCTGCGAGAGCTCGATCAGGCGGCCGTAGTGCTGGACCAGCGCATCGTAATTCTCCGGCAGGACGCCGTCCGGGGCGATCGGGTCGATCACGGTATGCCCGCGCCCCTCCAGCCATTCCTGGATGCGCGCGAGCTCGTAGGAGCCGGTGTGCAGCGGGAAGAGCCACGCCTGGCTCTGGCGCAGCGATCCCGGCAGCAGCGCCGCCTCGCCCTGCGCGTTCCGGTGGAGGATGCCCGCCACGGAGAGGGCAACAACGACCGGCACGAGGCCGATCCTGCCGATCGGCAGCGTCTTCTGCGTGCCGTCGAGGAAATAGCGGAATCGCGTCTCGCCCCGGAGGCGCGGCACCTCGATGGCGCGGATCGGCCCTTCCAGCCGCTCCAGCTCGATCGGGAAGTTCTCGGGCGTGCGCAGCGGGTCCTCGCTGACGGGCATGCTGCCGATCGCGAGCTCCAGCGAACCGGACCGCCGCATGTCGCGCAGGCCAAGTTCCCGTTCGCCGACCTCCGAGCGGAAGCGGCGGAACTCCTCGGCGATGGGGATGGATGGCGATGGGCGCCGCAGGGAATCGGTCATGGCTGCCAACTCGTGAATCCCCGGCCCCGCCGTGTCATCCACGGCATCGGGCGGGGGAGGGATCGTCCGGGGCGCGGGAGAGCGTGTCCACCACGACGGGCATTGCGGGAATGCGAACGGGTGTTCCGATTCGGAGTATAGCGATCCGGAGGGGTGATTGTCATCTGCCAGGCCAGCATCAGGACGCCGGGTTCGTGCACGGCAGCGCGAGGTCCGGCACGGTGACGAGGTCGTAGCCCTGATCCTGCAGGGAGGCGATGATGACCGGCAGTGCGACCGCCGTCGAGGACTCCGTGGCAGGGCCGTCGAGGTGGAACTCGACGATGGCGCCATCGGTGACGTTGGGCAGCACGCGGTCGATCACGCCCTGGGCGGTCGCATCCTTGCCGAAGTCTGCCGCCGTCACCGCCCAGCCGACCGGCATGTAGCCCATCTCTGCGACGATCCTCCGCACGCGGGCATCGGTCGCGGCGGCGTAGGGCGTGGCCCAGGTCGCGACGGGCTGGCCGGTGATCGAGGCGATGGCGTCCACGGAGGCCTTGAGGTCGGCGCGGATCGCGTCGTCCGGGAGGTTCGTCAGGTAGGTCGAGGCGTAGCCGTGGGTGCCGATGGTGAAGCCGGCATCGCGGAGGCGGATCAGGTAGTCGCGGTGCGTCTCCGCCCAGTTGCCCATGGCGAACATCGTGGCCGCGACATCCTGCGCGACTAGGGTGTCCAGCACCGTCTGCGACGGGGTCTCGCCGACGCCGATGTTGAAGATGAGCGCCACCCGCTTGCAGCCGGGATCGCCAGCGGTGAACCAGGGATCGGGGTTGGCCGCGCTGAGGTACAGCGCGTGGATGTAGCCCATCACGCCCTTCGCCGCGACCGGCACGAAGCCGGACTCCGGGGCGCCGGTCACCGTCACCGTGTCGTGGAGCGCCGCGACGGCGAGGACCTCGCAATCGAGGGCGGGACAGGCCCGGACGTTCGCGGCATCAGTGCCGACGATGCGGGTGGTGGCGCCGATCTCCGGCTGGACGAGCGATGCCGCGCCGATGCGGGGCGCGAGCAGAGCGAGCAGGATGACGACGACGAGGACGGCGTTCAGGAGATGGATCGCGCCGAGGCTGCGGCGGACGCGGCCGAGCGACGCCGGCTCCGGGCGTCGACGGTGGCCGGGATCGGGATACCGGGGCTGCGATGCGGATGGGGGAACGACGATGGCCATGCTGCCTCCTCGTGACGGTGAGTCACATGTACGTACAGTATGGCGAGTCGGTTCGCGACGGTCAAACGTGCGCCGGGGCAGGGGATGGTAAGGTATCGCGACATCATGCCGATTCCCGGCCCGTCCGCTATCCGCCGACCACTAACCACCTGACCATGGAAAGCCCCGCCGATGAGCGAATCCTCCTCCATCACGCCCACGTCCACCGCCACCGGATCGTCCGCTGCTCCCGCGAGTGCCCCCAAACGCTGGGCGGGACGGTTCGCGGAGTCACCGGACGCACGGCTGGAGGCGTTCAACGCCTCCGTTACGTTCGACATCCAGCTTGTGCGGGAGGATATCCGCGGCTCCATCGCCCACGTCCGCATGCTCGGGCGGCAGGGGATCGTGACGCCGGACGAGGCGACGGCGATCGAGCGCGGCCTCTGGCAGGTGATGGACGAGGTCGATGCCGGCACGTTCGGCCTCACCATCGCCGATGAGGACGTCCACACCGGGGTCGAACGCCGCCTCTACGAGCTGATTGGCCCGGTCACCGGCAAGCTGCACACCGCCCGCAGCCGCAACGACCAGGTGGGGACGGACCTCCGCCTCTGGACGCGGCGGGCGCTGGTGGAGATCGCGGCGAAGCTGGAGGACTTCGCGAATGCCCTGCTGGAGGTGGCGCGGGCGCATCCGGAGGTCGTGATGCCCGGCTACACGCATCTCCAGCGTGCGCAGCCGGTCCTGCTGGCGCATCACCTTCATGCCTACGTGGAGATGACCCTGCGCGACCTCGACCGCGTGACGGATGCCTACCGGCGGGCGGACGTGCTGGTGCTCGGCTCGGCGGCGCTGGCGGGGACGACCTACCCGATCGACCGCGAGAGTGTGGCCGCCGACCTCGGGTTCTCCCGCATCTCCGCCAACAGCCTCGATGCCGTCTCCGACCGCGACTACGTGCTGGACACGATCTACGCCTGCGCACTGATCGCGATGCATGTCTCCCGGCTCAGCGAGGAACTGATCCTCTGGTCCTCCGGCGAGTTCCGCTTCATCACCCTCTCGGACGCCTTCTCGACCGGCTCCTCGATCATGCCGCAGAAGAAGAACGCCGATGTGGCCGAACTCGGGCGTGGCAAGACGGGGCGCGTCTACGGGCACCTGATGGGCCTGCTGACGACGGTGAAGGGCCTGCCGCTGAGCTACAACAAGGACTTGCAGGAGGACAAGGAGGGGCTCTTCGACGCGGTGACGACCGTGCTCCAGCTGCTCGATGTCTTCCCGCCGATGATCCGCACGGCCACGTTCAACGCGGATCGCATGGCCGCCGCTGCCGTGGACGACTTCACCCTGGCGACCGACGCCGCCGACCTGCTCGCCAAGCGCGGCGTGCCTTTCCGCGAGGCGCATGAGGTGATCGGCTCCCTCGTCGGGCGCTGCGTGCGCGAGGGCAAGACCTTCGCCGACCTCACCGATGCCGAATGGGCGGCGGTGCATCCCGTCTTCGCGGAGGAGAAGCCGCCGCTGGACGCCCTGACGAGCATCGCGGGGCGCGATGTGCCGGGCGGGACCGCGCCGAACCGCGTGAGGACGGCGCTGGAGGAGGCGGAACGCCAGCTTGGCGTGCAGGCGACGTGGATCGCCGAGCACCGGCAGAGCCTGGAGACGCTCTTCTCCCGGCCGGCCTCGGTCGGGAGATGACCTGACGCTGAGTCCGTTACCGGAGCGGCGAATCACGGACGCGTCTGCGCGGTCACCAGGGGTGCCGTACGGGGAATGCGCCGGGTAGGGCTCCTAGGCCCGCTGCCAGCCTCCAGCCACGAAGCGCCAGGTCGAGGTGGATGGGCTGAGGACCGGCACCAGATCGGCCTCGTACGGCGCGATGTCGGTGTGCTCGACGGCGATCTTCAGCCCGTCGCCGGCGTCGCGCACATCGAGGATCGCGGCGGCGTGCGGCGGTTCGATCAGCGCGGCGAAACCGAGCTGGAGCAGCGGCCCGGTGGCGAGCTCGTAGCGGACGTGGACATGCCCGGAAAGTGCCACGACCGGCGACGTGCGGCCGGCGATGCCGGCGAGCGAGTCGTCCCACGTCGCGTCCCCGGCGTACGGGAAGCCGGCATCCGTCAGGTACTGGCCGACGTTGACGAGGGGGAAGTGCGAGAGGACCAGCGCCGGCCCCTCGTCCGGAAGGCGGATGCCCCCGGTCCACCACCGCTCCGGATGCTGCTCGACCACGACATCGACCGCGCGCACCACCGCTGGCCATTGCGGGAGCTGCTGGTTCGGCAGGTTCCGCGCGATCGCGGCCGGCCAGTCGATCCCGTCGTGGTTGCCGGGCACGATGAGCACGGGCTTGCCCAACGCCGCGATCCGGCTCATCCCGGCGTCCAGCGAGGCCTCGTCCTCGAACATCACGAGGTCACCGAGGATGGCCACCGCATCGATCTCCCGCTCCCGCATCCAGGCGAGGGCATCCTCCAGCATCGCCAGCGACCGCGCGAACGGGTAGGGGTTGATGAAGCGGCGGGGCGGCGATCCCGCTGGGGCCAGATGCAGGTCGGTCAGGACGCCGAGTCGCAGGTGCTTGGTCACCGGGGGGCCTCCGGGGCGTCATCCGCCGTGCAGGTCGTCATCGCTCCCGCCTCACCCGGTGCCCGGCGATCGTGACAACGCCATGACGCCGGACCGGATGGCGGGCGGCGTCATGGTGCCAGAAACCGTGCGATCACGCATCCCTCTTCGCGACCGGCGCCGCGTCGTGCGTTTGCGCCATGCCGGCGGGATGGCCGGCGTCCGGCTGTGCGGCGTGAACGATGAGGCGGGCGGCAAGGGCGATGGTCATGAGGGTGACGATGCTGTAGATGGCCAGCAGCCAGGAGAAGCCGATCACGACCAGTTCCACGCCGAGGAAGATCGTCTGCGCGACCCCGAGGGCCCCCGCGGCAAGCACCGTCCAGCGCTTCCGCTGCGGGAGGGCGACGCCGCAGAGCAGCGAGCCGGCTCCCACGAGGACCAGGGCGAGGCCGGGGATCGTGTAGGTGGGGAAGGGGGAGCCATCCAGCAGCGAATCGGGGATCGGCAGCATGCCCGCGATCAGCGCGATTCCGCCGAGGACGGCGGAGATGCCCCAGAAGCCGCAGCAGTAGGCGAGCAGATCGTACAGCCGCCGGTCCCGCGGGTGGGACCGGGTGTGGTCATGGTGGATGGTCGTCATCGCGGGCCTCCTCCCCGGCGGGACGGGTGCGCCCGGACAGCGCCGCGCTCGCCACTCGTCCACCCTGATTGTCCCGCTCTGGCGATACCAGCCGGGACACAACGGCGCGGCGGGCATGTCAGCTCCATCACAGGTTCGGCATGGGTGCCGGAACGGGGCGCGGTATGCTCTGGAGAACGGGTGCTGGCGAGCGGATTGCGGATGCCACCCGGGAGTCAGGAGTCAATCGCTGTCGCTTGCTCCAACCACCACCGTGCGCGTTCGCGCAGAGAGTACCGGGAGCACACGACCGTGACCGAATCGACCGAGGTCGCCCGCGCCGCGACCGGGGGGATGGACCCCCTGACACAGGAGGTGGACCGGGCCATCGCGCGGGCGCTCGAGCGTCCCCTTCCGCGCGCCACCTATCGCCTCCAGTTCAATCACACCTTCACCTTCGAGGATGCCCGCCGGATCGTGCCCTACCTGGCCGAACTCGGGATCAGCCACGTCTACGCCTCGCCGATCTTCCGCGCGATTCCGGGGTCCATGCACGGCTATGACGTGGTCGACTATGCCGAGATCAGCCCCGAGATCGGCGGCCGCGCCGGCCTGGAAGCGCTGGTTGAGGCCCTGCATGCCCGCGACATGGGCCTCATCCTCGATGTCGTGCCGAACCACATGGGGATCGAGGGCGGTGCCAACGCCTGGTGGCAGGATGTGCTGGAGAACGGCGAGGCCTCCGTCCACGCCGAGACCTTCGACATCGACTGGTCGCCCCTGAAGCGCGATCTCCAGGGCAAGGTCCTCCTGCCGTTCCTGGGCGACCAGTACGGGAA
>Ga0164243_10014801_pt1 | contig 10836 bp, 6 predicted proteins | sample OricompcompostOP_FD_108781 | JGI IMG/M metagenome (GOLD analysis project Ga0164243, IMG submission 108781) | Organic Plus compost microbial communities from Emeryville, California, USA - Original compost - Organic plus compost (OP) | ecosystem: Engineered > Solid waste > Mixed feedstock >...
CGAAGCGCGCCGTCGTCTCGCGGATGGCGTCGGCGGTTTCGCCGAGGTTGAAATCAAGCGCGGGGGAGGCGGGTTGGGGCATGAGTTTTCCTCCCTTGTGCCAGGTTCGGCATGTCTTAGCGCATCAGGGCGCGGAGGGGAGCTTATAATCCTTCATCTGCTCGCGCAGGACCTTCTTGTCGATCTTGCCGGTGGCGCCCAGCGGGATTTCGTCGACGAACAGCACGGCGTCCGGCGTCCACCACTTGGCGATCCGACCCTCCAGGAACTCGAGGAACTCGTCGGGCGTGGCGGTCTCGCCGGGCTTCAGCTTGACCAGCAGCACCGGCCGCTCGTCCCACTTCGGGTGGCTGACGCCGATCACCGCGCACAGCTCGGCCTTGGGGTGGCCCATCGCCAGGTTCTCGATCTCGATCGAGGAGATCCATTCGCCGCCGGACTTGATGACGTCCTTCGCGCGGTCGGTGATCTGCATGAAGCCGTATTCGTCGATGGTGGCAACGTCGCCGGTGTCGAAGAAGCCTTCGCCGTCGAGGATGTCGCCGCCGTCGCCGCCGAAGTAGGCCCGGGCGACGAACGGGCCCTTGACCTTGAGGTGGCCGGAGGTCCTGCCGTCGTGCGGCAGCGGGCGGCCGGCGTCGTCGGTCAGCTTCATCTCGATCCCGAGCGGCGCGCGGCCCTGCTTCATCTTCAGCCGGAACTGGCTGTCGGGATCGAGGGCCAGGGTCTTGGCGGTGGGGTTGGACTCGGTGCCCAGCGGCGAGGTTTCGGTCATCCCCCAGGCGTGGGTGACCTCGACGCCGTAGTCGTCCTGGAAGGCGCGCACAAGCGCCTCGGGGACCGCGGCGCCGCCGATCACCACCCGCTTCAAGGTGCTGAGCTCGCCGCCGCTCTCGCGCAGGTGGGTCAGCAGCATCTGCCAGATGGTCGGCACCGCCGCCGAGAAGGTCACGCCCTCGGTCTCCAGCAGTTCGTGCACCGCCGCGCCGTCGAGCCGGGCCCCCGGCATCACCAGCTTCGCGCCGACCGCCGGTCCGGAGAAGCTCAGCCCCCAGGCGTTGGCGTGGAACATCGGCACCACCGGCAGCACCACGTCGCGCGAGCTGATCCCCAGAAGGTCGCCGCCCAGGGTCACCAGGGTGTGCAGGAAGTTCGAGCGGTGGGAGTAGAGCACCCCCTTCGGCGCGCCGGTCGTGCCGGAGGTGTAGCAGAGCCCCGCCGCGGTGTTCTCGTCGAAGCCCCCCCAGGCGAACTCGTCGGATTGCCCGGCGAGCAGCGCCTCGTACGCCAGCGCGCCCTCCAGCTTCGCGGCCGTCCGATGGGCCTCGTCGGTCAGCACCACCAGGTGCTTCACGTTCGGCATCTTATCGCGATGCGCCAGCAGCAGCGGCGCGAACGTCAGGTCGACGAAGATGGCCTTATCGCCGGCGTGATTGATGATGTAGCAGAGCTGCTCCGGGTGCAGTCGCGGATTGAGCGTGTGACAGACCGCGCCCATTCCCATGACGCCGTACCAGACCTCCAGGTGCCGGTCGGTGTTCCAGGCGAGCGTCGCCACCCGGTCGCCGCGCTCCACGCCTAGTCCCTGCAGCGCGTTGGAGAGCTGTTTCGCCCGGCGGTGGACGTCGGCGTAGGTGGTGCGCACCACCGGGCCTTCGACCGAGCGGGTGACGATCTCGACGTCACCGTGCCAGGTGCGCGCGTGGTCGAGGATCTTGTCGACCGTCAGCGGCCAGTCCTGCATCAGGCCAAGCATCGAAAGCACCTCGCAAAACCGCCCTCCCGCATGAGCTAGCTGAGCCCGTGCGGGCGGGCAACGCGGCGCTTGCGGCGGCGTTCCGTCGGCGCCTGGGAAAGCACAGCGGCCGAGGCCTCCCGCCGGGCCGGCAACAAACCAGCCCTTTCAAACATTTGCACCTGTAAGGCAGTGGAGGAGCGCCACGGGGTCAATGAACGTTGGGAGCGCGCGATCGCCGCCTCGTGACGACCTCTTGCCGGCCGCCATCGAGGTGGCCCCGGTCTCGATCGCCATTTTCGATCGTGAGATGCGCTACCTGGCGGCGTCCCGCCGATACCGGGCCGAACAAGGGTTGGATCTCGACCAGCCGCTGCAGGGACTTTGCCATTACGACCTGTTTCCCGGCGCACCCGAACGCTGGCGTGAGCTGCACGACAGGTGCCTGCGGGGCGAGTCGCTGCAGGCCGAGGAGCAGGTGCCGCGCCGCGACGGACGGCTCGACTGGATGAACTGGTGCATGCGGCCGTGGCGGACGGCCGACGGCGAGATCGGCGGCCTGGTGCTGAGCATCGAGCATGTGACCGAGCGGGTGGCGCGGTTGACCGATCTGCAGGCGGCCGAGCAGCGCTACCGCGGCGTCTTCGACCAGGCGGCGGTCGGCGTCGCCCGCATCGGCCCCGACGGCGCCTACCTCGAGGTGAACGATCGCTACTGCAAGATCACCGGCTATTCGCGCGAGGAACTGCTGCGCCGCCGGTTCCAGGACATCACCCATCCGGACGATCTGAACTCCGACATCACCGACGCCCAGGCGTTGTTGGCCGGCGACGTGGCGCCCTACACCAAGACGAAGCGCTACATCGGCCCGCGCGGCGAGGTGATCTGGGCGAGCCTGACCGTGTCGCTGGTGCGCAACGCGGCCGGCGCCCCCGACTATTTCGTCGCGGTGGTCGAGGACATCACCGCGCGCAAGCAGGCCGAGATCCGGCTGAACGAGGCCTTCAGGATCCGCACCGTCAGCGTGCTGTTCTGGGACGGCGAGCATCGCCTGGCGGCCGCCAACGACGCCTTTCTGCAGATGACCGGCTTCTCCCGCGAGGAGGCGCTCGGGCGCAGCTGGCAGCAGTTCACCCCGCCGGAGTTTCACGCCGACACGTGGAAGGCGATCGCCGAGATCGCCGAGCGCGGCGAGACCACGCCCTACGAGAAGCAGTACTTCCGCAAGGACGGCGGCCGCTGGTGGGCTTTGTCCGCCGCCCGGCGGATCGGCGACGAGATGATCGAGTTCGTGCTCGACGTCACCGAACGGCGCGAGGCCGAGGCGGCGGTCCGCCGCCTGAACGAAACCCTGGAGCTGCGGGTGGCCGAAGAGGTGACCGCCCGGCTGAACGCCGAGGACGCCCTGCGGCAGAGCCAGAAGATGGAGGCGATCGGCCAGTTGACCGGCGGCGTCGCCCACGACTTCAACAACCTGCTGACGGTGATCCGCTCGTCCGCGGGCCTGCTGCAGCGCGAGGGCCTGTCGGAGGAACGGCGCCGGCGCTATGTGGCGGCGATCGTCGAGACCTCGGACCGCGCGGCCAAGCTGACCGGCCAGCTGCTGGCCTTCGCCCGGCGGCAGGCGCTGAAGCCGGAGGTGTTCGACGTCGCCGACCGGGTCGAGCGGATCTGCGACATGCTCTGCACGGTCGTCGGTCCGAACGTCGAGCTCGTCACCGACATCGGCTGCGACGGCTGCTTCACCGAGGCCGACCCCACGCAGTTCGAGACGGCGCTGGTGAACATGGCGGTCAACGCGCGCGACGCCATGGCCGACGGGGGGCGCCTGACCATCCGTGTCGCGCCGGTCGACCGGGTGCCGCCGGTGCGCGGCCATCAGTCGGCTGAGGGCGAGTTCGTCGCCGTGTCGGTCGCCGACACCGGCTCCGGCATCGCCCCCGAGAAGCTGGCGCAGATCTTCGAGCCCTTCTTCACCACCAAGGAGCCGGGCAAGGGCACCGGCCTCGGCCTCAGCCAGGTCTACGGCTTCGCCAAGCAGTCGGGCGGCGAGATCGGGGTGGAGAGCGCGCCGGGGCAGGGCGCGGTCTTCACCCTCTACCTGCCGCGATCGACCGAACGGCCGCGGCCGGCGGAAGAGGCCGCCTGGGAAGCCGCCGAGCCGACTCAGCGCGGCTGCATACTGGTCGTCGAGGACAACGAGCAGGTCGGCGCCTTCTCGAGCCAGATGCTGGCCGAACTCGGCTTCGAAACCCGCTGGGCGCCGAACGGCGAGGCGGCGCTGCAGATGCTGGAGGCCGAGCCGGCCGGCTATGACGCCGTCTTCTCCGACGTGGTGATGCCGGGCATGGGCGGCATCGAGCTGGCCCGCGAGATCCGCCGGCGCATTCCGCGGCTGCCGGTGATCCTGACCAGCGGCTACAGCCACGTGCTGGCGAGCGAGGGCTCGCAAGGCTTCGAGCTGGTGCAGAAGCCCTATTCGGCCGAGGAGATCACCCAGGTGCTGAGGCGCGCCATCGCCAGCGCGCGGGCCTCGCCCGCCTGATCAGCGCCGAACCAGCCAGTCCACCGGCAAGGTTCCGGCCTGCACTCCGCGCAGGGTGAGGCGCGCGCCCTCCAGTTCGATGACCGCGTCGGGCCCGACCTGGCGGACGCTGTAGGCCGCTCCGGCCGGAAGCTGCACGCGGTCTCCTTCCGCCGCGTTGAAATCGGTGACGAGGTCGGCGCCGAAGCCGGGCGCCACGTAGAACCAGTCCGCGTCCCGCCCGCCGGTGAGAACGTCGTCGTCGAGGTCGCCGCTGACCCAGTCGCGGCCGTCGCCGCCGGACACCCGGTCCGCGCCGCGGCCGCCCCGCAGCACGTCGTCGCCGCCCCGGCCGTCGATGGTGTCGTCGCCGGCGCGGCCGTGGATGTCGTCGCCCCGGCGGCCGCCCTGCAGCACGTCGGCGCTCGGGCCGCCGCGAATCTTGTTCACCGGCGCGGCGGGCGGGCGGAGCGGGCGGGCCGCTTCGGCGCTCACCCGGTGCGGCGCGGCGAGCGCCTCGGCGATGCGGGCTTCAGCGGCCGCGGACGGCGGCGGCGAGGTCTTCATCACCCACGGCAGACCGCTCTCGATCGTCTCCATGATCACGACGTCGGGCTTGAAGCGCTCGATCAGCTCGGGCCGCCAGAAGCCCTCCTCATAGTGGTAGAGCACGATCCGGCTGAAGTGGCCTTCCAGGAACGGCAGCAGCGCCAGGCTGAAGGAGTCCCGCAGCATCAGCAGCACCGGCTTGCCGCCCTGGCCCGTCTCGATGACCTGCGGCGCAGCCCAGTGCTGCTTCTCCGTCAGCCAGACGGTCTTGCTTGTGCTCGCCGGGTCGCGGAACTGCTGGTAGTCGGCGTCGACGTAGCTGGCGATGCCGAGCATCTCCGAGAGGTTCCGCGGCTTGAAGGGATCGTCGGTGATCTCCGCGAAGGCCGTCAGCGGCCGCGGTCCGTCGGTGACGCCGGCGGCGGCCAGCCGCCGCATGACCATGACATAGGCCTTATAGGCGCCGAGCCCGGTCCAGTGGGTTTCGTAGGGATTGTAGACGTTGAGGCCCCAGCGCGCCTGCTGGCGCAGCAGCGCGCTCGGGTCGATGATCTCGCCGGCCTTCGCCGTCGCGTTGAGGCGCGCGAGCAGCGGCGCGGGCCGGTTCGGGTCCGGTCCGGAGAACCACCTGGGGCCGTGCTCCGGGACGATCATCTCCTTGTCCGGGCCGATCAGCACCAGGTGGTGGACGCCGCGGGCCTGGAGCCACTCGGTCCGGCCGGCGAGCCCGGCCAGCCAGTCGCGCGCCTGGTCGTCGGTGAACGTCGGATCGTTGCGCGCCGCCCCCAGGTGCGTGCCGTTGTCGTAGTAGAGCCAGCCGTCGCGGCCGACGATCACCTGGCTGGCGCCGCTGACCCCCATCCGGTAGCGCAGATAGTTCAGCGCCGCGATCAGGTGCTTCCGCGCCGGGAAGGCGTCGGCGACATAGCCGTCCATGGCTTTCGGCCAGGCGCGCAGCTCCGTCACCGAACGCGGCGGCGACGGGGCCGGCGTCGGATCGCGGTTCTCCTGCAGCCCCGGCGGCGGCAGAGAACGCGGCAGCAGGAGGCCGGCGACCAGCACCGCCACGCAGGCGGCGGTCAGGGTTCGCCAATGGCGCGTCGGGTGAAAGGCCGTCATCAGAAGCGGAAATAGAGGAAGGGGTTGAGGCTCGAGCTGGCCAGCTTCGCGACGCTGACCAGCAGGCCGCCGGCCAGCAGCGTGACCGACAGCACGTGGACGCCGTGCGGATCGAGCCGCGTCGGCAGGTGCGGCGAGGCCGAAAGCTTCGGCAGGCGCAGCCGCTCGCCGATCCAGGGCAGCACCGGCAGGGCGAAGAGCGCGCCGAGCACCAGGGCGGCGACGGCCTCGCGGTTGAGCAGCAGCCTGAGCGCGCTGTCCGGCGCGCGGAGGGCGCCGAAGTCGACCATCGCGGCGTAGAAGCCCAGCGCCTTGTCGAGGTCGGCGGCGCGGAACAGCACCCAGCCGATCAGCACCGCCAGCAGGGCGTAGGCGTGGCCGACGAGGCGCGGCGCGCGCTCCAGCGCCTTGCCGAGGCCGAACCGCTCGATCAGCAGGAAGCCGCCGTGGGAAAGGCCCCAGGCGATGAAGTTCCAGGCCGCGCCGTGCCAGAACCCGGTCAGCAGGAAGACCACCAGCAGGTTGCGCACCATCTTCAGCTTGCCGGCGCGGTTGCCGCCCAGCGGGATGTAGACGTAGTCGCGGAACCAGGACGACAGGCTGATGTGCCAGCGCCGCCAGAACTCGGTCACCGATCGGGAGGCGTAGGGGTAGTCGAAGTTCTTCGGGAAGGTGAAGCCCAGCAGGAAGGCGAGGCCGATGGCCATGTTCGAGTAGCCGCAGAAGTCGAAATAGATCTGCAAGGTGTAGGCGAAGGCGCCCAGCCAGGCGGTGGTCGGCTCGAGCCCGGCGAGCGGCATGTCGAAGGCGTGGTCGGCCAGCGGCGCCACGGTGTTGGCGATCAGCACCTTCTGGCTGAGGCCGACGATGAAGTACTGCAGCCCCAGGCCGATGTGGGCGGTCCTGCGCCGGTCGGCGTGCAGCTCGTCGCGAATGTGCGCGTAGCGGACGATCGGCCCGGCGATCAGGTGCGGGAACATCAGGATGTAGGCCGCGAAGCGGGTCAGCCCGCGCTCCACCGGCACGGCGCGGGTGTAGACGTCGGCGACGTAGCTGATCAGCTGGAAGGTGAAGAAGGAGATCCCCAGCGGCAGGGCGATCTCGACCTCAGGCAGCTTCAGCGCCGGAACCAGAGCGTTGAGGTTGTGCGCCAGGAAGCCCGCGTACTTGAAGAAGCCGAGGACGGCGAGGTCCAGCGCGATGATGCCGATGAGCATCGCCCGCCGGGCCGCGGCGGTCGTCGTCCGCTCCATCGCCTCCGAGGCGGTCCAGTTCGCCAGGATCAGCGCGCCGAGCAGCAGAACATAGGCGCCTTCGCCCCAGACGTAGAAGACGACGCTGCCGGTCAACAGGGCCGCGGTCCGCCAGCCGCTCAGGTAGTAGCCGAGCAGGAAGACCGGCAGGAAATAGAAGATGAAGATGATCGAGCTGAACAGCATCCGCCCCGCGCCCCCTCGACTCACCGCGGACGGAGCGGACCATGCGGAACTGCCGGCGACGCTGCAACCGACGGCGCAGCTCGCCGGGCCGCGGCGTGACGGTGCTCAGGCGGCTCCGCGGTAGGCGCGGGGCGTCAGGCCGGTCCAGCGCTTGAAGGCCCGGCCGAAGCTCGCCTGTTCGGAATAGCCGAGCATGGCGGCGATCTCGTGCACGCTGGCCGGGCTGTCGCGGAGCGCGGCGCAGGCCAGCTCGACGCGCTGTTTCTCCACCAGGTCCGAGAACTTCAGACCGCTTTCCGCCAGCCGCAGTTGCAGGGTGCGCACCGACGAGCCGAGCTTCTGGGCGCAGCGGGCGATGGTGCAGGCGCCGGAGGGCAGGGCGCCGCGGATGTAGGTCTCCACCCGCTCGACGGTGGTCGCCGCGGACGCCGCCTTGGCCCGCTGCAGGTAGCCGCCCAGCAGGCTGAACAGCGTGCGGTTGGCGGTTGGCACGGGCCGGTCGAGCGCGCTCGCCGAGAAGCCGATGGCGTTGCCGTCGCGCCGCCCGTTCACCCGGCAGCCGACCGCCGCCTGGATGCGGTCGAGGTCCTTGGGCGGCACGTTCAGCATCAGCTCGACGTACGTCGGCTTGAACTCCGGTCCGCCGAGCATCTGCAGGATCTTCAGATTGAGCAGCAACGCCTGGTAGTTGGCCTGTTCGATGGTCGCGAAGTCGCCGTTGCCGCGCCAGCGCAGCTCGGCCCCGACGTGGGTGGCGACGATCTCCAGTTCGCCTTCGCGCGAGTGGGTCACCGGCAGGTAGTCGATGATGCCCTGCAGCCCCTGGCGCAGGGTGGGCGCGGCCCGACCCAGGGCGGCGACGCAGCCGAACACGTCCGGGCCTTGCAGGGCGGCCAGTTCGAGCCCGAACAGCGGCGCGTCGAACCGCGCGCGGCAGTCCTCCAGGGCGCTGACCGCCGCCGAGCAGGCGATGAAGTTGTCGGGGTCGGCGAAGGCGACGGGATCGATGTCGTGCCGCTCGAGCACCCGCCGCGGATCGGCGCCGTAGCGCTGCACCAGGGCGTGGAAGCCGCTGAGATTGCCGGCGCGCATCTGCCCGGCCCCCGGCCCGACGTCGAGCGGACCGTCCAGGCTGAAGAAGCAGCCGGGCTCGCCTCCCATCCCGATTCCTCCACCACGCCCGCTTTTGTCAGCGGGTCTCGCGCGCCCTCGCCGGCGCTTGCCATAGGGGTAGCGCATGTGCCTAGCTTTGGGAAACGGCAGGGCCGTTGGTCCCGCCGGCCGGGAGAAGACGACATGGCCCAGGCGTCCGAGATCGTCCTGCCGACCCTGCCGGTGGAGCTGCTCGAGTTCTCGGCGAACCCCGACCCCTACCTCGAAGCCGCGCGCCGCCAGCATCCGTGGCTGGCGAAGTTTTCCCAGGGCTACGTCGTCCATGGCTATCAGGCGACCAAGGACCTGTTGGCCGACGACGACCACTTGCAGCCCGGCTTCGGCGGAGTCGTCGACTTCTACGGCGTGCGCGGCTCCATGTGGGCGCGCTTCATGGAGGACATGGTGCTCTCCCGATCGGGGCCGGAGCACGCGCGGCTGAGGGCGAGCGTCGCGGCGGCCTTCACGCCCCGTCACGCCAACCAGGCGCGGCCGCTGATGCGGCGGGTGATCACCGAACTGCTCGACGACTGGGCGCCGAGGGGCGAGTTCGACTTCGCCCAGTTCGCCGCCTTCTTCCCGGTGGCGGTGATCTGCGGCCTGCTGGGCGTCCCGGCCACGGTCGTGCCGAAGATTCGCACGGCGCTCGACAACCAGCTGACCTCCCTGACCCTCGATCCCGCCGCCAAGCCCCTGTTCATGGCCGGCTGGGAGGTGCTCTGGCGCTTCGCCGACGACCTCGTCTCGGAGCGGGAGGCGGAGGGCGGGGGCGATGCGGAGTCTCTGCTCGACGCCCTGATCGCGAGCAAGAACGCCGGCCAGCTGGACGAGACCGAACTGCGTTTCATGGTGCTGGTGCTGATGGTCGCAGGCTACGACACCTCGAAGAACATGCTGACGCTGATCATGCACATGCTGCTCGATCGGCCGCAGATGTGGGCGCGCTGCGCCGCGGACCAGGCGTTCTGCGCCAAGGTCGTCGAAGAGGCGCTGCGGCATTCGGCGATCGCCACGCCCTACCGCGCGGTCGCCAAGGACTTCGAGTACCAGGGCGTGCGCTTTCCCGCCGGCGCCATGGTGGTGTTCGCCACCTCGCTCGCCGGCCGCGACCCGCAGGCCTACGACGAGCCGCTCGCCTTCTATCCGGAGCGCCCGCCCGGGCCCCGGCACGTCGCCTTCGGCCGCGGCGGGCACATCTGCCTTGGCCAGTTCATCGCCCGGAACCAGCTGGAGGAAGGCCTCCACCTGATCGCCCGTCGACTGAGGAACCCGCGCCGCGCGGCCGAGGTGGCCTGGCGGCCGTTCCTCGGCGCCTGGGGCCTGAAGACCCTGCCGATCGTCTTCGAGCCTGCTGCGGCGCACGACCCGGCCTAGCCGGGCGCCCAGATTGTCCAGCCGGATGCGCGATCTGTAGAGCGCCGCGGCGAGGCGTCTGGCAGGTTCGCCGGCAGCGGAACTGCGTCTCGACCGCCATCAACCGGGCGCGGCCACAGATCCAAGAACAGGGCCGACAAGAACCGGCCAATCAGTACCAGAAGGGAGTGCAGCGATGCCCGATGCCAACCGCCCGGCGCCCGAGGACATCATCCTTTACGAGAAGGATCCGAAGACCAAGATCGCGACGATCACGCTGAACCGTCCTGACCACCTCAACGCCCCGACCATCGCCGCGCGCCTGCGCTATTCCGACCTGATCCACCGCGCCAACGTCGACGACGACGTGAAGGTGCTGGTGATCCGCGGCGTCGGCAACAACCTCGGCGGCGGCGCCGACCTGCCGGAGCAGGCGGACATGCTGTCGGCGACCGCGGACGTCTCGCTGCTCAAGGAATTCCGCATCGGCGACGACGAGGGCGTGAAGTATCCGCCGAAGAACTCCTACCGCTACCTGGCCTCCCTGACGCAGCTCTACGCCAACTCCAACTTCGGCTGCCGCAGCCTGCAGGACTTCAAGAAGATCTCGATCCTCGAGGTGAAGGGCTACTGCTACGGTTGGCACTTCTACCAGGCCGCCGACGCCGACATCATCATCTCCTCGGACGACGCGCTCTACGGTCACCCGGCGTTCCGCTACGTCGGCTGGGGCCCGCGCATGTGGCAGTGGGCCCAGACCATGGGCATCCGCAAGTTCCAGGAGATGGTGTTCACCGGCCGGCCCTTCACGGCCAAGGAGATGTACGACTGCAACTTCGTCAACAGCGTGGTCCCGCGCGACCAGCTGGAGGCCGAGGTCCAGAAGTACGCCATGGCCTGCGCCAACACCCGTCCGACCGACGTGGTGATGATGCAGAAGACCTTCTTCGAGGTGATGAAGCAGC
>Ga0164243_10014802_pt1 | contig 10836 bp, 10 predicted proteins | sample OricompcompostOP_FD_108781 | JGI IMG/M metagenome (GOLD analysis project Ga0164243, IMG submission 108781) | Organic Plus compost microbial communities from Emeryville, California, USA - Original compost - Organic plus compost (OP) | ecosystem: Engineered > Solid waste > Mixed feedstock >...
ACCCCGAAATTGACACGGAAGGAGGGGAGTCATCGCGAAGCGATGACCTGCGGAGCCGGGGTGCACTTTCTTTTGGTTACTTTTCTTTGTGCAAGCAAAGAAAAGTGACTCGCCAGCAGGCGAAACCTGCACCAGCTGCCCGCAAGGAAAAGAGCATCGCTTCGAAGAACAACGATGAAACAAAGAACTATGTACGGCGCGAATAAAACCCAACCCCATCCCCAGAGAAAACCTCAAAGGATCACCTTTGAGAAAAACCCCTACAGCGCCTCCGCCGTAGCATACGGAAACCGCACACTAGCCCCCCCATCCACCAACAACGTCTGCCCTGAAACAAATCCACTCAACGGCGAACTCAAAAACAACGCCGCGCCCGCGATATCCGCCGGCACGCCATTGCGCAACAACGGCGAAACCCGGGCATTGGCGCGCTGCTGCTGCGCACTGGTCAACGCCAATACACGCGGCGTATTGACCACACCCGGCGCAATCGCATTGGCGCGAATGCCAAATTGTCCCAGTTCGAGGCACAACGAACGCGTCCAGGCGATCAGGCCGGCCTTGGCGGCGCCATAGGCGGCGTGATTGGGCGCGCCGGTCATACCGGAGAGTGACGCGATGAACACCATGCTGCCGCCGCCGGCCTCGATCAGGTAGGGCGCGGCCAGCTGGCTGATCAGAAAGGCGTGGCGCAGGCTGAGATCGAACTGGCTGTCCCAGGTGGCGTCGTCCAGTTCCAGGATGGTTTTCCAGGCGGCGATGCCGACGATATCGACGAAACCGTCGACGCCGCCGAGTTCGGCCCGCGCCTGTGCCAGCATGCGCTCGACCTCGGCGCGTTTCGTCACATCGCCGCTCCAGGCGAGGCCGCCGGTTTCCGTTGCCACCGCACGCGCCAGATCGGCGTTGAGATCAACGCAAAAAACCCGCGCGCCCACCGCCGCCAGCGCGTGCGCGGTCTGGCGGCCGATGCCCTGGCCGGCGCCGATCACCAGCAGGCGGCGGCCGTCGAGGCGGATCAGATTGGCGTAATCGGGAACGGTGGAGTTATCGGTCTGTGTCATGGCGGCCATCCTGGTGGTGATCAGCGTTCGAGAATCCAGCGCGGAAAAAACAGATCATCGGTGACGCGCTGGAACACCGCCCGCACCCGCGCGCCGATGCGAATCTCCTCGAAGGGCACGGAGTTGATCGGCGCATTCGCGTCCGCGATCAGGTTCCCTACCAGTCGGATCGAGGGGTCCTCCTCCAGCGCCACGATGACGACGTTATAAGGCGCGATAGCGGCGAATTGCGGAATCAACGGCGGGTGTGGTTCGGCCTTCGACCAGATGCGGCCCAGGCCCGAAACCGTCACCCAGCGCGGCGCGTGCTGCGGCGACCACGGGCTGCGGTAGCGGGGCGGGTGAATCAACTGACCGGTGTCCGGGCAGGCCTGCACGCGCAGCTCGCCATTGCGACAACCTTCCCAAAAAGGCGAGGTGAGTTCGTCCAGTTCCGGCAACAACAAATCGCTCATATCAGCTCCGCAAAATGATGGCGCTGGTCGGCACCGGCGCACCGCCGGTGACCAGGCAGCTGCGCGCGTCCACCACCTGATTGGTAGAGGTGCCGCGCAACTGGCGCACGCCCTCGTTGATCATATTGAAACCGTGCACATAGGCTTCCGACAGGCCGCCGCCGGAGGTGTTGATGGGCAGGCGTCCGCCCACTTCCAGCGCGCCGTTTTCGGTGAAGGCCGCGCCCTCGCCGACGTCGCAGAAACCATACGCTTCCAGTGAAAACGGAATCAGCGGCGTGAAGGCGTCGTACAACTGCGCCACGTCGATGTCGGCCGCCTTGAAATCGGATTCGCGATACAACTGCTCGGCGCACGGCCAGGACGAACCGCGCAGCGGATCGTCGTTGAAGAAGTTGATCATCGAATGCGTCTGCTGGCCGATGCCCTGGCCGAAGGCGTGCACGTAAACCGGGCGCTGGCGACAGTCGCGGGCGCGATCGGCGCCGACCAGCACCACCGCCAGCGCGCCGTCGGATTCGAGGCAGTTGTCGAACAGGCACAGCGGTTTGGAAATCCAGCGCGCGGCCATGTACTGCTCGCGCGTCAACGGCCGGCCGTACATGCACGCCAGCGGATTGTTGTTGGCGTGTTTGCGCGCGGCGATGGCGACATTGGCCAGATGATCACGCGTCATGCCGTATTCGTGCATGTAGCGCTGGGTGAGCAGCGCGATTTCATCGGCGGGGCGGATCACGCCCCAGGGCCGCGACCAGTTGGCGGCGGTGACCAGCGGCGCCGATGCGGCCTTGTCGGCCCAGATGCGTTTGCCGGAACCGCGCTTGCGCGAGCGCCACGCCACGCCGACGCGGCACTGACCGGTGGCGATGGCCATGGCGAGCAGGCCGACCGTGCCCGGTCCGCCGCCGCCGCCGTGGCTGGTCTGGGCGAAGAAAGTGACATCGCCCAGGCCGAGATTCTTGGCCAGTTCGTGTTCGGCGGTGGTCTCCATGTTGTAGGAGGCCAACCCGTCCACTTCCGAGGGTTTGATGCCGGCGTCCTCCAGCGCCGCCAGCACCACGTCGCAGGCCAGTTCGGTTTCGGTGGGTAGCAGATGCTTGGCGAAGGGGGTTTCGGCAATGCCGACGACTGCGGCTCGATCTTTTAACATCGCGGGACTTTCGCTCTGAACAATTCAACAGCGGCGAGTGTAGCGAAGCGCGCTGCGGCCGCGTCGCGCAGCGACAATTCCGATGCGGCCGATCCAATGTCAAACGCGGTCAGGCGCGGCAAGGCGCACTGGCCTTATCGGATATTGCACCGACCCAATTTGATGCGGATTGCGCCTGTCATCGGCGCGCCGCGTGATGTCATGATCCACGGCGACGCCACCAAAACGCGGAGCGAATCCCTGTATGAATTTCGATTTTTCCGAACAAGAGCGCAGCTTCCTGCGCGAGGTCGATGCCTTCATCGAGGCCAACCGTTCACCCGAGGTGATGGATCTATCCCGGGAAAACATGGCGCAGATCAGCGATACGCCGGAGCGTCGCGCCTTCATGCGCAAGCTCGCGCAACGCGGCTGGCTGGGCCTCACCTGGCCCGAGGAGTACGGCGGCAGCAACAGCAGCGGCGTGTATGAATACCTGCTCAACGAAAAACTGTCGACGGTGGGCGCGCCGCAGATCGGCAAGGGCGTCGGCATCATCGGCAAGACGCTGATCCGCCACGGTTCGGAAAAACTCAAGCGCGAATTTCTGCCGCAGATTCTCAACGCCGAAATCGAGTTCGCGGTTGGTTATTCCGAACCCAACGCCGGCTCCGACGCCGCCGCCATGCGCCTCAAGGCCGAGCGCGACGGCGATTACTGGCGCCTCAACGGCCAGAAGGTGTTCACCACCTCGGCGCATTTTGCCGAGTGGTATTGGGTCGGCGCGCGCACCGATCCGAACGCGCCCAAGCACTACGGCATCACCTTGTTCCTGGTGCCGCTGAATCATCCCGGCCTCACCATCCACCCGATGCCGACCATGGGCGGCGAGCGCACCAACATGGTGTTCTTCGACGATGTGCGGGTGCACGACGATTATCGCGTCGGCGAACTCAACAAGGGCTTCCAATATATTTCGGAGGCGCTCGACCTGGAGCGTTTCACCCTGTTCACCTTCGCGCCGATCCGCGCGCGCACCCAGCTGCTGTGCGATTACGTGAAAACCGCGCAGCGCGACGGCGAGCCGCTGCGCAACGATCCGCTGGTGCGCCAGCGCGTCGCGCGCCTGGCCACCGAATGCGAAGTGGCGCGCCTGCTCGGGCTCAGTTTCGTGGCGGCGGCGATTGCGGATGGCAAACCGCCCACCAACGAAGCCTCGGCCTACAAGCTGTACGCGACGGAATTGTCGCAGCGCGTGGCCAACGCCAGCATGGACATCGTCGGTCCCGGCGCGCAGCTGAGCAAGGGCACCGAGGACGCACCGCTATGCGGGCGCATCGAAAACACCTACACCTACACGGTGATCGACACCGTCGGCGGCGGCGCCTCGGAAATCCAGAAAAACATCATCGCCAAACGCAAGCTCGGCCTGCCGAAGAATTTCTAGGAAGCCGCCGTGACCGAATCGAAAAAATCGTTATTGCACGGTTATCGCGCGCTGGATTTATCCAGCGTCGGGCCGGCATCGCGCGCCGCGCGGATGCTGGCGGACTACGGCGTCGAGGTGATCAAGGTGGCGCCGCTTGCTCGCCACAGCGGCGTGCAGATCGAGCCGGTGTTCCACGCCTACGGCGCCGGCCGCGGTTTCAAGAAAATCCGCCTCGATCTGAAAAGCGAGCGCGGCCGCGACTTGTTCCTGCAACTGGCGGACGGCGCCGACATCGTGCTGGAAAGTTTCCGACCCGGCGTGGTGCGGCGCCTAGGCATCGACTACGACACGCTGCGCGCGCGCAATCCCGGCATCGTGTATTGCGCCACCAGTGGCTATGGCCAGAACGGCCCCTGCGCCGACTGGGCCGGACACGACATCAATTATCTGGCGATGAGCGGTTTCCTGGCCACCTCGGGGCGCGATGGCGACGGCCTGCCGGTGTTGCCCGGCGCCACGGTGGCGGACAGCGCCGGCGGCGGCATGCACGCGGTGCTGGCGATTCTGGCCGCGCTGCTCGAACGCGCACGCAGCGGTTGCGGCACGTATCTGGACGTGGCCGCCACCGAGGGCGTGCTGGCGCTGATGTCGCTGCCCATTGATCAATATCTGGCGACCGGCGAAGCGACGCGGCCGGGCAGTTCGCTGTTGACCGGGCGTTACGCCTGTTACGGCGTCTATCCGACCCGCGATGGCAAGGCGCTGTCGGTGGGCGCGATCGAGCCGCATTTTTTCGCCAACCTGTGCCGGCTGCTCGGCCTGGAAGCGTACAGCGACGCGCAACTGGACGATGCGCGGCAACCGGAACTGCGCGCGGCGCTGCGCGCGAAATTCCTCGAGCGCGACCGCGACGATTGGGCGGCGGCGCTGGCGGGCTTTGATACCTGCGTGGCGCCGGTGTTGGAGATCGACGAGGTTGCACAGTGCCCGCAGTTTCGCGAGCGCGGCCTGTTCGCGGGCGCGCGCCGCGCCGCTGCGCCATTCGAGCAGCTGGGCTCGCTGCTGGCCGGCACGACCCTGCCGGGCGCCGTGCACGAGGTGGCCGCCGCCGGCCATACCGACACCCGTGAATTGCTGCGGGCGATGGGCATGAGCGATGCGCACATCGGGCAATTGCTTGATGACGGCATCGCGCAATGAGTGGTGTGTTAGAAATGTCGCCGCAAATCGCCGGCGGCGCAGACACGAGGGGGAGAGGGCGATGACTGAAACATTGCCGGACGCGGTGGCGGCCCTGATCGGCCAGCCGCAGTACCAGGAACAAACCGAATTTCCGATCGAATCGGGTTACATCTACACCACCTGCGCCAGCACGCAGAACGGCAATCCGCTGTTCTGGGATGCGCAAACGGCGCAGGCGCTCACCGGCGGGCCGATCGCGCCGCCGACCATGTTATCGGTGTGGTTTCGCCCGCATTACTGGTCGCCGGGAGCCGAGGGCGAGCGCACGCCGCTGCGCACGCACTTCGAGCTGAAGCGCCTGCTGGAATTGCCGGAGGCGGTGATCACCGACAACGAAGTGGTGTTCGGCGCGCCGGTGCGGCCCGGCGATACGCTGCACACGCGCCAGGTGATCCGTTCCATCAGCGTGCCCAAAACCACCAAGCTGGGGCGCGGCCGATTCTGGGTGATCGACGTGGAGTACACCAATCAACACGGCGAATTCGTCGGCACCGATACCTACACCGCCTTCGGTTACGTGCGCGGAGGTGAACAATGAGCGCGACCCGATTGTTGTTTTCCGAGGTGCAGCCCGAACAGGCGCTGCCGCCGCTGACGGTGGAGGTCACCACCACGCTGGTGGTGCTGGGCGCGCTGGCCAGCCGCGACTGGCGGCCGATGCACCACGATCGCGATTTCGCCGTGCAGCGCAACGGCGTGCGCGATGTGTTCATGAACACGCCGAACCAGGCCGCCTGGTTCGAACGCTACATCACCGATTGGACCGGGCCCACCGGCCGTATCGGGCGGATGAAATTCCGCATGAAGGATTCGATTTTCCCCGGCGACAGCATGGTGCTGTCCGGGCGCGTGGTCGCGCGCACGCTGGACGCGCAACAGTGCGGCTGGCTGGACCTGCGCCTTTGCATTCACGCGGGCGCAAGGCTTGCCACCGAGTGCGAGGCGCGGGTGGCGCTGCCGCTCGATACCGAAGACAACCCCTGGCGGCGCCGCGGCGAATCCTGGCAGCCGTGATTTGAGCAGAAGCGAGAACGAGTTATGGATCTGGACCTGAACGAAGAACAAATCATGCTGCGCGATATGACGGCGAAGCTGTGCGGCGATCATTGCGATATCGCCGTGGTGCGGCGCATGGAAAACGATCCGGTCGGTTATCCGGCCGAGTTGTGGAACCAGCTGCGCGATCTCGGCCTGCTGGGCCTGTGCATCGGCGAGCAGTACGGCGGGCCGGGCATGAACCTGTTGGACGCGGCGTTGGTGTACGAACAATTCGGCCGCGCGCTGGCGCCGATTCCGCATTTCGCCAGTTCCGTCCTGGCGGCGCTGGCAATCGAACACGGCGCCAGCGAGGCGCAGAAACAGGCGCTGCTGCCGGCGATCGCGGCGGGCGATCTGATCGTCGCTCCCGCCTGGCTGGAGCCGGATCGCGGCTTCGGGCCGCGGGGCGTGCAAGTGCGCGCGCAAAAAAACGCGGATCGTTATGTGCTCGACGGCGTCAAGCGCCATGTGTTCTTCGCCGCGGCCGCGCAAAAGCTGCTGGTGCTGGCCCGCGCCGATGACGGCATCGGCCTGTTCCTGGTGGATCGCGATGCGCCGGGCCTGATCCTGACGCAGCAGTTTTCGATGGCGGGTGATACGCAATACCGCGTCGATTTCGACGAAGTGCCGGTGAACGCGGCCGATCGCATCGGCGGCGACGGCTGGGCGATCTGGGAGGAGGCGATGTATCGCGCTCTGGTGCTGGCCGCGGCGCAGGCGGTGGGCGGCGCCGCGCGCGCGCTGGAGATCACCGTGGATTACGCCAAGACCCGCGAGCAATTCGACAAACCGCTGGGCGCGTTCCAGGCGATCGCGCATTACCTGGCGGACGCCAGCACCACCGTCGACGGCGCCCGTGTGCTGGTGTACGAGGCGGCCTGGGCAGCGTCGCAGGGGCGGCCGTTCAAGCGGCTGGCGGCGATGGCGAAACTGTTCGCCTGCGATACCTTCCGCGATGTCACGGCGATGGCGCAGCAGGTGCACGGTGGCATCGGTTTCACCCTGGAATACGACATCCAGCTGTTTTTCCGCCGCGCCAAGCAGTGGCAGATGAATCACTGGGATGCCGCGTACCTGGCGGAACAGATCGCCGCCGACATGCTCGACGATCCGGCCAGTGTGACCGTGGCCGATCCCTTCGCCGCCTGAGGCAACGCCGTGATCGAGGTTTACCAGCTGCCGCGCAATCCCGATTACGGCAACGGCGTGTTCCGGCGCCGCATCCGGCTGCGCAATCTGGCCGATGCGGTGCTGGCGGAAGTGGAGGATACGCAGCACGCGTTTCGTCTGCGGCTGTGTCACGACGGTAACGCGGTGACGGCGGTTCACGCCGAGCCGCTGCGTTTTCCGCTCAGCACCTGCGCCGGCGCCGCGGCGCCGTTGCAGGGATTGATCGGTTTCGCGCTGCGGGACGCGCACGCGCTGCGTCATCACCTCGACAGCCGGAGCCAATGCACGCATCTGTTCGATCTGGCCGAGCTGGCGCTGGCGCAGGTGCGCGATGGACGGGAACTGTGCGAATACGATGTGACCATTCCCGACGAACGCGAAGGCCGCCTGCATCTGATGGTGAGCCTGAACGGCACCGTGCTGCACGACTGGATCACCGAAGGCAATACAGTGATCGCGCCGAAGGCGCTCGCCGGTCGCGCCATGATGGCGGGATTCTACCGCTGGGCGGCGCAGCAGTTCAGCGGCGAGCTGTTGCGCGCGGCGGTGATTCTGCAGCGTGGTTTCTTCGTGGCGCAGAGCCGCCGTTTCGCCATGGAGAAAGTCGACGTGGCGCCGGCGGCGAGCAATACCGTGCCGCTGGGTTCGTGTTTCTCCTTTCAGACGGGCGTCATCGACGGCGCGGTCCGTGTGACCGGTTCGATCCGCGATTTCAGTGAAGACACGACGGCATTGCTGAAATTTCTGTGATGCATTTGCGCAAAGCGGGCGGCGATGAGCGCCCGCTGAGCGGATCATCACAGCTGACACATCCTGACCGGATATGATCCTTCAAACGCGTTTCTCCCCCCGTCGATCGTCCTTATTCTAACGTTCGCGGGCTGACAGCCGACGGCATCGTTTTCGAATGCGCCCGCGCGTTCAGTCATTGATGGGGAAGCCAGACATTATGAACCGGTATAAAACCATAAGATCCATTGCATTGTTGGGGGGAACGATCCTGGGCTGTGTGGCGACGGCCGCGCGCGCCGACAGCGGCGACGCCGGCGCCTTGCAGGAAGTGATCGTGACCGCGCAGAAACGCGCGGAGAACATTCAGGAAGTACCCATCGCCATCACCGCCTTCGACAGCAAATCGCTGGAGACGCGCGGTGTCACCGATACCGATTCCTTCGCCAAGGGCGTGCCCAACCTGCATATCAAGCAGGGCACCACCGGCGTCATCACCATCGCCATCCGCGGCGTCAGCAATAACGATCCCGGCAATCCCGGTTATGAAAACGCGGTGGGCATGTACGTGGACGGCGTGTACGCCGGCAAGGCGGTCGGTTCGCTGTTCGATCTGGACGACGTGGAACGGGTCGAGGTGTTGCGCGGACCGCAGGGCACGTTGTACGGGCGCAACACCATCGGCGGCGCGGTCAACCTGATCAGCAAGCGTCCCACCGGCGAACTGGGCGGCACGCTCAAACTCGGCGTCGGCAACGAGAATCTGCGCACCGTCAACGGCAGCCTCGATCTGCCCGCGTTCGGCACGGAAGGTGAAGGTTTCGGCACGATCAAAACCCGGCTGAGTTATTTCATTCGCAAGCGCGACGGCTTCACCGACAACGTTCAGCAGAATTACACGAGCGCATCGCTGCCGGTGGCGAATTTCTCCCGCTTCGGCGATGTCGACCGCAAGGGTTTCCACGGCGCCATCGACTGGCAGGTGCGGGATAATTTCAGCGTCGCCTACGACTACAGCCGCTTTCGCGCCAACGACAGCCAGCGCCTGCTGCAGGTGATCGACGTGGTGCGGCCCGGCAGCATGCCGATCGGTTTCGAGGACTACATTCCCCACGGCCAACCCGGCAAGGGCAGCGCCAACGAAGTGCCGTTTTTCGACACGGACATGGAAACCCACGCGCTCACCGCGACCTGGGATGTGACCGATGTGATCACGCTGAAATCGATCACCGGTTACCGCAAGATCGATTCCGTCGACGGCCAGGACCTGGACGGCAGCAACGTCAAATACTACGAATCGGCGCGCGACTACAAGGGCGATCAGTTCTCCCAGGAACTGCAACTGATCGGCACCACGGCGCAGCTGAAATACGTGGTCGGCCTGTATTATTTCGACGAGCAGGCCGACAGCCTGCGGGTGCAGCAATTCGCCACCCTGATCCGCAACAACAACGCCTACATGGAGAACAAGAACCAGGCGGTTTTCGGCCAGGTCGATTACACGCCGGAACAACTGGACAAGCTGACGCTGAGCCTGGGCGGGCGCTACACCCGGGAAAAGAAAGCGATGGATCGTTACCTGCGCAACGTCAGCGGCGGTGGCGGCAGTTTCACCGTGGTCGATCCGGGCCCGAATCTGTTGTTGCCGACCCTGGAATTCAGCAACACGTCTTATATGTTTTCGCCGAGCTACCGCATCTCCGATGAGCTGAACGTCTACGCCAAATACGCCGAAGGCTTTCGCAGCGGCGGATACGACGGTTCTTCCACCACGCCGGCTTCCGCCGCCGTGCCGTTCCAATCGGAGGAGTTGAAGACCTACGAGGTCGGTTTGAAATCGCGCTGGCTGGACAATCGCCTGGAACTGAACCTGGCGGCGTTCTACAGCGATTACAGCAACATGCAGCTCAGCTCCTTCAACGGCATCGTGGCCGCCACCTTGAACGCGGGCCGGGCCAAGCTGGACGGGGTGGAACTGGAGAGCAAGGCGCTGCTGACCGAACGTTTGCAGGCCAGCCTCAGCCTGTCCTACCTGCACTATGAATTCGACAAGTTCGACATGGGGCCGGTGATCGGCGATGTGTCCGACCGCGCGCGCCTGAACAATGCGCCGGCCAGCACCGCCAACTTCGCGCTCGATTACGATTTTCCCAGCCTCGGCTTCGGCGATCTTTCGGCGCATCTCAATTACAACTATTCGGCCGCGGCCGATGCCATCGCCATCCAGAGCAACGGTGCCGCGCCCAATTCGAGCCTCAGTTCGCGCGGCCTGCTGGATGCCCGCCTGACCTTGTCGAACATACGGCTCGGCGGCGATTCGAGATTGCAGTTCTCGCTGTGGGGCATGAACCTCACCAACACCGAGTACTACGACAATGTCATCGATTTCGGCGGTTTCCGTGGCGGCACGCTGGGTTGGCCGCGCACCTACGGCGCCGAAGCCACGTTCGATTTCTGAGCCGGTTCGGATGCCCGAGGGCGCCGGTTTTTCTCCATGCCCGGTTTGAGCGCCGGGCCTTTTTCGTTGGGCCGCGCGCCCCATAACAACAGCGAGTCAAACCATGGCTGATGCGATCACCA
>Ga0164243_10014803_pt1 | contig 10835 bp, 8 predicted proteins | sample OricompcompostOP_FD_108781 | JGI IMG/M metagenome (GOLD analysis project Ga0164243, IMG submission 108781) | Organic Plus compost microbial communities from Emeryville, California, USA - Original compost - Organic plus compost (OP) | ecosystem: Engineered > Solid waste > Mixed feedstock >...
CCTTTCAGGCGAGAATTCGGGAACACACGGTCGCGAAGCGCCTGGGAGAGCGCGGAATCACCATGCATTTCACCGTCGGATTCCAGTTCCGGCGCCTTTTCGGCGAGAATTGCCGCTCCTTCTCGCATTTTCTCCGCACTGGCTGATTCTTTCGATCCGAAATTCGAATGCGAAACCAGCGCTGCTTTCGGTTCGATACCGAAGCGGCTGATTTCCTTTGCTGCAAGAATTGCCATTTCGGCGACTTCATTCGCGCTTGGTTCCACGTTGACATAAGTGTCCGTGAGGAAGAGGGCGCCACGCTGCGAGATCAGCAGGCTCAAAGCCGAGTAGTCACGGATGCCGGGAACCTTGCCAATAATCTGGCGCACCACACGAAGATGGCGTTCGAAGCGACCTTCAAGACCACAAATCATGGCGTCCGCTTCGTCACGCATGACGGCCAGGGCGGCAATCGCGGTTGAGTTGGTGCGCACGATGGTGCGCGCGGCTTCGGGCGTCACGCCCTGTCTGCCGGTATAGGATAAATAGAGCTCGACATAGTCGCGATAGCGCGGGTCGTCTTCGGGGTTGATGAGTTCGAAATCCGTTCCCGGCCGGATTTTCAAACCATAGCGACGCAGACGCGTTTCGATAACCTGCGGGCGTCCGACCAGAATTGGGGCGGCAATTCGCTCCTCGATTACGACCTGAGCTGCGCGTAACACGCGTTCATCTTCACCGTCGGCATAAATAACGCGCTTTGGTTTTTCCTGTGCGCGGGCCGCGGCAAAGACCGGCTTCATGATGAGGCCAGAGCGGAAGACGAAGCGATTGAGACGGTCGAGATAGGCCTCCATGTCTTCAATTGGGCGCGTCGCCACGCCCGTTTCCATCGCGGCCTTGGCCACCGCGGGAGCGATGCGGAGAATCAGGCGCTGATCGAATGGCGACGGAATGATATAGTCAGGCCCGAAAGTGGGCGTATCGCCGGAATAAGCGCGCGCAGCGACATCGGAAGGTTCTTCGCGGGCGAGCGCGGCAATTGCGCGAACCGCAGCAAGCTTCATTTCTTCATTGATTGCAGTGGCGCCGACATCAAGCGCGCCCCGGAAGATATAGGGGAAGCAGAGAACGTTGTTGACCTGGTTGGGGTAATCCGAACGTCCGGTGCAGATCATGGCATCGGCGCGGGCCGCGCGGGCCTCTTCCGGCATGATTTCCGGCTTCGGGTTGGCGAGTGCCATGATGAGCGGCTTTTCAGCCATCTGCTGCAGCAGTTCGGGCTTCAGCACGCCAGCGGCCGAAAGGCCGAGGAAAACGTCTGCTCCGCCAATAACATCGGCCAGAATACGCGCGTCGGTCTTTTGGGCGTAAACTTCCTTCCAGCGATCCATTAGCGTGTTGCGGCCTTCGTAGACAACGCCTTCGAGATCGCAAACCCAGATGTTTTCGCGTTTCGCGCCCAGATTGACCAGAAGATTGAGGCAGGCAAGCGCCGCAGCGCCTGCGCCGGATGTAACGATCTTGGCGTCGCTGATTTTCTTGCCGGCCAGTTCCAAGCCGTTCAGCACTGCGGAGGCAACGATAATTGCCGTGCCGTGCTGGTCGTCATGGAAGACGGGTATGTTCATTTTTTCACGAAGCTGTTCTTCAACTTCGAAGCACTCAGGCGCCTTGATATCCTCAAGATTGATACCGCCAAAAGTTGGTTCCAAGGCAGCGACCACATCGACAATGCGATCGATTTCATGCGCATCAATTTCGATATCGAACACGTCGATATCGGCAAACTTTTTGAAAAGGACGGCCTTGCCTTCCATAACCGGTTTGGAAGCAAGCGCGCCGATATTGCCGAGGCCGAGAACTGCAGTACCGTTCGATACGACCGCGACGAGATTTCCCCGGGCGGTGTATTCGGCAGCTGTCGCGGGGTCTTCATGGATCGCGAGGCAAGGAGCAGCTACACCTGGCGAATAGGCGAGCGCCAGATCTCGCTGGTTGCCAAGGGGCTTTGTCGCCTGAATTTCCAGCTTTCCGGGCTTCGGATAACGGTGAAAGAACAAAGCTGCTTCATCGAAATCCGAACGGGAAGTGGAAGGGGTTTTCTTGGTCATGGTCGCATCGCTTTCCAAAATCTTTTGTGCAGGGCAAAAGCCTGTTCGCACGTGCAGGAAACGGTGACATCCCGCTTCTGCACGCAGCTTTCGCTCATAACTTCCGCACACTGGGCCATTATTGTTCTTAGTCTATCGGCTCAAATCTCAGTAGGCCCGTTTTCGAGAATGAGTTTTTCCAAATTTGCAGCTCTATCGTTTGGTGCTGTTAAAACGCACTCTGATAAGCGCCGCCGTCGATAACGAGATTCTGCCCGGTAATGAATCCGGAATGTTCCGAGCAAAGGAACGCGCATGCCTGTCCAAATTCCTTCGGCTGTCCAATTCGCCCGGCAGGAATCGCCGACGCTCGTTTCGCGGCTTCCGCATCGGGTGTCGTGCCATTCTTCTGGGCGGAAAACGCGAAGCCGCTGCGAAGCCGATCCGTGTCGAATGCGCCCGGGAGAATATTGTTGATCGTGACGTTGGAGGCCGCGACCGTCCGGGCGACGCCAGCAAGAAACGCGGTCAGCCCGGCGCGAGCTCCCGATGAGAGATCGAGGCCAGGAATAGGCGCGTATACAGATGTCGATGTTATGTTGACGATGCGGCCGAACCGGCGCTCGACCATTCCGTCGATCACGGCTTTGATCAGCTCCAGAGGGGTGACCATATTCTGGGTAACGCCTTGAAGGATCGCATCGCGGTCGAGAAGGCGGAAATCCTTGAAGGCCGGTCCGCCATTATTGTTTACGAGAATATCTGGCGCAGGGCAGGCGGAAAGCAGTTCAGCCTGCCCTTCAGCGGTGGATACATCGGCGGCAACGGCATCAACTCTCACGTCAAACGCTTGCCGGATTGCTTTCGCGGTTTCTGCGAGGATTTGTTCATTCCGCCCGTTGATAACCAGATCACACCCGGCTTCGGCGAGTGCTTCTGCACAGGCTCGTCCGAGCCCCTTGCTAGAAGCGCACACAATTGCTTTTCGACCTTTCAGGCCCAAGTCCACGGCTTCACCCTCGCATTTCATTCAGTTTTCAAGTCATGCCACCAAGCAAGCAGTCTGATCAACCGGATTCTGGTTCATCGGATCATGTGTCCACCTTTTAGGGGAGAAATTGCATTTCTAGAGAACAAAACTTGGTGAGTTTCGCTATTCCAGCGGAGGTGTAAACTCTGCTCTTGGCCGTATGAGAGATCCACTCTCTACCTGCTCGAGCGCATGAGCGAGCCAGCCCGCGATACGCCCGAGCGCAAACAGAAACAGCGGCGCATCTGGCGGCAGGCCATAGATTTCCGTCACTGCGGCGAGTGCGAAATCGACATTCGGTTTCTCACCGAGAATGTCTGCAGCGCTTTGTTCCAGATCGCGATAAGGCGCGGGCAGGTCCAGATGTTTCAGGAGGGCGGAAGCGCGGACGTCACCCGTTTCGCGGTACAGCGGATGGCCGAACAAATGAAACTGCGTGCCTTGCATGAGCAGGTCCTTGATCGTCGCCTCCGCGCCTATCTGCCGCGCTTGCGCGATGATTGCAGTTGCGACAGTTGCGGCGCGTCCATGCCGCGGGCCGATCAAAGTTGATAACCCGGCGAGAATTGCCGCGGAAAGCGGCGCCCCGGTCGATGCGGCAACGCGAGTGCCGAATGCCGACGCGTTGAGTTCATGATCGGCCAGAAGCACCAATACACGCCGGATCACATCGCTTGCCTGGGGTTTTTGCCAAGCCGACGCAATGCGTTGATGCATCGGTACATTGGATGAAGAAACGTCAAGAACGGTGTTGTGGAACAATTGCAGAAGACCGAAAGCCTCTTGTCGCAGAATTGCCGTGGAACGTCCGGAACTGGGCAGATCGTTCGCCGCTCGAATGGCAAAGGTAGTAAACAACCGTTCCAACGGTGCGGGACATGGCTGAGGTCTGGCTGGCCGCGTCTCTGCAAGGGCGCTGCCGCTATAGTCGAAATTCATCTGCCAAAGCAGGGCGGCTACTTCTTCCAATGTTGCAGTTTCCGACAGCTCAGCCGCATCGCAACCGCGATAGAGCAGGCGTCCATCGACGATGGTCGAGATGCCCGAACGCATAATAGGAAGCCCCCACCGAATGGTGTCGGCGGCAACAACGCTATCCCTTTTACGCCCGGGACGCCGTTCTGCCAGTCGTTGAACGTCCTCGGATCTATAGAGGCTGCGTCTGGGATCGTCGGGCAGCGGCTTGGAACGGATGCGGCCACGGCTGACATTGGCATAAAGAGTTTGCGGCTTCGTTTGAAGAATGGCGAGTGCTTCTTCCGCTGTTAGCCAGTTCATTATTGGTCCCAACATTGATCGATTTCGTCAAGATTGACGTCAATTATACTTGGATAGAAAGTCGAAAGGCAAACAAGGAGTATTGTCATGAATAGCGGTCTTGAGGATGTGGTTGCTGCCGAAACGGTACTGTCTGACGTTGATGGGCTTGCAGGCAGACTGATTATTCGCGGTCGATCGCTGGACGATCTGGTTCCGCATAGCAGCGTCGAAGACGGAATAGAGCTTCTGTGGGACGGGTTTTTCGAAGGTCTTCCTAAAGGAGAAGAACTTCAGAAGGCTCTCGGTGAAGCCCGCTTGCAGGTATTTCATCATACAGATGCTCTTGATGATGCATTGATGGAGTTGCCGCCGCTGGAAGCACTGCGCGCATTGATGGCGCGCATCCCGGACCTGGACGATCTCACCGCCGCGCTGCATCTGATGGCCGCCCCGGCGGTTTTCACGACTGCTATTTTACGGGAGCGCAAGGGGCGGAGTCCCGTCCGTCCTGATCCCACACTTCCGCATAGTGCGGATATACTTCGCATGATGAATGCGGCAATGCCTGATGAAGTGGAAGTTGCCGGACTGGATACTTATCTCATGACGGTCTGCGACCATGGATTGAATGCCTCGACATTCGCCGCACGCGTCGTGGCCTCGACACGAGCCGGTTTGACCTCTTCATTGCTCGGTGCAATCAGCGCGTTGAAAGGGCCCTTGCACGGTGGTGCTCCCGGTCCGGTACTCGATATGCTCGATGCCATTGGCAAGCCCGAGAACGCAGAATGGTGGCTTGAATCGGCAATTGCCGATGGAGACAGGTTGATGGGGTTCGGCCATCGGGTTTATCGCGTGCGCGATCCGCGTGCAGACGCTCTGAAATCCGCGTTAAAGCGCATCGAAGCCCTGGGACATGCACGCGGAAAGCATCGGGTGGAATTGGCCGAGGCAGTAGAGAAGGCAGCCATAGCGGTTCTCAAGCGCCACAAGCCGGATCGGCCTCTCGAAACCAATGTCGAGTTCTATACTGCTCTTTTGCTTGAGCAACTGGGTTTCCCGCGTGAGGCTTTCACTTGTGTCTTTGCAATGGGCAGAACCATGGGGTGGATCGCTCATTGCCGGGAACAGCTCGCGACAAGCAAGCTCATTCGCCCACAATCGCGGTACATAGGTCCGAAGGTAGAACTGGTGGCTTAACGCCAATCCAGAAGGATCAAAATGAAACGTCTGGAGCGTGGATATGATTCATCAGGATCGGCGCTCCAGGCATTCGAATATGTGTGTAGAGTTGTCCTTCGCACTATAAACATCACTGTCATATCGCTGTGACAGGAATCGAGTTTTCTGCGCTCAGATCAGGTTGCCATTGAAGGGGACAACCAAATGAGCGCTGATGTTCCGCAGCCCAGAAAACTCCGAACGCTTTTCATTTCGGATGTGCATCTCGGTTCAAAAGCCGCGCAGGCCGAACTGCTTCTGGATTTCCTCCGTTACCATGAAGCGGAGACGATCTACCTCGTGGGCGATATCGTCGATGGTTGGCGTCTGCGGCGCAATTGGCATTGGCCGCAGGAACATAATGATGTGGTCCAGAAGCTGCTCCGCAAGAGCCGCAAGGGCGCCAATATCATCTATATCGCAGGCAATCACGACGAATTTCTACGAAATTTCCAAGGAACGCATTTCGGCGGCATCGAAGTGATGAACCGCGCCATTCACGAGACGGCGGATGGTCGCAAGTTTCTGGTTATCCATGGTGACCAGTTCGATGTTGTTGTTCGCAATGCTCGCTTCATCGCTTATTTGGGCGATTGGGCATACGACACCGCGATCTGGATAAACACGGTCATGAGCCGTATCCGCTCGCTTTTCGGCTTACGCTACTGGTCATTTTCGGCCTGGGCGAAATTCCGGGTCAAAAAGGCGGTTAACTTTATCGGCCAGTTCGAGAATGTGGTTTCTGAAGAAGCGCAGCGAATTGGTGTTGACGGGGTGATCTGCGGTCATATTCATCATGCGACAATCGAAAGCATGAATGGCGTCGAATATATCAATACCGGCGACTGGGTGGAAAGCTGCACGGCCGTCATCGAACATTTCGACGGTCGGATGGAACTCATCGAATGGACCGAACGCCGTGACCGCCGTCCGACAACAGGACGCGTCAATTTCGACAGCGAAGAGCGTGAGGAGGGCAGGGTCATCCAACTGCCGCGCCCCGCTCGCGGATTGGCGAACCTCCGCCGATGAAGAAAATCGTCATCGTCACCGACGCCTGGCACCCTCAAGTCAACGGCGTCGTGCGCACGTTGACCAAGTGCCGCGATCTGATGAGCGAGCGGGGATATAACGTTGCAGTTATTTCCCCGCTGGACTACAGGTCCGTGCCCTGTCCGACATACCCCGAAATCCGGCTGGCCATGACGACGCCGGGCGCGCTCAAAAAGCGCCTAAAAGCCATGCGGCCAGATTTCGTGCATATTGCAACGGAAGGCCCACTCGGATTTATGGCGCGGCGTGCCTGTATGAAGATGGGCTGGTCCTTCACGACCAGTTTTCACACACGATTTCCTGAATATCTGCAGGAGCGCTTTCCTGTCCCTCCGCGCTGGACCTACGCATTTCTTCGGCGTTTCCACAACGCGGCAGCGCATACGCTAGTGCCCACCCAATCCATACTTGATGACCTCAAGGCCCGTGGTTTCACGAAGCTGGAACTCTGGACGCGCGGCGTCGATCGAACATTGTTCTACCCTCGATCCGAAGTGCCGAAGGAGTTGCCGCGGCCGGTGTTTATCTGTGTGGGACGGGTCGCCACCGAAAAGAACCTGCCTGCATTTCTGGAGCTCGACCTGCCCGGCACAAAGCTGATTGTCGGAGATGGCCCGTCCCTTGATGATCTAAAGGCGCGGTTTCCGGAAGCGGTGTTCGTCGGGAAACGAGAAGGCGAAGCGCTGGCCAAGACTTATGCCGCAGCCGACGTGTTTGTCTTTCCTAGTCGAACAGATACATTCGGCCTCGTTTTGCTGGAGGCGATTGCTTCCGGCCTGCCAGTCGCAGCTTATCCGGTTCCGGGATCACGAGATGTTGTCGGCGTCACCGGCGCAGGCGTTCTTTCCGAAGACCTCGGAAAGGCATGTCTGGCTGCCTTGGAAATGAAGCCGTTTGAACCTGCACAAGTGCTCAAACAATTCACCTGGAATGCCTGCGCCGATATCTTTGAAGGTGCGCTCGCTCCGGTCAATGGAACAGGGAGCGAGAGCTATCAACGCGCAAGTCAGCCCCAGACGGCAGCGTCCGGCGGATAGACCAGAGCGCCTTCATAGCGCAAGCCAGGATTGCGATCCTGGGCCAGAAGCAACGGTCCGTCGAGATCAACCACATTGGCTTTTTGGGCAAGCAGGACAGCGGGCGCCATACCGAGCGACGTGCCGACCATGCAGCCGACCATGATCTGAAGCCCGAGGTTAGTCGCCTTGTCCCGCATGATGAGGCCTTCGGTCAATCCGCCCGCTTTATCGAGTTTGATATTCACGGCGTCATAGCGCTTGGCCAGTTCCTCAAGACCAACCGAGGTGTGAACGCTCTCATCGGCGCAGATAATGACGGGGCGATCGATTTGACTGAGGATGTGATCATTATCCGCTGGTAGGGGTTGCTCGACGAGAACGACGCCTGCGTCAGCTGCGGCGCCCATGTTCTCGACAATGTTATCCGCTGTCCATCCCTCGTTCGCGTCGATGATAATGCGGCTGTTGGGAGCTGCATTTGTAACGGCACGGATTTTTTCGATATCGTTTTCGCCGCCCATTTTCACTTTGATAAGAGGATAATGTGCGACCTTCGCAGCCGATTCCGCCATTTCGGAAGGCGTGCCGAGCGAAACGGTGATTGCCGTTTCAAGCGGGCGAGGCGGTATGCCGAGCATATCGGCAACGCTTTTGCCCGATTGCTTTGCTTCGAGATCCCATAGGGCGCAATCGACTGCATTGCGGGCAGCGCCTGCGGGCATCAGCATTTGAATATCCTGGCGCGTTGCGCCGTTCTCGATTGCGGAGCGGGCGGCCTCGATTTGTGCGCTCACGCTTTCGATGCTCTCGCCGTAGCGTGCATAAGGCACGCATTCGCCACGTCCTTGATGAGAACCGTTGCTGATCGCACACACAACAACCGCGGCCTCCGTCTTTGAGCCTCGGGAGATTGTGAATTTTCCGGCGATGGGATAGCGTTCTACAGTGATATTCAAGGTATTGTGCATAGAGATGCCCTCTGGGACGCAGTATTTCGGTCGTTCAGCGACTCGTATATGAGGTAGGCCATGTTGACCGACACTGCCGACAAAGCAAGAGCTGCCGACAACTCTGCGCCGAAGATTGATCTGGTGGAGCGCGACGGCGTGCGCCATATCCAGATGAATGGTCGCTGGGTTTCGCAAAGCGTCAATCTCGTCGATGACAAGATGCGTGGCCTTGAGAAGGGGGATCAGAAAGAAACAACGATTATTGATATTTCTGCCGTTTCCAGTCTCGATACGGCAGGTGCTTGGCTGATAGAACGCCTGCGGCAGCGCCTAGTCGCACAGAAAGTGGACGTGCAACTGGAAGGCGTGCGACAATCCTGGCTTCCCCTGATGGAGGAAGTAGGTCAGGCCGTCGAGCGCACCCTGGACATTCCTCGTCAGAAAAAACCGTTCTTCCTCGTTTCATTTCTGGCCGCGCTTGGCGGCGGCGTGGTTTCCGTCGGCAGTGACTTCAAGATGGCGATGCACATTCTTGGGGCCACCATCCGGGGAGCCCAGTTGAAATATGGACGCGGCAGCGGCATTCCCTTCGCGGCAATTGTCACGCAGATGGACCGCATGGGCGTCGGTGCGATTCCCATCATCATCCTGATGTCGACGATTGTTGGTGCAATCATTGCCCAGCAGGGTGCGTTTCAGTTGCGGTACTTCGGCGCAGAGATTTTTGTCGTCGATCTGGTCGGTATTCTGGTATTGCGTGAACTTGGCGTGCTTCTGACGGCGATTATGATTGCGGGGCGCTCAGGAAGCGCCATCACAGCCGAAATCGGCTCCATGAAGATGCGTGAAGAGACCGACGCCCTGACGGTTATCGGTCTCAATCCGGTGGGTGTTCTGGTCTTTCCACGGTTAGTGGCGCTGGTCCTGGTCCTGCCATTGCTTACCATTATTTCCGATCTCGCTGCGCTGATCGGCGCTGGCGGCGTCGCCTGGTTCTATTCCAATATTTCACCTGATGCTTTTATCAGCCGGTTGCACGATGCGGTCGCGCTGAACACTTATTTTGCAGGCCTTATCAAGGCTCCGTTCATGGCCATGATTATCGGGATTCTCGCTTCGGTAGAAGGAATGAAGGTCGGAGGCAGTGCGGAATCGCTTGGTCGTCGTGTTACGGCGTCGGTCGTGAAGGCAATTTTCGTGGTTATTGTCGTGGATGGTTTGTTCGCGATGTTTTATGCGGCCATTAATTTTTAGATGCAGCTTATTGTTCTTTGTTTTTAATGGGCTCTTTGAGACACAGTTGCACAGAAAATTGACCCCTCGATCGTGTTCAAAGGTTCTGTCTGAAGCCAAGCTCAGCTAAAGAATGATTATGGAGAACGGCATCGACCAGGGGTCGCAACCGCAGGATGAAGATATTCGCCAGACGACCGTGCCGATGATCTCGGTGCGCGACGTGACGGTTTCGTTCGGGCGTCAAACGGTGCTCGATAAGTTATCCCTTGAGATTTACAGGGGTGAGGTTCTCGGTTTTATCGGTCCTTCCGGTTCGGGTAAGTCCGTTCTGATGCGAACCATTCTTGGTCTCAATAAAAAGCAATCCGGCGAGATCGAGATATTGGGCCGCAATATCGATCAGTTGAACGAGCTGGAAAAGATGTCCATTGATATGCGTATGGGTGTTCTGTTTCAGCACGGGGCGTTGTTTTCCGCATTGAATGTTCTTGAAAATATTCAGGTTCCGATGCGCGAATATCTCGATCTTTCTCCAAAGCTGATGGACGAGCTGGCGCGATTGAAGATCGACCTGGTTGGCCTGAAGCCGGACACGGCAGAAAAGTTTCCGTCCGAACTTTCCGGCGGTATGATCAAACGCGCTGCGCTGGCACGTGCGTTGGCCTTGGACCCCGACATTCTCTTTCTTGATGAACCGACCTCCGGACTCGATCCCATTGGAGCGGCCGATTTCGATGACCTGATTGCCAATCTGCGGGATACGATGGGGCTGACCGTTTATATGGTCACCCATGATCTCGACAGCCTTTTTGCGATTTGCGACCGGATTGCTGTTCTTGGGGGCAAGAAAGTGCTCGTCAGTGGCACCATTGAAGACATGCTGACGGTGGACGATCCGTGGGTTAAATCCTATTTTCGGGGCAAGCGCGCGCGCCAGATCGATCCGTCGGCGCCAACGAGACGGCGGCCTGGCAGCCGCTTGCAGACTGGA
>Ga0164243_10014804_pt1 | contig 10835 bp, 9 predicted proteins | sample OricompcompostOP_FD_108781 | JGI IMG/M metagenome (GOLD analysis project Ga0164243, IMG submission 108781) | Organic Plus compost microbial communities from Emeryville, California, USA - Original compost - Organic plus compost (OP) | ecosystem: Engineered > Solid waste > Mixed feedstock >...
CGGATCACGCCGCAGGAAATCGACGAGCTGTTCCCGATCATGGGAGCGCTCGAGGCGCTGGCCGGGGAACTGGCCTGCGCCCACATCACCGACGCGGAAGTCGAGAAGATCCGCACCATGCACAATTCCATGGTGGAGCATTACGAGAAGGGGCAGGCCGGCCCCTATTTCCGTCTCAACCGCGCCATCCACGAGGCCATCTTCGCCGCCGCGCGCAACGCGGCCCTCGTGCAGTTCTACAACACGCTTCTGGTGCGCACCCATTCCGTGCGCTTCACCGCCAAGAAGTCGCCCGCCCGCTGGAGCGAGGCGGTCGCGGATCACGTCGAGATGCTCGACGCGCTGGAGAAGCGCGAGGGGCAGCGCCTGTCCGAGATCCTGCGCAACCACCTGCGCCACAAAGCCGACACGGTGCACGAATCCCTCGAAGAAGCCGCGCGCCCCTCGGCGGCGGAATAGGCTCATGCAGCGCACGCCGCCCGCACGGGTCGGGGATCACCCCAGCGACGTGCAGACCCCGGCCCTGCTGGTCGATCTCGACACGCTCGACGACAACATCGCCTCGATGGCGCACCAGGCCACCGCCGCCGGCCTGGCGCTGCGCCCGCACGCCAAGACGCACAAGAGCGTGGCCATTGCCCGCCGCCAGCTTCTGGAGGGCGCGGCGGGGCTGTGCTGCCAGAAGGTCTCGGAGGCCGAGGCGCTGCTGGAAAGCGGCGTCGAGGACATGCTGATCTCCAACCACATCGTCGCCGCGCAGCCGCTGCGGCGCATGGCGGCTCTGGCGCGGCGGCTGCGCATCACCACCCTGATCGCCGAAAGCGCGCAGATCGACCTTCTCGCCGCCGCCGCAGACTATGCCGGCGCCACCATCGAGGTCCTGGTCGAGATCGACGCCGGCGACCGCCGCATGGGGGTGGCCGACAGCGAGGCGATCCTCGGGCTGGCCGAGGAGGTCGAGCGCCGGCATGGCCTGCACTTCCGTGGCCTGCAGGCCTATAACGGCCCGCTGCAGCACCTGCGCGAGCAGGAGGAACGCAGCCACGCAGCGCGCGAGGCCGCGCACCGCGCCGCCACCCTGCGCGACCGCCTGGAGCGGCGCGGCATCGCCTGCCCGCTGATCACCGGCGGCGGCACGGGCAGTTTCGCGACCGACCTCGCGACCGGCGCCTTCACCGAGATCCAGCCCGGCTCCTATGTCTTCATGGACCTCGACTACGGCCGCAACCGCACCGGCGAGGACGAGCCCTACCAGCCCTTCCGCCAGAGCCTGTTCGTGCTCTCCACCGTGATCAACCGCGCGCCGCGCGGCGCGGTCTATGTCGATGCCGGCGCCAAGGCGCTCAACCTCGATTGCGGGCCGCCGGACGTCTGGGGCTCGGCGGGGCTGGCCTACACCAAGGCCAGCGACGAGCAGGGCCGCATCGAGATCGCGCCCGGCACGCTGCCGCCGCAGCTCGGCGAACAGCTTCTGCTGATCCCCTCGCACTGCGATCCGACCGTCAATCTGTTCGACTGGATGGTGGGCATCCGTGGCGACCGCGTCGAGGAAGTCTGGCCCATCGAGGCGCGCGGCTGCCTGAGCTGACGCCGCACCAGCCGTTCCGTCCCTCCCAAGCCTTCCCCGAGCCCCGGCAATTGCCGCATTGACGCCGCCGCAAGCGCGGTACAGACTATCACTGAATTCAAAATTCAAAATTCGCAGGAAGCGACAGAAAACCGCGCCACCCGGATTTCTTGAAAAACCCCGCAGGGGCCCTCACAACCCCACCTCCCGACGGACCGAGAGCCTGAACCGATCGGTCCGACTGCCCACTCGGGGGGTCTCCTGGCCGCCGGCGTGCCCGTTCCGCCGGCGGCCTTTTCATCCCCCTTCCCGCGGTCCGCGCCGCCCGGCGGTGATGAGAGTTGTCTTGTCCCGATACGCGCCATTAGCATGGGCCCTCACTGAGGTGCCGGGCGTATCGGAATGGCAGCAGAAACCGGACGGTCTCTCATCAGACCCCTGGACACCGTGCTCCTGGCAGCCATCGCCCTGCCGATCGCGCTATTCGGCTATTCGTTCTGGGCCAATTACCGCGCGCTGCAGCACAATGTGGACGAGCGGCTGGAGCGGTCGGCCGACCTGGCCCAGGAGCACGCGCTCAAGGTGGTGCAGACGGTGGACCGCGTGCTCTCCGAGACGCGCGAGATCCTGCGCCGGCCCAGCCAGAGCATCCGCCAGAACCAGAAGGCACTGCATCTGCGCCTGAGCCAGACCCAGGCCGCGGTGCCCGAGGTCGCGGGCATCTGGGCGTTCGATCCCACCGGCCAGGCGCTGGTCTCCAGCAGCGTCTATCCCGTCCCGCTCGACCTCAACAATTCGGACCGTCGTTATTTCCGCGAGCAGCAGATCGCCGGCAGCGACGGCGTCTTCATCAGCGGTGTGCTGCACTCCAAGACGCTCGACCGCGACTTCTTCGTCATGAGCCGCCGCCGCACCCTTGCCGACGGCAGTTTCAACGGCATCGTGGCCGCCTCCGTCCTGCCCGAGGCGATCGCCTCCTTCTACGAGAAGATGGCGCGCGGCACCGGGTTCACGACCGGGCTCTATCTGCCCGACGGCTCGGTGCTAGCGCGCTATCCCGTGCCCGCGCCCGGCGCCAGCGCCGAGGCGCTGATCGTGGAAATCGCCCGGCACCCGGAGCACGGCCGCTACACGGCGCGCTCCGGCGTCGACAAGGTGGAGCGCCAGGCCCTCTACCGCCGCCTGCCGGGCTATCCGATCTATGTTGTGGTCGGCTACAGCACCTCGCAGTTCTGGAGCGAATTGTGGGCCATTCTGGCGCCCCAGCTCCTCTTTGGCGTTCCCGCCACGCTGCTCGTCATCCTGATGGCTGTGGTGGCACGCCGCCGCACCGCCGATCTCGAGGGCGAGCTGAACCGGCGCCGCCGCGCCGAAACCGTCGCGCGCGAGGCCGAGAGCCGCTTCCGTCTCCTCGTCGAGGGTGTCACCGACTACGCCATCTACATGCTCAGTCCCGAGGGCAATGTCACCAACTGGAACGCCGGGGCGCGGCGCATCAAGGGCTACGAGGCCGAGGAGATCATCGGCCAGTCCTTCGCCCGCTTCTACACCGAGGAGGACCGTGCCGCCGCCGAGCCCTGGCACGCTCTCGCGCTGGCGGCCAAGAACGGCCGCTTCGAGAAAGAAGGCTGGCGCGTGCGCAAGGGCGGCCAACGCTTCTGGGCGCACATCGTCCTCGACGCCATCTACGAGCACGGCAAGCTGATCGGCTACGCCAAGGTGGTGCGCGACATCACCGAGCGCCGCAACGCCCAGATCGCGCTGGAGCAGGCGCGCGAGCAGCTCTTCCAGGCGCAGAAGATGGAAGCCATCGGCCAGCTCACCGGCGGCATCGCGCACGACTTCAACAATCTGCTCACCGGCATTCTCGGCTCGCTCAACCTGCTGGAGAAGCGCATCAAGCAGGGGCGGCCGGAGACGGTCGGGCGCTATATCGAGGCCGCCACGGCCTCCGCCAACCGCGCCGCGGCGCTGACCCACCGCTTGCTCGCCTTCGCCCGCCGCCAGTCGCTCGACGTCAAGCCGACCGACGTGCCGCGCCTGATCCGCTCGATGGAAGACCTGCTGCGCCGCACCACCGGCGAGAACATCGAGATCGTCATCGACATCGCCCCCGGCCTGTCGCCGGCGCTGACCGACGGCAACCAGCTCGAGACGGCGCTGCTCAACCTCGTCATCAACGCCCGCGACGCCATGCCGGACGGCGGCCGCATCACCATCCGTGCCGAGAACGCCACACATGGCGACGAGGACGCCGCCGGCGCCGAGGGCCTGACCCCGGGGGATTATGTGCGCATACGCGTCACCGACACCGGCCCGGGCATGCCCCCCGAAGTGGTCAACCGCGCTTTCGAGCCGTTCTTCACCACCAAGCCGATCGGCCAGGGCACCGGGCTCGGCCTGCCCATGATCTACGGCTTTGCGCGGCAATCCGGCGGGCGGGCGCGCATCGAGAGCACGCTCGGCCAGGGCACCAGCGTCGTGCTGTGCCTGCCGAGCGCGGCGGCGACGGGCCTGGCCGAGGAGGAGGAAAACACGCCCGCCGCCGAGCCGCAGGGCGAGGGCGAGACCATTCTCCTGGTCGAGGACGACACCGCGGTGCGCCTGGTCGTGCTCGACGTGCTCGGGGAGCTCGGCTACCGCGTCATCGAGGCGCGCGACGCCGCCGCCGCGCTGCCCGTCCTGCAGGGCAGCGGCAAGATCGACCTCTTGATTTCCGATGTCGGCCTGCCGGGCATGAACGGGCGCGAGCTGGCCGAGATCGCGCGCCAGCACCGCCCCAGCCTGCCGGTGCTCTTCGTCACCGGCTATGCCGAGGGCGCGGTGCTGCGCGGCGGCTTTCTCGGCACGAGCATGGACATGATCACCAAGCCCTTCGCCATCGAGACGCTGGCGGCCAAGGTGCGCACCATGCTGACCCCGGCGGAAGCCGCGGAGTCACAGGAAGGCGACGACACGCCCGGCGAGCAGGCGGTTCAGAGATCGTAAATCTTCAGCGAGCGCTGCGTGAACACATAGACCGGCACCACCGAAGCCAGCACCAGCATCACGGCGAAGGGCGCTGCGGCGGCGTATTGGGCGTCGTTGGTGTAGGACCACACCTCGGTCGCGAGCGTCAGCACGCCGGTCGGCACCAGCATCAGGGTGGCGGTCAATTCGCGCATTAGCTCCAGCACCATCAGCGCCAGGGCCGCGCCGACGCCCGGCGCGATGTTGGGCAGGGTGACGGAGAGGAAGGCCTCGTAGTTCTTCCGCCCGAGGCTGCGCGCGACGTTCTCCAGTTCCGGCGGCACCAGTTCGAGTGAGGCCCGGAGCGAAGACTGCGCCAGCGGCAGGAAGAGCATGGCGTAGGCGATCAGCAGCACCAGCGTGCTCTGGTAGACCGCCGGCACATAGCGGATCGAGGTGAAGACCAGCGCCAGCGCCACGACCAGCCCCGGCAGGCCGTGGACGACATAGGGCAGGCGGTCGGCGACGAGGCCGAAGGGGCCGCGATAGCGCACCGCCAGCATCACCAGCGGCAGCGCCAGCAGCGTGGTCAGCACCGCGCCCGGCACCGAGAGCATCAGCGAGCCCTGCAGCGCGCCGGCCATGTCCTCGAGGCCGGCTCCGATGGAGCGGCCGACCGTCAGCCAGTAGAGGATGGTGACGAGCGGCACCGCCAGCGCGGCCAGCGCCAGCAGCGCGAGCAGGCCGAGCGCCAGATATTTCCAGCGCCCGAGCCGCAGCAGGCCCGAGCGCCGCGCCGCGCCCTGCCCCGTGCGCGCGGTGCGCACGCCGCCGCGCAGCCGCATCTCGCCGAAGGCTGCCGGCAGGCACAGCGCCATCAGCACCGCCGACTGCATGGCCGCCGAGGTGTTGTCGAACTGCAGCTGGTAGGACTGGTAGATCGCGGTGGTGAAGGTCTGCACGCGCAGCAGCGCCAGCGCGCCGAACTCGGCGAACATGTGCGAGAGCACCAGCAGCGCGCCGCCGCCGATGGCCGCCTTCGCCTGCGGCAGCGCCGCGCGCCAGAAGCTGCCCCAGGGTCCGTAGCCGAGCGAGCGCGAGACGTGCTCCAGGCTCGGATCCATGCTGCGGAAGGCGGCGGCGACCGGCAGGAAAACCAGCGGATATTGCGACAGAGTGAGGATGAGGATGGCCCCGCCCATGCTCTCGAACGCGCCATCCAGCGAGGACCAGGCATAGCTCGCCACGAAAGCGGGGATCGCCAGCGGCAGGCTGGCCAGCACCGACCAGAAGCGCCGCCCCGGCAGGTCGCAACGCTCGACCAGCCAAGCGATGCCGACGCCGATCACGCAGGACAGGGTGGTGACGCTGACCGAGAGGATCAGCGTGTTGACGAGAAGATCGAAGGTGTAGGCGCGGAACAGCTCGTCGATAACCGCTTGCGGCCCCGCCTCCACCGCGCGCGCGATGACATAGAAGATCGGCAGGCCGATGAGCATGGTCGGCACCAGCGCCGCCATGACAAGCCAAAAGGGCGGCGCCTTGCTGCGCCGCCCGATGCCGGAAACGGATGCCATCGCGATGTCAGCCCAGCCCGGCTTCCTTGCGCAGCTTGATCGCCTCGAGCGCGTCGCCGACCTCCGCCGGGGGCACGTCCGGCGGGTCGAGCTCGTCGAAGGGCTCGAGCGCGAAGGTCGACTTCACCTTGGGGTTCAGGGGATATTCCGCGACCGCCTTGGCGATCACCGACTGGCCGGCCTCGCTGACCATGTAGGCGATCAGCTTCTGCGCGGCCTCGGCGCGGCGGGTGGTGGCGATGATGCCGGCGGCCGACACGCTGACCATCGCGCCCGGATCCTTGTGGCGCATGTAGTGCAGCTTCGACTTCATGTTCTCGGCGCCGACCTCGTGCGCCACGGCGTACCAGTAGTAATTGTTGATCAGGCCGGTCGCGATCTCGCCCTTCTCGACGGCGCGGGCCACGGCCATGTTGCCGTTATAGGGGCGGCCGAATTCCTTGAGGCCCTTCAGCCAGTTGAGCGCGGCCTCGCGGCCCTTCATCTTCATGATGACGACGATCTGCTCCTGGAAGGCGCCGCTGGTGGGCACATAGGCCACCTTGTCCTTCCAGGCCTCGGTGGCGAAGTCCATCACCGACGGCGGCAGGTCCTTCTCCGCGATCATGTCGGGATTGAAGGTGACGACGCGGCAGCGCGCGGTGATGCCCGTCCAATCGCGCTTCTTGCCGATCCAGCGCGGGTCGATCATCTCAACCGACGCGGCCTCGATGGGAGCCAGGAAATCCTTCTCGGCAAGCGCGATGATCGGCGCGCTCTCTTCCGCGTAGAAGATGTCGGCCGGCGAATTGTCGCCCTCTTCCATGATCTGGTTGGCAAGCTGGGTGCTGCTGCCGCGGCGCACGTTCAGCTTGATGCCGGTGGCGTCGGTGAAGGCGGCGAAGAGCGGGTCGGTGAGCTGGGCGTGCTGGCCGTTATAGACCGTCAGCGTGGTGCCTTCCGCGGCAATGGCAGCTCCGGCGCGCCCCAGCGCGGCCGTTCCGACAAGCGCGGCACCGGCCTTCAGCAGGCCGCGGCGATCGACATAATACATTAGAACAGCTCCAGACTGACTCACTCCCCTTGCGGCCGAAAAAGTCCGCAATGGACAATAAGTCAAGAGCTGTGCCGAACTATGGAATTGTTCAAAACTGTATCGCTGCCGGAAGCTGTAAAATCTACGACTTGGACGAGAGCACCGGCCGCACGAATACAGGAAATCACTGTCAGCAATACCCTAAACGGGCTCCCGCCAATATTTCGGCATGCCGCCGCGCCCATACATGAGCGGCTGATGAAGTTGCCGTCGACTGGAAGCAGTCCGGCGGAGGGACTTGAGAAAGGACCGGCCTCGACTGACCTCGTCAGCGCGTCGGCACCGGCTTTTCGCCGCGGTAGTCGTAGAAGCCGCGCTGCGTCTTGCGGCCCAGCCAGCCGGCCTCGACATATTTCACCAGCAGCGGACAGGGGCGGTATTTCGAATCCGCCAGGCCGTCGTGCAGCATCTGGATGATGGACAGGCATGTGTCGAGCCCGATGAAATCGGCCAGTTGCAGCGGCCCCATCGGGTGGTTGGCGCCGAGCCGCATGGCGTTGTCGATGGCCTCGACCGAGCCGACGCCCTCATAGAGCGTGTAGATGGCCTCGTTGATCATCGGCATCAGGATGCGGTTCACGATGAAGGCCGGAAAATCCTCGGCCACCGTCGAGGTCTTGCCGATGCGGGTGATGAAGGCCTGCGTGGCCTCGAAGGTCGGCGCGTTGGTGGCGATGCCGCGCACCACCTCGACCAGGTGCATCTGCGGCACCGGGTTCATGAAATGCGTGCCGATGAACTGCTCGGGCCGGTCGGTGATGGCCGCCAGCCGGGTGATCGAGATCGACGACGAATCGGAGGCGATCACCGCTTCCGGCTTCAGCGTCTTGCAGAGCTCCTCGAAGATGGCGCGCTTGGTGTCCTCGTTCTCGGTCGCGGTCTCGATGACGAGGTCGCAATCGGCGAGGTCGGAGATGGCGGGCGCCGGACGTATGCGCGCCAGCGCCTCGTCGGCGGCGCCGGCGTCGAGCTGGTCCTTGGACACCTGCTTGCGGAGCGTCGTCTCGACATGCGCGCGGCCGGCCTCGATAAGGTCGGCGGAGACATCGTTGAGCAGCACGTCCATACCGGCGAGCGCGCAGACATGCGCGATTCCGCTGCCCATCTGGCCAGCCCCGATTATGCCCACTTTCTGGAAGTTCTGCGGCATCGATCCGATCCGAAGGGCGTGACGGTAAAGAGCAGCCGAACCCGAGTCAACGGGCTGCCCCCTTGCCTTAAATGACTGGACGGGAAGGCGTTCGCGGCGCAATGGCGGCGCTGCGCTTCACCCCTCTCCCGTGCCGCCGGGCACCCACAGAACGTCACCCTCTCGAGCGTTCGCGGCGCGCGCGGCGACGAACAGGAAATCAGACAAGCGGTTGAGAAAGTGCAAAGCCGCCGGGCTCACATTCTCGCGCGCCGCAAGCTCGACCGCGCGGCGCTCGGCGCGGCGGACATAAGTGCGCGCCAGATGCAGCGCCGCGGCGGCCGGAGTCCCGGCGGGCAGGACGAACGAGGTCAGCGGGGACAGCTCTTCGTTGAGATGGTCGATCTCGCCCTCGAGCCAGGCCACCCGCGCGGGCGCGATGCGCAGCGTCGGGCCGCTGGCGGAATCCTCCGGCGCGGCGATGTCGGCGCCAAGGTCGAAGAGGTCGTTCTGGATCTTCGCCAGCAGAGGATCGAGGCCGCGGGACTGATCGTCGAGGCTGCTGCGCGCGATGCCGATTGCGGCATTGGCCTCGTCCACCGCGCCGATGGCCTCGACGCGCGGATCGTCCTTGCGGCGGCGCGTGCCGCCGACCAGCGCGGTGGTGCCGTCGTCGCCGGTGCGCGTGTAGATGCGCGTCAGCCGGACCATCGGCGGCTCAGCCGCGCAGGGCCCAGGCCACGATCACGATGATGACAATGGCCACGAACTGCAGGAGCACGCGCCAGCGCATGAGGTTCTGCGACCGGCTGGCGCTTCCTCCGCGCATCATGTTGAGCAGGCCGAGCAGGAGAACGAACGCGACCGCCGCCAGCGCAACGCCCACCACCACCGAGGACAAGATCATGCGACCCTCTCAGTTCAGACGCCAGATCGCGGCGTTGAGAAGGGCGGCATAGCTCACCCAGAGGAGATAGGGAACCAGAAGAATGGCCGCGGCCCGCTCCACCCGCGCGAAGCGCACCATGGTCCAGACGATGGCCGCGAGCAGAAGCAGGATGGTGCCGAAGCCCGCCGCCGGGTTCTGCCCGGCGAAAAAGGCGAACGACCAGAGGATGTTGAGCACCAGCTGCACGCCGAACGCCAGCAGCGCGCCCCACGCCGTGGCGTCGCGCTCGGCGGGCACCGCGACCCGCCAGAGCGCCAGCGCCATGAGGAAATAGAGCAACGTCCAGACAACGGGGAAAACCCAGTTGGGCGGCGCGAAAGCGGGCTTTTCCAGCGCCGCGTACCAGGTCGAGATCGCGGGCATGGTGGCGAGCGCGCCAAGCCGCGCCGCGCCGAAGCAGACCAGGAGCGAAAGCAGCAGCACGACGGCCGAGCGCAGATGCGAGAGGTTGAAGCTGCGGTCGAGATCCATGCGGGCAGAACCTTTCGTTCCCGGCCCAACGTTGCCCTCAGGCGTCGGGTTCCGTCTCCGCGTCCTCCACCGGCTCGGGCCGGCTGGCCAGCGCAACCCCGATCGCGGCCAGCGCCATGCCGAGAAGCTGCACCACGTTCAGCGTCTCGCCGAAGGCCAGCCACGCCATCAGCGCCGTGACCGGCGGGACGAGATAGAGCAGCGCTGCGACCCGCACCACCGCGCCGCGATGGATCAGCGCGAGCAGCAGCAGGACCGCGCCGATGGAAAGCCCCGCCACCGACCAGAACAGCCCGAGCGCCAGTTCCGGGACGGGATCGAGGCGGATGTTCTCGAACAGAAGCGCCGCCAGCAGGGTCGGCACGAGCGCCGCGGAATACTGGATCATGGTGACGGCGCGCAGATCGACCGAGGTGCCGGTGCGCTTCTGCCACAGCGTGCCGGCGGTGAAACCCGCGACCGCCAGCAGCCCGACCCCGATCGCAGCCAGCGGGATGGCGTCGCCGCCGGTTCCCAGCTTGGGCGCCAGCACCAGCACCGCGCCGGCGAAGCCGAGCCCGATCCCCGCCCAGCGGCGCGGTCCCACCCGCTCGCCGAGCAGCGGCCCCGCCAAAGCGGCGGTCGCCAGCGGCTGCAGGCCGGAAAACAGCCCGGCGATGCCGGCCGGAAGCCCGTTCTTCACCGACCAGAAGATGCCGCCGAGATAAACCCCGTGCAACAGGAGCCCGGCCACGGCCGGCTGCGCCACCTCTCCCGAACTTCTCGGCCCGCGCACCCCGCCGAGCCAGACGAGGACCGCAAGGACGAGAATGGCCGCGGCATAGCGCAGGCTGAGGAAGGCCAGCGGCGTCGAATGCGGCGCCACAAGCCGCGCCACGATGAAGCCGGACGACCACAGCACGACAAAGAGCGCGGGGGCGGTGCGGGTAAACAGGGTGGAGGAAGAAAACGACATTCAGATCATCAAGTTATCGGATCGAGCCAACTATGGCAGGCAAGCAACGCTCTATTAATTCCGCCCGGATAGTGTGCCTTTGAACAAAATGAACATGGCATTCTTGCCAAAGAATGATGCTGGGGGGACTTCTCATGATCCGGATACCGCGGATGCGGATACG
>Ga0164243_10014805_pt1 | contig 10834 bp, 8 predicted proteins | sample OricompcompostOP_FD_108781 | JGI IMG/M metagenome (GOLD analysis project Ga0164243, IMG submission 108781) | Organic Plus compost microbial communities from Emeryville, California, USA - Original compost - Organic plus compost (OP) | ecosystem: Engineered > Solid waste > Mixed feedstock >...
CGGGCGGCATCTCCGACTGATGAAGGTCAGCGTTTGCCGCCCTGCAAGCGTTCTTTCAGGCACTGGTACGGCAGTTGCCCCGGAATGCCAATGTTGTTATCCCGGACGCCGCACGGCGCGTACCTTGCCGCTGGCGCCCCCGCCACAATAAAAAAGATCTGCACCATCCGATTCCAACCCGCTCACACCGGTGCCTGCTGGCATGTTAATGCGTTGCAACACGGCGCCGGTGGTCGGATCAATCTGCCGAATGTCGCTTTCTTCGGCCTCCCAGGTGCCGTGCCAGAGTTCATGGTCGACCCACGTTACACCGGTGACAAAGCGGTCAGAGGTGATTTTACGAAGTACAGCGCCTGTTTCCGGGTCGATCTGGACAATATTGCGATCGCGGTACTGGCCCACCCACAGGCTGCCTTCTGCCCAGGCCAGCCCGGAATCGTTGCCGTGTCCGGGGGCCGGAATGGAGGACACGATACTGCCATCGGTGGGGTCGATTTTGTTGATGCGGTCGCCGGCAATCTGATACAGATGGGTGCCATCAAACGCCGTGCCGGCATCGCAAATGCAATTTAATGTATGTGTGATCTGATGGTCTGCGGGATTGATAGCCAGCAGTTTACTACCGGTCGCGGCCCACAGGCGCTGACCATCGAAGGTGACTCCGTGAATGGCATCTGCATCCTGGAACGGGCCAAATTCATCTGTGATATCGGCAATAGCCGTGACTGTGCCGGCTGTCTCTGTTCTTGCGGTCTGTTTCATGTTCATCTCCTGATGTCGCACCTCGAAATGGCGCGGTAAGATCATTCTATTTGAGTGGGAGAACAGAAGGGAGTAACAATATTGTCGTGAAACCGGCCAATGATGTGGACACCCAGCGACGGCTGCGTGCCTTGCCGACGGCATTGACTTTACCGTTTTCCTCCAGTTCGACCAGTGCCCGTTGCACCGTCCGCTGCCCGGTGCCCAGTGCCTGGGCCAGCGCGGAAGTGGACCAGGCCGCGCCGTCTGCAAGCAATGCCAGCAATGTTGCCGCTTCGCTATCCAGGGGCGGGGCCATCACGACGACCTTCGGTAGATGCAGCGGCTCCAGCCTGTAACCTGCAGGGGTGGCCTTGATCTGTGCGACCTGCCTGATGAGTTTGCGCAGGCGACCCATTTCCACACGCAGTCTTGCGCGATGCGACTCGTCGGGGCAGGCAAGTCGAAATACCTGCAAAATCAGGCTTTCCCTGCTGATGTCTTGTGGCCAGGCGCTGCCCAGCAGCCGCATGATGTCAAACAGAACGGGTCGTCCTGCCAGCGGCAGCCACTGCCCGTCGGCACTGACGCCGCGGCGGCAACCATCAATAACCAGACTGTCCGAAGAGAGCAGCGCTGCAACCTCTTCCAGTCTTAATGCCCGATCGCCGTGGGCCTGCGGCAGTCTGGCCGCCGGGCGACTGAAAACCTGGCGCATGGAGGTGGTCTCGGCTTGTAGGGCAGGGATGCCTGCCTCGTCTGCCGCGATTTCTGCACGCCGCAAGGCCTGACGGGCGGGCTTGATTCGCAGCGAGCGCAGCGCCAGCTCTGCGATCAGCAGTTGCGCCATCGCGATAAGCGATGCGGGTTTATCGTAGGTGTTCAGCAGCTCTGCATGTATGGCCGCCTCATCAAGCCGTCCCAGCAATAAATAGCAGCGCGCCATGATGAGTCTTGCCTGCAGGGCATTGGCCTGGTCGTGATGCAATTGAAGTGTTGCCAATGCATCGGGAAGGATGCGCAGGGGATAATCCATATCCCGCACGGCCAGCGCCACTTCCGCCTGGGCGACAATGCAGCGTGCCCGTTCGACCGGCTCATGCGTCCCGAACCCCCGGGCCGCCATGCGCAAGAGCTCGCGCGAACGCGTGTATTCCCCCAGCCGCGCCATGGCAATACCACGCAAGGCCAGAGCGGGGGGATCTTCGCGCAGTGCTACCAGCCCAAGGGCATCCAGTACATTACCGGCAGCAAGCAGACGCGCACATGCAGCAGTCAGGGAATCCAACTGCTATCCCAGCAGTTTGGGAAGCCACAGGGAAATTTCCGGAACGTAAGTGACAATCACCAGAAACGCCAGTAACAATATCAGCCACGGCGAGGCCGCTCGCACAACCTGGCCGATAGACATATTGGTTATCCCAGCAGTCACAAACAGGTTCAATCCGATGGGTGGCGTGACCATACCGATTTCCAGATTGACTACCATGATAATACCCAGGTGTACCGGATCTATCCCAAGTTGCGTGGCAATGGGAAACAGGATAGGAGCCAGAATCAATATGATGCCTGTCGGTTCCATGAACATGCCGGCGATCAATAACAGCACGTTGACTACAATCAGAAACTGCCAGGCCTCCATATCCCAGGCGATAATCTGTTCGGCAATGATCTGGGGTATGCGCTCGGTAGTCAGTACATGGGCAAACAGCAGCGCGTTCACGATGATAAACATCAGCATGATCGTGACTTTGGCGGCATCCAGCAACACATCCGGCACCTGTCGAAAGCCAATATCGCGATAGACAAAGACGGCCACCAGAAAGGCATAGACGGCAGCCACGGCGGCCGCTTCGGTTGGCGTGAAGACACCACCGTAGATACCGCCAAGGATAATGAAGATCAGCGCCAGGCCCCAGACCGAATCCCGGCCCGCCGTGAGTACTTCATTCATGCTGGCTCGCGGCTGGCGCGGATAGTTTTTGATTTTTGCCACAATGTAGATGGCGATCATCAGTAACAGGCCCAGTGAAATACCAGGTATGACGCCTGCCATAAACAGGGCGCCGACCGATGTTTCGGTTGCGGCTCCGTAAACAACCATCACAATCGAAGGCGGGATCAGAATGCCCAGCGTACCTGCGTTGCAGACTACACCGGCGGCAAAAGATTGTGGGTAGCCGGAGCGCACCATCCCGGCGATGACAATGGAGCCCACCGCGACAACCGTAGCGGGTGAGGAACCCGACACGGCAGCAAACAGGCAGCACGCCATGACCGATGCAATTGCCAGGCCGCCATGAAAATGTCCGACGGTGGCGATTGCGAACCGGATCATGCGCTTGGCCACGCCTCCCGTGGTCATGAACGCGCCGGCGAGGACAAAGAACGGAATCGCCATCAGAGTGAAGTGCTCGGATGTCTCATACATTTTCAATGAGAGCGAGGCCAGCGAATCCGTGCCAAAAAACAGAATGGTCAGCAATGAGGACAGGCCCAGTGCGACTGCTACGGGTGTCCCAAGAAACATAAACACAAATAGCATGATGAAAAGGGCGAGGGTCGTCATTTGACTTCCTCCTGCGGAATGACAGAGGTGTCGTCGCTCGCGTATTTCAGCGCCTCTTCGGCCTCGTCGCCCAGCAACTGTGCACGGCGCCCGCGAAGCATATCAAGCAGTACTTCGCCGAAACGGATAAACAACAGGACAAAGCCAATCGGCAATACCAGTCTCGGAATCCATTGCGGAACCGGCATGTCCTGCGCCAGAATACCAATGGTGTACATTTTGTTTACGTACACCCAGGCGCCGTAGAAGACGATCGTCGTGTAGATCAGACACAGCAGGCAGGCGATAATGCCGGCGATATGAGCTATTTTTTTGGGTACAGCCTTGACGAGCGCATCAACGCCGATGTGGGCATTGACGCGAACACCATAAGACAGCCCCAGGAAAATCAGTCCGCCAAAAGTGAACATGGCCAGTTCCAGCGCCCAGGTAAAACTATAGTTGAATATATAACGTGCAATGACCTGTGCGAAAGTGATGAGCGTCATGGCGGCGAGCAAAAAGGAAATGAGTCCCTCTTCAAGTCGGTGAAACCAGCGAACATTCATGTGTGATTCTCCTTTGGGAACAGCAAAACCTGTCATTTCAGATCATGGTCCATGGCAGGATAGCCAGCCCGCTGACGGGCCGGCACGTAACAACGCTAGAACACGTTCGGTTTACTTATTGGCGTCCTGGGCCGCTTTGATCAGGTCAGGACCAATATCGGACTCGAATTTCTTCCACACGGGAGCCATGGCCGTACGCCAGGCCTCCACATCTTCCTTGGACAGTTCCACGACTTTCGCTTTTTTAGCATCGATAATGCGTTGCTTGTCCCCTTCATTCAACTTGGCTGCCTCATCGTTGGCGTATTTAGTCGCCTCGACCATGGCTTTTTCAAGACCGGTACGAATGTCCGCAGGCAAGCCGTCCCACCATTGTGCATTGGTCACGACCATATAATCGATCACACCATGGTTGGTCTGCGCGATGGTTTTTTGTACTTCGTGAAATTTCTGAGAATAAATGTTTGACCAGGTGTTTTCCTGGCCGTCCACCACGCCGGTTTGCAGCGCCTGATACACTTCGCTGAAAGCAAGTTTTTGCGGATTGGCGCCCAGCGCGCGGAACTGCGCTTCAAGAACATCGGAGGCCTGGATACGGAATTTCAGACCCTTGACGTCTTCGGGACGTTGCAATTTGTCCTTGTTGGTAGAGAGTTCTTTCATGCCGTTATGCCAGTACGCCAGCCCCTTGAGGCCGCGATCTTTCATTGCGTCGAGCAGTTCCTTGCCTTTGTCGCTTTGCTGGAAACGGTCAACTGCGGCCATGTCATTGAACAGGAACGGCAGATCGAATAATTGGACTTTTTTGGTATAACGATCGAATTTTGAGAGGGACGGTGCGATGATTTGCACATCACCCAGCAGCAACGCTTCGAGTTCTTTGCCGTCGCCAAACAGCTGGGAATTAGGGAATACCTGTACCTGTACTTTGCCAGGCAGTAGCTTTTCCGCCACTTCCTTGAATTTCTGCGCGCCTTGTCCCTTCGGTGTGTTGGCCGCCACCACGTGGCTGAACTTGATAACAATGGGCTTGTCCGCAGCCAGCGCGCCGGCCGAAAAGGTCAGAGCAAGGCTTATGCCGAGCGCATTGAATATGCGCATGGGAGCGATTTTCATAGGTGGTGTCTCCGTAATTATGAATATTGTGATAACGTAGCTCCCAGAACAGCTCCACTGAGAACGTGTCCAATATACTACATTCAATCAATCAAATAGAATTGATAAAAACACTTACGGGTTTGTCATCGTGCTGCAGTGCGATGATCGCAGGATACGGGTTGCAGTATGCTTTCGGCCGACAATTTCAACTGAAATTATGTCAATTGAATAGGTTTTATTGTAAGTTTCAGTCGGCTGAAAGAAACATTAAAACATATGAAAAAGGCAATTTATGAGTCAGCTTAATCCGTCAAGACGACTTTTTCTGAAAAAATCGGTGGTAGCGGGCATTACCGTGTATCTGGCGCCACTCAACAGCAGAGCGTACAGCGCTTTGTTCGAAGAAAAAATTTTGCAAACCCCGAACTGGAACCCGGACACCGGAAGAATTCGCCACCGGATCGATGCCAAGTCAAAAGCGCTTGGCAAAAAAGTGTTTGCCTACGATATCCGTGCAACGGATATGCCGCATTGGCCACAGAAACAGGCCCACGCTTTTATTCTTCGTGTAACGCAGGCCGACCGCATTTTCGAGGGCATCGATCTGTCGCGCCTGGGCGATGACCTCAAGCCCGACCGCCTGGTGACAGCCGAAGACCTGGCCAAAGACGGTATCGCTTTTCCCGAATTCTATGGCGAAGATATGCTGTTGCCTGCGGGGAAAACACCAGCCTATCTGGGGCACGCCGTTGCGGTGCTCATCTATCATGATTTCGCACGCTTTCGCTTCGCAAAAAATGCGATCCAGTTTCATCCGGACGCCATTCGCTATGGCGAGAAAACCGGCCCGCTTGAGCGGGATCCGTGGGCGTCATTCCGTTACGTACGTATCGGCGGCGAAGATCCTTATGCAGAAGATGTCTTTTCCAGCCTGAAGGATATGCCCATCTTTCCGGCCGGTTTGCGTAAGCGCTTGCCGGTATGGCCAGAAGGACGGGAAGGCGGCAAGCTGGACGAGGAAGGCATGTTCCACGCTCAGCAGCTTGACAGCGCAATCAAAAATCCCTCGAACGAGATCGAAGTGCTCAGCGGAGAATACTTCTCTCAGTCAGTAGATACGTCCGCCATGGAAGCTGATAACACCAATGGCTGGTTCGACCAGGCGTCTGCGACGTTGCATATGGTTATTCCGACCCAGTCTCCTCCTGAGCTGGCTGCAGAAATTCCAAAAATGCTGGCCAAAATGAACCCGGCCATCAAGCGACTGATCATGCATCCCTGTTATACCGTGGGCTATGGATCGAAAGACCACAGCAGTTTCCCCTTTGTGGGGACAATGGCAGCCATGTACGGAGACGGTCTCCCTGTCAGGCTTGCCAACGATCGGTATGAACATTTCCAGACGTCTATCAAGCGCCACGCATTCGATATTTCATATTCAATGGCGGTGAACAAGTCGACCGGAAAAATTGATATTTTTCGCGGCTATATGACTGGCAATGGAGGTGGCAGATGTAATTTCACCCCGTCAGTCGTGATGGTTGCTGCCACCGCAGCTCAGTCGATCTACTACATTCCAAAGAGCGACTTTGCCTCCGTGGGTCTGGCGACGCGCGCCATTGACGCCGGCTCGGCGCGCGGCTACGGCACCTTGCAGAGCATGGCGGCGACCGAAATGATGATGGACGAAATGGCGGCGCGGCTTAAGCTGGACCCCATCGATTTTCGCAAACGCAATGTGCTCAAATCCGGCATGAAAAACACCCAGGGTGCGATTCCTGCCGGGGCAATCCGCGCCGATGAAATTCTGGATTTGGCGGCAAAACATGACATGTGGACAGCGCGTGCGCAGCGCAAGGCTGAATTTGAAAAACAGAATCCAGGCAAACGCTATGGCGTCGGATTTGCCTGTGTGCAGAAAGATTTCGGCACGGGAGCAGAAACGTCATTCGCGCGGGTGGAGTTCACCACGGACGGAAAACTGGTGCTCTGGCACAGCGGAGCCGAAATGGGCACCGGCATGACCACCTCACAGGCGGTTGTCTGTGCCCAATGGATGGGCAGACCCGCCGACGAGTCGCATTTTTCAGTCACAGACTGGGATATGCTGCCCATGGTGGCCACAGCCGATCCTTATATGATGCCGCAAGCGGATCAGGACAAACTGTCGGCTGATCCGTTCTGGACGCCTTCTTACTGCTCGCCTTCCAGCGCCAGCAATTCCGCGTTTTATTTCTCGCATACGACGCGTGAAGCATCACGTTTGCTATTCGAACACGGCTTGTGGCCTGCAGCGCTGGCAATCTGGCAATCCGGAATCGGCGGGGGTCAGGCTGCGCCGCTGGTCGTACGCATGGAGGACGCACGTTGGGTTCCCGAGGGACTGACCGCAGCGGGCATGCAGATTCTGCCATTCGTCTCCCTGGCCAAAAAGGCGCATGAGATGGGTCTGGTCACAGGCGTGGTGGTGCATAGCTTCAATCGCTGGCAATGGGCTGAAGCGGATTTCACATTCAACGAACGACAGCAGCGTGTTCCGATTGATGGTCTTTCGCTGCGCAAGGGAAGTAGCGATGCGTATGTAGCCGTCCCACGGGATCGCGTATATTATCCGCCAATGCAGCGCAATAATGCGGCCGTGACCTATTACAGTGCGATCGGCACACTGGTCGAACTGGCAGTCGATACCGGCACCGGCGCTGTTGAACTGATGAATCACCATTCGTTTCTGGAGTGCGGCAATCTGATTGTGCCCGAGCTGGTGTCCGGGCAGTTGCAGGGCGGACTTGCCATGGGAATTGGCCATGCCCTGCACGAATATTTACCTCTGTATGAAGATGGCCCGGGTGATGGTACCTGGAATTTCAATCGCTATCAGGTCCCGCGTGGCAGTGACGTTGCGGTCTGGAAACAGACGGGCGATATTCTGCCGCCGCTATCGGAGACCGATCCGCCAAAAGGCATGGCCGAAGTCGTCATGATCCCGGTTGTCGCGGCTGTGATCAATGCCATTGCCCATGCGACCGGACATTATTTCCGTGATTTGCCGGTTCGCGCCGAAAATATTAAAGAGGTATTTCAATGACCATCACGACCAAACCCATTACCCTGAACATCAATGGCAAGAAGCAGGGACCCATCGATGTGCCCGAAGGGCTGATGATGATTGATTTTCTGCATGAATACGTGCATCTGACCGGTTCGCGCCTGGGCTGTGGTCAGGGCGTGTGCCACGCCTGTGTCGTGATCGAGGACGAAGCGGACGGCAGCAGCCATGAAACTCGCACCTGTATCACCGGTGCGCATTATTTTGACGGTAAAACCATCCGGACCGTTGAAGGCCATGCCACCGTCGATGACAAAGGCGAGGAAACACCCTCTGCCGTGCAGCAGGCGTTCATGGATCATTACAGTTTTCAGTGTGGTTACTGCACGCCTGGATTTGTCAATGCCGCCACGGTATTCATCGAAGGGCTCAAGCGCAATCCGATTGCCAGGGATGAACTGGAAGAGGCGATTCTGAAGGCCATGAATAATCACATTTGTCGTTGTACGGGCTACGTCCGGTACTATGAGGCTATACGAGATGTCGTGCTCAACACACCGGGGCTGATCAAGGAGACGGCAAATGGCTAAAAGACGCATCCTTCCGGCCTTGTCGATACTGGTGATTCTGCTTCTGGTCATCGTGGCGATATTATGGTGGCGTGAGCATCGCAGCAACGACAACCCCGTACAGAAAGTGACGGCCACGGATGAACAGATCGAGCGTGGCCGCTACGCTGCCAGGGCGGCCGACTGTGCCGCGTGTCATACGGTCGAGGGTGGAGGCCTGTTTGCAGGTGGATTCCCCATGGAGACCCCTTTCGGCACGGTGCATGGCAGCAACATTACACCGTCGGCCGATCATGGTATTGGACGCTGGACCGCCGAGGATTTTCGCCGGGGTGTGAGAGAAGGCGTGACCCCAACCGGTCGCCATCTGTACCCGGCCATGCCCTATAACTCCTACCATCTCATGAGCGATCAGGATCTGGACGACATTTATGCCTATTTGATGACCCGTCCTGCCATTGACGTCCCGACACCTGAAAACAGTCTGCCGTTTCCGTTCAATCAGCGTTTTCTGATGATCGGGTGGAATCTGCTGTTCCAGAACACGGATCCGTTACCGGCCGTCTCTAAGGGGGATTCCGAATTGTGGGTGCGCGGGCGTTATCTCACCGATGTCATGGGACATTGCGCGGAGTGCCACACGCCGCGCGGGATGTTCGGCCAGATGAATCTGGACAAGCCGCTTGAAGGCGGCACGCTGGGGCGTTTCAAGGCTGCGGATATTACACCGGAAGGCCTGGCCGAGCGCGGCTGGACGCCGGAAGACCTGAGTCGTTTCCTGGCCACCGGCAACGCACCGCAAGGTTCAGCCTTCAGTGAAATGCACATGGTCGTTGCCCTGAGCACGCAGTATCTGAACAAGAACGATCTGAAAGCGATGACCACCTATTTGATGGGGGATCAGCCGCCTGCCGCGAAAAAAGTGGCCATTCAGCCGGGCGGCGAGCAGGGCAGAGCGCATTATCTGAACCTGTGTGCCGGTTGTCACGGTGTCTCGGGCGAGGGCAAGCCCAATGTTGCGCCGGCAATGGCGGGTAACGCCACCATCCGTCAGCCCGATGCCGTCAATCTGATTGCCTCTGTTCTTGACGGTCTGCCGGAACAGTCGTTTCCGGGTACAGGCCATATGCAAAGCATGCCTGGTTTTGCCGCCAAGATGAATGATCAGCAAATGGCCGAGCTCGTCAATTACACGCGCACCACGTGGGGTGGCTTGCCGGGAGACATTAAGCCCGGACAGATCGCAGAGTTGCGAGGGCATTAATCACCATGCAATATCGGTGCAGCTCGCACCGCCGTTTTGCGTTCTCGCAGAGGGATACCGCTGCCGGCTCCACTACACAATAAAATCAGGGCCGACGGCGAATTTCACCTTTTTTTTCCGTTTCTGACGATTAGAAAGTTTTAGCCAGCTCTATCGGGTATGCCTCTGTTTTTGTGATAACAAAAATGTATACATTTTTGTTGACGTTTTGTGAATGCTCTATATATAATCAAATCAAAGGCCAATCCGGACAGTGGGACATAGCGACGGGGGCCGCCACATTCATTGAAAGGGACAAAATGCACAACAGCCACAGCCAGCATGGAACCGGTGATGGTGGAAAAGGGCCACTGGCGGGTTATCGCGTCATTGAACTAGGCTCCACGGTAGCCGGTCCTTTCTGCGCGCGCCTGCTGGCCGACTTTGGCGCTGAAGTGATCAAGGTTGAGCAAAAAGAAGGCGATGCCGTACGATCCATGGGCAGTCACAAGAACGGGCGTTCCCTTTATGGCGCGTCCATTCTGAGAAACAAAAAAAATATATCCATTGATCTTCGTCAGAGCAAAGGTCGCGATCTTGTCCGCACCTTGTGTGAGCGGGCCGATATTGTGATTGAAAATTTCAAGCCGGGTAAGCTGGAGCAATGGGGGCTGGATTATGACAGTCTGTCGGCGATCAACCCTGGCCTGATCCTGGTTCGCATCAGCGGATACGGTCAGGACGGCCCCTACAGCCGCCGTCCGGGGTATGGAGTCGTGTGCGAAGCTTTCAGCGGACTGCGAGAGATAACTGGCGATCCAGACAGGGCTCCGGCCCGTGTTGCCGTATCCGTAACCGATTACATCACCGGCTTATATGCCGCTTTCGGTGCGGTAATGGCGGCCATCGACAGGAACCGTACCGGTAAAGGACAAGTGGTCGATGCGGCACTCTATGAGGCGGCATTCAGTTTCATGGAGCCGCATATTCCTGCCTACCAGCAATTGGGCCTGATCGCCA
>Ga0164243_10014806_pt1 | contig 10833 bp, 10 predicted proteins | sample OricompcompostOP_FD_108781 | JGI IMG/M metagenome (GOLD analysis project Ga0164243, IMG submission 108781) | Organic Plus compost microbial communities from Emeryville, California, USA - Original compost - Organic plus compost (OP) | ecosystem: Engineered > Solid waste > Mixed feedstock >...
AATGAAGGTGCTCGACCGCCAGCAGCCCGCCTTCGCAGAATCTGAATCAGTAGAAGCGAGCTCTGTCAGGCCGAATTGGTCGATTCCTCCATGATTCTGGACAAACGATCGTATTCTTCGCCAGTACACACATAGATCGTGGTAGATACTCAAGTTTCTGTTCTGTCCGGCAATGTGCCCAAGCACTACAACGTCATCCTGTTTATATATGCTTGTAAAATAACCTGCGACGACGACCCTGTATAGACACTATTTATTGTACACGAACTACCACCATGTTGGACCGATGGCGTGAAGAATGAAATGAGAGCGATCCGCTGTCTACAGCCACAAACCGCTTTCTCCCCTCTCCCCTCCCCCTTCGTCTTCTACCTCTTCTTCTTCCTCCTCGTGTCAATAAGGCCTCTTCATCTGCCATAGAGCCCCTTTCGCCCTCTCCCTAACATCTAGCTCGGGATCATCATCCTGAAGCGCCTCCAACTTCGCCAGGAACCCCAACTTCTTCAGCTCCTGCGCCCTCTGGCTGCACCCCGTAGCGTCATCCTGGTCGTCCTGCCACGTAAGGTTCGTAACCAACTGGCACAGTGCCGACCGCACGTCCTTCTCCTTGTTATTAAAGTGCGCGCTGAGCTGCTTGAGCATCTTTGTCTGCGCAATCACGAGCTGCCTGTGTCGCGGCACGCTCGCCGCGATGTGCACGAGCACGTAGATGACGATCTCGATGAGCTTCGCCTGCGGGTATATCACCTTCGACTCGTGCGCCAACTCGCGCCGTCCAGAGTTGCGTCGGGAGAAAGGCCGGATATATTTGGGTCGCAGCTTGGCCTCGAGGATGTTGAAGAGGCGGTCTTGCCCGAGCTCTGCGAAGATAAAGTCGACCATCTCCGTGGTCTCCGAGGGCGTGTTATGGCCGATGACCTCGTTGCGGGTGCCCGTGATGAGGTTGCGAATAAGGTCTAGGCCCTGCTCCTGGATTGCGAGGTCATCGTTTCTCGCTTTTCGCACAGGGTCCAACTCGGACTCGCGGTATCGTGCAAGCTTATCCTCCATGTACCTGCTCCGTCCGCGGCCCGTGTCCTGCGGTGGCCCTGTAGTTGTCGACCCAAAGACGAATCCTTTTGGTTCTTCAGATTGTTGCATATCAACATCTTCATCCATATCGCCAACCTCACTGCCAAAGGACGGGCTGTCTCCAGCGCCACGAGAAGAAATAAGCGCCTTATCTTCCGTATCATCGCAGATAAGACGAACGAGCAAGCCTGTCGTGAGCTCCTCAACCACTGCCTTCTTCAAAGAAGGACCCACCTCATAGACGAGGTGTTTGAGAGCCCAGAGTGCGTTGAGGCGCAACGAAGGATTCGAGGAACGTGTATGCTCGCAGAGGATCCTCATGATACCCTCATCGAGCAGAGCCTATTAAAACCACGGACGATTAGTCAATTGCTATAACAAGGAGAGATAACCCGCTGTACGGAAAATGGGGATACAGTATCCCAAAAAAAAGAAGGGGATAAAAAAGAAAAAGCTCACCTCTCGCATGGGACTAACATCCGTCACAAGGTTGGCCATCACCGCCGTTGCTGCAATCTGTACATCTACGTTCGGGTGCCGCAAGAACTTGAGCATGGGGATGAAAACCTCGTAGTCCACAAGAGCCGTCCTAAGTATGCTCACCGACCGTGACAACATGCGAACAACATGACAAGCCCCAATAATCACGGAGGTAGGATTCTCTCCGTAACCGGGCTTCGGAATCGCGGGCGCATCCTCCTCCGATTTTTCTTGGCGTCGAGGACGCTCTTTGGCTTGAAGAGGCTTCCCGGGGTACTGTGAGAGCGACTCGATAACGTAGGGAACAGTATCGAGCTCCACAAAAGCTTTTCGATAATCTTCCTTGGCTAATGAGGACGCAATGGCTTTTAAAGCACTCTCGCGCAGCCTGATACGGTGCATGAGTAGAGGCAACGCGCCCGCCTGTCCGAGCCTGCAAGCAGCCGAGCTCTCGTCCATGTCCATACCGGTACCCGGATTCGGTGACCACATTTTAGGCTGCGTCGAGATGGCTGGCTTGTAGGCTTCCTGAAGTAACTTCGACAAGGTCTCGATGGCCTTGCAATCAAAAGCTGCTTGTTGGAGAGCTTCATGGTCAAGAATGAGCCTCGCCAAAAGGACCGGGGCGAGCTCTAAAATCTCCCACGTCTCCATTGTCGCAGCATCGACCACAAACCTCGAGTCCTTGGTACATTGTTTCTCCAAGTGGTCTCGAATAAGCTGGGTTAGTGTAGGAACAATTAATGTGGCGATCATGGTTTCTCTCCCGGGCTTGGTAACAAAGTCTGCCTTGACCAAGGGCGTCAACACCGCGATGGCCATCAGTCGCACTAGGTCATCACTAGATCGACTTAGATAGATTAAATATGGGATTAGAGGGCTCTCCGGAACCTCGCCCTCGCCGGATTGGGACTCCACCACCTGTCCGTAGGACTCCGAGTGCACCTGCTCATGTGTTGAAGTTACCAATCCAGATTTCCGCTCCCGGCTTTCGACCGACACAGACTTGCGCCGAGGCCGGCGAGCACCTCGTTGGATTGGCATGGGTGGCAGGAGATAGTCCATCGCGCTGAGAGACTCGCCGGATGGAACGCCGGAAAGCCCGGTTGACTGCCATGCGGCCCTCACAGCGGGGGCTGGAATGAACTGGGTAACCGGAAGGACGGCAAGGATTGCAGGCGATGTGAGGAGCATGAACGCCCGGTACCGGGAATCCGAGATGATGGTAGCAAGGGCATGGAGAATCGGGCCAATCTTGGCATGACTCGGTGCCGGGGCTGGAATATGCTCCAGCACGTCAGCGTCGCCCTTCCTCGCCCACTCCGCCACAGGTATCACAAGACCCTCCGCGACAACAAAACTGGCAAGACGGGTGGCGAGGGCATCTAACACGCCATTGGCCTTGGACAGCGCAAGTCGGTGATTGGCATCCCTGCATAGTCGACTGATCAAGTTGGCTGCTAAGGTAATTTGAGATTGAGTTACGTTGTCGAGCGAGGTTGATAAAAGTATCCCTTGTAAGGAGTGGATGTGAGTAGGTATGAAGAGACTATCGGCTAGGACCTGAAGATCGAATGGCGAGCCTGGCGGGGCGACCGTCGCGGCGTCGGCGATCACACTCAGAGCTCGGAGAGAGGCGTATACAACATAGGGCGAATTCGTGAAAGGCGACAGGGTCGCTAGAATAGCGGAGATAGCGCCGGTCGCGTAGAGAGGTGGGAGAAAGGGTGGGCCTCCTGCAACAGTGATGACAGTGATGACCACCATTAGCATACTGAGATCTAACCTCACCAAGGGCAAAATGTGTGGAATATGCGGTCTGGTTTGGGTCGCTAGGCCATCCTGGGAAGAAACATACCACTGGCTATAGTCGACAAGGCCTGGACTGCCTGGAGCCGTACCGCCTCTTCCTCTTCGGTAACCGTCCTCGCGGTATTGGTTCCAAACCTCGCGTCGTTCCCGTTAAGCTTGCTGGGAGGGTTCGAGGCCGAGAGGATTCGAACGATGGGTTCAAGAACGCCCGCTACGACCCATAGTTCCTTCTTCTGGGTGTGCCCGACAATTTCATTCTTGAGCAACCGCAGGGCAGCTGTTTGCTCGGGATATGTTGATGCTGAGCGCAGCTGTGCCAACAGCATCGACGTCTCGTGATCACCCATGAGCGACGTTTTGATAATCGGCAAGTACGGACTTCGGTGGGGTCTATAGGGTCGCCGAGGGAAGGATTATGCTCGAGGTGGGGGGGAGACTGTCGAACTTGTCGATTTTCGAGCTCTTCGGTTGCGCGATTGATATATGGTTCTAGGGGTTGATAGGGTCCAAATGACTTCGCTAAAACTGATGACGTACGTGGTGGACTCGCGACGATGCTGCCTCTCTCTATATGCGGGGTTTCCTGAAGAAAATGGCGGATGCAATCTTATATATATCCTGTAAAAACAAAGTAGGCAAGATGAGGTAGGTTGGGGATGGATGCCCGGATCGGAAAGAGAACGGCTAAACACAAGACGCCTCCCGGAAATAGTACAACTATGTTGGGGGGCAAATCGTGATGCAATAATTGTGGCTAGGGGGAATCTGTGGTGATAGGAGGAGCCACTATGTAGTTTAGGAGCAGCGGTCCAGTGATCGTCAAGGAGTAAGAAAAACCTGGTTCGGTGTCATGAAAATTAGGGAAGAGCCTTCTTGAAGCTGTCAAGAAGGAGGACTAAATTCATCGAATTATGTTGATTCCTGCCAGTAGACGAGAAATCAAAATACCATTCTTGTTGATGCAAAAGCCCAACCAGCCAATGCAAGGCTGCTATCAGTGGCTGGAAAAAAAAAGCCGTTCACTCAAATCGATTCAGAGCAAAGGCAAGAAGAGCTGGCAGCAGACCAAATCCATCCCTACCCAAAACGGCATGATCACGCATTAACATCAGTTTGCTGGCCCAAGGTACAAACTTGTAAAGTGTACAAATACACTGAAAACAGACCTCTGCCAAGTACTTCTACTGGTTCGATTGTGGCTCGGGAAGGGCGATGGAAGGTCTCAAGTGCTCCCTGCTCCTGTCCTGCTGACTAAAATGCCCCGCTGTTGAGTGCTGTTCCTCCCCAAATTGGACATGGTTGGCTGTGTGTAATAAAAATAAACGAATCAGATTCCGTGTGAGCAAATTAGTACCTGGTACGTACTTCCTGTACATGCAATCTTCGAGGTTCCAGTTTTTTTTTTTTTCTTCCCTCTCTAGAGGCTGCATTGTGCTCGGTGAGCGTTCTGGTCAAGCGTCTGTCAAAGCATCGATCTTCGCTTCCAAACTACGGGGTCGGTTCCATTTGGAAAAAACTCAAAGCGATCGTTCTGCCGGGGTAGTGCTACCATTCGTGTGGTGACTGACTTTCGTTTTCTTGGCTGTCTCGTGGTCTTATGCCACTGGTATCGCCCTCCGCAGGTTGATATGGGCTCCCAGATCGACACCCGATATTTCTCTCTTCCTAGGCTTGGTCTATCCCCCACCTTGGAGGAGTTATCACTCGCAACCACCCGCACCTCTGCATGCCTGCCTCCAAACAATGATTTTCCAACATCATGTTGACGACTTCACCGATAATTACTAGCCCTAGCTCTTCCAAGAATGTTTCTCCTCGAACCTTCAAGTACGTCCCCGCCAGAACGCCCCAAGGGTCGCCGAGTCTCCCTTCCTCGTCACGCAGTATTAGCCGGCAGAGCGCCGGTCTGTCGCAGTCGCCTAAAAAAATAACCATTTCTCCGACGGCCAGGACCCTGATGTCTTCTCCGACTACTATGCAACCCTCCCTAGGCGGTGCCGGCGACAGACCCGCCTCCGGGCTTACCCCGTCCGGTGGGAGCATGCCGACCCAGTCTTCCAGTTCGGACGACCCCCAGGTCCTGGCAGTCCACAGAACGCCTAATGCCGAACGGTCGCACGCGGATGCGCAAACTACGTCGAAGAAGTCACAGTCCGTCAAGAGGAGGCCCAATTCCCCTGCGGCGGAACCTAGTGCTGCTCAGGACTGCCGGGCACAATCTTCTCAGAATGCAGGTTCGCAAGAGTCTGCTCGACCGGCCCAGCGACATAGAACATTGCCAGCCGAGCCGAAGGTACTCCCGCTCGCATACGAGAATTGTCCCGTGGGAGATATGGTCATCTTAATAGCTCACATGCTATCGGAGTTGATCGAGACGAATGACGGCCTTGCCTTGCGCTCTGGCAGCTTAACCCGCTTCCATTCTAGGTATGCTACCACTCCTCGTTATGTCGCCATTTTGTACCAGCTCTTCCCTTTTCCCTTCTCTTTTTCTCCTCCTTCTTTTGCCATTCACTAACCACCCATCGTGTGTAGAACTGCGCCTGGTATCTCCGTACTAGACTACCTAAACCGTCTTGCTCACCATGCGACCTTATCGCCGCCGTTGCTACTATCCATGGTATATTATATTGACCGCCTATGTGCGCTATATCCCGAGTTCACTATCAACACTCTTACGGTACATCGCTTCCTTATTACTGCAGCTACTGTTGCCGCCAAGGGGTTATCGGACTCCTTCTGGAACAACGCTACTTACGCCAAGGTCGGCGGTATTCGCGTTACTGAACTGAAGCTTCTCGAGCTCGAATTCCTCTACAGGGTTGACTGGAAGATTGTCCCTAATCCGGACGTGCTTGTGGCATATTACAAGGGCTTGGTAGAAAGGTGCCCCGGCTACATACTCCAGCCATCTACCCAGAGCTCCCCGAGCAAAAACGATCAATTAGAGGATCCTGAGACGACAAGCCCTAATGGTGAGACTACCGCAGTCTCTGCAGATGCCGCCGCTGCTCCGGAGCATGCGGATGATTGAGTGGACCACAGCGAATCACTTAGCCCCCTTTGTGGGGTTTCGCCTTATAATTTTTTTTCTTCTTCCTTTTGCCTCTCTTCTCTCTCATTTTTTTTTTTTTTTTTTTTTTTTTTTTTTTTTTTTTTTTTTTTTTTTCTTTTTATTTTTCTATCCATCTCCTTATCCTGGCCTTCTAACTGTCGGCCGAGAAAGAAGCGAGCTCATCTTACAAAAAGGGCGGGTACCACGAACATTGGACGACCCCCCGGCTCCTCATGTTCATGTTTATTCCCGCAATCATAGTGTATTATGGCGTTAGATAAACGGAGTTAAGGGAAAACGGTTTGCATGGGAAGGCAAATGTTTTTGGATTGGGGTGTTTTAGGCCAATCAAGAAAGCGACTGTTATAGAGGCATGGAATGGCGAGCGAACTTCAGGTTGTTTGGAGGGATACCCCGGAGGTCATGGCATGCTGGCCTTCTGGTTCGCATCATGTCGATGTTAGACGGCCGGTTAAGGGCTCCTTACAATGTTTTAATACTACATTTATTCTATACTTATTTTACTCGACAGAAGTGCAGCCAGGCGCGTTTGCTGCATTACTCGGACGGCAGATTGGAGAGACGTGATGTGAGCCTAGTTAGTGGGGTATGCGTACTAGAAAGAAGGATATCACGAAGATACCATCACTATCTGGTGGTGTCTGTTTTGGGAATTTGTGATGTGAAAATAGTGAGAACGCTAAGCGGGATCGCATGGACAAGCAGTCTATTAATACAAGGCCAAGATTCTATTTTCCCTCTCCTCCACCCGACATCATCAAAAGCATACCGGCCGCTATTACCCACCAGTACCTGTGAGACAATCAGTAAGCGCAAGTCCATGAATAGTAAAGATAGGCATCGCGAAACGAACTTTTGCAGCAAAGTCTTCTCCTCCTCTACGACCTTCTTGCCCTCTGGCGACAGCACAATCGGCTTGTTCAGCTCGGGCTGCGCCCCCTTCCTCGTAACCGAGACGATAGCCTTGGGGCCAAAGTCTCTCGTCTGGCCAGCATCTATGAGGGTTCCCTTGAAAGTGACACCAATCGGCCGTCCAGCCTGGTCCACGGAAAGCAGAATGACCGGCGCGTAGCCTTTGTTGAAGTTCTCCACGGATGCTAGGGAGGAAGCTATCCAGGACTTGGAGGAGCTGTCGTAGAGGCCGATGCGGACGGTTTCGACATCTTCGGGGATTTCGGGGAACTCGTAAGATACTACTTCGGAGACGGAGGAGTCTGCGACGTGGTATTCGATATCGGCGAGGAAGTCGGGGGGAGTCTCTGTGCTGGGTGATGTTGAGACGGGTTGGATGTAGATCTTGGCGAGCTCGGCGCTGGCGACCGCCGCCGTACAAAGAGCGGAGAAGAGAGTAGCGACTCTCATTCTGTGAGGTTATTCCTGTGGAATTATGTTGACGGAGGACTGGGTCGGGACGGAAGGAAACCTGAGACTCATACACACCATCCAAGTAGGACACTCCTTGCAACTGTGACCAAGGTATCCTCGATTACTGCTGACGGCATCAGAATCGGAAATATATCGGGTAATTGAGATTATGGCAACTGCTGCCAAGCGATCTCGACCAGCCTGACAGGATTGTGTGGTTGCCCAGAGGACCGCTGCCTGCAAACAATCGCAGACTGTTTTAGAGTTTTGGGAGGGGGGCCTTGCTCAATGGCACCAGTCGCATCCCAGACGCTAAAAAAGCTACCTACCCATACCGCCACCTTCCTTCCTCCCCACCACCCATTCTCACAATCCCATTCACACTTGCAAACTTCCAGCACAAACCTGACTTGACCACCCAAGTGTCCCAACTCTCGACACATCTTTGACCCTTTCTTCCAATTGCGAAACCTTCAACAGAAACAATTAAATTCTTGAGCTACAATGGCCTCGAACGGTACTACTCTTCCTCACGGCGCCTCCGCCCAGGCCAGCGAGGTCCAGGAGAACAAGGGCAAGGGCAAGGCTATTGCTGAGGAGCACGTCGACACCGCCATGGACGAGGACGATGATGACGATGATGAAGAGGAGGAGGATGAGGTATGTCCTTACAAGAAAAATATTCACAGTCGGTAGAGTATGCTAACATAGATCCACTAGGCCAACGATGCTGGTAAGTCAACGCGGTGATGCGCCGTGACATGCGCTCTCCCTGCCCTCATTTAGCAGTCGTATCCTAACAATGAACCCCATACAGAAGAAGAGGAGGAGGATAACCTCGACGAGATTGACACCAACAACATCATCAACTCTGGTCGCCGAACCCGTGGACGGATCATCGACTTCGCCAAGGCTGCCGAGGAGAACCCCCCTGATGACGACGATGACGAAGATGATGACGATTTTCAAGCTCCCGATGAGGATGTGAAGATGGATGGTTAAATTGAATGGTTATCCGCACCGATTGCGCATTCTTGTTTCTCTTTCGCGACCATAAATCAGGAGCACGGTGTCCCTAGTCATGCCAAAAAAAACAGAGGATTTGGACGGATTTCCGAGGCAGGGCGTTGGATGGACTCGATACGTCTTAACGGCTTCACGTCATCAAAAAGGGTTAGAATGAGGTTTACGAACCAAAAAAAAATACAGTGTATATGGTCTAGGTCCTTCTCCAGTCATATGTTGAGGCCCTCATGGTCGAGACGGGAGGGAGAGTACGGCTTATATGTTTTTATGTTGACCCTCTGAGAGTCGCGTAGAATTCTAGAGTTTTCTCGGAATGTAGGGAGTGTCGCGTGGTCTACCTTTGCGTATACATCGATTGCACGTTGAGAATGCCTGTTTGAGCATGTTTTGAATGATGAAAGGCGATGTCCTGAGCCAAGCCTTCGTGTTCCGATTAAAACTACTTCATACTGCGGGAAGAACCTCGATCTCACAGAATGCAAGGGACCCAGGTCGCCGATGTGGAGCAGCGGGCTTGGAGCGGCCAAGGCTCGGGTGGCATCATTACTGCGTACTCTATCGCCTCCACTTGATCGGAATAACCGATCGTACCTAGAAGTGTATTCTGAACAAATCGGCCCTGTGCTGATGCGGAGACGCTGCTCGATCTTTGCAGGACGCGAGCGTCTGATGTCAGGACGATTTCGTAGAAGTAACTTGAACACTGATTTTGACCCGTCAAATGCCTGAGGTTCGCCATCCGATCTGAGTGTCCAGGCTAATCGCGGGAATGGACGATCTTAGTGACTAAGGCTCCCCAAACGAACCAACCAGCAAAACTCGTCAATCAACCATGGCCCCTATTCCTCGCACTACGAGGAAAACTATGCTGCGATCTCAACCACTAACAATGCCGGGATTCTGGTTCGAGTTATCACCCCCCCTGCAAGCTAATAACACCCTGGCTTGAACCTTTCTTCAAGATTCAAGATTTTGATACCTTTTGATACTCCCTGAATTTTCTCCCGAGTTTTAACTTTTCTTTTTTTTTATTCTCTTCTTCTCTCTTACTCTTTTCTCTACCGAGATACTCTTTTTTGCATCAACAGATCTCTTGGCAAATCTATCAGATCTAGCAAACAATGTCATCAAGGTTAGTAGCGTCCCATGTCGCCTTATCTCACCTTGTCGCAGGCGATACGCGAGATCATCCCCCCTCCCCCCTCCCTCATCCCGAAGATCACGACCATCCGCCAGATCTCTAGTTATCGCCTATCCAAAACCGCCACCCGACAACTCGGCACCCTTGATGACCTAGGCGACGCAATCTAAACCCCTCTCGAGATCCACTGGTACCTTGAGGGCCCATGACGCAGGCTGGCTAACCACGATATTCGATTCCGTAGATTCGCATCGAATCTCCACCAGCGCGACCCGCGAAGCGCCCTCTTTGCGGGTTACGATGCCGGCGAAGCGGCGCGGCGACCCGTGAGCGCGAGCCCTAACCGATACGGCGGCTATGGTTATCCTGGAAATGGTACGGCGACGGGAGGAGACGGCAATCATCTTGGTGTGGCGAGCGGTGGATATAGGCCGGCGACACCGAACAAGAAGTAAGGAGTCATCCACCATCCTTTGCACTGCGGTTAAATCTATCACACTCGGCTCTGTGGATGAAAATGGCTAGGGAGGAGAACGCAGAAGGGCTGGGCGGCGGCATGCTAACATCGGACGCTAGGGGACAGTACAGCGATGCGGTCCTGAACGAGCTTGAGAGCCAGAACGACCAGCAGGTAGATGGCATCCTGGGGAAGGTCAAGATTCTTAAAGACGTACGTAGACACCTACCAGTTCCCCGCTCACCTGCGTTTGCTAACCTCACCCCAATAGATGACGGTAGCCATCGGTGACGAGATCCGGGAATCCTCCGCCCTCGCGGAAAAGATGAATGAAGGCTTCGACAACACACGCGTCCGCCTCCGAGGCACCATGAACCGCATGCTCCTGATGGCCGAACGCACCGG
>Ga0164243_10014807_pt1 | contig 10833 bp, 9 predicted proteins | sample OricompcompostOP_FD_108781 | JGI IMG/M metagenome (GOLD analysis project Ga0164243, IMG submission 108781) | Organic Plus compost microbial communities from Emeryville, California, USA - Original compost - Organic plus compost (OP) | ecosystem: Engineered > Solid waste > Mixed feedstock >...
ATGGAACTGGCAACGCATATGATTGTCCAGCTTTGCGGCGGCACGCCGACCGAGGGTGAAGTGGTCGGCCATAGGCCCGAACCGGTCAAGGTCATCTCCTTCCCGTTGTCGGAAGTAAGGCGTCTGACTGGCATCGAGGTGCCGCGCGACGAGAGCCTCATGATTCTCAAGAGACTCGGCTTCAGCGTGAGCGGCGAAGGCGAGACTGTCGAGGTGAGCGTTCCCTCGTGGCGGCCGGATGTCGAAGGCAAGGCGGATCTCGTCGAGGAGGTCATGCGCATCCATGGCGTTGACAGGATCGCGGCGGCGCCGATGGTCAGCCACGACGCGGTCAATGGGCGGATTCTCACCACGCTGCAGATTCGAACCCGTGCGGCCAAGCGTGCGCTCGCGGTGCGCGGCATGATGGAAGCGGTTACCTGGTCGTTCATCCCGCAAAGACATGCGGCGCTCTTTGGCGGCGGCACGCCGGCGCTGAGGCTTGCCAATCCGATCGCGGCCGATATGTCGGATATGCGGCCGTCGCTGTTGCCGGGTCTCGTTGCCGCCGCGCAACGCAATGCCGATCGCGGTTTTTCCGATGTCGCGCTCTTCGAAGTTTCGGCGACCTATGATGGCGACAGGCCCGAGGATCAACGACGCGTTGCCGCCGGCATACGCAGGGGCACGGCGAAGATGGAAGGCCAGGGACGCCATTGGGCGGGCAATGCCGAACCGGTCGGAGTCTTCGATGCCAAGGCTGACGCTCTTGCTGTGCTCGAAGCCTGCGGCGCTCCGGTTGACAAGCTGCAAATCGAGGCCGGTGGGCCGGACTGGTACCACCCCGGCCGTTCGGGCACGATCAAGCTCGGCCCGAAGATTGTCCTGGGCACCTTCGGCGAGTTTCATCCAAAGACGCTCGAGGCTCTGGATGCATCCGGGCCGCTCTGTGGCTTCGAAATCTTCATCGATGTGATCCCCGAGCCGAAGGCGAAGCCGACGCGCACCAAGCCGCGCCTCGATGTTTCGCCCTTCCAGGCGGTGAAGCGCGATTTCGCCTTCGTCGTCGAGAAGGATGTGGAAGCCGGTGTTCTGACCCGCGCCGCGGCCGCGGCCGACAAGAGGCTGATCACGGGTGTGCGCGTCTTCGACGTATTCGAAGGTGAGGCGATCGGCCAGGGCAAGAAGTCGATCGCGATCGAGGTTGCGATCCAGCCTCTCGAGAAGACGCTGACGGACGAGGATTTCGAAGCTTTGGCCGCGCGGATCATCGAGAATGTCGGCAAGCAGACCGGCGGGGTACTGCGGGGATAGAGCCCGGTTCTTCCGGCAGCCGATGAGAGAGGTCAAGCTGGCCTGACCTCTCCTTACCTCCCTGCAGCCTGCATCATAGCCTTGGAATAACGGGCGCCGGCGATGTGCTCCGGCGACACGATCGCGCCGATCTCGGCCAGTTCGTCTGCGCTCAGCCGGATCGACGCGGCGGCTACGTTCTGCTCGAGATTGGTGATCTTGCGCGAGCCGGGGATCGGCACGATCGTGTCGCCCTGGTGCAACACCCAGGCCAGCGCGAGCTGGGCCGCCGTGACGCCCTTATCGCTTGCGAAAGCCTTCAATCGCTCTACGGCGGCGAGGTTGCGTTTGAGGTTCTCTTCCTCGAAGCGCGGCAAGGTGCGGCGGAAGTCCTTCTCGCCAAGTTGGTTCACAGAGGTGATCGCGCCGGTGAGGAACCCGCGGCCGAGCGGGCTGAACGGCACGAAACCGATGCCGAGTTCCCTGCAGGTCGCCAGGACTTCGGCCTCGGGGTCGCGCGTCCACAGCGAATATTCGCTCTGCACGGCAGCGATCGGATGGACGGCATGCGCCCGCCGGATCGTGGCCGCGCTCGCTTCCGACAGGCCAAGCGCCCGCACCTTGCCGGCTTCCACCAGTTCGGCCATTGCGCCGACCGTATCCTCGATCGGCACCGCAGGGTCGACGCGGTGCTGATAGAACAGGTCGATAACCTCGATGCCGAGCCGCCACAGCGAGGCATCGGCAACCGCGCGGACATGCTCCGGCCGGCTGTTCTCGCCCGGTCGCCACACGGGACCGTCCGGCGTCTCCTCGATGTTGAAGCCGAACTTCGTCGCGATCGTCACCCTGTCGCGGAATGGCCTCAGACCCTTGCCGACAAGCACTTCGTTTGTGTGTGGTCCGTAGACCTCCGCAGTATCGAAGAATGTCACGCCAAGCTCGACTGCGCGATGCAGCGTCGCGATGGCCTCTTTCTCATCCTGCCCGCCATAGGCATGGCTCATACCCATGCAGCCAAGGCCGATCGCCGAAACCGTGAGGTCGCTACCGAGTTTGCGCTGTTCCATCGGAAGCCCTTTCCGTCTGATGTTCCCGCAACTTGGCACGGCGTGCCGATTCGGGTAAAGCCCGGCACGCTGACAGGGAGATCGCCATGTTCCATCGGGAACGGGTTTGAGTGCCACGGGTAAATGCCGAAGCCGGTCATTTCCCGGGAGAATCGCCTAAAGCTTCGGCTTGCGCAGAAAAAGTCCGGTTCTTATATACGCTGCGACGTCGCATCCTGCGTCTTAAATGACGTATTGCGACATTTTCGTGTGAACAGGGGCTGTTGCGTGGAACGCCGGCATGGGTCCTGACAGTCTGCTTAGCGGAGAGAGTAAATGGCAAAAGTAATAGGCATCGACCTCGGAACGACAAATTCCTGCGTTGCCGTCATGGACGGCAAGGACGCGAAGGTTATCGAGAATTCTGAAGGCGCCCGGACGACACCGTCGATCGTCGCATTCACCGATAGTGACGAGCGTCTCGTCGGCCAGCCGGCCAAGCGCCAGGCGGTGACGAACCCGGAAGGGACCGTCTTCGCGGTGAAGCGCCTGATCGGTCGCCGCTACGATGATCCGACTGTCGAGAAGGACAAGAAGCTCGTTCCCTACAAGATCGTGAAGGCCGACAACGGTGATGCCTGGGTCGAAGCCCAGGGCAAGAAGTTCTCGCCTTCGCAGATCTCGGCCATGGTCCTCCAGAAGATGAAGGAGACCGCCGAATCCTATCTTGGCGAAAAGGTCGAGAAAGCCGTCATTACTGTTCCCGCCTATTTTAACGATGCCCAGCGCCAGGCGACCAAGGATGCCGGCAAGATCGCCGGGCTCGAGGTTCTGCGCATCATCAACGAGCCGACCGCTGCGGCGCTTGCCTATGGCCTCGACAAGAAGGAAGGCAAGACGATCGCCGTTTACGACCTCGGCGGCGGCACTTTCGACATTTCGGTCCTTGAGATCGGCGACGGCGTTTTCGAGGTGAAATCGACCAATGGCGACACTTTCCTCGGCGGCGAGGACTTCGATATGCGCCTGGTCAATTATCTGGCCGACGAGTTCAAGAAGGAACAGGGCATTGACCTGACGAACGACAAGCTCGCCCTTCAGCGGCTCAAGGAAGCAGCGGAGAAGGCCAAGATCGAGCTTTCTTCCTCGTCGCAGACCGAGATCAACCTGCCCTTCATCACGGCTGACCAGACCGGGCCGAAGCACCTGACGATGAAGCTGACGCGGGCGAAATTCGAATCGCTGGTCGATGATCTGATCAGTCGCACCATAGAGCCCTGCAAGGCGGCATTGAAGGATGCCGGGCTGAAGGCCGGCGAGATCGATGAGGTGGTCCTGGTCGGCGGCATGACCCGCATGCCGAAGGTGCAGGAAACTGTGAAGAATTTCTTCGGCAAGGATCCGCACAAGGGCGTCAATCCGGATGAAGTCGTGGCAATGGGCGCCGCCATTCAGGCGGGTGTCCTCCAGGGCGACGTCAAGGATGTTCTGCTGCTCGACGTGACCCCGCTCTCCCTCGGCATCGAGACGCTGGGCGGCGTGTTCACGCGGCTTATCGAGCGCAACACGACGATCCCCACGAAGAAGAGCCAAGTCTTCTCGACGGCCGAGGACAGCCAGTCCGCGGTCACGATCCGCGTCTTCCAGGGCGAGCGTGAAATGGCGGCAGACAACAAGCTGCTTGGCCAGTTCGATCTCGTGGGCATCCCGCCCGCGCCGCGCGGCGTGCCGCAGATCGAGGTCACCTTCGACATCGACGCGAATGGCATCGTCAATGTCTCGGCAAAGGACAAGGGCACCGGCAAGGAGCAGCAGATTCGCATCCAGGCTTCCGGCGGCCTGACCGATGAAGAGATAGAGAAGATGGTCAAGGATGCCGAGTCCAACGCTGAAGCTGATAAGAAGCGGCGCGAGGTTGTCGAAGCCAAGAACCAGGCCGAGGCCCTCATCCATTCTTCCGAGAAGTCGCTCAAGGAGTTTGGCGAGAAGATCTCCGCCGATGATCGCAAGGCAATCGAGGATGCGGTCTCGGCTCTACGCACTGCGGTTGAAGGCGATGATGTGGAAGGCATCAAGGCCAAGACGACCGCCCTTGCCGAAGCTTCGATGAAGCTCGGTCAGGCAATGTACGAGGCCAGCCAGGCCGAAGGCGCAACCTCGGAGGCCGGCTCTGATGAGACCGCGAAGTCTGGCGAGGACGTCGTTGACGCCGATTTCGAAGAAATCGATGAAGACGACGACAAGAAGAAATCAGCCTGATGGTCCGAAATTTGCGGAGCCCGGCAGAGATGCCGGGCTTTTACCATGTGAATTTGGCTTGAAAGTCAGAAAAACCCGGGCGGTCCGCTATTACCTATGGCATAGGCTCACGACGCTAACCAAATTGAATGCCGACCATCGCAAAGGCGATTGAGGGCTTACGAGACGAAATGAAGGCCGATTTCTACGAAACGCTTGGAGTATCGAGGGGCTGCGACGAGAAGACGTTGAAGGCGGCCTTTCGTAAGCTTGCCATGCAATATCATCCCGATCGCAATCCGGGAGATGAGGCTGCCGAGCACAAGTTCAAGGAAATCAACGAAGCCTACGAAACGCTGCGCGATCCGCAGAAGCGGGCCGCTTATGACCGTTTTGGCCATGCCGCCTTTGAGAACGGCGGAATGGGCGGACGCGGCGGCGCTGGTTTTCCCGGAGGCTTCGCCGACATTTTTGAGGACATCTTCGGCGACATCATGGGCGGCGGTGGCCGGCAGCGCCGCAGCGGTGGCCGTGAACGTGGCGCCGACCTGCGCTACAATATGGAAATCTCGCTTGAGGAGGCCTATACGGGCAAGACAGCCCAGATTCGCGTCCCGACGTCGATCGCTTGCGACGAATGTTCCGGCTCGGGCGCCAAGCCCGGCACCTCGCCGGTCACTTGTGTTATGTGTCAAGGCACTGGACGGGTGCGGGCGACACAAGGCTTCTTTTCAATCGAGCGCACCTGCCCGCAGTGTCAGGGGCGTGGCCAGACGATCAAGGATCCGTGCCCGAAATGCTCCGGTCAGGGCCGCGTGACGGAAGAACGTGCGCTGTCGGTCAATATCCCCGCCGGCATCGAGGACGGCACGCGCATCCGTTTGGCCGGCGAGGGCGAGGCCGGCTTCCGTGGCGGCCCTCCCGGTGATCTTTATATCTTCCTCTCGGTCAAGCCGCATGAGTTCTTTCAGCGAGACGGTGCCGATCTCTACTGCAAGGTGCCGATCTCGATGACGACGGCGGCGCTCGGCGGTTCCTTCGAGGTGACCGTGCTCGATGGCACCCAAATACGGGTCAAGGTCCCCGAAGGTACGCAGAACGGCCGGCAATTCCGGATGAAAGGCAAGGGTATGCCGGTGCTGCGCCAGGCGCAACTTGGTGATCTATATATTCAGGTCGCGGTAGAGACTCCGCAGAATTTGACGAGACGCCAACGCGAACTGCTGGAGGAATTCGAGCAGATTTCTTCCAAGGAGAACAGTCCGCAATCGAGCGGTTTCTTTGCGCGCATGAAGGATTTCTTCGAATCTTTCAGTGAATAGCAAAGCTGAGATCAGAGCATCCGGCTGTCTTGTCTTGAACGGGCGTGGGGTGGATAGTGGCTGCGTTGCGGCCCCGCGCCGCGAGGAGAGGAGAGAGGGATGACCATTGCTTCAGGCTTTCGCAAGGCGATAGCCGACAAGTTCGATGAGGAATTGCGCTTCTTCCGCGGTTGGATCGACAAACCGAAGGCTGTAGGGGCAATTATCCCGACCAGTTCTATAACCGCCCGGCGAATGGCTTCGGTCGTCGACCCTGATTCCGGTGGGCTTGTGCTGGAGCTTGGCCCTGGAACCGGCGTCATCACCAAGGCGATCCTTGACCGCGGTGTAAGACCGAAAAATCTGATCTCGATCGAATATTCGCGCGAATTCGTCGACCGGCTCAAGGCTGACTTTCCGGGTGTCAATTTCATCCACGGCAGTGCATTCGATCTGGGGGAACTGCTGGCGCCGTGGGAAGGCCGAAGTTTCGACAGCGTGATCTCTGCGATCCCGATGCTGAATTTTCCTGTTGCCGACCGGATTTCGCTGACCGAGCGGCTGCTGGATCTGCTGCCGCTGGGCCGGCCGATAATGCAGATAACATATGGGGCGGTCTCGCCCATTCCGTCTGGCCGGGGGAGCTACTCGATCGAGCGGTTCGATTTCGTGATGCGCAACATCCCGCCCGCGCATCTGTGGATTTATCGTCGTGTGGGCAATGCCTGATATTTTTATCTGAGGCGCTATATTTCTGCCGGACATCTGCGGAGGTTGCTTCAGGCGAATTCAGGCTTACAACATGGCCGACTGACCATGGACGGAGCCACGGGATGAACCCCAGAATTCTGGTATTCGCCGGTTCGTTGAGGACAGGCGCCTATAGCATCAGGACAGCTGACGCGGCGACCAAAGAGCTGGCCGAGCAAGGTGCTGAAGTGACGCGCATTTCGCTTGGCGACTATCCTCTGCCACTCGTGAACCAGGATCTCGAGAAGGAAAGGGGGATTCCGGAAAACGCCATGAAACTTGGCCGGCTGATTGCCGCCCATGACGGTTTTTTGATCGCCAGCCCGGAATACAATGCTTCGATACCGCCCTTGGTGAAGAATACGATCGACTGGGTAAGTCGCATACGCAACGATGGCGGGCGCACGTTCAATCCATATCGAGGGAAGGTGGCCGCACTCTGTTCGTCTTCCGAAGGCAATCTCGGCGGAATACGTTGCCTCTATCATCTTCGTGCGGTTCTAATGAATTGTCAGGTGGAAATCATTACGCCCCAATGCTCTGTTTCGCGGGCGCACGAAGCCTTTGACGAAAATGGCGACCTCAAGGAGGAAAGGCTGCGCAAAACGATGCAAAATGTCTGCAGCACGCTGATCGAGAGGGCGCGCATGCTTTCTGTACGAATGGACGGCTGAGCATGGGAAGCTATGCGCGCGACCAGCTCATCGTTGGCCTGGACGTTCCGACGCTGACCGAAGCCGAAAACGTCGTCTCGGCGCTTGGGGACACCATATCCTTCTACAAGATCGGCTATCAACTCGTCTTCGCGGGTGGTCTGGATTTCGCACGAGAACTTTCCGCCGCCGGTAAGAAGGTCTTCCTCGACATGAAGCTGCTGGATATCGATAATACAGTGGCCAAGGGCGTCGAGAATATAGCTCGCATGGGTGTGTCCATGCTGACGCTGCATGCCTATCCGAAGGCGATGAGAGCGGCGGTAGAAGCAGCGGAAGGCTCGAATCTGTGCCTGCTCGGCGTCACCGTCCTTACCTCAATGGACGAGCAGGATATGAAGGATGCCGGCTACGAACATGATCCGCATACATTGGTGATGCGCCGCGCCAGGCAGGCGGCGCAGGCCGGCATGGGTGGCGTCGTCTGCTCTGCCGCCGAGGCCTCTTCGGTTCGGGATATTGTTGGACCGGAGATGGCAGTAGTCACACCGGGCATCAGACCCGCTGGCACCGCTCGTGGAGACCAGAAACGCGTCGTGACGCCGGCGGATGCTATTCTCGCCGGCGCCAGTCATCTCGTCGTGGCCCGTCCGATCGTCGGTGCCGATGACAAACGAGGGGCGGCGCAAGCCATTCTTGATGAGATGCAGCAAGCGAAGATGCAAAGCGGAGGATGACGGATGGCCAAAGGTTACTGGATCGCCCATGTCGATGTGCGGGATCCTGAGCGATATAAAGACTATGTGGCCACGGCCAAGCCAGCCTTCGAAAAATTCGGCGCCAGATTTCTCGCCCGTGGCGGGGCTTTCGAGGGCCTTGAGGGCAAGTCGAGGGCGAGGAACGTCATCATCGAATTTCCGTCGCTCCAGGCCGCCTTGGATTGCTACAATTCGCCGGAATATCAGGCTGCCAAGGCAATCCGCACTACCGTCGCCGAAGCTGAACTGATCCTTGTTGAGGGTGCCGAAGCCTGACCACTCCCTTCGCTTTGGCGACAGGTTTGGTATTGAACGGGTTACTCGCCGGGCCACGCAATCCTTTGGTATTAGCTCCGATGTTTGACACTGCATGCCATGGGGCTTGCGCAGCCGCTATGTTGCAATGCAACAAAAGCCTGCTAGTTTCGTTATCGGAAAGAGCATCAGAGGCTCCGGCAATTGCCGGCGAGGTTTTGAATACGAATGTATTATCAGCTTTATGAGTTCAATCATGCCGCTCTCCAGCCTTTTCGGGCCTATGCCGATGCGGTGAGACTGTTCTATTCTAATCCGCTCAATCCTCTATCCGAGACCGTTTTCGGGCGGACACTGGCGGCGAGCGCTGAGCTTTTCGAGCGCACGACGCGTCGGTATGGCAAGCCGCAATTCGGGTTGGACAAGACCAGCGTCGATTTTCAGAGGGTGGCGGTCAGCGAGAAAGTCGTTTGGTCGCGGCCTTTCTGCAATCTCATCCATTTCAAGCGCGATCTGCCAGCCGGACGCAAGCCTGATCCGAAGCTTTTGATCGTCGCGCCGATGTCGGGACACTACGCCACCCTGCTGCGCGGGACGGTCGAGGCCATGCTTCCCCACGCCGAGGTCCATATAACGGACTGGGCGGATGCACGCATGGTCCCGCTTTCGGAAGGCCGTTTTGATCTGGACGACTACATCGACTACGTGATCGAGATGCTGCATGCGCTTGGCCCGGGAACCCATGTGATGGCTGTTTGCCAACCCTCGGTGCCTGTATTGGCCGCCACGGCCATTATGGAAATGCGCGGCGATCCGCACGCCCCGGCCACGATGACCTTAATGGGTGGCCCGATCGACACCAGGCGCAATCCCACCGCGGTCAACATGCTTGCGGAGGAGAAAGGCACGGATTGGTTCCGCGAGAATGTGATCATGCAGGTGCCGTGGCCAAATCCCGGCTTCATGCGTGAGGTCTATCCGGGTTTCCTCCAATTGTCGGGCTTCATGAGCATGAATCTCGATCGGCATCTCATCGCCCACAAGGACTTCTTCATGCATCTCGTCAAGGATGACGGAGATTCGGCCGAGAAGCATCGGGATTTCTATGACGAGTATCTGGCTGTCATGGATCTGACGGCGGAATTCTATCTGCAGACGGTGGACACCGTTTTCGTCCATCACGCCCTTCCAAAGGGCGAGATGACGCATCGTGGCACGCCTGTCGATCCGGCCGCTATCCGCAATACGGCCTTGCTGACTATTGAAGGCGAAAATGACGACATTTCAGGCGTTGGACAGACTCAGGCTGCTCATGATCTTTGCGTGAATATCCCGCAGGAAAGACGGAGCCACTATCTCCAGCCGGCGGTCGGCCATTACGGCGTCTTCAACGGTTCACGTTTCCGCGCCGAGATCGTGCCGCGGATCATGGATTTCATCACCAGTCATGGACGTCAGAACCGTTCAGCAAGGCCCAGGGTCGTAAAGGGCGGACGCTCCTCATGATATTTTGGCAACACCATCAGCCAAACGTGATGACGATGGGCCAGTATCGGCCATATTGATTTATTTTTCTGGATCCGCCTGATTGACAGGCATCCCCCGATATCTGTTAACGTATTGTTAACGACAAGATACAATTGGGGAGCAGCAACATGGCTGCATGGCGGGGGGTCTTCCGCAAAACAGCGATACTCGGCCTTCTTTCCGGTCTTTGGCTGACTACGCCGACATCGGCATCACCCTTCATGGTGACTGGCAGCGTCACTTCCCAGCCGATAGGCCATTACGATCTTTGCAAGAAAATTCCGGCTGAATGCCTGGTTCGGAGCCGCAACCAGAGGCCGGAGAAGATGTCGCCGGCGCTCCTGAAGGCCATCACCAGTGTTAATCTCGAGGTCAACAAGGCTATCAAACCCGTAAACGACATTGACATTTTCGGCCGCGACGAGGTCTGGGCCTATCCGGACAATGGCGTCGGCGATTGCGAGGACTATGTTCTGGAGAAGCGTCGACGACTGATGAAGGCCGGTCTTTCGGTGGCCAACCTTCTCATCACCGTTGTGCGGAAGCCCGATGGCGAGGGACATGCCGTTCTGACCGTGCGGACGGACAAGGGCGACTATATTCTGGACAATCTGACCGACCGCGTCGCGCTTTGGAGCGATACCAATTATCGCTTCCTTAAGCGGCAGGCGAGTTTCGACAGCGGACGCTGGGTGACCTTGCGCGAAGACAACAATCTGCTGGTCGGTGCCGTCAGAAACTGACGGAATCTGGCCCGGTGCGTCGCGGTTTGCGGTGGAACCGAAGCCGGGGCGTCGTAGGGCCTGTCAGCAGCATCTTGCTGGCGGGATCATCGGGAGATATCGCAGTTTGCGGCCCGACTACCTGGATTGATCCCGACCGGCGAGCCTGTCCGGCACGATCCAAGCACGATCTCTTCAGGGTTATTCTAGAGCGTTTCAGCGCTTGACAGAATCGGGAGGGATTCCGGTTTGGTTGATTTTGTGATTCAAGATGCTTGCTGGGAAGGAGGCCGGCATCTTTTGACAGC
>Ga0164243_10014808_pt1 | contig 10832 bp, 5 predicted proteins | sample OricompcompostOP_FD_108781 | JGI IMG/M metagenome (GOLD analysis project Ga0164243, IMG submission 108781) | Organic Plus compost microbial communities from Emeryville, California, USA - Original compost - Organic plus compost (OP) | ecosystem: Engineered > Solid waste > Mixed feedstock >...
ATCGTCAGGCCATTGCACGTCGAGGTCGCCCGAGGCCTCGTAAAAAACGGGCAACCATGTAGCTGCGAACAACAACCAGCTCGCCTACGCTGCCTAAGTCTCAGACCTCTAGGTAGCGCGTCCAGCCGGACCTCCCTCCATCGGGACCGGGTCTGGGCGTCACCAAGATGGAGTGCGACGATCTAGTTCGCCGGAGCGCGGTCGTCCAAGGCAGTCCGGCTCACCACCCGGGAACCCTGTCGATGGGGGTCCCGGGTGGCACGCAAAACATCGACTAAACGTGTAGTAGATGTCCGGCAGTTGGTTCTGGACGGGGGTTCGATTCCCCCCATCTCCACCGCCTCGCACCATGCCCCGGTCCACAATGGACCGGGGCATGGTGCATTCTGGCCGGCATCCCCCTCCGCAGGCGTTGCCCGCCGGGCGATATGCGCGGATACTGGCAGGACGAGCGTGGTGAACGGGCGGGGCGCCGCATGGAGGTAGCGCGTGGACAGCGATCAGGTCTTGCGGGCGTTGCAGCATATTGTCGGAACCGACTACGTGCGGGCGCGGCCGGTCGATCTGCTCGTCTACGAATATGACGGTTCGGTCGACGGAGCGGTCGACACGGCGCGGCCGTTCGCCGTGGTTCTTCCCCGGTCGGCGGACGAGGTCGCCGCGGTGGTGAAGGTCGCCTACGATGCCGGCCTTCCGGTCGTCGCGCGGGGGGCGGGGACCGGGCTTTCCGGCGGCGCCGTCGCCCAGCAGGGCGGCATCATCATCGCCCTCACCAGGATGGACCGCATCCTCGAGGTGAATACGGTCGACCGCACCGCATTGGTGGAGCCGGGCGTCATCAACCTCGAACTGTCGGAAGCGGTCCAGCATCTTGGCCTCTTCTTCGCTCCCGATCCCTCCAGCCAGAAGGCCTGCACCGTCGGCGGCAACGTCGCCGAGAATGCGGGCGGGCCGCATTGCCTCAAGTACGGCGTCACGACCAATCACATCCTGGGACTGGAACTCGTGCTGCCTGATGGCACCGTGATCTGGACCGACCGTGCCCGCGATGGGTACGGCGGGCTTGATCTGACGTCTATCGTCGTCGGCTCGGAGGGTATGCTCGGCATCGTGACCAAGGTATTGGTGAAGCTCACGCCAATCCCGGCCTCCACCGGGGTCTACCTTGCCGCCTTCCCGACGATGGACGCCGCCGCCGATGTCGTGACGGCGATCATCAGCCACGGTACCCTGCCAGCCGCGCTGGAGATGGTCGATAACCTCACGATCCAGGCGGTCGAGCCGGTCTATCACGCCGGGTACCCGATGGACGCTGGCGCTGTCCTGCTTATCGAACTCGATGGGCAGGAATCCGAGGTGATGGAGACCGGGCTCTCTGTCGAAGAGCTCTGCCAGCATGGCGGTGCCTCGTTGGTCCGCTCCGCGACGGATGCTGGCGAGCGGGCGCGGCTCTGGAAGGGACGCAAGATGGCGTTGGCGGCCATGGGGCGTCTCGCACCGAACTACTACCTTCACGACACCGTCGTTCCGCGCACGATGCTGACCAAGACGCTTGCCGATGTGAACCGGATCTCCGATGAGTTCAGGCTTCCTATCGCCAATGTCTTCCACGCCGGGGATGGCAATCTCCACCCGCTGATGCTGTTCGACCGGCGTGCCCCCGGGGAGATGGACCGTGTGCTGGAGGCGAGCCACGCCATTATCGAGACCTGCATCGGGCTCGGCGGCACCCTTTCGGGTGAACACGGCATCGGCACCGAGAAGCGCAAGTACATGCCGAAGGTCTACAGCCAGGATGACTTGAAGGCGATGGCCGGGGTGAAGCGCGCCTTCGATCCCGGCGGGCGATTCAATCCGGAGAAGGTCTTCCCGAAGGGCTATCTCTGCGGGGACGTTCTCGCGCTGGCCACACAGTTCGAGGCGCATGCGGCGCTGCACGGCATCCATCCGATGTAGGGAATGGCGGTTCGGGATTGTTGCGGCAGGTTCGCGAGTCAAAGGCACGTCATGGTTGACATCGATGGAGTGGTTCCGGATCGGATCGAGAGGGCAACGTCCGCGGCAGGCATTGCGGAGTTGCTAGTCGCCTGTGCGGCCAGTGCAGAGCATGCCCCGCTGACGGTGGTGCCGATTGGCGGCGGGACCGCCTGTGGCATCGCCAATGTGGTCGATCGTGTCGACGTGGCGGTCGATATGAGCGGCCTGCGCGGTATCGAACGATATAACCCTGCCGATCTGACGTTGACGGCCCACGCCGGCACGACCCTGGAAGAGTTGCAGGGCGAACTGGCGCTGCACGGCCAGGAACTCCCGGTCGAGGCGCCTTTCGCGCATCGCGCGACGATCGGTGGGTTGATGGCAACCGCCTTCGCCGGTCCCCGTCGCTACGGATCCGGAACCCTCAAGGATGCCTTGATCGGTGCATCGTTTGTCCGGGGCGATGGCCTGGTTGCCAAGGCTGGCGGCATGGTCGTCAAGAATGTCAGCGGCTTCGAGCTGTCGCGGTTTCTTCACGGCTCCTGGGGAACGCTGGCGATCATTACGTCGGCCAACCTCAAGGTGACGCCGATCCCGAAGGCGGATCGGACCCTCTCCATTCCGTTCGGAACGACCGATCAGGCCTGCGACGCATTCCGGCAGGTCGTCGATGGGGGATTGCGGCCGTCAGCGGCCGAGATCGAGGTCTCGCCCCTGGAGTCGATGCTGCACGTCAGGGTGCTCGGCACCCGTTCGGGAGTTGAGTCGCAGACATCGACGCTGGAGCGCGCGCTCGCCCGACTGCCGCAGTACCGGCGGGATGGCGACGAGAGCAAGGCCTTCTGGCGCGGGCTCGGGGAGTCGTGGGCAGCGGGCACAGACGGAACGGTACAGATCGTGGTCGGTGTCCGGCCGCGCGAGGTTCCCGAGGTCGTGGCCGGTATCGCTGGCAGCGGCGCGCGGCCCGATATCGAGACCCTTCTCGTGTCGCCAGGTACGGGGACGATTCGTGCGCGGTTTCCGGTCGAATCCATCGCGCCTACCGAGTTCTGGGCGGCCATGTCTTCCTTGCGGGCGCGGGACTCCGGAACCGCTCTGGTCGAGTTCGCCCCGGCTTCATGGCGGCGAAACCTCGACGTATGGGGGCCGCCCCCGACATCGATCACGATGATGAGGGCCGTGAAACGGGAATTCGATCCGCATGGCATGTTGAATCGCGGCCGGATGATGATCTAGCGACACGACGGCAGCGTCACCTGGCCCGGCGCCGGGTGCATGCCCGAACGAGGACTGAGTCGATATGGTGGATACGGTCTCGCTCACCTCCCTGCTGAAGAACCCCGATGTGGCGCACACCTTCTCGGGAGCCGATGTCCCGGACGACGATCTCCTGCACGATTGCGTGCATTGCGGGATGTGCCTGCCCACCTGCCCGACCTATCGCCTCACGGGGCAGGAGGCATCGTCGCCCCGCGGCCGGCTCTGGCTGATGAAGTCGGTGACAGAAGGCCGGCTCGATCTGCTCGATCCCGAGTTCGATGAGCAGATGTACCAGTGCCTCAACTGTCGCGCCTGCGAGGCGGTCTGTCCCTCCGGCGTGCAGTACGGGCCGCTGGTGGAGGCGTCTCGCGCGCAGCTGGAGCAGCACCGTCCGCGGCCCCTCTGGCAGCGAGCCGGACGGAAGGTTGGCATGGAGTGGCCCTTTGCCGACATCCGCAGGTTCCGCGCGCTGGTCTCGACGATCCGTCTTTACCAGCGCAGCGGCCTCGCTTCTTTCGCCCGGAAGACGGGAATCCTGCGGGTGCTGCGGCTGGAAACGTTGGAGGCCATGGTGCCGCCCATCCAGGAGAAGCCGCTGGTGTCGGGAACCGAGTCGTGGACACCGCAGCACGCCGAGCGCACGGTGCATCTCTTCAATGGCTGCATCATGAGCACGGTGTTCGCGGGGACGAATCGTGCCGCCGGGCGCGTATTGGCCCATAACGGGTGCTCGTGTGACGTGCCGGCGGGGCAGCAATGCTGTGGTGCGTTGCAGATCCACAGCGGCATGATGGATGAGGCGCGGCGCCTGGCGCGCATCAACATCGACTCATTCGAGCGGTTCGGGACCGATCCCGTCATCGTGACGGCGGCGGGGTGCGGGGCGGCCCTCAAGGAGTACGGACACCTGCTCAAGGATGATCCGGCCTACCACGACCGGGCGGAGGCATTCAGCCATCGGGTGAAGGATGTATCCGAATACCTGGCGGCGAATCCGGTCCAGCCGCCGCGCAATGCGGAGCCAGTGACCGTCACCTATCAGGAGCCCTGTCATCTGGCGCATGCCCAGCGGATCACCGAGCAGCCTCGCGACCTGCTGCGGAAGGTGCCGGGGCTCAATCTCGTCGAGATGCGGGAGTCGTCCCTGTGCTGCGGCAGCGCCGGCATCTACAACGTGATCCGGCGGGAGATGGCAGACGAGCTGGGCGATCGCAAGGCCGGCAACATCATCGACACCAAGGCCGAGCAAGTCGTCACGGCCAACCCTGGTTGTGCGATGCAGTTGCGGACCTCGCTGAAGCGGAACGGTTCGTCGATGCCGGTTCGCCATGTCGTCGATGTGCTCGATGCCGCGTACGGTGGTGAGGCGGCAGCGCGTTCCGGGACATGGGCAATCGATCGCGAACGATCGTCCGTCTCCTGATCAGAGGAGGCCGTGGCAACGAGGGAAGGGGGCATGGTCGATCCAGGCCCCCTTCCCTCGTTGCCCGTATCAGCCTTCCCAGCCGTCGTGGCCGATCGGGAAGCGCATCAATGCCGTGGTGCCCTGGGCGTCGGAGTGGATCGTGAACGTCCCCTTCAGGTCGGAGGTGACGAGGCGCTGCGTGATGCGCATCCCAAGGCCATCCGAGCGTGCCGGATCGAATCCCTCGGGAACCCGGTGGCCGTCGTTGAAGACCTCGATATTCGCCAACCCCTGGTCGTCCTTCCACGAGCGGATCCGGACGTTCCCCTCCGTCCGATTGTGGAACCCGTGGTTGATCGCGTTCGCCGTCAGTTCGTTGATGAGGAGAGAGAGGATCGTCGCCTGGCGGGACGCGACCATCAGACTGGATGGCTGGATGTCGAAGCGGACGGTGAGATGCGGTGGGATGAGGGTACTATGCGCATCCTCGGCGACCATACGGGCGATGACATCGACGGTGGTGCCGGCAAGCCGTTTCTCGTCGCTCAACAGGTCGTGGACCGCCGCAATCGATTGAATGCGGCTGATGGCTTCGCGGATCTCGGTCGCCCACGGAGCATCTTCCGCAGAGCGGAGTTGAAGCGAGAGCAGGGCGGCGACCGTCTGCAGGTTATTGCGGACGCGGTGGTGCATCTCCTGCACCAGGGCACGCTGGGTCGTAATGCTGTGCATCGCATCCTGGTACAGCTGGGCGTTTTCGATGGCGATCGCGGCCGAATCCGCAAACGCCTGGAGGATGCCCAACGCGTCGTCGTCGATCTGGGCATCCTCGCGCAGCTGGAAGCAGATGGCGCCGACCGAATCGCGGGCGGAACGAAGCGGTACGCAGAAGATCTGGCCGGGGCCGCCCTCATAGTCGAGCCGGTCGCGCTGGGCGGTCCCGGTGCGCATCACCGAGGTGACGATCCGGTTGAGCTCGTCCTGGTTGACGATCCCGTTCTCCCTGCCGACGCGATATTCGATGTGCGGCGTCGGTTCGCCACGGTCGGTCCCGGGCTGATGGCGGAACCGGTAGATCGCGGCCGATTCGGCGTGGACGAGCTCCACGGCCTGTTCGGTGATGAGCCGAAGGACATCGCCAAGATCGAGCGTCGACGTGAGCAACCGGCTGACCCGCTGGAGCGTGCCGAGCTGGGCGATCTTCTCGCGAAGCCGTTCATCCGTCTCGATGTGCTGGCGGGCGTTCTCGATGCGGATGGCCAGCTCGTCGGCGATGGTCTGCAGAAACTCCAGCTCGTCGTCGGAGAACGCTCGCCGCCGCACGGAGTTGACGTTCAGCATGCCGACCAGCTTGCCAACCCCCTTGGTGATGAGCGGGACGGAGACCTGCGATGTATAGATCTCCTCGCCGATGCCGGGTTGGGAGAGGTAGGTCTCGTGCAGATGCGCGTCGACCGCGGCGATGATCCTGCCTTCCTGGGCAGCGCGACCGGTGATTCCCGCTCCCATGCGGACCGTTGCCGAACCGATGGACGAGGGGTTCAGCCCCGTGGCGGCGCGGAGCGTCAGAAGCTCCGTGCCGTCGTCGAACAGGAAGATCGCGCAGGAATCGGCGGCCACCCCCTCCGCCACGGGGCCGACGATGTGTTGCAGGAAGTCGCCAAGCTGGACATCGGCCGAGGCGGCGCGATTGACCTCATACAGCACCGCAAGGCGCAGCATCTGTCGCGCACCGGTAGCGGGATCGACGTTCCTTTGCGGCTCCTCGTCTGCGCGGGTGTAGACGCGGGCGACGGCGGCAAGGGCAACAGCGGCGCCTCGTACGGTGCCCTCCTCTGCTCCAGAGCCGCCCGCGAGGTCGATCACATGCTGAACAGCGGTGAGGCTGGCCGTCATCACGTCCTCGAGCGTGACACCCGCCGAGCGCGCCCACGCCGCGAACTCGGAGAATGCGGTCACAAGCGCATCTCCGCCGTGCGCGGGCGCCGTGGCTCGTGGACCGTAATGGTCCGCGAGCTCGGCCTTCAGCGCATCCAGCCGCTCCGAGAGCGAGATCCGGCCGGTCATGCGTCGGTCCGGGCGGATTCGAGGTGACTATCGAACCAGCCAATGAGGTGGTGCAGCCGTGCCAGGCGGCGGCTCGGCGTGCCGTTGCGGGAAAGGCCGTGGCTCTCGCCGGGGATGCGCACGAATGCGACCTCGCGCCCGAGGACCTTGAGCGCGGTGAACATCTGCTCGGCCTGCTCGATCGGGCAGCGGAAATCCAGTTCGTTGTGAACGATCAGCAGCGGTGTTTCGATCTTGTCGACGTAGGAGATGGGCGAGTATTTCAGCAACTTTTCGGGGTTGGCCCATGGCGTGCCATCGAACTCGAACTGGCCGAAGTCGAACCCGATATCGCTGGTTCCGAAGAACGAGTAGAAGTTGGAGACGCAGCGCTGGGTCACAGCCGCCTTGAACCGCGTATCATGCCCCACGATCCAGTTGGTCAGGTACCCGCCATACGAGCCGCCGGTGACGCCGAGGTTTTCCGCATCGATCCAGTCGTGGTCGGCGATCGCTTGCTCCAGCACCGCGATGACGTCCGGCATGTCGCTCTCGCCCCACCGGCCGCGCGTGATCCCGGTGAATTCCTCGCCGTAGCCCGAGGAGCCGCGCGGGTTGCTGAAGAGCACGGCGTATCCCTTCGCCGCCATCAGCTGCATCTCATGGAACATCGCATAGGCGTACATTGCATGGGGGCCGCCGTGGATCTGGACGATGAGCGGATGCTTACCGGGATTGTCAGCATCGAATCCGGCCGGAGGGATGAGCCAGCCCTGGATTCGGGTGCCATCTGGCGCTGTAGCGGCAATATCGATCGCCTCGGGAAGCTCTACCGACGCGACGAACTCCGCATTTTCCGTCGTGATGGCCCGCTCGCCGCCGCCGGTTGAATCGGCGACGAAGAGCTCGAAGGGCCGGTGAATGGCGCCGGCAGCGTAGGCGAATCCAGTGCCGGTCACGGCAAAGGAGGAGATGCGCCGTGGACCCGAGGTGGTGACCTGGCTTGGTTCCGCATCGCCGAGACGGTGAGCCCACACGCGGGTTTCCCCGTGTGTCGAGCCGAGGAACAGGATCTCGCCGGTGCCTCGCCAGCGCAGACCTGTCGAACCGTCGCCGACGACATCGCTCATCCCGGCGTCGCCGAGAGAGATATCCCAGCCCTGCGTGTGATTCGTCAGCCCGGAACCGTCCGGCTTCACAGTCCAGAGCCGGTCGTTCAGCGCACCGCCCGTTCGCGCATCGAGATGACCGGCGAACGCGATCATCGAGCCGTCAGGACACCAGGTCGGCGAGCCAAAATGCGCATCGTCCGGCGCGATAACGGACGGCTCTCCGCCGTCCGGCGACACGGTGAGGATCGTCTGCGCGCCGAGCCGCTTGCGATCGTCACGCCGGCTCCCGGAGAAGGCGATGCGATCGCCCGACGGGGACCATGCAGGCTCGCTGTCATTGACGTCGCCGTGCGTGAGCTGCGTCATCTCGCCGCTGGCGAGGTCCACCCGCCAGATATGGGCGTAGCGCTCCAGCCAGCCGCGCGCATCGAACCGGTACCGCAGGTCGTTGACAACCCGCTCATCCGCGATTGGACCGGTGGAAGTTGGGGGCAGGAATGGCTCGTCCTTGCCGACGCTGTCCTCCGCGACAAAGGCGATCTGCTTGCCATCGGGCGACCAGCTCGGCGACGAGGCTCCATTCGGATGCGCCGTTGCCTGGGTTGCCTCGCCCCCGTCGATCGCGATGATCCAGATCTGGGGAGGGGACTTCGGTTTCTCGGCAGCGCCGGATTTGGCGGCGGGCTTCTTCGGCTTTTCCTCTCCTTCGCCTTCGTCGACCTTTGGCTGCCGCGCAGGAGGGCGGTTGGAGACGAATGCCAGCCGCGAGCTATCCGGAGACCACGTCGGAGTCGTGTCGCGGGCGGTACCAGCTGTCAACTGCCGCGGATGTGCGCCATCGGCGTCGGCGATCCAGAGTGCGGAACGATATGCGTCCTGCTTCTTGTCGAGCGTGACGACGCTCCAGGCGATGCGCTTGCCATCCGGCGATGCCTGCACATCGCCGACAAGGCGGATCGCGAACAGATCGTCCGGCGTGAGACGGCGCTTGGAGTGATCCTGATCGGACATACGTGCTTCCTTGACCATGCGGGCGGATGACGACGCGGCCAGCATACCCCACGATCGGAGGCCGGCCTATAGGCAAGGATGTCCTCCAGCCTCCGGCTGCCGGTGGGGGCTCGCCTATACTTCACGGGTGCCGGGCTGGCCACTGGCCCTATCCCGCGCTTGTCATTGTCCGACCATCGCGGCCCATGCCGCGGCCGTGGAGTCCGCCGCTTCCGTGCCCAGCCCGTATCCCTATGAACCTTCGGAACGAGAATCCGGCCTCGGGAAGCAGCCTGCCGCCCGGATGAATGCTGCGCCCGGTATCGGTACGCGCTCGGCGCAGGCTGCCGCGAGCTGGCTGCTGGATGTCCTCGACTGGCAGCGCCGGCATCGGGATATCACGCGGCTCCTGCTCGCGCTGCTCTTGCTGATCGGCGGGTTGGGGCTCGGTTCCGCCGCGGCGATGATCGACAACTACCTGCATCGCGGCGTGGAGACCGGGGCGGAGTTCCCGTATGTCGTTCAGCCGACGGGCAAGGCCCTGGCCACGAATATCGATCTGCGGCTGTTCCCGGATACCGAGATCGACGGCGTCGCGTCCGAGCTGCGCGACAGTGGATTCCGATACGTGCGCCAGGAGGTCTCGTGGCAGCAGATCGAGGCAAGCGAGGGGAGTTTCGACTGGTCCGAATATGACCTGATCGTGCAGGCGCTGTCGCGCAACGGCATCCAGGTCATTGCCGTGGTGAAGGGCACCCCTTCCTGGGCGCGGACCGGCGCTGCCGGGCAGGATGGCCCGCCATCCGACCCTCAGACGTTTCAGGCGTTCATGCAGGAGCTCACGGCGCACTACGGTGCCAAGGTCCCGTTCGTCCAGATCTGGGACCGGCCGAACATCGGGAGCCAATGGGGCGGGACCCCTGCCGATGCCGACCGGTTCCTGCCGATTCTGGCTGCCGGGTTCAATGGCGCCCGCTCGGGCGACCCGGAGGTGAAGGTCATCACGCCTGAGCTCGCGATGACCTCGGACACGGCGGGCGGCCAGACCGACCTTGAGTTCCTGACCGCGCTGTTCAGAGACGAGAGCGCAACGCCGTTCTTCGATATCGTGGGCATGCGGCTCGACGGCGGTTCGCTCTCGCCCGATGATCGGCGGGTGGCGGCGGATCGCATCAATTTCTCCCGGGCGATCCTGTATCGGGACATCGTGGTTCGGGCCGGGCAGGCTGCAACGCCGATCTGGGCGACGTCGTTCGGGTGGGCAGCAACCGGAACGGTGACGCGCGAACGCCAGGCGGATTTCGTCCTTCGGGGCATGTCCCGGAGTTGGGCGGAATGGCCGTGGATGGGACTGATGGTGCAATGGGACTTCATCGATCCCGATCCCGCCTCACGCAACGCCCTCTTTGCTGTGGTGCTCCCCGAAGGACGGGCTACGCCGTTGTTCAACGCACTGGCAAGCAAGGCAACGCAGCAGCAGGCCGCGCTGGCGAACACCGGGTTCGCACCGATGGATTCGGCTGCCTTCTCCTACTCGGGATCATGGCAGGATCAGCACCTCGAAGGGCGGACGTTCCGGACAACCGGCGAACAGCAGTCCTCCGTCACGATTCATTTTCGGGGTACCGGGGTGATCGCCTACATTCGGTCCGGCCCGCAGTCCGGGCGGCTCCGGCTCGTGCTCGATGGGAACGTCGTGCCCGGAGGCTATGGTACGGATGGGACGGAGTGGAGCTTTCGATCCACGATTGGCACGGATGACCTGGCCCAGAGTTTGCTTCACGGTCTCAGCGACGAGGACCACGTGCTCACCATTACCCTCGTTGGCCAGGGAGAGCTGACGTTGGGCGGCATCATTGTCCAGCGCGATGCGCCCTTCCTCTGGCCCGTGGTGCTGCTCACCATCGGCTCTCTGATCCTGATCTTCCTGGGCGTCCGTTCGCTGGCGTACCTCGTCGCGGTCCGCACGGGCCACCTGATCCGTAAGGAGGCCTACGATCCCGCTGCCCGCATTCAGCGTATGCCGGATTGGAAACCGGCGC
>Ga0164243_10014809_pt1 | contig 10832 bp, 8 predicted proteins | sample OricompcompostOP_FD_108781 | JGI IMG/M metagenome (GOLD analysis project Ga0164243, IMG submission 108781) | Organic Plus compost microbial communities from Emeryville, California, USA - Original compost - Organic plus compost (OP) | ecosystem: Engineered > Solid waste > Mixed feedstock >...
ATTATCCTCCTTATGCTTGGAATAAAGATGCGGTAAAGGCTTTCGAAGCATATATCGACTCCGGGAAAGGAAGCTGGATCGGTTTACACCATGCGACTTTACTAGGGGAATTTGACGGGTACCCGATTTGGGATTGGTTTTACAATTTTATGGGGCAAATCCGTTTCAAGAATTATATCGCGACTTTTGCCAGCGGAACAGTGCATATAGAAAAACCGGGGCATCCAATTTTTTCAGGGGTTGACAGTACATTTAAAATTGAACAAGAGGAATGGTATACATATGATAAAAGCCCGAGGAATAATGTTAATGTATTAGCGCATGTTGATGAAAATTCTTATCAACCCCCAACAGGTATCAAGATGGGAGATCATCCCGTAATTTGGACAAATCCCTCCAAGCCTGCTAAAAACTTGTATATCTTCATGGGTCATTCCCCGGACCTATTTAGCAACAACAATTACAGGAAATTATTGAGGAATGCAATCCTATGGTCATTGAATGATTTAAAATCATTGTTGTCCGACTAAAAATGCTTTAAAGGTGCTTGAATTCCTTACCTGGTCAAGGATATTAGCGAAGGATGATACATTCCCCCCCGCCAAGAGAACCGTGGAACTTTGCACCGTTGATAGCGAAGGGTAGCTTGGCCATACAGTAGAAAGGCTAGATCGAGCGGGCCGTAATGGCCAATCTGTGCCCTTTTTTGGCCTTTTTTGGGCAAGCAAAAAAGTACAAGAAACGAGCAGATGAACATTGAATCGAACTATTGAGGGATCAAATTGCCCCCGGTTAAAATTTAGTCGGACAATAATGAATTAAAATAGTATCGTGCCAATAGAATAAATATCGTTGATGCAAGGTTCTATTCGTAGATTCTATCCTTGTAAATCCTTTTCATATCATCGAATGATTGAAGAGGGCCTTCACAAATATATACATACTGGAATAATGTCTCTTCTTCATCAGCATAAGGATTATATACCCGGCCTACTTTTGTAATTTTTGTAAATAATTCTTTATAATCCTCTTCCCAACTACCGTTATAGTCCAAAACCAAAATTGTTGCCGGCATATTGCCAAGCGGCGCCCAGGAGTAGAAGCTTCCATGGTACGAGAATACCGCGGGCAATCCATATTGCTTTCCCCACAATGCCACCGCGCCTGCTTGCCGGTAATGCCGTCCCCATACTAAGCAATGTTGCTTCTGCGCAGGGGATAATGTTTCGTATGTTTTACCCAGCAAGGTCAACACTTGTGGCCACATAAATTGGCTATAATATTCCTCGAAACTGATGGCATATTTTCCACCGGGAACTGTATTGTCTGCATATTTTTTGTGGATACGATCGATATACCGATCCAATGAATAAACGGGCATCCCGAAGGGGATCATCACCAATCCAAGGCACAGGATGATTGCCAGCGGATAAAAAGACCATTTACGCCAAGCAAAAATAATTTCCTGGTAAAATATCGCACCGAAAGGGATAATAGTCAGGATGATGGGGTAGAAATAGTATTGCTTCCCCTTACTATAAATCATATAAACAATAGAAACAGTAATGCAACACAGTACCAAGAAATAAATATTCCTGGGACTTTTAATACCTAGGTAAATGAAACCTGCTATTATAACTAACCAAGCTAAGGGGTTCGTGGATAATATCAATGACCGCAGCTCTTCAATAAAACTCAAATGATCCAACTGCGTGCTGTACAAACGGCTAAACATCTGGAAAACAGGAAAATCATTGGCGTACTGCCAAATTAAATTCGGGCTGATTGCCAGTAAAAATACGAGCAAACATTTCCAAAATTGATGCTGTATTAAAGCCGTCCTCGTTCTCCTTGAGAATAATAATACCGGCAATCCCGCGGCGAAAAATACGGCATCATACTTTGTTAAAAAAGCTGCTATCAACGTAAAGGTCAAATACCACAAATATTTTTTTTCTAAACGGAGTATATATTTTAAAAGGTAATAAAAATTCAGCACCCACCAGAATTGGCTAAACACGACCGGCTGAAACAGTTGCTGTGAACGTTCAAAGCCCGGTGCAATCAAGATGCACATCAAACCGGTAAATACAGCGCGGGCATCCCCACCTAATAAAAGGATAGTCCTGGCAACAAGAATTATAATTCCGATACATGCCATGTGCGCGAAAATATGATGTACAAAAACCGAATCCGAATGCGATAGATCCTGTATCCATGCCAACAAACCAATCAAGGGGGGAAATTCCATATATCCGGAGGCGAGGTGATGCCCCGTTTGTATATGCAATAATTCATCGCCCTGGAATCCCGAATGATAATCGGCCAATAAATGTAATCCCAGCTTGACGGCACAAAATACGGAGATAACCCAGGTGGTGTTACTAATTTTCATAAGCCGAGATAAAGTGGTTGATATATGGTAAATATATAAATTCCAGCCCGCTTCCCCAAAACTGCTGTAAACCCGCCCTAATACACCTTTAATTTGTCGTAAAACACCCCTGCCTAGTATGTAAATCGTTGTAATTTTATGTAAAAGAATATTTATGGAAACGATTCATATCGATGAAGATTTTTTGATCATGTACGTGGCTGCAAAAGAATTTCCGGCTGATATATGCAATGCCCATGAAGCGCTTCATAAACAGGTTCCTATTGAGGCCGGGAGGAAATTCATCAGCATTTCAAGACCGGAAAACGGGATTATTCAATACAAGGCGGGCGCTGTCGCAAAAGATGCATCCGAAGCAAAACAACTGGGACTACCCTGCATTCGAATTCCGAAAGGAGATTTTATCGCGATTACTATTAAAAATTACAATGATCATATAGAATCAATCGCGGCTGCTTTCGAAACGCTATTGGAACAACCCGGGTTAGACTCTAATAGTTATTGTTGCGAGTGGTACATTAATCCCGATGATATAATTTGCATGGTCAGGAAAGCAGGTTAATGCTACTATAACTTTTGACCCACCCAATTTTCGAGGAAGCTTCGCCCATTCTCGAATAAAATCCCCTGCACGATTTTTTCCAAGGCAAGCTTATCGATTCCATCCTTTTTCCTGGGCAACAGCCAATCGAGCTGCCGTTCCTCGACATATGTTTTTTCCGCTATAGGCAACCAACGCGCCAATGCTTTTCCTAGCGCCGGCAATTGAGCAGCATCACGGCAGTTAGCCACGGGATTAATCAACCCGTCGTAATCACTCCCAATGCAGATATGCTGCCATGGATCGCAGCCGGGAATTTCATTGCCTACGGCAACGATATGCAATATATTAAAACACAGCGCCAAGGGATGTCGTTCCTGCTTGGTAGGCAGGAGGTATGATTCCTCGTAAGGCATATCCCCCGGCGACAATTTCTTCGCTTCATCCGGGAAGAAGAAACGGAAGTCTTCCCAGGACAAATATTCTTCTTTATCCTTTTTAGCTAATCCCGCTTGCCATCCCAATATCCTAACGTCAAGGCTCAAGCCTATCATCCCTTTACTCTTCATTACTTCCTCGATATCTTCATCCATCAGGTTGATGGACCAGCTGTTAAACGTGAACTCCTTGTTGATGGCGCCCCAATAACCTGCTAATGAACGGTCCATTGTAATCCCGACAAATGGAACACCGTATGTATTTAACAAGCGGGAAGACTCCAAGGAAAATTTCCATTCTTCAATCGAGCAACCTGTAACACCCATATGACTCGCGATGATCGGTAGCGCATAATTTTTCTCCTGCCGGTAAGCGTAAAAGTCCAACCTCGACTTTAAAGCCATGTGCTTGATATCAATTAAAACCTGGGCGGATTTGTTCCCCACTTTCATAGTATAAGCCGCATCAATAACTTCCTTGCCTTGCTGACTAATACCGTTACCATAAGGATACACGGCTTCGCTCTCTATCATTTTCATGCCGAAAGCATGGGTCGCTAAAAACTGTTCCGGTATATAAGAAAGATGCGTTAAAACGAGGTAACAAATATCCATTTTCTCCTTCCACATTGCTTGCTGTAAATGCCGCAGGCTATCCGCAGCGGAGAGCAATGGATTGTCTAAGAAGTCCTTCACCAGCGCATCTAGCGGTTGTTGGCTATTCACTAAGATTGTATCCGGCTCCCCCGGTCGGCGGACCAGGGACCTACTTAAACTATGTCCGCCTTCAATACCAATAGCCAAAACCGGCTGCCCGTTAGTAGCAGGAACCTTCCCTTCGGCGCGGTTCAGGATATGTACTTGTCCTTTTTCATATAACAACTTATATAAATTCAGCTCCCTTAACAGCAATTGATAATAAGAAATCTTGTGATCCCTTATTAACTTGAAGATGGTTTGATCCACCGGCGCGGTAAAAAACTGCGAGTTTAATATTTTCCCGAAAAGACCATTCTTCTGAACGAATATTTCTTCCACCGGCGCTATCGCAGCCACCCCCATTTGCAAATCCCCCTTTTTCATTTGGGAAAGGCAAACCTGGCTTTCCAGTATGTGTAGGAAATTTTCTTCCAAGAGATCTATCAAGGGATTCTTCATATCTATTGGCAGTAACAGCTCTTCCGCTTTACGTTGGGTGGGATACAAGGATTCAAATTGACAGATATACCTTTTGAATACCGGGTGCATATGAAAATCGAAATGGGACATATCGAAAATTTTATTGTTCGAAGAATTCACGGATCAGTAGATCAGATTGTACATCCGGACTCAATATTGATTCGGTAACAGAGCCGTAGCCCGTTTTTGAAAAAGCAGCCAAGGCAGCCCTAGCCCTTTGGGATAAGGGCACCGACAATAAACTTTCTTCCAACTGCGTACCTTTGCTTAGCTTACGTTTGATCGTATTCCATATGGCATGTGCAGCTTCTTTAACACCAAGATCCTTTTTAGCGATATCCTTTACCCCATCATAAGCACATTTCAAATCATCAGGGCCGGGTAAGGGGTAAGCTAATAATGCTTGAATATCAAGGATACCTTTACCATAATTTCTAAAATATTGATCAGGCCAATTCCCGGGTTTGCGGGCGCTGTGCTGCAAGCAATGGCGAAATGCTTCCACGACCTGCCATGGTTTCTGGAACTTTGAAAGTTCGGCATAATGAAAAGCTTTCCACATCATGGCAGCGGAAGCAACTTGCGGCGTTGCATAACTGGTACCGGAACCGTAAACCATGATTTCGTTTCCATGCTTATCAAGGAATGGAACGTACACATCCTCACCTGGGGCGGAGATATCAACCACGTTACCGTAAGAAGAACCACTCCAAGGCTCATCACCCGGGTTCGTACCACCGACGCAGATTGTTCCAGGGTACATGGCCGGGGCCACCACTACTTCTACCTCGTTACCGGCAGCGCAAACCCAAATAACGCCGTTCATATATGCTTCCCTTGCTACCACTTCAAACATCGGTCGCGGGTAACTTCCCATGCACATAAACATCACATCTGTTTGATTACGGATGGCAGTATTTGCGGCATCCACCATCTCCTTTCCCCTACCGATCAGTACAACCGAACGCGCGATCCTGTAAGGAATCAATTTTGTAAAACGCTGATCAAATAAATTTAACATCCCGTTGTTACCATCGAGCTTCATCGGGTCGGCAACCATTTTTCCTCCCAATGTAAGGCTAGCCGTCCGGGTTCCATGGCTGGGATGTTTGAAACCTAGCCTTTGTAAAATATTTTTTGCGCGGTCTTCAGCCGTATTATCCTGTTCCAGGAAATCATAATCCCGGTCCAGGTCGAAAGCCGGGAAGGCCTTCGAATGAGTAGTATAACCTGTATCGAGCTGAACGAAGCGGAGCTTGGATAAATTTTGTGCAATCCTCTTCCAAGGATCTTTCCCTGCATCGGGTTGAAGGGGACAGTTCACCGCATACCAATGCCACCACCGGATCTTGTCCGCAGCAACATTATGAGCTTCCTTGTACCATTTTGCATTTTCCCAGCGGCCAGTAAAAATATTTTCATTAGGTTCTGCCGTACCATCCGGAGCGATAATCGATTCCGTTGCACGGGCGCTGATATCGTAGTCTTCCGCCACGCCAACATCAGTTCGTGATTCCAAGTCGGGCGTACACATATCTATCACCGGAATTTTTTCTATATCCGCCGCCAATAGCCAAGGATCTTGAGAAGATCGTACCGTTAAATATTCCAAGCGTTCCGCCAGGGGATCGGTACTCAAGGATAGCAGCGCTTGCCTACGCACCAAGCCTGGAATCAACTGCGGGGCAGCTTGTTCCCAATGTTGGCGCAGCGTTTGGCTTTCGTTCAACAATACTTCAAAATATTGTAGCGCTTCACCTGTTTCCGGGGTGGTTGCCGTAATACCAGCACCGGGGTTTTCAATCGGAACCGTATTCATTTTGTCAAGATTTTCATTTTGGGGGGGCGTGGCCATGGGCTGGTTAACAATATCGGCATTCCGGGATAGTTTACCGGCCATATCTGCCGTCATATTTAATAATGCTTTTCTTCCCACCTCCATTTCTACCGGTAAGCTGGCCGCCGTCAATGCTTCGATAATCTTGCTGATCTTGATACCTTCATTGCCGATCCAATCTATTTCGCTATCGGGTGTACTCGCGTTAGCTACCGTACCGATTTTAGTTAAGGGGCGGTTCAGGTCATCCGTTCGAGGTAAACCCGAATGATGCAATGCTACAACTTCACAAGTTCCAAGGGCCACCACGACAGCCCCGGAAGAACCCGGTAGCGTGTCGGATTCGTATACTAACCTGGTACCTGTTTCGGAGAAAAAAGTAGTGTCTTTCAGTACTATTTTTTTGGGAAAACCATTTGGATGTTGAATAATGATGCAGGACTCTACCTTGATGATTTTACCGATATTCCCATCCAGGTATATCGGGGGATATTCCTGGATCGATTTACCTTCCCGCGATACCGGTTTGATGGCGATGAAAGTGAAATCCAGTCCAGAGAAAGGCACTAGTTTATCTTTAACCAGGCTCGATGTTAAAAAGAAGGTAGCGGGAAGCAGTTCGAAGCTAGTATACTTCTCCAGCTTATCATGAACATCAAGTTCATAATCGAATTCAGCGACCATACCATTGGCATCATCAATGGACTCTATAACATGATGATTCGTGAGTATGATGTTTTCCGCGACGAGGAAACCTGTACCGATCGGTTCATGGTTCCTTGTTAGCCTACATACGGCACGGGCCTTCAATTCTAATTTTTCTAGGATATTTTTATCCTGGAAATTGGATATACCGTTAATTCTTTCGAGCGCTAAAGGCAAGGGTAATCCTTCCCTGGCCGCCCTTAGCTGGATACGTTGCTGGTTATCCTCCATACTGTATTTCGGAATCAAGCCTTCCTTTGCCAAAGCCATACGCTTGGCAGCCTGGTCGAAAGCGCCTTCAACATGACCATACCGGAGGGCAACCTGTTCTACGACAGACCAACGGGAAATCATAGTTTAACTTTTGAAGTAGGTAATGTACCGTTGTTCACGGCCAGTTAATCCAATAAAAGCTAGTTTGAACGGATGTCATTTGGGGATAATCTTGATCTATAGAGTCTTCTGTGCAACTAAAACAATCTAATACTTGGGGTTCAAACTGATATATCAAATATACTTATTTAGAGATTCTTGGCAAATTAATTATTCAATATCCCTTTTAGGCAGGAAAGATGTTTTGTTCTATAAATATTGGATATAAACATTTAATTAGCGCTTCGCTAGCTATCTATTACTAGTTAACAATCGTTGAAAGTTTGTTGAAGCGGAAATATTCAATATTTTTACCAGGTACTATTACTATTTCTAACAAAACCCTTTTAAATCAATCCTTATGAGCGATTCTAATCGTAATGTCATCCCTTTGGAAACTGCTATTAAAAGAACAACCGCCTGGAGAGCTTTCATCAAGGACAAAGGCCCATGGAAAACGGAAGCCGATTTACCACGCGGCAGTTATATCCCCGTACAAGATATCCTTGACTTGGTACATGATTACCGCCACCGCGGGATCGAGATGGAAGGTGTAAGGGCATATTTTACTTGCGCTTTACCCGATGGAACAGATAACACGGAGAAATGCATGGAAATTTCATTGATTTTCGTTCCGGTCGACAAAGACAATAAAGATATCCTGGAGATTCCTACCATTGGTAAGGAAGGTTTGAAGGGCACCGAATCCGGCGTGGAAGATTTCACGAAGCCATGTCCGAGCGTGTGCGATGTTGACAGCCCATTGTATGGCAAATCCTAATTTCTTTAGATGCCTTCATTTACCAGTATTTATTTAGGCATAATTGCCCCGGCTGCTACTTTAATACCGATTACTGTTGGGCTATGGAAGTTCAAAGAACTACCGAAAGCTATGAAAGTAATTTGGTGTTATGTAATAGTAGCCGGGGTTACCAACTGCTTAGCGAGCATTTTCTCCAACTCCAATAACTTGCCGATCCTACATGTTTACACGGTTGTTGAGTTTGTTTTATTAAGTTGGTTTTATGCCCTTGTTTTACCAAGCAAAACGCTTAAGCGGGTAATCTTGATACTAGCCGGATTGTTTATCATCTTCGGATTTGTAAATGCGCTTTATTTACAAAGCATTTACGTATTTAATTCTAACACGCGGCCCGTTGCTGCCTTACTGTTAATCGTATACAGCTTACTTTATTTAATTGCATCATCCCCGTTAGAACATCAATTACGCTGGTCTGAAATCCCCGCCAACTGGGCGAATGCCGGGATACTCATCTATTTCTCCGCCGCATTATCCCAATTTGCCTTTTCAAACCTGGTAGAAGCGAAAGCGCCGCACGAAGTTGTATTATTGATCTGGAACCTGCATGGAACTTTTGTTATTTTAATGTATATTTTGATCAGTATAAGTTTCTATAAATGCAAGAAATAACTGAGAATATCTACGTACTTGTTACCCTCGTCATGGGAGGCACCTTCCTGTTAGCCGTCTCTTTCCTGTTGATCCACGCCAATAACCAGAACAAGATCCTGAAACAACAACAGGTTATCCAACAAAGCGAATTACAACATCAAAAAGAAATCATGGGCGCTATTTACGCTTCCCAGGAAGAAGAGCGGAAACGCATCGGCAGCGACCTGCATGATAGCGTAGGAGCCGCTTTATCTTCGCTGAGGATGGTAATCGAAAGCATGCCCGAATCAGCAGGAACCGGCCTTAGATCCCAATGCAAAGAAATCATTGACCGGATCATCGTTGATACGAGGAACATTTCCCATAACCTTTCCCCCGTTACCCTGAACTTATACGGCTTGCCCGAAGCAATAGAAGATCTTGCCGATGTGATCAACAACGGCGGACAGTTTCAAGTTAACATAGAAAACCAGGCAGATGAAAGCCTAGCGAAACTATCCAGGAGTACCGAATTATCTATTTACAGGATACTCGAAGAGCTTTTTAATAATACGATCAAGCATTCGGGGGGCAACCAAATCGCCATCCGCATATGGGAAGAAGGGAACCGTTTGCAACTCTCCTACTCTGATAACGGCAAAGGGTTAAAAGATTTAAATAATAGCAAAGGAATGGGAATGGGAATGGCAAATATCAAGAACCGGCTGGATGTGATCAATGCCACTTATACTTTCTCCGCTCCGAACGAATTTAGATTCAATATAACATGCAGTATACCAATACAATAGATCAAAAAGAACCACACCATGATTAAGATTGCCATCGTTGACGACCATAGTTTATTCCGGCAGAGTTTAAGATTCTTATTGGAGCAGAATGAAGGTCTCAAAATCGTTGCCGAAGCGGAAAACGGGCAGGAATTCTTGGATGTCCTGGCGAAAAACAACGGCATTCCCGATATTGCGATAGTAGACATCGAGATGCCGGTCATGACCGGTATCGACCTGAACGAACATTTACAAAACTTGTATCCCGGCATCAAGGTAATCATACTAACAATGCACTACCAGGAAAGGATCATCGCTAGCTTGATGCGGAATGGGGTCGTTGCTTTCCTAGCCAAAAATTGCGATAAGGAAGAACTCTTCCAAACGATTCAACAAGTATTTGATCACGGCTTCTATATCAACAAATATATCCTCGATATACTGAAAAATGCGAAAAAGTTACGCAATGATAACCTTAAAAACGCCTTGGCTATCCCGGTAGACCTTAGTAAAAGAGAGCAGGAAATTTTAATATTGATATGCCGTGAATTCAGCAACCAGGAAATGGCCAACCAATTATTTATCAGCGTACGCACCGTGGAAGGGCACCGGAACAACCTATTGTTAAAAATAGGTTGCCGCAATACGGCCGGTTTAGTTGTTTTCGCAATTAAATATGGCATCTTCGATATCGGGGCATAACCATCACCTTTTTACATCCCGTTTAAAAATACAACCGCCCACCAATGGCAAGCGGTTGCGTGCAGCTAATTCTAATAAAGCAAGCCGCTGGGGCTCACATCAACAATATACTGTCATGATATTAATTGAGTGATGGAAAAACACCCATATCCCAAACCGGGAGCGGTTTAGACGTTCATAAGATCGAGAACATAATTATACATATAATACACCTAGAACGCCCTAAAGCGAATATCTTTGTTTTTTTACCGTAGTATACTACCCCTTTCGAGATAGCATACAACAGTAAAAAATAGTAGAGCAAAATTGGTAATCAAACTATTTTATGCTATTATTTATTAGAAGAACTTTCCCTGTTACTGGTTGTTTCCGTTGTTAGTGCAAAGTAACAGTAAGCTGCCGATTAATGAAAGGTACTGAATACCCGTTTTTGCAACCAGGTAAAAATACCTGGTTATAAAAAAACCGGGCCCGCATGCAGCG
>Ga0164243_10014810_pt1 | contig 10832 bp, 6 predicted proteins | sample OricompcompostOP_FD_108781 | JGI IMG/M metagenome (GOLD analysis project Ga0164243, IMG submission 108781) | Organic Plus compost microbial communities from Emeryville, California, USA - Original compost - Organic plus compost (OP) | ecosystem: Engineered > Solid waste > Mixed feedstock >...
ATGACCTTCACGATCGTCGGCTATCTCGGTGCGATCTTCACGCTCTCGGCGCCGGACGGCCTGGCGGCGCAGATCTTCTCGATCTTTCCGTTCACGGCCCCGTTCGCGATGGTTCCTCGCTCGATCGTCGGCGATGTCCCGGCCTGGGAACTCATGCTCAGCATCGTGCTGCTGGCGATCACCGCCGTCGGCGGCGTGCTGTTTGCCAGCCGCGTCTACCGGGTCGGCGTGCTGATGTACGGGCAGAAGCCGAGCTGGAAGAACGTGTTGCGCGCCGGGACGATCCGAGCCGCGCGGTAGCCTTCTCCACCATCCGATACGTCTGCGAGAACCGCCTCCGGTCATCCACCGGAGGCGGTTCTGTCGGCTGCCCCTCCTTGACGGCCCGCATATCCGACTCCTATCATCAGGATCGCATTTCCGACCATCGGCGTCGGGCATGAGGATATGCCGGTCGCCGCAGCCGTCAGCCGAGGGGGAGCGCGTCGTGAACAGGTCTGCGTCTCATCGCGTGTTATTGCGGCCCGTGCCTGCTCGTGCCCGGTTGTGGGCAGTTCCAGCGGCGCTGACCGCCGGGATTGGCTGGCACCACATCGGTGCCTCGGCGCAGGAGTCGACGCCTGCGTCGACGCCAGCGGCCACCGCCAGCCCCGCCGCATCGCCTGTGGCTGCGGGCGCGGCCGATCTCACCGCCTTGAAGGCCTACGTCGTGGAGCACGTCGATGCGCTGGTGGCCGGCGCCGACCAGCTGCATACCGTCGCGCAGGCGTATTTCGACCTGGCGAAGGCAGCGAATTTCGACTACCAGCAGCTCTGGGATGCCAACCAGGACACCGTGCGCGGTGACCTCGCGCAGGCCCGCGAGCTCTTCACCACCGGAGCGCATGGCAATTACGAGCTGGTGGAGGGGCTGGTTGCCGGTCTGCCGGCTCTTGTCGACTACGATGTCTGGCTCGATGCCGGTCCGTCGGGCGCCGAGGACCCGACGAACGCCCGCCAATGGACGCTGGCGCTGCCGGATGGCACGACGATGGAGAATCCCGGCAACATCTTCCACACGTTGCTGGAGCCAGTGCTCTGGAACACTGATCCCGGGGCGTTTGGTGGCCTTGTGATCGACACCGATGGGGACGGCAAGGCGGCGATCCCGGATGGGCTGCCGGACGCGAACCTCCTGCTCGGCATCACCGCGGCGCTGGTCGATGCCGCCGGGCAGCTTCAGGCGGCTGTCGCGGCCTGGGAGCCGACCCTGGCCGATGCCTTCACGGCACTGGTCGTCATGTTGCCCACCGCGGACGGCTACTTCGCGGATTGGGCGGCCTCGCCCTTCGTGCTCGGCGACAAGAGCACGCAGACCGGCTTCGTCGCCAATAGCCGCCTGCTCGATGTGCTTGGCATCTATGGCGGGCTTCAGCTGACGTGGGACAAGGTCGGCGGCGAGGTCGCGGCGGTCAGCCAGGAGCTGGCGAACCAGATCCAGACCGAGATGGACGCATTGGTTGGTTTTGTCCAGGATCTCTACGATCACGAGCAGGCCGGCACCCGCTATACACCGGAACAGGCCGACCAGTTCGGCAGCGAGGTCCAGGCGCGTGCCGAGTCGCTCGCCGGGCAGATCACGCAGGCGGCCGCACTGCTCGGGATCGAGATTCAGGCCGGCGCATAGGCGTTGCGCAGGCGGGGCGCCCTGTGCTTCCGCCGAAGGGTTTCCATGATCACGACCATCCATCGATTGCGGTTCGTCTCGCTGCTCGTGCTCGCCGCCACCGTGGCGATGCTGATGCTCCCGCTCGTCCCGGCGAGCGATACGAGGGCAGCATCGCTCGCAGCCGATCCCGGCACCACGGCGCTGGCGATTCGGACCGGGCTCTACGATGCGCAGCAGGACGTGATCGCCGGGGACAGCTCCGGAGCGCAGGCGGCGATCGATACGGTCGCCGGGCGCGTGACGACGTTCGTCTCCCTGATCGCTGCCGACCCGGATGGTGCGGAGACGATCCGGACCGCCTGGGCGGCCGCATCCGCCGCAGTGACGGCGAACGACCCAGTGGCGCTCGCTTCGGCGCGGGGCACGATCTGGACGGCGATGCTCGGGGTGGCCCACACGGAGGCGGTTGCCGCCGCGACCGCGAACGATGCCCCCGCAGCCGCGTCGTGGCTGCTCCTGCGTGAGTTTCGGCCGACGACGAAGTTCTCCCGGCCCGGTGCGGACGCCACGCTGGCGATCAGGAACCTGAAGGATGGGTCGATCGCGCCGGATGCGGCGGTCGCCGCGATCAACGCCGATCTGCTCGATACCTATCAGAGCAAGCTCGACGGCGAATTGACGACGCTGGCCGACGCGACAGCCAAGGGGTTTGCCGTTCGCGCCGCCGAGTCCGCCGCGCTGGTCCAAGGCTACTGGACGATCCTCGAACCGGCCTACACCGCGCAGATGGGGCCGGATGCCACGACAACGGCGACCGCGACCGTGGCCTCGCTCGTGACGGCGGTGGAGGCCGGGCAGAACCCGACCGACGCCATCGCCCAGGTCTCGGCGCTTTCGCGCTCCTTCCGTGCGGCGCCGCTGTCCGACGAGGAGATGGCGCGGCGGGCCGGCCAGCTGATGCGCTACCTCTCGCTCATCCCGGTTGAATACGGGCGCGGCGTGAAGGATGGCACGGTCATTCTCGACATCGAGATCACGGAAGCACAGACCTTCCTCGATGCCTCGCGGGCCTCGTTCGAGGATCTGCATCTCTATCTCGCGGGCAAGGACAAGGCGCGGACCGACGAGATCGAGGCCACGCTGCTCAATCTCGACAAGCAGCTGAAGGACGCTGCCGCCCATACCAGCGTGGCGAGCCATGACGAGATCAAGGGGCAGGTCGATGCCGTCTCCGGTTCCCTGAGCGGCATGTTCCCCGAGGAGTGGACGCGCAGCGGCGGGGACGCCGATTTCGACGTCATCGGCTCCGTGCTGGACCAGATGGAGCTGGCGGCGACCAGCGGAAACTGGAAGCAGGCCGAGTCCGCCCGCCTGGAGGCCTACGCGATCTACGAGGTCGGCGCGGAGAAGCGGCTGCTCGCCTTCGCCCCGGACCTCGCGAATCGCACCGAGCAGCTTTTCTGGCAGGGCACCGGCTCCATGCCGGGGCTGGCGGTCGCCATCCAGAACCACGCCTCGAAGCAGGAGATCGCGTCGATCCGCGCCGAGCTGGACAAGGCACTGGCGGAAGGCCAGGAGCGGCTGGGTGCCGGGCGGCCGGCAAAGGCGGTGGTGATCTTCAACGCGGCGACGATCGTCTTCCGGGAGGGCCTGGAGGCTGTGCTGATCCTCGCCTCGCTGATCGCAAGCATGGTTGGCTCCAACCAGCGCTACAAGCGGCCGATGGCCTACGGCGCGATCATGGCGTTCCTGGCGACGGCGCTGCTCTTCGTGCTCGCCCAGACGGTGCTCTCCTCGCTCTCCCGCTATGGGGAGAAGCTGGAGGCGGTGGTCTCGCTGATCGCCGTGGCAGTGTTGCTCATCATCATGAACTGGTTCTTTCACAAGATCTATTGGACGCGCTGGATCGGCAAGCAGCATTCGAAGCGGCGCGACGTGGTGAAGGGCGCCGTTGCCGGGCAGGCGGTCGGCTTGGTCGTTCTCGGCTTCACGAGCGTCTTTCGGGAGGGCGCGGAGACCGTGCTCTTCCTGCAAGCACTGGTGCTGGATGCCGGGGCGTGGGTGGTGATCCAGGGCACGCTGCTCGGGCTGCTGGCGACCGGCATTGTGGGCGTGCTGGTCTTTACGCTCCAGAAGAAGCTGCCGCACATGCGGATGCTGAAGGTGACCGGCGTGATGATCGCCTTCGTGCTCGTGACGATGGTCGGGAACACGGTCCACGTCATGCAGGTGGTCGGCTGGCTGCCGATCACGGCGGTGGAGGGGCTAAGCATTCCCTTCTGGATGGGGCAATGGTTTGGCCTCTATCCGGTCTGGGAGAGCCTCATCGCCCAGGCGATCGCCCTGCTGCTGGTCTTCGGAAGCTATTTCGGGTCGGAATTCGTGAACGGGCGGGAGCGCAAGAAGGCGCTGGCCGAGCTCCGCGCGGAGGAGGCGTCCGCCAGCGCCAGCCACGCCTGAACGGCCGGCATGGAGATGATCGCGATGGGCGGCATGCGACGAGCGTGCCGCCCATCGCGGTTCCGGCGCAGGCACGGTGGACGATCGACCCGTGATCGGGCAGAATGGCTCCTCTCTTGTGGAATCCGCCTGAGCCCGATCATCAGTATGGAGGCGCTCGGGTCAAGAGGGGTCTATCCGGGCCTGGTTTGTTCCCCGTTGCGTCGTGGGGACGCCGCGCCGACGCACCAATGGAGGGTGCATGCTTCGCGAGAGTCTTTGCCCCCGCGCCTGAGGCGTGCGGGGGGAACACACTGCCACGAAGAGCAGCATCGATGAGCCCCCTGGACGCCACGGGCGCGGTCGCGAACCCGCCGGTGGCTGCGGTGTTGGCGTGTCCAGGGCGCGGCGGCATGACGCTTCCGGGCGGATCTCGCGACGAATCGACATCCCGAGGTCCCGGTGGACTGGCGACCGCGCCATCCCCCGGGCCTGCCTGGCCGTCTCCGGCCAGCGGAGCGATTCACGCATGCAACGTCTCTTCCGCCTGCTGGGACCATCCCGCTCCTTTCGATCGTTGCTCATCGCGGCCCTCGGCGATGATCTCGCCAAAGGCGTCGCTACCTTTCTGCTTCCCGTCGCCACGGTTTCGCTGACCACCTCACCGGTCCATGTTGCGGCGGTGACGGTCTGTCTCACGCTCCCTTGGCTGCTGGTGGGACCCCTCGCCGGCCTCATTGTCGACCGGGCTGACCGGAGGCGCCTGCTCATCGGAGCGGAGCTCGTCCGGTTCGCCGCATTGTGTCTCCTCACCGCCTTCCTCGCGGGCGGATGGGCGACCCTCCCGCTGCTCTATGCAACGGCGCTCGTCCTCGGTGTCACGGAGACGCTGATCGAACCGGCGTTGGTGGCCATCGTCCCCGGCGTGACTCCGCGAGGCTGGCTGGAGCATGCCAACGCCCGGATCGTGGGCGGACGCACGGTCATGGACAGCGTCGCGCAGCCCGTTTCCGGTGCCCTGGCGTCGCTTGGGCTCGCCATTGCGGCGGCAGCGGCGGCGTTCGGGTTCGCCCTCGCGGGCGGTGGTTACCGGCAGATGCGCGGACGATTCGACCAACGGCGCGCCGACCATCGCGCACCCACGCGCCCGGCCCGGGACAGGCTGCGCGAGATTCGGGGTGATATCGCCGGTGGGCTGGGCGCCATTCTCGCGTCCGAACCGCTCCGCACGATCACCATGGCGTCGGCGGTGATCAACGGCTGTTGGGCTGCCTGGTGGAGCGTCTGGGCGCTCTACGCGCTTGCGCCGGGGCCGGTTGGGCTCTCGCCGTTTGGTCTCGGGGTACTTTTGACCGCCGGGACGGTCTCCACGTTGGCGGGCGCAGCGCTTGCGCTGCCGGTCCAGCGGCGATTTGGCCGGAGGTGGGCGATTGGCATCAACATCCTCGGCAATGCGGCGCTCTTCGGCATCACCGCCATGACCAGCGCGGTATGGCCGATCGCGCTCGCCCTGCTGCTGGGAGATTTCGGAGCTCCGGGGTGGGCGGTGGCGGCGAACACCTGGCAGCAGCGAAACGTGCGGGAGGACCTGCGTGGGCGCGTGGCAAGCGCCTATCGCGTGCTGGGATTCGGAGCGAAGGCCATTGGCGCGGCGGCCGGAGGGGTGATTGCCGCGCAGGTTGGCATTCCCGCGCTCTATGCCCTGTGTGCGGTCGTCACGCTGGCCACGCTGGTGCCGTTCTTCCGATATGTCACCGAGGCGGCGATGGGCGAGTCCTTCCGTCGCGGTCACACAAATGACACAATCGGGCCGCAATGACGCCAACGCTGGCGGGTACGCTTGATGGTGAAGCGCTCGGAGCGTCCCCTGCGCCGCAGGCGGACGGCGGACCCGAATGCTCGCCAGACTGACCTTATTCAGGAGATCGTCCGACTCATGTCCCAGGTGCAACCACCCCCCGTTGCCACGTCCGGTAGCCAGACACCCATTGCGAGCAATGGCGTTCGCAGGGCCACCGTGCGCGCGGCGCGCCCGCAGGAGCCCGCGGGCACGCTCGTGCTGGAGGCGATCGGCCTCACCAAGCGGTTCAAGAATTTCACCGCCGTCGACGACCTCAGTTTCCAGGTTCGGCAAGGGGAGGTGCTGGGCTTTCTCGGACCGAACGGGGCCGGCAAGAGTACGACCGTCGGGATGATCCTCGGGCTCATCCATCCGGATCATGGCACTGTCAAGATCATGGGCACCGACCTGAATGCCGATTCGTCGCTGGTGGCTAATCACGTCGGGGCCATCATCGAGAACCCCGCGTTCTATCCATACCTGAGCGGCCGCGACAATCTCGAGGCCCACGCCCTGGCGGTCGGCGATGTCCCCGCCGGACGCATCGACGAGCTGTTGAAGCTGGTCAACCTCCACGAGCGCTCGGGCGACAAGTTCAAGAACTACTCGCTGGGTATGAAGCAGCGGCTGGGGATCGCCTCCACGCTGCTCACCAGCCCGGCGCTGGTGATCCTCGACGAGCCGACCAATGGGCTCGACCCGGCCGGCCAGCGGGAAATCCGCGCCATCATCCCGCGGCTGGCCGAGCAGGGACATTCCGTCCTGCTCGCCAGCCACATGCTGCACGAGGTCGAGCAGGTGAGCGACCGCGTCGCCATCGTGCGGCGCGGCAAGCTGATCACCGAGGGCAGCGTCGATGATCTGCTGCGTCGCGGGGGCTATATCGAAGTGGTGGTGCCCGGCGCCGATCCGGAGGCCGCCCTCCGGGCGATCCGCCGGGTGCCGGTGGTCGAGCAGGTGACGGTGGAAGATGGCCGCCTGATCGTGGTGGCGCCGGACGATGCGGGTGCCGCGATCAACCGCGCGCTGTTCGAGCAGCAGATGATCGCCAGCACGATCACGGCGAAGCACAGCACGCTCGAAGACCTCTTCCTCGAAATGACCGAGGACAACGTTGCGGCCGACGGTCCCGCCTCTCCCGCCGCCTGACCTGCCTGACGGTCGACGATCCACGTCTGGAGTAACACCATGGGTACCCTGCTCCGCAGCGAGCTGTTTCGGATTCGCAAGCGACCACAATCCTGGCTGATGCTGGCCCTCGCCGCCCTCTTCGTTGCGTTCATCTACGGCGGGATGACGGTGGGAACGTTCTTCGCCAGCCCCCAGAACGCCGATGACCTGCGTGAGACGCTCGCCTTCGACCATCTGCGAGATTTCGGGCTCAGCTTCAACTCGCTCTTTGGCGGCATCATGCTCGCCATCTTCGCTTCCGGCATCTTCGGCAACGAATACAGCTGGAACACCATCCGGCCGCTGCTGGCCCGGGCACGAAGCCGCTTTGCGCTCGTCTCCGCCAAGCTGGCGACCACCTTCCTCTACGCGCTGGTCTTCACGATCGCGCTGGCGGTCCTGACGATCGTCATCTCGTTCGTGGCGACCCTCGTGGCAAGCGGAAGCTGGAACTTCAGCGGCGAGGAGATGGGCAAGAACGCCGCGTTCATCCTTGGCCTCTTCGTCACGAACCTGCCGTACCTTGCGTTGGCGGTGCTGGTGGCGATGTGGACCAAGTCGAACGCGGCCGGTATTGGTGTGGCGATCGGCATCAGCTTCATCGAGCCGGCGATCTGGCCGCTGCTGGGGATGGCGCTCGATGCGTTCAAGTCCATCGAGAAGGGCGGTCTCTCCTGGAACACAAACGAGGTGCTGTTCCACTGGAGCGGTTCCCAGCAGAACTGGATCTCCGTCGGTGTGCTCCTGCTCTACACCGTGATCTTCGTGGTGCTGACCTACCGCATCTTCCTTCGTCGCGACGTCACGTCGGGATAGCGCTTCCGATAGGTCGACCCGGTTGCCCTGGAACCATGCACGGTTCCAGGGCAACTGGGCGTTTGGGCCTGTTCTGCGTCGCGGCCGCGCCTGCACGGTGCTGTTCAGGATGGGCTGGCGCCGATACAATGCGCCGCAACGTCGATCATCCTCGCATCCCGGAGACCGTGAGCAAACCATGCTGACCACCCTCGTTGGCCTGCCCCTCGACCTGATCGACACGCCGGCGCTGCTGGTCGATCTTCCTGCGCTGGACCGCAATATCGCTGTCATGGCGGATGCGACCGTCTCGCGTGGGGTGGGCTGGCGCCCCCACGCGAAGGCGCACAAGAGCCCGGCGGTCGCTCACCGGCTCGTGCAAGCGGGGGCATTGGGGGTCACCTGCGCGAAACTGGGCGAAGCGGAGGTCTTCGCCGCGGCCGGCGTGCGCGACATCCTGATCGCGAATGAGGTGGTCGGGCCGATCAAGGCGCGGCGGCTGGCGGCGCTGGCGACCTGGTGCGATGTGATGGTTGCGGTCGATTCGCTGGCGAATGCCCGAGAGCTCGATACGGCTGCCCGGGCCTTCGGCAGCCGCCCGCGCGTTGTGATCGAGATCGATTCCGGCATGACTCGCGCAGGCGTGCTGCCGGGAGAGCCCGCCCTAGCGTTGGCGCGGGAGCTCGTGACGATGTCGGGGGTCCGCTTTGCCGGGTTGATGTCGTGGGAGGGGCATACGCTGGGCGTGGAGCCGCTCGAAGCACGCCAAGAGGCGATCCGGGTGGCGGTATCGGCCGTCACGCAGACGGCCGACGCGATCCGGGCGGCGGGGATTCCGGTGGAGATCGTCTCGGTGGGCGGGACGGGCACCTTTCTCACCAGCCGGGAGCTGGAAGGCGTGACCGAGGTCCAGGCCGGGGGCGGAATCTGGGGCGACCGGTTCTATCGCGATCTCGGGGTGCCGGTCGAACCGGCGCTCTCCCTGATGGTGACCGTGACGAGCCGCCCGGCGCCGGACCGGATCATCGTCGATGCCGGACGGAAGACGATCGACCCCTCTGCCGTCCCGCCCGTGGTAGCTGGGGTGGAGGGAGTCACGGGCATCGCCCTCTCCGCTGAACATGGGACGATCGGGCTGGCCGGCCCAAACGATACGGTCCGCGTTGGCGACCGCTTGCGTCTGCTCGTCGGCTACAGCGACCAGGCGATCCACCTTCACGAGCATCTGGTTGTCGCACGCGACGACCGCGTGGTTGCGTTCTGGCCGACGCTCACTCGCGGCCGGCTGCAATAGCGAATGTCGAGGCCTTCGCCGGGGATCACTGGCCGCGGCCAGTGATCCCCGTTTCGCGCTCCTTCGTTCAGCCGATCTCGGTGACCGAGACGGTCGCGTGCGTGTGCTTCGGAAGACGGGTCTCGACCTCCACACCCTTCGGCACGGCGATCCGCAGATCCATCGTGCCATCCGGGGATAGCTCCCAGCGGACATCGATCGATCCCGCGTCCGGATGCGGCGTGCTGCCCTCCGCCCAGGTCAGGCCGCACGGCTCCGGAGCGACCAGCACCTTCGTCCAGCCAGGCGCGAGCGGCCGGATGCCCAGCAGGCGCGCGGGGAAGAATGCGGCGGGCGCGGCGGACCAGGCGTGGCAATGGCTCCGGCTGAGCTGATCCCGGCCGGCAAGGAAGTTCGAGCTGGGGAACATCTCCCAGCAGGTCGTCGCCCCGCGATCGAGCATGTAGCCGTAGTTGCGGCGGGCGTCGGCAAGTGCTGTAGCCGCGTGCCCCCGGTCTGCCAGCGCATCGTAGAGGAAGATCGACATCCACGGGCTGCCGATCTGCACCCAGTCGGCGGGCGGATCGATCAGGATCGTCTCGATCCGGTCGCGGCGGTCTCCTTCCGGAACGCCCGCGAGCAGCGCGAACATCTGCGTCTGCACGCTGATCGTGGTGGAGCGAGTTCCATCGGCATGGATCGCGTCGATGTAGGCCTGCGCGCCGTCCGACCAGAGATGCGCGTCGATCGCCTGGCGGAGACGGGCGGCGGTGTCGAGCAGCGTGGTCGCGTCATCGCCGGACCCTGCCATCGCGGCGATCCGTCCAGCGGCCTCGAGCGCCATCACCATCAGGCAGTTCTGATGCGCCACCACGCCGCTGTTCGGCTGGTCGATCGGCGCCCAGTCGAGCAGGTTCCAGGCGGTGATCTCCAGGAGACCGTCCGCATTCAGATGGGTGGAGAACGCCTCCAGGGCAGATTGCACCTTCGGCCACATCTCGGCGGCGAACGCAACGTCGGCGGTACGAAAGCTGTGTTCGTCCACGGCGAGCGTCCAGAAGAACGTGAAGTTCGGGATCACGCTATCCCACGCCGAGGGGATGTTCGAGCCATACAGGGGGGACTGCGGCGCGGACTGGGGCACCAGGCGCAGGCAGCGCCGGGTGAGCGCCTCCGCGCCGAAGAGATAGGCCGCGAACCGGGCGCTGCTGTAGGAATCGCCGACCCAGAAGACCTGCTCGTAGCCAGGGCAATCGACGTAGGTGTCCTCCATGCAGGCAATGACGGTACGGCGGCTCATCTCCCAGATCGCATCGAGCCGGGCATCGCTGCAGCGGAAGCGGCCGGTGCGGGAGACCGGGAAGTGGCTCTCGATGACATGGACATCGTGCAGGATGACCGGCTCGTCCGGGGCAATACCAGCCGGGCGGCGCACGGTGAGCTGCAGGAAGCGCATACCCCGGCGGCTTGGCGACTGGTAGGTCTGGCGTCCCGCCCGGGTGGTATACCGGAGGGCGTTCTCCATCCCGACGGAGTCCTCGCGGTGGCCGCTGAGGGGGTCCAGATACTCGAAGCCGTAGACATCGAGGACCGTTCCGGCAGGGGCTTCCATATCGAAGCCGATGTAGCCCGAGAATTCGCGTCCGAGGTCGAGCACGAGCTCGGTG
>Ga0164243_10014811_pt1 | contig 10830 bp, 9 predicted proteins | sample OricompcompostOP_FD_108781 | JGI IMG/M metagenome (GOLD analysis project Ga0164243, IMG submission 108781) | Organic Plus compost microbial communities from Emeryville, California, USA - Original compost - Organic plus compost (OP) | ecosystem: Engineered > Solid waste > Mixed feedstock >...
CCGGTCACGGCCCCACCTGCGGGTGGTCGGACAGCGGCCGGATCCACCAGCCGTCGGGGAAGCGGAACGCGATGCGCAGCGGGCCGCGGCTGCCGGCGGGGGCGACGGCGCGGTAGCCGAGACCGCTCTCGATGCCCGGGGTGGCGGCTTCGGCGTCGGGCCGCGGCAGGTCGACCACGCCGCCGCCGACGACCTGCCCGCTGCCGTCGAGCACGACCGCGCAGCGGGCGCGTTCGATGCCGGAGATCGCCCAGCCCTTCAGCATCCGAGCTCCGCCGCGCACCTGGTCGTCCTCGACGTTGAGCTGCACGTCCCGCCCGTCCGGCCGGGGTTCGCGGGAGCTGCCGACGCTGGGGGAGCGCCAGCGCGCCGTGTCCGGCCGGGTGCCGAGCTCGGTGCCGTCGCCGCAGCCGAGGGTGAACTCGGGTGAGAACGGGTAGTGGCCGAGCGCCCGCAACCGCGGGATCAGCTGCTCCGGCGCGGGGAAGCGGTCGGTGAACGCGTCCGGCGCGCCGACCCGGGCGGCGATCGCGAGCAGCTGCTGGGTCGGCCCGTCAGCGCGCACTGCCTGAGCGGTGGGAGCTCCCAGGGCGACGGTGGCCAGCGCGGTCGCGAACACGGCGATCGAGCGGGCCCCGGGCCACCGCGGCCAGGCCACGACGATGACGAGCACGGCGATCCACAGGGCGGCGGCCATGCTGTTGTAGCGGCTCTGCAGCCCGGCGGACTCGCCGAACGCCGCTCGCGAACCGGAGATCATCACCGCGCAGCCGACCGCGTACACCGCCAGCCCCCACCACGGCGCGCTGGCCGCCCGCGCCCGCGGCTCGGCGCAGCAGGGCACGTGCAGCACCAGCACCGCGAGCCCGGCCACGCCCGCGACCAGCGCCAATCCCGGCTCGGTCCCGGTCCACGGCATTCCGAGCATGCTCAGCCCGGCCAGCATCGCCTGCGCCGGATCGTCCGTGGGAGAAGAACCGCCGCCGCCCTGCGGCCCGCGCAGCACGAGCCAGCCGAGCACGACCACGGCCCCGACGACCAGCGGGACGATCACGTTCCTGCGCCGCTGCCCGCGCAGCCACGCCACGACCGCCAGCGCCGGCCACACCGCGAACGACGTTCCGTAGCTGATCGAGGCCAGCAGCCCTAACAGCACCGCCGACACCGCGCGCCCGCGCTGCACCGCCAGCAGCGCTGCCAGCACCAGCAGCATCGCCAAGATCCACGAGGCCCCGCTCATCGAGCGCACGAAGTTGTGGATCCCGTGCGGGTTGAACACCAGCGCCGAGGCCGCCACCACCAGCCCCGCCCGCTGCCACGCCCCGATCTCGCGCGGCAGCAGCGCCCCCACCAGCAGCACGCACCCGACGCCGAACAGCAGCACCAGCGCGCCCAGCGGGTGGTTGAGCCCGTGCCCGAACCGGGCACTGAGCCAGAACAGCAGGCTCGGCAGCGCGAAGGGGTGCTCGTTGCGGAAGCCGAGCAGCGCCGCCGGCCGCAGCGACCCGTCCTGGTCGGTGATGTCCAGCAGCACCCACCAGTAGTCGTAGAAGTGCAGCTGCGGCGCGCGCAGCACCTCCCGCAGCATCATCAGCGGCGGCACCGCGGCCACCAGCAGCAGCGCCCGCGGCCCGAGCGGCCCCGCGACGATCCGCCGCAGCAGGTCCCGCGGCTGGTGCTCCGCGGCCGGTGCCCGCTCGGCGCGCGGCGGATCGGACGCGGTCCTCGTCACGTTCGCCACCCCCAGCCTCGACACGAACGACCACACACGGTAGCAAGGGAAGATCGCGCACCAGGCCGGAAGCGGCGGAACGGCGGGAGTTCGCCAACGCTGCGCGCCCCCTCGCGGTCAAGCCGCCGACCGGGGTCTGTATGCTGTGTGAGCACTTCTCGCCGCCGGACGGGCGGAGAGCTTAAACGCCTGTGGAACCCGGTGCGCCCCCTCGCGGGGACGAGGGTCGCGACACAGGAACCCACCGCGACCCGGTCCGGCCGGGGCGCGGGCAAGCTCCGGCCCCGCCGGAGTGGGCGTCACGGGTGAACCAAGCGAACCGAGCAGCAGGAGACTTCCGACTCATGTACGCGATCGTCAAGACCGGCGGCAAGCAGTACAAAGTGGCGGTCGGGGACGTCGTCGAGGTCGAGAAGCTCGAAGGCGAATCCGGTACCGAGGTCACCTTGCCGGCTGTACTGGTCGTCGACGGCTCCGACGTCACCGCCGACGCCGACGCGCTGGCGAAGGTCTCGGTGACCGGGAAGCTGGTCGAGCAGACCAAGGGCCCCAAGATCCGCATCCACAAGTTCAAGAACAAGACCGGTTACCAGAAGCGCCAGGGTCACCGCCAGAAGCTGACCCGCGTCGAGGTCACCGGCATCACCAAGTGAGGACCTGAGCAGCCATGGCACACAAGAAGGGCGCATCCAGCTCTCGCAACGGCCGCGACTCCAACCCGAAGTACCTCGGGGTGAAGCGCTTCGGCGGCCAGGTCGTCAACGCCGGTGAGATCCTGATCCGGCAGCGGGGCACCAAGTTCCACCCCGGCAACAACGTCGGCATCGGCAAGGACGACACCCTGTTCGCCCTCGCGGCCGGCGAGGTGGCGTTCGGCAGCAAGCGCGGTCGCAAGACCGTCAACATCGTGCCGGCCGAGGCCTGACCCGGCTCTCGGCGCACAGCACTCCCGAACGAGGGGCGGGTCCGGTTCGCACACCGGTCCCGCCCCTCGTTCGCGTTCGCCGCCCACGTGCGCGCGGCGGCTCACCACTCTCGCACTGGAGGGACTCGTGTCGCGGTTCGTTGACCGCGTGACCATCCACGTCGCCGCCGGCGACGGGGGCAATGGCTGCGCTTCGGTCCACCGGGAGAAGTTCAAGCCGCTCGGCGGCCCGGACGGCGGCAACGGCGGTCGCGGCGGGGACGTGCGGCTGGTCGTCGACCCGGGGGTGCACACGCTGCTGGACTTCCACCACCGGCCGCACCTGCGGGCCGCGAACGGCAAGCAGGGCCGCGGCAGCATGCGCAACGGCTCGATCGGCGAGGACCTGGTGCTGCCGGTGCCGGACGGCACGGTGGTGCTGACCCCGGACGGCGAGGTGGTGGCCGACCTGGTGGGCCCGGGTACCACGTTCGTCGCCGCGGAGGGCGGCCGCGGAGGGCTGGGCAACGCGGCGCTGTCGTCGAAGGCGCGCAAGGCGCCCGGCTTCGCGCTGCTCGGCGAGCCGGGCGACCAGCTGGACCTGGTGCTGGAGCTGAAGTCGGTCGCCGACGTGGGCCTGCTCGGGTTCCCCTCGGCGGGCAAGTCCTCGCTGATCTCGGTGCTGTCGGCGGCGAAGCCGAAGATCGCGGACTACCCGTTCACCACGCTGGTGCCGAACCTGGGCGTGGTCACCGCGGGGGAGACGGTGTTCACCGTGGCCGACGTGCCGGGGCTGATCCCGGGCGCCAGCGAGGGCCGCGGGCTGGGCCTGGACTTCCTGCGGCACATCGAGCGCTGCGCGGTGCTGGTGCACGTCGTGGACTGCGCGACGCTGGAGCCGGGCCGCGACCCGCTGTCGGACATCGACGCGCTGGAGCGCGAACTGGCCGGCTACGCCCCGGCGCTGGCCGGGGAGCTCGGCGACCTGTCCGAGCGGCCGCGGATGGTGGTGCTGAACAAGGTCGACGTGCCGGAGGCCCGGGAGCTCGCCGAGCTGGTGCGCCCGGACCTGGCCGAGCGCGGCTGGCCGGTGTTCGAGGTGTCCGCGGCCAGCCACGAGGGCCTGCGCGATGTGTCCTTCGCGATGGCCGAGGAGGTCGAGCGGTTCCGCGCGGCGCTGCCGGAGCCGGAACCGGCCCGGGTCGTGGTGCGCCCGCGCGCGCTGGGTGACTCCGGGTTCACCGTCGAACCGGACCCGGAGGTCGAGGACGCGTTCGTGGTCCGCGGCGACAAGCCGGAGCGGTGGGTGCGCCAGACCCAGTTCGACAACGACGAGGCGGTGGGCTTCCTCGCCGACCGGCTGGCGAAGCTGGGCGTGGAGGAGGAGCTGGCCCGCCAGGGCGCGCAGCCGGGCAGCCAGGTCACGATCGGCTCGGTCACCTTCGACTGGGAGCCGTCCACCCCGGCGGGCGTGGCGACGATGCTCAGCGGCCGCGGCACGGACGCGCGGCTGGAGAACAACGACCGCATCTCGGCCTCCGACCGCAAGGCCGCGAAGAACGCGCGCCGCGGCCACCTCGACGCCGAGGGCGCGTACGCGGGCGACGAGGAGGAGGACGACGAGTGAGCGGGGTGCGGCGGTGACCGAGGTGCAGCAGTCGCCGGCCCGCGCGGCGGTCGCGGCGGCGCGGCGCCTGGTCGTCAAGGTCGGTTCGTCCTCGCTGACCACCTCGCGCGGCGCGCTGGACCACGCGCGGCTGGCGTCCCTGGTGGACGCGGTCGCGGCGCGGGCCGCGGACGGGGCGCAGGTGGTGCTGGTGTCCTCGGGTGCGATCGCGGCGGGCATGGCTCCGCTGGGGCTGCGCCGGCGGCCGCGGGACCTGGCCACGAAGCAGGCTTCGGCGAGCGTGGGCCAGCAGGCCCTGGCGCACGCCTACGCGGAGTCGTTCGCGCGGTACCGGCTGACCGTGGGCCAGGTGCTGCTGACCGCGGACGACGTGGTGCGCCGGGCGCACTACCGCAATGCGCAGCGCACCCTGAACCGGCTGCTGACCTTGGGCGCGGTGCCGGTGGTGAACGAGAACGACACGGTGGCCACCGCGGAGATCCGGTTCGGCGACAACGACCGGCTGGCGGCGCTGGTCTCGCACCTGGTGGGGGCGGACGCGCTGCTGCTGCTGTCCGATGTGGACGCGCTGTACGACGGGGATCCGCGCGGTGGCGGGGCTTCGGCGATCCGGGAGGTGACCGGCCCGCAGGACCTGGACGGGGTGCAGGCCGGGGCCTCGGGGTCCGGCGTCGGCACCGGCGGCATGGCGTCCAAAGTGGAGGCCGCGCGGGTGGCGTGCACCGCGGGCATCCCGGTGCTGCTGGCCTCGGCGGCGCAGGCGGAGCGCGCGCTCGGCCCGGCCGATGTGGGCACGGCGTTCGCGACGACGGGCACGCGGCTGTCGGCGCGGCGGTTCTGGCTCGCGCACGCGGCGGGCGCGAGCGGGCGGCTGTGGCTGGACGACGGCGCGGTGAGCGCGGTGGCGCGCCGGCGGCGTTCGCTGCTGGCGGCCGGTGTTACCGCGGTGGAGGGCGAGTTCGACGGCGGCGACGTGGTGGAGCTGGCCGACCCGCGCGGCAAGGTCGTCGCGCGCGGCGTGGTGGCCTACGACGCCGGGGAGCTGCCGGAGCTCATCGGCCGCTCCTCGCACGAGCTGCCGCCGGAGCAGCGGCGCGAGGTGGTCCACGCCGACGACCTCGTCGCGCTGCGCTGACCGGTCGGGGAACCGGTGATCAGGCCGTGGTCGCCAGCGCGAACGGCAGCACGGCGGGGGCGCCGGCGAGCCGCAGCGTGCGCGCCACGATCGTCAGCGTCCAGCCGGTGTCGGCGTAGTCGTCGACCAGCAGCACCGGCCCGTCCAGTTCCGGCAGGGCGGCGCTGACCTCGGCGGGGAGGGTGAACTGCCCGCGCAGCGAGGCGACTCGGCGGGCGCTGTTAGTGCTGCGCTGCGGCTCGGTGTCCGGGTTCGTGGTGACCTCGCCGAGCAGCCGCAGCCGGCCCACGGTGGCGATCCGCTCGGCGGTGCTGCGCACCAGGGTCGGCCGGGTGCGGGAGCCGACGGCGAGCACGCCGACCGGCCGCTGCTCCCAGTCCCACGCGGCCAGCACCTGCACGCAGGCCTGGAACAGGTCGTCCGGCAGCTCCTGGTCGCCCGCCCCGGCGCCGAGCAGGTCGCGCAGCCGGTTGCCCCAGCCGATGTCGGTGAGCCGCCCGATCGCCCGGCCCGGCTCGGCCCGCTCGGCCGCGGGCAGGCGCCCGGACACGGGGATGCCGAGCGCGTCCATCCCGGTCGGCCACGTCTTGCGCGGGGAGAGTTCGACGCCGGGCCGGTTGATCCGCTCCTGGGCGTGCTGCACCGCCGAGTCGTCCACGTCGGCCGAGTAGCCGGAGCCGGTGCAGTTGTCGCAGCGGCCGCAGGGGGCGGCGTGCGGGTCGTCGAGCTGGCGGCGCAGGAACTCCATGCGGCACTCGGAGGTGGCGAGGTAGTCGAGCATCGCCTGCTGCTCGGCGGCGCGTTCCGCGGCGATGCGGGAGTAGCGCTGCTCGTCGTACTCCCACGGCTCGCCGGTGGCCTCCCAGCCGCCCTTGACGCGGCGGACCGCGCCGTCGACGTCGAGCACCTTCAGCACCATCTCCAGCCGGGACCGGCCGAGCTCGACCCGCGGCTCCAGCGCGGCGGTGGACAGCGTCCCGCCCTCGGCCAGCGCCTCCAGGATGGAGCGCACGGTGCCCTCCGGCGGGAAGGCCATCGAGGCGAAGTAGCGCCAGATGTCGCGGTCCTCCGGCCCGGGCAGCAGCAGCGCCTCCGCCCGGCGCACGCCGCGGCCGGCGCGCCCGATCTGCAGGTAGTAGGCGATCGGCGAGGACGGCGCCCCGAGGTGCACCACGAACCCGAGGTCCGGCTTGTCGAAGCCCATGCCCAGCGCGGAGGTCGCCACCAGCGCCTTGACCCGGTTGGCCAGCAGGTCGTCCTCGGCGCGCTGCCGCTCGTCGGCGTCGGTGCGCCCGGAGTAGGCGGCGACCTCGTAGCCCTGGTCGCGCAGGAACCCGGCGACCTCGTCGGTGGCCGCGACGGTCAGCGTGTAGATGATCCCGGACCCGGGCAGTTCGGCGAGGTGCTCGGCCAGCCAGGCCAGCCGGGCCTGCGCGGTGGGCAGCCGCACCACGCCGAGGCGCAGGCTCTCCCGGTCGAGGGTGCCGCGCAGCACCAGCGTCTCCTGCGGGTCGCTGAACTCGCCGCCGACGCCGAGCTGCTCGGCGACGTCCTGCACCACGCGGTCGTTGGCGGTCGCGGTGGTGGCCAGCACCGGCACGCCCTCGGGCAGTTCCTGCAGCAGGGTGCGCAGCCGCCGGTAGTCGGGGCGGAAGTCGTGGCCCCAGTCGGAGATGCAGTGCGCCTCGTCGACGACGAGCAGCCCGGCGCTGTGGGTGAGCTCGGGCAGCACGGAGTCGCGGAAGTCGGGGCTGTTGAGCCGTTCCGGGCTCACCAGCAGCACGTCGACCTCGCCGACGGCGACCTGCTCTTCGACGTCCGCCCACTCCTGCGGGTTCGCGGAGTTGATCGTGGCCGCGCGCACCCCGGCCGCCTCGGCGGCGGAGACCTGGTTGCGCATCAGCGCCAGCAGCGGCGAGATGATCACGGTGGGGCCTTCGCCGAGCTCCCGCAGCAGGGCGGTGGCCACGAAGTACACCGCGGACTTGCCCCAGCCGGTGCGCTGCACGACCAGCGCGCGGCGGCGTTCCAGCACGAGGGCCCGGATGGCCTGCCACTGGTCGTCGCGCAGTTCCGCGTCCGGCCCGGCCAGCGCGCGCAGGCGTTCCTCGGCGAGTTCCCGCAGGGCGTGTTCGTCCACGACCCGATTCCTACCGGATGGCGCGCCCGCCCCGGCCACCGGCTCGGCGTGTCGGCGGGCCGGGAACTCGGTTGCCGGGCGCGACTACCCTGGCGGGCGTGACGACGAGCATCGAACCTTCGCAGTCCGCGGGCACCGGCGACGACCTGCGCGAGCAGGTGCGGGAGGCGGCGCGGCGGGCCCGCGGCGCCGCCGGTGAGCTGGCCCTGGCCTCGCGGGCGACCAAGGACGAGGTACTGCACGCGATGGCCACCGCCCTCGTCGAGCGCTCCGCGGAGGTGCTGGAGGCCAACCTCCGGGACGTCGCCCGCGCCCGCGAGAACGGCACCGCCGACAGCCTGGTGGACCGGCTCCGGCTGACCCGCGAGCGCATCGCCGGGATCGCCGACGGGCTGCGCACCGTGGCCGGCCTGCCGGACCCGGTCGGCGAGGTGGTGCGCGGGAACACGCTGGCCAACGGCCTGAAGCTGCAGCAGGTGCGGGTTCCGCTCGGGGTCGTGGGCATGGTCTACGAGGGCCGCCCGAACGTGACCGTCGATGCGGCCGGCCTGGCGCTGAAGTCGGGCAACGCGGTGCTGCTGCGCGGTTCCTCCTCGGCGGCGGAGTCGAACGAGGCGCTCGTCGCGGTCCTGTCCGAGGTGCTGGTCAAGCACGACCTGCCCGCCGCGGCGGTGCAGCTGCTGCCCAGCAGCGACCGGGCCTCGGTGCAGCACCTGATCACCGCCCGCGGGCTGGTGGACGTGGTGATCCCGCGCGGTGGCGCGGGCCTGATCTCGGCGGTGGTGGAGAACGCCACCGTGCCCACCATCGAGACCGGGGTGGGCAACTGCCACGTCTACGTGGACGCGAAGGCGGACCAGGACCGGGCGCTGCGGATCCTGCTGAACTCCAAGGCCCGCCGCCCCAGCGTGTGCAACGCGGCCGAGACGCTGCTGGTGCACCAGGACGTCGCCGCGGAGTTCGTGCCCCGCGCGGTCTCCGAGCTGCGGGCCAGCGGCGTCACCGTGCACGGCGACGAGCAGGTCGCCCGCCTCGGCGGTTCCGCGGTGGTGCCGGCCGAGGACGCCGACTGGGACACCGAGTACGGCACGCTGGACATCGCCGTCGGGGTCGTCGAGTCGCTGTCCGCGGCCGTGGCGCACATCCGCGAGCGCAGCACCGGCCACACCGAGGCGATCGTCACCGACGACGTGCGCGCCGCCCAGCAGTTCACCGCCCAGGTCGACGCGGCCGCGGTGATGGTCAACGCCTCCACCGCGTTCACCGACGGCGGCGAGTTCGGCCTGGGCGCGGAGATCGGCATCTCGACGCAGAAGCTGCACGCCCGCGGGCCGATGGCGCTGCCCGAGCTGACCTCCACGAAGTGGCTGGTCTACGGCGACGGCCACGTGCGCCCCGCGAGCTGAACCGGCGCGGAACCGCCCGGGCGGGGACCGCCGCCACCGTGTGATCAGTCACCGTCCGGGCGCCGACCGAACCCCGCGCCCGGCCTGCTCGTTTAGGCTCGGCAGCCATGTCCAGTCGGCGCCGCATCGGGGTCATGGGTGGCACCTTCGACCCCATCCACCACGGCCACCTCGTCGCGGCCAGCGAAGTGCAGGCCCAGTTCGGGCTCGAGCAGGTGCTGTTCGTGCCGACCGGGCAGCCGTGGCAGAAGGGCCACGAGGTGGTCAGCCCGGCCGAGGACCGCTACCTGATGACGGTGATCGCCACCGCCTCCAACCCGCGGTTCGAGGTCAACCGGGTGGACGTGGACCGCAAGGGCCCCACCTACACCGCGGACACCCTCAAGGACCTGCACGAGCTCTACCCGGACGCGGAGCTGTACTTCATCACCGGCGCGGACGCGCTGGAGCAGATCCTGTCCTGGCACCGGGTGGACGAGCTGTTCGACCTGGCGCACTTCATCGGCGTGACCCGGCCCGGCTATTCGCTGGACGACGCGCACCTGCCGCGGGGATCGGTGTCGCTGGTGGAGATCCCGGCGATGGCGATCTCCTCCACGGGCTGCCGCGAGCGCGTCCGGGCGGGCCTGCCGGTCTGGTACCTGGTCCCGGACGGCATCGTCCAGTACATCACCAAGCGCGGCCTCTACCGCGGCGAAGACGCCTCGCCCGCACCGGAGTGGGGGCCGTGAGCACCGGGAAGTTGCCGTGGTGTCAGCGGAGCCGGCCGGACTCTGCGGCCCCTTCGAGCTCCTGGTCGCGCAGCTGTCGCTGATCTCGGTGGGCAGCCGCTGGAGATGATCAGTAGTAATAGTGCGTTGATCTGGAGCGGGCGCCGGGGATGGCCGGGAGCTGGGGGTTCGCTGCCGACCCGCTCCGCGGATCCGGTGGTCCGGCTGGCTATCCTGGCCGGGGGTGGTGGCACCGTGCCCGCCCGGAAGGAGTGACGTGGCAGCCACTGAGCAGTCCCGCAGGCTCGCGCTGGTCGCGGCGCAGGCCGCGGCGGACAAGAAGGCCGACGACCTCGTGCTGCTCGATGTCTCCGAGCAGCTGGTGATCACCGATTGCTTCGTGATCGCCTCCGCGCCGAACGAGCGGCAGGTCGAGGCGGTCGTCGACGCGGTCGAGGAGAAGATGCGCGCCGCGGGCACCAAGCCGGTCCGCCGCGAAGGCGCCCGCGAGGGCCGTTGGGTCCTGCTGGACTTCGTGGACGTGGTGGTGCACGTCCAGCACGCCGAGGAGCGCTCGGTCTACGAGCTCGAGCGGCTGTGGAAGGACTGCCCGCGCATCGAGTTCACCGACGCCGAGCTGCCGGCCGACCAGCAGGGCGGCGGCGAGTGACGCTCGACCGCCTGGTGCTGTGGCGGCACGGGGAGACCGACTACAACGCCGCGGGCCGCATCCAGGGCCACCTCGACACCGAGCTCACCGAGGTCGGCCACGAGCAGGCCAAGCGGGCGGCCCCGCTGATCGCCTCCTTCGAACCGCAGGTGGCGGTCGGTTCGGACCTGCGCCGGGCCACGGCCACGGCGGCTGCGTTCACCGAGGTCTCCGGCATGGCGGTGCGGCTGGACCAGCGGCTGCGGGAGACCCACCTCGGCGAGTGGCAGGGACTCAGCGGCGCCGAGGTCGAGCACGGCTGGCCGGGTGCGATGGGCACTTGGCGCGGTGATCCCGCCTGGGCCCCGCCGGGCGGCGAGTCGCGGCTGGAGGTCGCGCAGCGGGCGTACGACGTGGTCGCGGAGCTGGACGCCGCGCACGGCGGCACCGCGCTGCTGTGCGCGCACGGCGGGTTGATCACCGGCTTGACCGCGCGGCTGCTGGGCCTGCCGCGGGAGCTGTGGCCC
>Ga0164243_10014812_pt1 | contig 10829 bp, 10 predicted proteins | sample OricompcompostOP_FD_108781 | JGI IMG/M metagenome (GOLD analysis project Ga0164243, IMG submission 108781) | Organic Plus compost microbial communities from Emeryville, California, USA - Original compost - Organic plus compost (OP) | ecosystem: Engineered > Solid waste > Mixed feedstock >...
ATTCGCTGGTGTCGTGCTGGAACCACGGCAACGCGCATTTCCTGCGCGGCGTGCTGAGCGAGCTGATCGCGCGCGGCCATGACGTGCGCGTCTATGCGCCGGAGAACGCCTGGAGCCTGACCAACCTGATCGCCGACCATGGCCCCGACGCGATCGAGGCGTATCGCAAGGCGTATCCCGAGCTCGGCTCGGTCTGTTACCCCGAAGACGCCGACCTGTCGGAGTTCGTCGACGGCGCCGATCTCGTCATCGTCCACGAATGGAATGCGCCGAAGGTCGTCGCCGAGCTCGGCCGCCTGCGCCGCGAGGGCGACTTCCGCCTGCTGTTCCACGACACCCACCACCGCGCGGTCAGCGCGCCCGACGAGATGCGCGCCTACGAGCTCGAAGACTATGACGGCGTGCTCGCGTTCGGCGAGGCGCTATCGGCAGTCTATCGCCGCTGGGGCTGGGAGAATCGCGTCTGGACCTGGCACGAAGCCGCCGACATCCGCCGCTTCCGTCCGCCCGCCGAAGAGGGCGCGCGCGCCGGCCTCGTCTGGATCGGCAACTGGGGCGACGGCGAGCGCACCGCCGAGCTGGAAACCTTCCTGCTCCGCCCCGCGCAGGAGGCCGGCCTGCCGCTCGACATCCACGGCGTTCGCTACCCGCAAGCCGCGAAGGACATGCTCGCCCGCTACGGCGCAAGCTATCGCGGCTGGGCGCCCAATGCCGAGGCGCCGGCGATCTTCGCCCGACACCTCGCCACCGTCCACGTCCCGCGCCGCTATTACGCGACCGCCCTCCCCGGCATCCCGACGATCCGCGTGTTCGAGGCGCTGGCCTGCGGAATCCCGCTGGTCTCCGCGCCGTGGGACGACCCCGAGCATCTGTTCACCCCCGGCGAGGACTATCTCGTCGCCCGCTCCGGCGCGGAGATGACCCGCCATCTCACCGCCCTGCGCGCCGATCCTGCCCTGCGCGCCGAGCTCGCCGCGCACGGCCTTGCCACCATCCGCGCCCGCCATACCTGCGCGCACCGCGTCGATGAGCTGCTGCGCATCGCCGCGCGGCTCGGCGCCCCCGCCGCCATGAGGAATGCCGCATGAAGATCGCCTTCTACGGATCGAGCCTGCTGTCCTCCTACTGGAACGGCGCCGCGACCTATTATCGCGGCGTGCTCGGCGCGCTCGCGACACGCGGCTACGCCATCACCTTCTACGAGCCCGACGCCTTCGAGCGGCAGCAGCATCGCGACATCGACCCGCCCGAATGGGTGCGCTCGGTGGTCTGGCCGGCGACCGACGAGGGCCTGCGTTCGGTGCTCGCCGAGGCGCGCGAGGCCGATATCGTCGTCAAGGCGAGCGGCGTCGGCGTGTTCGACCGCGAGCTGCTCGACGGCATTCTCAGCTACGGCCGCGAAGATGCGCTGCGCCTGTTCTGGGACGTCGATGCCGCCGCCACGCTCGACGAGATGCGTGCCGATCCGGACCATCCGGTCCGCCGCGCGCTCCCCGATCTCGACCTCGTGCTGACCTATGGCGGCGGCCCGCCCGTGGTCGCCGCCTACGAAGGCTTCGGCGCGGCGCGCTGCGTGCCGATCTACAACGCGGTCGATCCGGCGACGCATTTCCCGGTGCCGCCCGACCCGCGCTTCGCCTGCGATCTCGCCTTCCTCGGCAACCGCCTCCCCGACCGGGAGGCGCGCGTCGCAGAGTTTTTCCTGAGGCCCGCCGAGATGCTCCCCGACCGCCGATTCCTGATCGGCGGCAGCGGGTGGCAGCAATCGGACATGCCCGCCAACGTCCGCCATATCGGCCATGTCGGCACCGGCGACCACAATGCCTTCAACTGCACCCCGCGCGCGGTGCTCAACGTCGCGCGCGATTCGATGGCCGACATTGGCTATTCCCCCGCGACCCGCGTGTTCGAGGCCGCCGGCGCCGCCGCCTGCCTCATCACCGACGCCTGGGAGGGGATCGAGCAGTTCCTCACCCCCGACAAGGAGGTGCTGGTCGCCCGCGACGGCCGCGACGTCGCCGCCCATCTCGAAGCGCTGACCGCCGAGCGGGCCCGCGCGATCGGCGAAGCGGCGCGACAGCGCGTCCTCGCCGAGCACACCTACCAACTCCGCGCCGCCGAGGTCGATCGCCTGTTCAGGGTCGAGCGCGCCCGTCTGCTGGAGGCCGCATGAAACTCGTCGTCCTCGGCCTCACCTTGTCCTCGTCCTGGGGCAACGGCCATGCCACCACCTATCGCGCGCTGCTCGCCGCCTTCGCACGGCGCGGCCACGAGGTGCTGTTCCTCGAACGCGACAAGCCCTGGTACGCCAGCCACCGCGACCTTGCCGATCCCGATTTCTGCACCCTCGCCTGGTATGACGGCGTCGAGGACCTCGCCCGCTGGCGCAAGCCGATCGCGGATGCGGATGCGGTCATCGTCGGCTCCTACGTGCCCGAAGGCGTTGCGATTGCCGATTTCGTGCAGCGCGAAGCGAACGGCGTCACCGCCTTCTACGACATCGACACGCCGGTCACGCTCGCCGCGCTCGAACGCGGCGACTGCGCCTATCTCGCGCCCGAGCTGATCCCCGGCTTCGACCTCTACCTCTCGTTCACCGGCGGCCCGACGCTGCGGCGGATCGAGCGCGACCATGGCGCGCCGGCCGCGCGTGCGCTCTACTGCTCGGTCGATACCGCCGCCTACCGCCCGACCGGCGCCGCGAAGAAATGGGACCTCTCATATCTCGGCACCTACAGCCCCGACCGCCAGCCGGCGCTCGACCGGCTGCTGATCGCCGTCGCCCGTGCCTGCCCGAAGCGCCGCTTCGCCGTCGCCGGGCCGCAATATCCGGCCTACATCGACTGGCCCGCCAATGTCGAGCGCATCGACCACCTGCCCCCCGCCGGGCATCCGGCTTTCTATTCGGCCTCGCGCTTCACGCTCAACGTGACGCGCGCCGACATGGTCGCGGCCGGCTGGTCGCCCTCGGTGCGATTGTTCGAGGCGAGCGCCTGCGGCACGCCGATTATCTCCGACATATGGCCGGGGATCGATGACCTGTTCGTACCGGGGCGCGAGATCATCCTCGCCCGCGACACGCGCGACGTGATCGCGGCGCTCGCCGGCGATGCGGATGCGATCGGCAGCGCCGCGCGCGATCGGGTCCTCTCGACACACAGCGCCGACACCCGCGCGGCCGAGCTCGAAACGCTGCTCGACGCCGCGATCGGATCGCAGCGGCCGCGCCTGATGGCCGCCGTATCATGAGCCTGACCGTCCACAGCCGGGAGAGAAAGCGCCCCATGCATGGCACCCAGTCCCTGACGCTCGTTGCCGGCGGCGCCGGCTTCATCGGCTCGCATCTCTGCCGCGCGCTGCTCGACCGCGGCGAGCATGTCGTGTGCCTCGACAACCTCCAGACCGCGCGCGCCTCCAACCTGCTCGCGCTGGAAGGCAATCCGCACTTCGAGTTCATCCAGGCCGACGTGGTCAACCCGCTCCCCCGCGCGGTCGCGGGCCGCGCGCGCCAGTTCCGCCGCATCTACAATCTCGCCTGCGCCGCCTCGCCGCCGCTCTACCAGGCCGATCCCGAGCATACGATGCTGACCAACGTGGTCGGCACCGACCGGCTGCTGCGTCTCGCCGAACTGTCGGGCGCGCGTTTCCTGCTGACCTCGACCAGCGAGGTCTATGGCGACCCCGAATGCCATCCGCAGCGCGAGGATTATCGCGGCTTCGTCAACTGCACCGGCCCGCGCGCCTGCTACGACGAGGGCAAGCGCGCCGCCGAGGCGATGGCGTTCGACTTCGCGCGCCTGGGCCGCGCCGACGTGCGCGTCGCCCGGATCTTCAACACCTACGGCCCGCACATGAACCCCGACGACGGGCGCGTCGTCTCCAACCTCGTCTGCCAGGCGCTGGCGGGCGATCCGGTGACGATCTACGGCGACGGCAGCCAGACGCGCAGCTTCTGCTACGTCGCCGACATGGTCGATGCGCTGATGCGGCTGATGGAAAGCGACATCGACGGGCTGGAGCCGATCAACCTCGGCAATCCCGAGGAGCGCACGATCGCCGATCTGCTCGGGCTGATCCGCTCGCTGCTGCCCGACCGGATCGAGGTCCAGTATCTGCCGTTGCCAATAGACGATCCGCGCCGCCGCCGCCCCGACATCAGCCGCGCCCGGCGGCGGCTCGGCTGGCGGCCGACGACACCGCTGGAGGTCGGGCTCGGCCGCACGATCGACTGGTTCCGCGCCGAGCTGCGCCGCAACGAGGCGGCCGGCCCCGCGCGCGAGCGTCCGGTCGCCACGCTGGCCGCGGAATGATCCGGCCGCGCGCCGGCCTGATCCAGGTTACAGAAACTCCTTGCCCGCCGCCGGCAACCACGCCCCGCGCGGCTCGTTGGTGCAGGACGCCGGGCGATCCCCCCGATGCCCGGCGACAACCCGACCCAATCGCGACAGGAGGCAAGCATGGGCTTGTTCAGCAAGGACATTCGGACGCTCGACGATCTTTTCGTCCACACCCTCAGGGACATGTATTACACCGAGCATGAGATCACCAAGGCGCTGCCCAAGATGATCGAAAAGGCCACCGCGCCGGAGCTGAAGGCGGGATTCGAAAAGCATCTCGACGAAACCCGCGGCCAGATCGACCGGCTCGAGCGCGTGTTTCAGATGCACGGCGTCGAGGCCAAGGAAGTGACGTGCCCGGCGATCGACGGGATCATCAAGGAAGCGAACGAGATCGCCGGCGACGTCGAGGACAAGGCGGTGCTCGATGCAGCGCTGATCGCCGCGGCGCAGGCGGTCGAGCATTACGAGATCACCCGCTACGGCACGCTGATCGCCTGGGCGAAGCAGCTCGGCCGCAGCGACTGCGCCTCGGTGCTCGCCGAAACGCTCGAGGAGGAAAAGGCGACCGACGAGAAGCTCACCCAGATGGCCGAGAGCGAAGCGAACGCCAAGGCCGAACGGATGGCCGAGCCGGCATGATCCTTCGCCACAGGGGGGAGGCCGTCCCGGCGGTCGGCCTCTTCCCGATTGCGGGGCCGTTGGCCGTAAGATAAATCGCTCCAGAATTGCAGGGGGTTCTGGAGATGACGAAGCGGCTTCGCGCGATCGTCGCGCCGACCGCGGCGGCGGCCGCGCTGATGCTCGGCGCGTCGGCCCCTGCCGCACCCGCCGCGCCGCCGGCCGCGCATCGCGTTTCGTTCGATTCCTACAGCTTCCTGATCGACGGCAAGCGGACCTATATCTGGTCGGGCGAATTCCATCCCTATCGCCTGCCGAGCCCTGAATTGTGGCCGGACATCTTCCAGAAGATGAAGGCAGCCGGGTTCAACGCCGTCTCGATCTATTTCTCCTGGGGCTATCATTCGCCGCGTGAGGGCGAATACGATTTCAGCGGCGTCCGCGATCTCGACCGGCTGCTCGACGACGCGCGCGACGCCGGCATCTACGTGATCGCGCGGCCCGGCCCCTATATCAACGCCGAGGTCGACAGCGGCGGTTTCCCGCTGTGGCTGACGACCAAGGCGGTCCGGAACCGCAGCCCCGATCCCGCCTATCTCCGGTTCGCCGACCAGTGGATGACCGAGATCGACCGGATCATCGCCCGGCACCAGCTCACCGACGGCCGCGGCACGGTGATCGCCTACCAGGTCGAGAACGAATATTACAACGGCTCCGATGCCGGCCGCGCCTATATGCAGCACCTTGAGGACAAGGCGCGCGCCGACGGCATCACCGTGCCGCTGGTCGGCAACCACAACGCCACGTTCGTCACCGGCAAGGGGGCGGTCGATGTCAGCGGGTGGGACTATTATCCGCAGCATTTCGACTGCTCGCATCCCGCGCACTGGAACCCCGCGCCCGACATGGCCGCGCACCGTTTCGCCGGCCAGCCGCTGTTCACCGCCGAGTTCCAGGGCGGCGCGTTCGATCCGTGGGGCGGCCCCGGCTACGCCAAATGCGCCGAGCTCATCAACGACCGCTTCGCCAACGTCTTCTACAAGGAGAATATCGCCGCCGGCGCGACCGCGCAGAATTTCTACATGCTGTTCGGCGGCACCTCCTGGGGCTGGCAGGCCATCCCGCAGAACTACACCTCCTACGATTACGGCGCGGCGATCACCGAAGCGCGGCAGTTCGATCCGAAATATTATGAGGACAAGCGCATCGGCTATTTCCTCGGCAGCACTGCGCCGATCGCCAGAACCGATCCGCTCGCCCCGGCACGGCTCGACGATCCGCGGCTGATCGACGTCGCCCGGATCAATCCCGACACCGGCACGCAGTTCCACCTCGTCCGTCACGGCGACACCACCGCCGACACGATCGTGAAGACGCATGTCGCGCTGTCGCTGAAGGAAGGCCGGTTCGACTCCGTGCCGCAGCAGCCGGGCACCGCGATCGCCATCGACGGGCGCGAGAGCAAGCTGCTCGTCGCCGATTATGCGCTCGGCGCGACGCAGATGGTCTATTCGACCTCGGAGCTGATGACCGACGCGACGGTCGGCGGCCGCGATATCGCGGTGCTCTACGGGCGGCGCGGCAGCGACGGCGAGACGCTGCTCGCCTTCGCCGCCAGGCCCAAGGTGACGGTGCTCGCCGGCACGGTCGCGCAGCATTGGGGCAAGAACGGCCTGCGGCTCGACTACAAGCACGACGGCCTCGCGCGCGTGGCGATCGAGGGCGGCAAGCGGCCGCTGCTGCTGCTGATCGGCGACAATCAGGCGACCGAGCGCATCTGGCGGCAGGACACCGGCCGCGGCCCGGTGCTGATGATCGGCTCGCACCTGCTGCGCAGCGCGCGCGATGACGGCGCGACGCTGGCGCTGACCGGCGACGGCGATGCCGACGCCGCCGCCGAGGTCTTCGCGACCGGCGCGTCGCGAGTGACGTGGAACGGCGCGCCGATCGCGACCGCCTCGACCGCCTCGGGCAGCCTCGCGATGACGCTGCCCGTGCCGCGGCCGGTCGTCCTTCCCGCGCTCGACCATTGGACCAGCCGCGCCGGCGCGCCGGAGATCGCCCGCGACTTCGACGACCACGGCTGGCGCGTCGCCGACCTCATGACGACGAGCAGCACCACCACGCCCGGCACGCTGCCGGTCCTGTTCGCCGACGATTACGGCTTCCACACCGGCAACACCTGGTATCGCGGCCATTTTACCGCCGGACCGGGCCGCGCCGCGCCGACCGGCATCAGGCTGCGCGTGCTGAGCGGGGGCAGCGGCGGCGCCTTCTCGGTCTGGCTCAACGGCCATTTCCTCGGCAGCGTCACCGGCAGCGAGATCGGCTCGTTCGGCTTTCCCGCCGGCATGATCGTTCCCGGCGACAATGTCGTTTCGGTCCTCACCGTCGATATGGGCCATGAGGAGGATTACGATTCGAAGGGCGAGAACCGCACCGCGCGCGGCATCGTCGCCGCCCAGCCGCTCGGCGCCGACGGGAAGGCGATCGCCTGGCGCATCCAGGGCGCGATCCAGGGCCAGGATCCGCTGCGCGGTCCGTACAATTTCGGCGGCCTCTACGGCGAGCGTCAGGGCTGGCCGCTCGAACCCGCCGGTGAAGCCTGGAAACCCGCCGCGCTCCCCGCCGATACGGCCTCGGCCGGCGTGACCTGGTATCGCACCCATGTCTCGCTCGACCTGCCGAAGGGGCAGGACACTTCGCTCGGCCTCGCGATCAAGGACCCGCCGAACCGGCATTACCGCGCGACGATCTTCGTCAACGGCTGGCAGATGGGCAATTATATCGCCGACCTCGGCCCGCAGCGCAGCTTTCCGATCCCCAACGGCGTGATCGATCCGCACGGCCGCAACAGCATCGCCATCGCGGTCTGGAAGACCGACGACACGCCGGGCGGCCTCGGCACGGTGTCGCTGGTCGACTATGGCAGCTACACCTCGCCCCTCGCCGCGGCGAGGCGCTGATCGAGGGCCGCCGTATCATTTGACTTGCCGCCGCGCCGGGCGCACTCTGCCGGCCATGACCATGCGCGCCCGCCTCCTGCGCCATCGCCACCACTCGGGCCAGCTCGCCATACGCGACTAGCCCGGACTGCTCGACTCTTCTCCGTTCGACAGGTCCGGGCCCGACAGCCGGCACGGACGCCGGCACCGCTCATTGTTCAGGATGGCCATCATGTCGACATCTGCACCGTCCGGCGGGCATCCGCCGCTTCACCTGCTCGAAAGCGAGGCCGACACGCTCTCCGACCTCGCGCTGCGCATCGCGCGCAGCCAGCCCGACGTCAGCGCGCTGCTGCTCGCCGAGATCGACCGCGCCGAGCTCCATGGCCCCGGCGACCTGCCGCCCGACGTCGTCACCATGAACGCGACGGTGGAATTCGTCGACGAGGCGAACGGGACGCGGCGGACCGTCCAGCTCGTCTATCCGCGCGACGCCGATATCGCCGCGGGCAAGGTTTCGGTGCTGACTCCGGTGGGCGCCGGGCTGATCGGCATGACCGAAGGGCGCTCGATCGTCTGGCCCGACCGCGACGGCAACGACCGCGTGCTGCGGATCGTCTCGATCGACCGCAGCGGCGCGCGCTGATGGAGGAGGTGCTGGCGCGCTATCGCTGCATCGGCGACGACGGCACGCGGCTCGTCGTCGTCGAGCGCCGGCACATGCAAACGGTCGAAGGCCCCGCGGGCGCGCGGCGGCAGATCGGCGCGCGCCGGCTCGCGCTCGAGGACGGGGCCGCCGTCCGCTATATCGACGCCGGCCTGTTCGAGGTGATCGACACCGGCGAGCTGCTCCGGCGTCTCGATTGACCGCGCCCGTCGGCGCGCGTCATCCGCCCTCCGCCGCGCGCCGGAACTCGACATGGAAGCGGACCGCGCCGAGCGGCTCGACATGGTGCCGGACGGTCGGCTCGATCACGCCGGGCGGGCCGTCGGGCGTCAGGACCATGTCGAGCGGCGCGCGGCGCGGATCGGTGACGCGATAGCGCAGCCGCCCTTCGGCGACATGGATCAGCCCCCACGTCCCCGCCTTGGTGGTATGGTCGGCGAGCAACCCCGGCGGGACGGTCGCCTCGGTGAAATCGTCCGTGCGGCGATAGGACACCAGCCCCGGCGGAAGCGTCGGCGCCGCCGCCCCGTGGCGCGTCGCATTGGTGACGCTTTCGTCATGGCCGCTCTTCGAGCTGAAGAACGCCGCGGCGAACAGGCCGGCGCCGAGCAGGACCGACAGGAACACTCCCAGCGTCGTCGCGACCACCAGGTCCGCCGTCAGCGGCCCCTGGCGCGCCAGATAGATCAGCGCGCCCGCGACCATTGCAACGCCGACCAGCGCGATCCACACCAGCATCCGGCGGAACTCGGCGCGGGCCCGGCGCCAGTCGGTGCCGGTCGCCGCGGCGGGATCGATCGATGCCGGGCCGCTCATGTCAGGCCGCCGCGCGGCCGGTGGGATGCGGATCGAGCTTGAAGAACAGGCCGAGCTGCAGGCTTTCGGCGATCCGCGCCGCCTTGGCCTGGAGCGCGGCGGCCGCCTCGGGCGGCATCAGCTCGTCGGTGGTCTCCGCCCACAGGGCCAGCCAGCGGTCGAACAGCGCCGGGGTGATGCGCGCCTTGTGCTTCAGGTGCATCATCATCGGATTGCCCTTGTAGCGCCCCGTGGTGAGCATCACCGACGACCAGAAATCGACCATCTTGCCCAGGTGGTGCGGCCAGTCGGCGATCGCATCGTCGAACACCGGCCCCAGGTCGGCATCTTCGCGCACCTTGCCGTAGAAGGCATGGACCACGTCCGACAGTCCCGCATCGTCGATCCCCGGAATGACATCGCCGATCATGTTCACGAGTCGCCTCCAATCATGTATTACATGCGCATGTATCCCGCGATTTGCAAAGATGCAAGCTGAATGCATATTAACACGCCTGCAATCCGGGCCGGATCGGCGGAAGGGAACCCATGCGCCTGACGCGCTATACCGACTACGCGATGCGCGTGCTGCTCTATCTCGGCGCGCGGCCCGAACGGCTGTGCTCGATCGCCGAGATCGCGCGCGCCTACGGCATTTCGCAGAACCATCTGATGAAGGTGGTCAACGACCTCGTGCGCGAGGGCTATGTCGCCAGCGTCCGCGGCCGGTTCGGCGGCGTGCGGCTGGGGCGCGCGCCCGCGCAGATCAACGTCGGCGCGGTGGTGCGGCATACGGAGGAGGGGTTCGACCTCGCCGACTGCACCGAATGCCTGATCGCGCCGGCGTGCGGCCTCACCGGCGCGCTGCACCAGGCGCTCGCCGCGTTCCTGGCGGTGCTTGACGGCTATACGCTGGAGGATCTGCTCGCCAAACGGCTGGACATGCGCGCGCTGTTCGCCGAACGGGAGCCAGCCTGACCTCCTTTGCAGCGGACTCGCCATGACCGACACGCCCTCCCCCGCCCCAGAGACGATCGCCGCCACCCATGGCGTCGCCGCCGATTCCGCATTCGGCGCGGTCTCGCCGCCGCTGTACCTTTCCAGCACCTATGCGTTCGAGGGCTATGAGCGCGCCGGCCGCTACGATTACGGCCGGTCGGGCAATCCCAATCGCGACATGCTCGGCGACGCGCTCGCCGCGCTGGAGGGCGGCGCCGGCGCGGTCGTGACCGCGACCGGCATGGCGGCGGTCGACCTGCTGCTCGGACTGTTCGGGCCGGACGACCTGATCCTCGCGCCGCACGATTGCTACGGCGGCACCTATCGCCTGCTCGCCGCGCGCGCGGCGAAGCGGCAGTTCCGCCTCGCCTTCGTCGACCAGTCGGACGAGGCGGCGCTCGCCGCCGCGCTCGCCGACCGGCCCGCGCTGGTGCTGGTCGAAACGCCGAGCAACCCGCTGATGCG
>Ga0164243_10014813_pt1 | contig 10829 bp, 12 predicted proteins | sample OricompcompostOP_FD_108781 | JGI IMG/M metagenome (GOLD analysis project Ga0164243, IMG submission 108781) | Organic Plus compost microbial communities from Emeryville, California, USA - Original compost - Organic plus compost (OP) | ecosystem: Engineered > Solid waste > Mixed feedstock >...
TATACCTACTGCCGGTCGGACTACCCGTCGTTGCACTCAAAGGTGTAGTCCGCTTAGGCCAACACATTACATCACCGACGTATGTGGGTGGACTCTGGCGTACCATCGAGGCAAGTACCACCCGGGAAACCTGCAACTCACCGGGATTCAGAGTTGACCGCTCTGGGTGTTTTGACGAACACCCGGAGGACTCATGGAACTCGTCATTCTCACCATCGGCCTGGAGCCAGGCGTCATCTCGCCTGCACTGTTCGCCACGATGGTGCTTATGGCACCGATCACCACGTTTATGACGACGCCACTGCTTGAACCCGCGCACCCCTTACGGCTAATCCGAACAGAGATGATTGGGACTGAGGAGGAAAAAGAAGATTTCACCATCCTGATGCCGGTATCCTTACCGTCTTCAGGCCCCGAGTTGTTGCGAGTAGCGAGGTCACTGGCACCTCAGTCAACATCGAAGCTATACGCCCTGCACTTAGTGCGGCCCGAGTCAGGATCGTTGGCCGTAGATACCGTGCCTGATCATGGTGGTGCTCTGCGCCCCTTGCTTGAAACTGCGCATGCAGAAGGGGTTGCAGTGCGTCCTCTATCGTTCGCGAGCCGAAACCCAGGACGAGACATAGCCGAGACGGCCCAGATCAAGGGTGCTGATCTGATTCTCATGGGCTGGCACAAACCCGTTCTCAGCCAGAGCATTCTCAGTGGAATCGTCCACGACGTAATGCAGGACGCCCGAACGGATGTAGCAGTATACCTCGCCCGACGTTACGGCACGTGGAAACGTGTGCTCGTCCCATACACCGGCTCTATACACGATCGAGGTGCTCTGGAGTTAGCTCGCCGGATGGCGGTGACAAGTGGATTGGAGATCACCATCTTGCATATCATCCCGCACGGCGAAAATGCAAAGGGGGGCCGGACAGGCTTATCCAATGTGAGAGAGCTGCTGGACGCCGAAGGCGTGCACTTGAAGGTAGTAGAGAGCACGAATCCTCTGGAGGCCGTTCTTGAGGAGGCCTATCAGAATTATGACCTGGTGGTAATCGGCGTATCCGAAGAATGGGGGCTCCAACCGACCCTGTTCAGCCGTCGCCACGAGGAGCTTGCTCGCTCGTGTCCGGTTTCCATGCTGATGCTCAGAAAGTACACCCCTGAAACAACTACACTCATCCAGGAGAGAAACACGCTCCTGCCGCAGTCACAGCATAGCCGCCACATTCGAAGTAGCTGATGTTTGCAGGCTCAACGGTGAAGTGCGTCTCACCTCTTGATCAAAACGACAAAAGCCGGACCCAGTAAGGGCCCGGCTTTCATGCGGAGAGGGCGGGATTCGAACCCGCGGTACGCCTTGCGACGTACGACGGTTTAGCAAACCGTTGGTTTCAGCCACTCACCCACCTCTCCGGATGGCGCGGTTGAAGGTTGCGCAATATACGTGCGTGCCATACTACTCGCAACCGCTGGCAAGGTTCGCACCGCGCTTGGATATATTTGAACGCACGCTTCTTGCTATCCCAGCGCGTTGGCGCCACTCACGATTTCGATGAGTTCCTTCGTGATGGCATCCTGGCGTGCGCGGTTGTACTTCAACCTGAGATCACGCAGGATCTCTTCGGCATTGGACGTCGCATTATCCATAGCCACCATTCGTGCCCCCTGTTCCGCCGCATTGGACTCCAGAAGGACGCGCCACATCTGATACCCAAGATAACGCGGCACGAGAATGTCCAAGATCTGCGCCGGATCGGGCTCGAAGATGAGATCGGCAGACACAGCGGCCTCGCCACTACGTGGAAGCTGCTCTTCCATGATGGGGGTCAGAAAACGCTGCTGCGGAATGGGCAGGAACGGCTCCACGATCCTGTTCTGCGCGATCGTATTTCTGAACTCGTTGTAGATGACGTACACTTCATCCCAGCGGCCTTCCGTGTAGCCCGCCACGGCGAGATCCACGATAGCGCGAGCCGTCTGGAACCGGAGATTGTCGAAGACGCCCTGGAGGTCGCCGACGATCTGGTAGTTACGCCGACCGAAGTACTCGCGCCCCTTGCGGCCTATCGGCATGAGATACAATCCACCCCGTGCCTGGATATCGGCAAACCGCTCGGCAATGGTCTGCTCCGTGAGCTTGATGATGTTCGAGTTGAACGCTCCTGCCTGCCCGCGGTCTGCCGTCACGACGATGAGGAGGACGCCGTTCACCGCAGGATGCGGCTGGAGCAGCGGATGTGCACTCGCATCGACCCGATTCTTCAACCGGCTGACGATATCCCCAATGGTATAGGCATACGGACGCGTCTGGAAGATCTGCTCTTGCGCCCTACGCAGCTTGGCCGCCGCCACCATCTTCATGGCGCGCGTCACCTGCTGGGTGCTTCTGACCGAATTGATCCGGTTTCGTATGTCGCGAAGACTGGCCATTTCGAATGTGGAGTTACGAAGCACGAATGACGAGCGAGCAAGATGCTCACTCGTCATTCGCTACTCGTCAATTCGCTCAGTTATACCGTAGCTGCCGGAGCACCAGCGTACAGATCCGCCAGTTCGCTCGCCACGCGGCGGATCGTCTCGGCGGCTTCGTCGCTCATGTTACCCGTGTCCCGGATCGTAGCCATCATATCACCGTGCCGCAGGCTCAACCGCTCGACGAGTTCGCGTTCGAACTCTTGTACCCGGTTCACCGGCACACGGTCCAACAGTCCCTGCGTGGCGACGTAGATGATCGCGATCTGGTTTTCGACCGGCACCGGCTGATACTGCCCCTGCTTGAGCACCTCGACGAGCCGCTCACCACGCCGCAGCTGGCGCTGGGTGGCCGGGTCGAGGTCAGAACCGAACTTGGCGAATGCTTCGAGCTCGCGGAACTGAGCCAGATCGAGCTTAAGCGTACCGGCGACCTTCTTCATGGCCTTTACCTGCGCGTTGCTACCCACGCGGCTCACAGAGATACCGACGTTAATGGCGGGGCGCACACCGGAGTTGAATAGGCCTGACTCCAGGAAGATCTGTCCGTCTGTGATCGAGATCACGTTCGTCGGGATATATGCGGATACGTCGCCAGCCTGGGTCTCGATTACCGGCAGTGCCGTCAGCGACCCACCGCCCTTGACAGAGCCCTGGAGCGACTCCGGCAGGTCGTTCATCTGCCGAGCTACGTCGTCGTTGGCCGTAATCTTGGCCGCACGTTCCAGCAGACGGCTGTGGAGGTAGAACACGTCACCAGGATACGCTTCACGCCCCGGAGGCCTGCGGAGCAGCAGCGACAGCTCACGGTACGCTACGGCCTGCTTAGACAGGTCGTCGTAGATCACCAGCGCATGACGTCCCGTATCGCGGAAGTATTCGCCAATGCAAGCCCCCGCAAACGGCGCAACGAACTGAAGCGGTGCCGGAGACGAGGCGGGCGCGTTCACAATGACCGTGTAATCCAGTGCGCCGTACTCTTCGAGTGCGTGCATCACCTGCGCGACGGTCGAGGCCTTCTGGCCAACCGCCACGTAGATACAGAAGACGGGCTTGTCCGTCTCATGCGTGTAACGCTGGTTGATGATCGTATCGAGGAGTACCGCCGTCTTACCCGTCTGCCGGTCACCGATGACCAGCTCGCGCTGGCCGCGCCCGATCGGGATCATGGCATCGATGGCCTTGATACCGGTCTGGAGCGGTTCTTTCACCGGCTCGCGGTAGATCACACCTGGTGCCTTCCGCTCGAGCGGCATCGCGAACTTCCGGCCGCCGATCGGGCCACGTCCATCGAGGGGATTGCCCAGCGGGTCGATGACTCGGCCAAGCATCTCTTCGGAGACCTCGATGGAAGCGATGCGCTTGGTACGCCGTGCTTCATCCCCTTCCTTGACCTTCTCATAGTCTCCGAAGAGTACGGCGCCTACGTTATCCTCTTCGAGGTTCAGCACCATGCCGGTAACGCCGGTACCGGGAAACTCGATCAGTTCGCCCGCCTGGACCTGGGAAAGGCCGTAAAGACGCGCGATACCGTCGCCCACCTGGAGCGTGGTACCTACCTCGTATACATCCGATTCCACCTCGAAGCCTCCCAACTCGCGTTGGAGTACGGCAGAGACCTCATCGGGTCGAATTGCAGTTGCCATTCTATAATCCTACTGTTAAGGTCGGTTGCAGCGGGTGGTATACTCCCGGCGCGAGCGAAGGAGCCGTCCAAAACGGCTCTTCATGCGGAATTTTGATGAACGGCCGGCATGCAGGCCGTCATTGACGTCAGGACGGCACCATCACGGTCCGCTCCATCCGCTCCCGGAGCGTTTCGAGCTGATGGCGAACACTCCCGTCGTACACCGTGTCCCCTACCCGGATCACTGCGCCACCGATCAGACTTTCATCCTGCTCGATGCGAATCCGGATACGTTTTCCGGTCATCTGCTCAAGTGAACGCACCAGTTTGGCTTCCTCATCTTTCGAGAGCGGCAGCGCGGCACGGACGGTCGCTTCCGCGATGTTCAGATGTTCATCCCGAAGCGCACGGTACGCACGCACCGCAGCCGGAAATGCATCCTCCCGGTTTTTCTCTAGCAGAAGCAAGAGGAACCGGAACGTCAGCGGCTGCACGCGCGCTTCGAAGAGTTTCCGGATAACCGCCTCCTTTCTCTCTCTCGAAACGATCGGGCTTTCGAAGAGAGAGACGAGCTGGCGGGAACCCTCGAAGGTTTCCAACAGAAGCGCGACGTCCTCATCTACCTGGGTCGTCTTGCCTTCCCGTTCAGCTTCCTGATACAGCGCCTGCGCGTAGCGCCGGGCGACGGTAAGCGGGGTCATTGCTTTTGCTCGTTGTCGGTTGTCTGTGGCCCGTTGTCTACCTATGCGTTCGCACCCGTACTTCGTTCCTGATCCTGCGGTATGGCAGCGACGCCATCGAGGCGCTCCGCTCGCATCCGGAATCAGGGACAACGGACCACAGACATCCCGTCACGGACCAACGTTCAGTTCTTCGGAAGTTCGTCGATGAAGCTGTCTACGATCCGGCGTTGGCGGCCAGCGTCGAGGTTCTCGCGCAGGATCTTTTCGGCGGCACGAATCGCAAGATCCGCTACCTCCGCGCGCAGAGAGGCCAAAGCCCCCTGCTTTTCCCGCTCGATCTCGGCCTGAGCTTGCTGCTGCATGTGGGCGATCTGGGCCCGGGTCTTCTCGACCTCCTCCGTGCGCAGCCGCTCGGCCGTCTCGCGCGCCTCGCGGAGAATCCGCTGAGCTTCCTGCTCGGCCTCCCGGCGAGCGCGCTCGTTATCCGCCTGGATCTGACGCGCCTCTACCAGAGCCTTCTCGGCCCGCTGGATCGACTCGTCGATCGTCCGCTCACGCTGCTCAAGCGCCGTGGTTATTGGCCCCCAGGCGACTTTCCTGAGCAGCAGGAGCAGCAGCAGAAAAACGATGACTGTCCAGAAAATCAGGCCGAGATTAGGGGCCAGAAGATCCGCTGCTAGAATCGTGTACATGGTATAGCTCGGACCACGTCGTTGTTGAAATGGCCATCAGCGGCCCACATCACGCTGTCAGCTTTTCTCACTTTGCCGACAGCCTATCTCTTACGCTTTCAGCGCGAGGAGGATGCAGATCACCAGGCCGAACAGCGCCACACCTTCGATAAGAGCTGCGGCGATAATCATAGAGGTCCGGATATCCCCGGCGGCTTCCGGCTGACGCGCAGAGCCTTCCATGGCAGGACCGGCCAGGCGGCCAATTCCAAGTGCCGCGCCGATGGCGACCAGACCGGCTCCAAGACCTGATGCGAGCCAAGCAAGTGCTACTGATTCCATTGTAGTTCCGTATTAGCTGGTTGATTGTTGACAGGTGAACTTGTCCGGGTGTGCCAGCGGGCATACCCGCCTCGCAGATTACTGCGAAATCTTACGTCGTGGGGATAATCTGTCCGGGACCAGGTATGACATGCTGCCCCGATGTTTCGCCAGGCATGATGTGGGGTGTCACGCCGACGTGATCGTCCGCCAGAGGACTGTGCGGTTCCGCGTGCTCGTGATCGTGCCCGTCAGCCGCCATCCCTATAAAGAGGGAGGATAGCAGAGTAAACACATAAGCCTGAATGAATGCAACGAGCAACTCCAGGAGATAGATAAACAGCGCAAAGGCAACGCTAACGGGAGATACGCCGATTCCCCCGCCTATACCAAAGAGACTGCGGAATGTAAAGATGAGGCCAATGAGGCTGAGAATGACGAGGTGGCCGGCCGTCATGTTCGCGAAGAGACGAATGGCGAGCGCGATGGGCTTCGTGAACAACCCCACGAACTCAACCGGAATCATGATCGGCTTTACGAAGGCCGGCACACCAGGCGGATTGAAGATGTGCCCCCAGTACGCCTTCGTCCCACTGACCTGCGTGATCACGAACGTGAACGCGGCAAGCACTGCCGTGATCATGAGGTTCGAGGTAGCCGTAGCGCCAAAAGGCACAAGCCCGAGCAAGTTGGCCGTAAGAATGAAGAAAAAAGCCGTCAGCAAGTAGGGCATGAACTTCCGATATTCCGGCCCCAGGTTAGGCCGCGCAATCTCATCGCGAACAAACACGATGAGCGTCTCGAACAAGTTCTGAAAAATGCCCCTCGGAGCCGTATCGCGCCCGATGCCCCGCTTGTACTTGTCGGCGAGTGTTGCAAAAATCGCGAACACGATAATTGCTGCGAGCAATGCAAAAACGAGATGGCGACTAATGGAGAAGTCAACGAGAATCTCACCACCATCGGCGGGCACCAACTCCGAATCCAGGTGCACCGCACCTGCAATCATCTCTTCCGCATGTTCGACAGGACTCGCCCCCTGGACTTCAGGCAACGTCACCTCATGCCCTTCCGACGGCGCCTCGCCCAGCCCTGTTTCGGATGCCTCACCGAGCCCGCCTTCCTGCTGAATGAGGTAATCACCAGACCTGATTGCAGCCTTTGTGGAAGCGTATGCATCCAGCCCAATCTCTCCACTAGCGCGGCGGACGAGAAAAATACGCGGGAGTTCTACCTTGCCGATAGGCTCAAAATCAAGATAGTAGCCATCTGCAACATGATGGACCGGATCAAACTCCTCGTGAGTCTCCACCCCTCCCGGCGACGCATGCTCCTGCGCCAGCACAGGAGAACACGCAAACAACAGCAACGCTGCCGCAAAAACTACCTTCCTTCCGATCACTCCCATGATGCTCTTATATATATCCGTCTAGCTGCTCTTTTGTACAGACAACGCCACTTCCGCTACAATCACCCTACTTCATCCGGACGTTCTGCGCCCACGGTCCAGGCGGTATATTTCGAAGATAGTTGCAACAGCAAATACAATCAGAAAAGATCCCACAAAGACTCCCTCGCGCACTGGAGCCGTTACAAGCACAACGAGAACCGCGGCGAGAAAGCCGAATATCCGAATTACGAGCCCGCCAAGCACGATCTTCAGAAATTGTTCGTGACTGGCGCCCAGAGCCCTCTGATTAAAAAGATAGGCCGTGGATCCGTACAACAGACCCAGACCGCTTCCCAGACCGACACTTAACCAGAGATCAGCCGCCACAGCGATACCTTCCTGATCGCCCACCCGGCGTGTTCGTACGAAGAATCGCAAATTACACCGAAAGGCTCCCGCACCCGGCTGAATAGGGGTGAATTATGAATGAAAGGCCGGGGAAGAACTAATGAGCGTAGGGAGTAGAGACGAGAACGTTGCAAAATCCCCGTGCAGAGCACGTTCGACGATTCTAGTCCGCCCGGCGAAACACGACCTCAAAGCGGAGATCACTCTCTCGCAAGTCCTCGATGAAACGAGCCGCTTCGCCCCACCCCTCGCGCAGCGCGCTCCCTGCCGAGAGGTCCAGCGTCTCTATCAAGCGCGGGCCTGCATCCGTCTGAACGAAGGCATTGATTGCAAGAACAGGAATGCGCTCTTTGCGCGCCCGCTCGATCAGACTGATGGCATCCCATGCCGGCACCAGGAGCCTGCCGTCCTGTATCGTTCCGAGCCGGGCAAACTCCCGCTCCAACTCAGTAAAATCTTCCCGTCCAGCCCCCTCGTAACCACTCCCTTCCACGGGGGCGTTTTTTTCGGAACGAACCGGTACAGGCCCAGGCGACTGGTACAGCTCCGCATCCGGCATGCCCGAGACCAGAGGTTCTGATTTCCGCACACTAGGCCCGCCCATCCCTGCCGTCAGCCGCGATCCCCTCGACGGCTGTGCACTCCGGCTGACGCGGACGAGATGAACGAATACGGCTGTCATTCCCAGCACGGCCCCGACGATCGTCAGCCACGGTAATGTATTCAGCCAACGATCAAGCAGGTAGCCGCCTACGGTAAAGAACACCATTGTAAGGGCAAGCTGCATACCGAGACCAAGGTAAGGCCCCGCATCCCGAATCCCCTCCTGCCATCCACCTGAGCGACGTGCTGCGCGCCGCTCCCCTGATTCATCAGGCATGAGACGCCGCCGCTTCTACACCGTTCGCGTGTTCCACTGGAGAAGACCCGGCTTCAGACTGCTTCGAAGTCGCGCCGGTCTGCCCCATTTGACATTTGCCCCCAAACACAGCGCCGTCTTCTACTACGAGCCGGGACGCACGAACATTACCATCCACTGCCGCCGAACTCTTCAGCACCAAGCGCTCTCTCACACTGATCTCTCCAATGACGCTGCCAGCTATGTCGGCGCTGGCCGCGGAGAGTTCTCCATCCACTACCCCCTCCTGGGTGACGACCACCTTTCCTTCCACGAACAACTTCCCCACGACTCGGCCGCTAACCCGTACATCGCCGGATGCTTTGAAGGTACCCTCCACTACCGTCCCTTCGGCAATCATGTTGATCTGCCCGGGGCCAGACGCACCCGACTGCTTTGCCGCCGGTGCAGATTTCCCTTCACTGTTCTTGCCGCCAAACATAGCCATAGCTCTTTACAATACTGTGCGCGCACCGGAGTCAGGGACACAGGGGATGTCCGGGGTGGAAACGCGCGTTCACAAGATTCCTTTTTTTCACACCTGAAGAAAAAAACTGCCGCCCCCGCCGAGACAGTCAGGTGCGCATGAGCCAGACGAAACTTGTCCGACTGGTACTAGCAAATGGCATGCCCCGCCCCTACACGCAAGCCATACAGAGCGCGACTAACCCAAACCGACGAGACAGGATTACTAGGATACCTCTGGCACTTTGCCTTGATCCGGACCTCTTGCCACTACACGACCCGTATCCCTGGAACCCCCTCATCCGCATCTTCCATTGTCTAGACTACACCCATAGCAATCAGAATCAATAATGACAAGCGCAACAGCGGCTTTGTACCAGTGGAACACGGGATCACGCCCGCCCAACTGGATGCACGAATTGAAGATGGCAGGCCCCGCATTGCCCGAAGAACATTCGCCTACAGATAATTGGACTGGCTGTTTGGTGACATAGACGCCTACCCCTCCACGCATCGAAACGTACAGCACCGAGCCGACCGGAACGAGGCACTCAGAAACACAACTCTGCCTGCCGGGCTCTACCAGCCAATTACGAAATCACGCGGATCTTGCGCCAGGCCGTCTTGCCAAAGCTCGAAATGGAGGTGCGGGCCGGTCGTTATCTCTCCGGAATTACCACTTATAGCAATCGCTTCACGATCTCGCACCCGATCGCCGACACGTTTCAACAGGCGCTGGTTATGCTTGTATACCGAAACATAGCCGTCCGCATGCTGGATCGCAATCGCATCACCGCCATCCTGGGTCCAGTCCGCCAGGATGACATAGCCATCGCCGATGGATCGGACAACACTGCCCTCCTCAACGGCAATATCAATTGCAAAATGTCCGTTCCGCGCATCGAAGACGCGCGTCACATATCCACCCACGGGCGGCAGCACGGGAAACCTCAGGCCGGAGACATACCGCTCTACGCGCACCGGGCGCAAGCTTCCCGGCTCGTCCGAGACAAAACGGACCATCGGAACAGCCGGCTGCTCGTGATGCAACCATTCTGGAGAGTAAGAAGCAATCGGAACAGCCTGAGCATCACCCCCTACGCCCCCGGCGGAATTGGGAGATGCCGCACCCGCATCGTCCAGGGAATCGATCTGACCCGTCACCAGCAACTGAAGACGCTCCAGATACTGCCGCTGGACGTCGAGCGAGTCCTGCAGGGCCTGGAGCCGTAGCATATTGAGCCGCGCCTCGTGCCGCATCTCGGCTTCCCCATACCCGGGGACAACCTCTCGCAATGGCGTAAACAGGATCAGACTGGTCAGAAAAACCACGAGCCCGCCACACACACCTGCAAGAAACAACAAGAACCTCGAGGGCTTCACCTGAAATTGACGCGGCGGCTCTAACTGATCCGCGTCCATAATAATTATAGTCTGCACCCGGCTCGACCGGTTTGCGAGTTCCAACAGGATCGGCAACATGGAAGACCTGCTCATAGGAAACGTATACAGGGGACTACGCCTCGCGAATTTGGCACGATAAATTTCAGAACACTGTCAAGAAGAGCACGATTGACCGGAACAAACCCACTCCTTATATTGTCAGGCTCAACAACCGAGGAAACGCGACTGTTTCGTAATATAGAGTAACATCTTCAATGCCACAGCACAAGTCAGCCGAGAAGCGCGCCCGGCAAAATGAGAAGCGCCGGCTCCGGAACCGGGTTCATCGCAGCCGCATGCGCACCATAGTGAAAAAACTGCGCTCCACTACCGATCGCGAGCAGGCCATCCTCCTGCTCAACGAAGCCAAAGCCTACCTCGATCGCCTCGCAGCCAAAGGAATTATCCACAAGAACAAGGCTGCCAATTACAAGAGCGAACTTGAGAGAAGCGTGAA
>Ga0164243_10014815_pt1 | contig 10827 bp, 11 predicted proteins | sample OricompcompostOP_FD_108781 | JGI IMG/M metagenome (GOLD analysis project Ga0164243, IMG submission 108781) | Organic Plus compost microbial communities from Emeryville, California, USA - Original compost - Organic plus compost (OP) | ecosystem: Engineered > Solid waste > Mixed feedstock >...
TCATACGTTCTGCCCGAACCCGGCGCCGTGGTGCTGCGCTCCGATGTGATGCGCAAGCGGCTGTTCGATGCCGCCGAGACCGAGAAATTGCCGAAGGAGGCCTACAAGCCTGAGGTCTCCGAAACGATCTACAACAAGCTGTATGAACAGGCGCAGCGCGTGCTCGCGGCCGGACATTCGGCGATCATCGACGCGGTGTTTGCGAAAGCGCAGGAACGCGAGCCGGTCGCCGAGCTGGCGAAGGCATCGCGCGTGCCGTTCCACGGCTTTTTCCTGACCGCCGATCTCGAAACACGCATCAAGCGCGTCGGCGGCCGCACGGGCGATGCGTCGGATGCCGATGCCGCTGTCGTGCGTCAGCAGGCCGAGTACGATCTCGGCACGATGAATTGGACGGAGATCGACGCCTCCGGCACGCCGGACGATACGCTCGCCCGGACACGCAAGGCGCTGGATCAGTAAAGCGCGCGCAAACCCGCTGCGATGGCGATCCCGCAGGCCAGCGCGAGAAACTCATTCCGCCGCCAGATCATCAACGCACCGACGGCGATCATCGCCAATGTGGCCGGCAGACCTTCCTTCACCATCACCGGCACCACCAGCGCCGCAACCACCGAACCCGGCAACGCTTCCAGCATGCGGCGAATGCGCGGCGTCAGCGTGATGCCGCCCATCATCCAGTGACCGGACAGGCGCGTCAGCAATGTCGCAAACGACATCGCGGCTATGGCGGCCAGTGCACCATAGGGAACGACATCAGTCATCGCCGAGCAGTCCCCCGACAACGGCGCCGGTCAGCGCGCCGACGATGACATACCAATGGCCCGGCACGAGATAGAACACCGCGACCGCGGTCACGCCCGCCGAGATCCAGGCGAGCGAACGGCGCGACATTTCCAGCGTCGGCGCCAACAAGGCGATGAAATACAGCGGCACGATCAGATCGACGCCGAAGCGTTTGGGATCGGTCAGCAGACTGCCGAAGATCTGACCGATCGCGGTCGACGGCACCCAGAACAGCCATATGACAAGACCGCTGCCGAACAAATATCCGACATCGGCGCCGCCTTCCTTGCGGTAGCGTGTGGACGCGACCCAGTTGCCGTCGGTCATCAACACAAGGCTGGGATAAATCTGCCAGGCCGGCGCGCCGCCGATCCAGGGCTGCAGCGAGGCGCTCATCAGCACCATGCGCAAATTCACCACCAGCGTCGACAGGGCGATCGCAAAAATCAGCGATCCGGTCATCGCCGGCGACCATATTTCCATCGATACGAATTGCGATACGCCGGCGAACACGACGGCACTCATCAGCACCGTCTCGAACAGCGTCAGCCCCTTCTGTGCCGCCAGCGCACCGAAGGCGGCGGCGAACACAACGACGCCGGGCAGCGCCGGGATCATCACGCGAGCGCCAGCCAGAACACCGGCAAAGCTCCAAGTGGGCGCTGGCGCGCCGTCGCTGGCCACGGGCTGCATGGAAGTCATGTCGTAAGCGGGGACGCGAAACGCGCGCTTTCAGGCTAAGTGATAGTCAACCGCCTGAAAAGCGCGCTCATCGTGAGACCAGCGCACATTCGGACGAAAAACCGGTTTCCACTTTTTCTGAACGCGCTCTAGCAAAGCCGTTCTTGTTAAGCAATGTCGCGAACCTTCTGTCTGCTCTGTTCCTGGTCAATGTAATGCTCGCTTCCATGCCCCGGGTCGCGATCGCGACGGCCGGCTTTACCGCAATGCTCAATATGTATGCGCCGCAGGCGGTGTTGCCGCTGCTGGCCAATGAGTTCGGCGTCGGGCCTGCGGGCATCAGCCAGATCATGACCGTCAACGCGCTGGCAGTGGCGCTGACCGCGCCCTTCACCGGCGTCGTCGCCGATGTGCTCGGGCGCCGTTCCGTCATCGCGGTTGCGATGGTGCTGCTGATCGTGCCGGACTTGATGATGGCATTTTCTGACAGCCTCGAAGCGGTGCTGTTCTGGCGCTTCGCACAAGGATTGCTGCTGCCGCCGATCTTCGCCGTTTCCATCGCCTATATCGGCGGTGAATGGCCGGCCGGTGAAGCAACGGGTGTCACCGGAATGTTCATCACCGCCACAGCAGTGGGCGGCTTCCTCGGCCGCATGCTGACCGCCGTGCTGGCCGAGCCCTTCGGCTGGCGCCACGCCTTGTTCTCGCAAGCGGCCATCACGGCTCTTTGCGCGGTCGCCATTATTCTATTGCTCCCGCGCGAGCGCAATTTCGTGGCGGCGACGACGCTCGGTGCATCGCTGCGCCAGATGCTGAAGCATCTGCGCGACACGCGGCTGCTGGCGACCTTCTGCGTCGGCTTCGGCATCATGTTCAATTTCATCGCCGCCTTCACCTTCATCGGCTTCGTGCTGGCGGCGCCGCCGTTCAGCCTATCGGCTGCGGCGATCGGCGCGGTGTTCATCACCTATCTGGTCAGCCTGATCACGACACCATTCGCCGGACGGCTGGTCAGACATTTCGGCCGGCGCAATTTCGGTCTGATCGCCATCAGCACATGGGTCTGCGGCATCCTTCTGACGCTCGTGCCATCCGTCGCTGTCATCGTGCTTGGCCTCGCCATTGCCGCCGGCAGCGGCTTCCTCGTGCAGACCTGCTGTCAGAGTTTTGTCGCGACCTATGTGCGCGAGGGTACGTCATCCGCCATCGGACTTTATGTGACGTCCTTCTATGTCGGCGGCAGCTTCGGCGGGCTGATCGCGGGACTGCTCTGGAACGTCTGGGGGTGGCCAGGCACCGTGGGGCTGATCGTGACGATGCTGCTGATCATGGCGACCATGATCCGCTACGCCTGGCGCAAGGCCTGAAGGCTGACGGAGGGCCGCGGCTGTGCGATAAATAAGGTCGATTGCATGACCTTATGAGTGCACCCATGAAATTGCCGCTTCTCTCCCTGCTGTTTGCGCTGGCCGTACCCACCGTGTTGCATGCGCAGGAGCAGCGAACTTCGCCGTTACCCACCCATATGCCGCTTGGCCAGGAAGCCTGTTTCGGGCGCACCTACGATGCTGCTCATCTCAAACAGCATCCGAAACAGCGGGTCACCAGCTTCCATCTGTTCCGTGATTTCTCGCCTGATGCCACAAAAGAAACGCCGCAGGAGACACGCGAGAAAATGATCGAAGACGATGGCCAGGGCGGCATCCAGATCATGGCCTATGTCCGCTTCCGCGACCGGCCCGGCCTGTTCTTCAACGGGCTTAGCTGTCATCACGGCAGCGAAGGCGGCATCCGCTGCGGCATCGACTGCGACGGTGGCGGTTTCATGCTCAAGGAATCCGGCGCCTCGCTCCTGCTGGAAAATCAGGGCTTCGTCGTCATCGGTGGCTGCGGCGCGAGCGAGGACGAAGCCGAACAGGCCGACTTTGTGAAGCCCGGCGCCGATGACAAGGTGTTCCGTCTCGACCCTAAACCGGTCGCCGAATGCCGTGCGCTGGAAGACAGTCGCAAACCCATGTGGGCCGCGCTCGGCGCGCCTCTGCGCGAACGGTTCGACACCGAAAATGCTGTCTGCTTCACGCGATCCTATGACGCTGCGCATCTCGCCAAGCATCCCAAACAGACGGTGAAGCGCATCGCCGTGCTGAAGGTGCAGGGAGACAAGCGCGAAAACGATGAATTTCCGTACTACAATTTCGTTTTCCGCGTCGAACTCAAGAACGGCAAGAAGGGGGAAAAGAAAACGCAATGCGGCGCCGACCAATATGCGTTCGCCTGCACCCACAATGCCGATTTCGATACCCAGCGGGATTTCTATCTGACCAGAGCCGGCAAGGATCACATGATGCTGCGTGACCGGCGCGGCGCGATGAGCAAGATGTTCGACGACATTACACTCGGTGACGACGACCGCATCTTCAAGCTCGAGCAAACGGTCGCCAGCGCCTGCGACTTCTGAGCGATTGCATTTCCCGGTTGAATTCCCGTCCTAGTTGCATAAGCTTGCAAGGTTCGGGGAGGTCGGTTGCGTCATGCCGCCATCGGTGGGGGCCGTTGCGGAACGGATGGAGAGGCTGTTGCCGCAAGACGGCACGCCGGTGCTCAACCGCGTTTTGCAAGTGATGCTGTCGCGCGAGCTGGAAAGCCCTATTTCTCCGGACCTTTACTTCAAGGCGTCAGACCAGCTCTCCAAGGAGCAGCGGATCGGCCGGCTGCGCGGCCAGGGCGGGCAGGTTTTTCTGTTGCCGAAATCTGCGCCCCTCAAGAAGCAGACCAATGGCGTCACGCTCCATCCGCGCCGTGAAGTGGAGCTGATGGCACCACTCGGCCGTTATCTGACCGACACTTTTTGCAAGGGGCTGGATCTACCGCCTGATGGGACCAGCATCGTCCAGGACACGTCCACCATCGGCCCGGCGCGGGGGCGTTTCGCCCGGCCGGACTTTATCGTCGTCACCGCCATGCGCTTTCGTTTCCTGCCCGGCTCGCAGATCGACGTGCACAGCTTCGAGCTCAAGGCCGAACAGGGCGCGACCGACGAATCCGTTTACGAGGCTCTGGCGCAGACCCGCTTCACCCATTTCGGCCATCTCGTCTGGCACCTGCCGCAAAACTCCCGATGCGAAGTGCGGTTACCCGAGATCGAAAAGCAGTGCGACCAGCACGGCATCGGCTTGATCCGCATGCGCGATCCGCATGATCATACAAGCTATGACATTCGTCTCGATCCGGTCCGCAAGGCAACGCCAGCGGCCATCATCGATGGCTTTCTGGAATCGCGGCTATCCGACACGCACCGCCAAACGCTGCTGCGCGTCGTGAACGGAGGCCGTGGTGAAGGGTAAGGTTATCGCGGTGGCCAACATGAAAGGCGGCGTCGGCAAGACCGCAACCGTGGTCGCGCTGGCCGAAGCTTTGGCCGCCGCGGACGGCGCCCGGGTGCTGGTGATCGACCTCGATGCGCAGGCCAACGCATCGATCCTCTTTGCCGGCGATGCCTATCTCGCCGAGATGATCCGCGACGGCCGCACCATCGATGCCTTTCTCGAAGACTATCTGATGCGCGGCAAGAAGAAGAAATTCGATTCCTGCATCCGCGATCAGATCAGCGAGGTCACCCATCTTGGCTATCCGCTCCAGATTTCCCTGCTCGCCTCCAGCGCCGAATTGCGCACGCTGGAATTGCGGATGATCTACAAGCTGACGAAGAAGAAAGAGCTGAACCTCGAGGAGATCGTGGGCGGCATCTGGGGCGTCATCAAGGATCAATTGTCGCGTTCGGCAAAATCGTTCGATTACATCCTGATCGATTGTGCGCCCGGCATTTCGGTTCTCACTGAGGCCAGCATCCGGCTGGCCGATCTCGTGATCGTGCCGACCATCCCCGATACGTTGTCGACCTACGGTCTTCAGGCCTTCTGCAAGACGGTGTGGCAGGGCCAGTCCGAAACTGCGAAATTCTACAAAAAGCCGCGCGGTTCGCTGCCGCATGTGCTGATCACGCGGCGCCGGCCGATCGTCGAACATCACAAAACGGTCGAGCGCATGCGCAACGAGCGGCATGCCGACGATCCGAGCTTTGCTGTTTTCGAGACCGAAATCCCCGAACGCGCCGCGATTGCCGATGCGCTGGCCAAGAACGGCACCTATCCGAATTTCACCAACAAGTGGACGGTCGCAGTTGCGGACATCCTGCAACGACTGGCGCGCGAAACCAAGGAGGCGCTGAATGGCTCTCGTCATTGACGGTTATGCGATGCTGGGACAGATCGCAGCCAATCCGCACACCTTTGCCGATATTCGCACCGACGTCACCAAGGCGGCGCAAGCGCTGGTGTTCGCACAGCTCAAGGCCAAGACCGCCAGCCTCGACACCTTGCGCGCGGTGCGGATGGCGCTCAGTGCTGAACCCTTTACCCTCATCGTCGAAGCGCTCAAGGACGCGCAGGTGAAGACGCTGGTGACGAAATTCGACAAGCACAATGCCGAGATGAAAACCGTCACACCACAGGCGCTGCGACGTCATCTCTGCGTGCTCGCCGATGCCTCGGTGACACCGGCGCAGAAACCGGTCCGCGCGAGGAAAGCAGCAGCCAAGCCGAAAAAAGCGACAAAGCCGGAGCCGCTCGAACTGCCGCGGCTCTCCAGCAAGGCCATGAGCGCGCGGCGCGAGCGGCGGTAACAGGAGATTTTCAGATCGACGCGGTGGACTCCGCTTCCGACTTCTACCGGCAGATGTTATCCTGCACTCATTCTGATTGAGCATCAGACTCAACAGTGAGGGAAGGAACATCCATGCCGATATCGCCGTCGCGATTCCGTTTCTTTGCGTCTTGCGCCTGCGGACAGAACCATGACGAACCTCAAGCCACCGGTTTGAGCCGACGTCAGATCCTGGCTGGCGGCGCGGCCCTGGCGTTCGGAGCAGCCACCGCAGGAACGGGATCGCGCGTGTTCGCGCAAGATAAGCCGTATCGTATCGACGTGCATCATCACATCTCGCCGCCGACCTGGCTCGATGCGATGAAGCGCCTGAAGAGAGACAATCCGCCTATGGCGAACTGGTCGGTGCAGAAGACGCTCGACGACATGGACAAGGGCGGCGTCGCCACTGCCATCACCTCGCCGACGACACCGCAATTGCAGGGACTGGATGCAGCGGAATCCGCGCGCCTCGCTCGCGAGTCGAACGAATATGCGAAAAAGCTCGAGACCCAGCATCCCGGCCGCTTTGGCACCTTCGCCATGCTGCCGCTGCCGCATGTCGACGAGAGCCTGAAGGAAATCGAATATGCCTTCGACACGCTCAAGGTCGACGGCATCGGCTGCATGACCAGCTACGGCGACAAGTGGCTGGGCTATAGCGAATTCGAACCGGTCTGGGCCGAACTGAACCGCCGCAAGGCCACGGTCTACACGCATCCGACCGGTGCGAATTGCTGCGTCAATCTCGTGCGGAACACCGACGATGCCTTCATCGAATTCGGCACCGACACGACGCGCGCCGTCTTCACCATCATCTTCAGCGGCTTTGCCGAAAAATATCCCGACATCAACTGGATCTGGTCGCATGGCGGCGGCTCGACCACGGCTTTCTACGAGCGCTTCACCGTGCAGGCGCTGATGCGTCCTCCCTATGCCGGAAAGTTCACGCGGGATCAGGTGGAAAAGCAGATTCGCCGCTTCTATTACGATACTGCAGCCGTGCCGAACGAGGTGACGCTGTCGGCGCTGCAGAAGATGGTGCCCATCTCGCAGATCGTGTACGGCACCGACTATCCCTATCGCACCGCCGCCGATCATACCAAGGGTGTCTCCGCCTTCTTCAAAGGCGACGACCTGAAAGCGGTCGATCGCGAAAATGCGCTGCGGCTGATCCCGCGGCTGAAGGCGGCCTGACGCAAACAAGAAACGCATCAGGTGCGGCAAACGCTGATGACCTCTCCCATGAGGAGTGGTCGGCGTACGTCGCAGTCAAGCGTGCGCAGCATGCGTACATTTGACTGCGCATGCGCCGGGTGAGGGGTACGGAGTATCGCTAGAGATGATCCCCCTCTCCCCACAGGGGAGAGGGAGTCCACTCAGGTTGGCGCAATCGCTTCGAGCAAAAACACCGCGTCCTAGAATTCCTGCCAGTCCTGGTCCGGCTTCATGGCGAGGTTGCCCTGCACCTGCGGCCTCGCGGATCGAGGCATTCTTCCGTTGCTTCAGCGGAGATCCTGATAATGTTCTGGTTCAAACCCTCGGACAACTCATTGCCCTTCTTCTGCAGCTCCATAGATACGGTTCTGCTGATCGCCAGCGTCTTTCTCAGCACATTCATTTCCGCGCTTGAATCAATAGTCTTGACGGCTTCAGCCGATTTGAAGGTATCGGCGACTTCCCGCTTATACCGCTCATAGATACCCTCAATCTCGGCAATCCGCTTCAGCATTCCTTAACCAAACATCATTGTGGTGACGCGCGACGGGCCGCGCTCGCATGCCAATGCGGCTCATAGGCATTGGCCAGGATATCCACGATCGCCGGTGGCGTGAGCACAACAACCACATCGTCTTTCCCGCGCGCGATGGGCTGCACATATCCCGACGGGGTCCAGTGCAGCAGCGCGTCGCCCTTTACGGCATAGACGCTGCCGTTCTGCGCAATCATCGTTCCGTCCGGCAGACCGGACAGCGGCATGGAATGCACCCGCTTGTCGCGGCCATCCAGCCGCTGCGCATGCAGCACCTTGTCCATCTCCGGTGCAGTCGGCTTGCGGCCCGTTGATCGCTTCCAGCTTTCGGCAAACGCAGTGGCATCGGCCCTGCGGCATTCGAAGCAGGGGCGATGACCGGCCGCAAGTGCCGTCACTTCATCGAGGAAGAACAGCTCAGTGTAGCTGTCGCCCCAGACTCGGCGATGCCGACCTTTGAAATCGAGGACGCAACAGATCCATTGCTTCGATGACCAGCGGCGCGAACCAAGCTTCTGCACCCCGTCGTGAATGCGGCCGCCACGATTGCCCATGAAGGTGCCGCGGACCGGCGCTGCGAATAATTCGCCGAACGGCGAGACGCGGTTCTGGAGAGGCATCGCCACTTATAGCACGGCGCGCCGCACGAGCGCTCAGGCGCGCCTCCAGTTCGGCGGCCTCAACATCAGGCGCGGTCCATAGCTGACAGCGAACATGCCGAAAGCCAGCGTCCATGCCGTCGCGGACGTGTGCATGAGTGCAAGCCCGCCGCCGAACGCGGCCACAATCCGCAAACCCGCAGCCAGAAACAGGCAAACATAGATGGCCTGTGTCAGAGGCGACGCGATCAAAGGCTGCCCGGTATGACCAAGGCTCGCCCGCGTCATCACCGCCATCGTCATCAGGCCGATGGCACCAACTGTCCAGGCGTGAATACCGGCACTTGTCGGCACCGCATCAGGCCAAAAAGCTGCAGCCCCCGCCAGAAGGAAACCGACGGGGACAAAGCCATAGGCGACGTGCAGAACGAGGACGAGGCGATCGCGCAGTGTGCGATCACCTGCCCAGCGTGCGAGACGCACAATGTGCACGAGTCCTGCGAACATCATCAGCGCACCGGTCCCAGTTGCGAAAGGCGACGCAATCCAGATCGCAAAGGCAACGACTGACACCGCAACGGTCGCAATATCGTAGCGCCCGAACGGAACGGGCAACCGACCGGGATTTTCCCGCACCAGCCAGTTACGCGTGAAGCTCGGAATGATGCGCCCGCCGACAAGAGCAATCAGCAGAATGACCGCAGCAATTCCCAGCCGAATGCCGTAATCGGCTGCGCCAGTGGCGATCATCTCGACATGGAATACGACATTGCCGGCGATCAGAAGAGCGACGACCGCAAGCACGCGCATGTTCCGCCAGTTCTTTCCGGCGATGATCTCGCGCATAGCCACTGCAGCCAACACCACAAGGAACGCGATGTCGATCGCGGCCGTCGCCATCATACCGATGCAGCCGGCCATCAGCATGGCGACGCGACCAATGAGCCAGAGGAGGAACAGGCCGGCCAGCGGGAGGCCGCAAACCGGCAGCCGGCCGGTCCAGTTCGGAATGGCCGTCAGGAGAAAGCCCGCGACGATCGCCGGCACATAGCCGTAGAGCATTTCATGCGCATGCCAAACCAGCGGATCGGCAATGGTGCGCACTTGCAGGGAGCCGGCATGAAGCGGGATCCAGAGCAGGATCGCGCCGCCCAGAAAGAACGGACGGAAGTCGTAGGAGAAAATGGCGGGACCTGCATATTCGCGCCGACGGGCGATTGCGGCTGGAATGGTCATAAGCCGACTTATCCCGTGCATTCGTGCATCAGGCCTTGATCTGGATCAGCCCCTCGAAAAGTAAAACGCCCGCCGAGAGGGCGGGCGTTTCTTCTGCAAGCGATGATCGGCACTAAGCCTGCGGCTGCGGCTCCATGCCGCCGGCACCGGGCTCCTGCCGCGGGCGGCTCTTGCCGGCCGGCGGCACGGCGGAAGCACGCGGCTGCGACGGCTCGGAGAAACCTTCGCGCACCGGCGGCTTGCCGTCGAGAAGGTCCTTGATCTCGTCGCCCGACAGCGTCTCGTATTCGAGAAGTCCCTTGGCGAGAGTCTCTAGATCGGCGCGCCTCTCGGTCAGGATCTTGCGCGCTTCGGCAAGGCCCTCTTCCACCAAACGGCGCACTTCCTTGTCGATCTTCTGGGCCGTGGTCTCGGAGATGTTCTGCTGACGAGACACGGAATGGCCGAGGAACACCTCTTCCTGGTTCTCGCCATAGGCCACCGTGCCGAGTTCCGGCGAGAAGCCCCAGCGCGTCACCATCATGCGGGCCAGGCGCGTCGCCTGTTCGATGTCCGATTGCGCACCCGAGGTCACCTTGTCATGGCCGAAAATCATCTCTTCGGCGATACGGCCGCCCATCATGATCGCCAGGCGCGACGTCATCTGCTCGAAGCTCATCGACAGCTTGTCGCGCTCCGGCAATTGCATGACCATGCCGAGCGCACGGCCGCGCGGGATGATCGTTGCCTTATGCACGGGATCGGTCGCCTTGACGTTGAGGGCGACGATCGCATGGCCGCCTTCGTGATAGGCGGTCAGCATCTTCTCTTCCTCGGTCATGACGAGCGACTTGCGCTCGGCGCCCATCATCACCTTGTCCTTGGCGTCTTCGAATTCGTGCTGCGTGACCATGCGCTTGTTGCGCCGGGCCGCCATCAGCGCCGCCTCGTTGACGAGATTCATCAGGTCCGCACCGGAGAAACCAGGCGTACCACGCGCGATGTTCTTCAGGTTCACATCCGGCGCCAGCGGAACTTTGCGCACATGCACCTTCAGGATCTGCTCGCGGCCGACCACGTCCGGGTTCGGCA
>Ga0164243_10014816_pt1 | contig 10826 bp, 10 predicted proteins | sample OricompcompostOP_FD_108781 | JGI IMG/M metagenome (GOLD analysis project Ga0164243, IMG submission 108781) | Organic Plus compost microbial communities from Emeryville, California, USA - Original compost - Organic plus compost (OP) | ecosystem: Engineered > Solid waste > Mixed feedstock >...
GCGCGCCTGCTGGCTCAGGCATTGGATCGCGAAGTCCGAATCACTTTCCAGTCGCGTTTCGGACCCGCGAAATGGCTCGGACCGGCCACTGACGAGACGCTGAAGACGCTCCCATCGGACGGCGTCCGCACGGTAGCGGTTCTTACCCCCGGCTTTTCCGCTGACTGCCTCGAAACCCTTGAAGAGATCGGCATGCGAGGGCGGGAGGATTTTCTTGCCTCAGGAGGGCGGAAATTCGCACATCTGGCTTGTTTGAACGCCTCTGCGGAGGCTATCAACTTGTATGAGAATCTGATCGGTCGGGAACTGGCCGGCTGGTGAATTTAAGTGAGGTTGTTCGACTGGAAGTTATAGGAGGGCTTATGAGCAAGGTTGCTGTCGTCACTGGCGGAACACGCGGAATTGGCGAGGCGATCAGCCTGGCCCTCAAGGATCTCGGCTACACCATCGCGGCCAACTATGCCGGTAATGAGGAAAAGGCACGCGCCTTTACCGACAGGACCGGCATCGCGGCCTTCAAATGGGATGTCGGCGATCATCAGGCCTGCCTCGACGGATGCGCGCAGGTGGCTGAAAAGCTCGGTCCTGTCGACATTGTAGTCAACAATGCGGGTATCACCCGCGATGGCGTGCTCGCGCGGATGAGCTTTGAAGACTGGAACGATGTGATGCGCATCAATCTGGGCGGCTGTTTCAACATGGCCAAGGCGACGTTCGGCGGCATGCGCGAACGCGGCTGGGGCCGCATCGTCAATATCGGTTCGGTCAACGGGCAGGCGGGCCAATATGGCCAGGTGAACTATGCCGCGGCCAAATCCGGCATCCATGGCTTCACCAAGGCACTGGCGCAGGAGGGCGCGAAATACGGCATCACCGTCAACGCGATCGCGCCTGGCTATATCGACACCGACATGGTGGCCGCCGTGCCTGCGCCGGTGCTGGAAAAGATCGTGGCGAAGATTCCAGTGGGGCGTCTCGGCCATGCCCATGAAATCGCGCGGGGCGTGGCGTTCCTGTGCAGCGAGGACGCGGCCTTCATCACCGGCAGCACGCTTTCGATCAACGGCGGGCAGCACATGTATTGATGGAACGGGATGAGGCTCCTTCGGCCCGGTCCGCCGGAGCCTCTCCCTTTGCGCCGCCCGCGAAGCGGAGCGTGACGATCGCCGGTCATCAGACGGCGGTCAGCCTTGAGCCGATCTTCTGGGACGCCCTTTGCGCGCAAGCCGCGCGGGAGGAGGTTCCGGTCAATGCCCTTATCGCCCGGATCGATGTGGAGCGTCTGGCGGCGGCGCAACCGCCTAACCTCGCCAGCGCCATCCGCTGCTGGCTTTTCGAAAGGACGCTGACTTCGTAAGATAATAATTATTCTCAATAGCATTGACTCTGAGAACAACTCGCAATAGCAGGAATCCCGATAAAAAGGGGGGCCTGTTCATGTCCAAATCCGCAAACGTTCCATCTTTCCTAGCGCTGAGTTGCGTCAGCGCGCTTGCGCTCGCGTCCACCGCCCATGCGCAGGATGGCGCCCAAGCCTCGAAGCTGGGCGGCGTCACCGTCACCGATACGGCCCTCGACGAGTCCGGGGTGAAGGTCGACCAGCGGTCCCGATTTGGGCGAACTGGTTGTTCCGGCCGATCCAGCCATAACCAATCCCACCTATTTCGAAATGGATGACAATCTCTTCTCATACCGTATCGACGCGGTGGTGAAGCCGACGCCCAATACCAGCGTCTATGTTGCCTATGGCAACTCCAAACTGCCCTCCAAGGCTTCGGTCGATGGCGCCTGCTCGGCGGCCAATTGCCGCCTGAAGCCGGAAACGACAGAAAATTATGAGATTGGCGTGAAGGCTGACCTGTTCGATGCGAAGTTATTGCTGACTGCTGCGTTGTTCCGCAACGATCGTAATTCGATCAAGGTCAATTCCAATGATCCGACGCTTCCCGACCAGACGATGGACGGCAAGCAGCGCGTGGAAGGCCTGTCGCTTGGTGCGTCGGGCAACATTACGCCCAATTGGACAATTTCAGCCAACTACATGTATCTGAAGTCGAAAATCCGGCGCGGCGTGTCCGATTACTGTCTCGCCAATCCGGGGCCGCGTCCCGATCCGGCCAATCCCGGCGGGCCGCCGATCAATCGGTGCGGCAACGACGCGACCTATCTTGATCCGACTGCCGGCAGCCAATTGCAGAACACGCCGAAACATTCGGGTAGCCTGTTCACGACCTATCGCTTCGATTTCGGATTGGAGTTGGGTTACGGGTTGACCTATCAGGGCAAATTCCTGCTCAACTATCCGACGCTCGCGCAGTTGCCGACAGACAGTTATGTACCCTATCGCGTGCCGAGCTACACGATCCATCGTTTCATGGTGAACTATCCGATCACGGAAAATCTGACGGCGCAGGTCAATGTCCAGAACTTCACCAACAAGAAATATGTGACCACCGTAAGGAATCAGACAGGCGGCAGCTGGGCGCAGCCTGCACCGACACGTTCGGCGGTGTTCAGCCTGAACTACAAGTTCTGATCCCAAAAATCTCCCCGGCTTGTCCCGGCCGGGGAAGGGGCGGGCAGCGGTGCACTCCTTTCTCCTCGGGTCGCTGCCCGCCCGCATGTTGGTCCATCACAGGAATCTGGTGCATGAGTATGCAATTGATTCGCATTATGGTTCGCGATATGGCCCTTTGCTGGCTCGCTGATGGAAGGAGGGGGCGATCATGCTATCGGTAGCGGAAGACAGGATCGACGATATGTTGGACTTGCCGGCATCTCGGCAGTTTCCCGATCCCCGCCGGCCGGGCCAGAATACGCGCGCGCCTCAGCCTTCGCGGGCGGCGGAAGCAGGGCGCTTCGGCCAGCGGCGCGGCCCCAATCTGCCCGCCATCCTCCTCATCGTCGCCGTCCATGCAGCGCTGATCTTCGCCATGATGCAGGTCCGTCAGCATGTGATCGCCGTGCGTGAGGCCAGGCTGACCGTCGTCAATCTGACGCCGCCCGCACCGCCGCCGCCGTCGGAAGAAACGCCTCCGCCTCCGCCTTCCAAGCCTGAAATCGCAGCGCCGGCGCCCCTGGTGCAGATGCCGGTGCCGCCGGTTCAACTCGTGGCGACCACGCCGATCCCTGTTCCCGTGCCATCACCCGTTCCGGTCAAGGCCGCCCCGGCTCCGCCCGCACCGCCCGCGCCCCCCAGCACGGTGCAGGGCGGCGATCTCGCGACCCAGATGGTGTCCGGCAAGCCGCCCCGCTATCCGATAGAAAGCCGCCGCAAGCGGGAGCAGGGCACGGTCGTCCTTTCGCTGACGCTGGGCATCGACGGCGCGGTCGAAAGCGTCGCCGTCGCGCAGAGCAGCGGCTTCAAGCGGCTGGACGATGCCGCCCGCGACGCCGTGCGCGGATGGCGCTGGCGGCCCACCGTGCGCGACGGCCAGCCGGTGCGCGTCAGGGGCGTGGTCGAAATCCCCTTCGTGCTGCGCGTGGACGCCGCCTGACGGGCGCGCTATTTTCGAGTTTCCAGACCATGCTGATCGCCGTTCCTCAATTGCTCGATGCGACGGCCGTGCATGCCGTCCGCACCCTGATCGACGGGGCGCAGTGGGTCGACGGCAACGCCACGTCCGGTCATCAGTCGGCGCTCGCCAAACGGAATCTGCAATTGCCGGAGGACGCGCCCGAAGCGAAGCAGGCCGGGCAGATGGTGTTGGACGCGATCGGGCGGTCGCCGCTGTTCATCGCCGCTGCGCTTCCGCTTAAGATATTTCCGCCTTTGTTCAACAGCTATGCGGACAGGCAGGCGTTCGGCACCCATGTCGACAATGCCGTGCGGATTCAGGCAGGCACGGGGTTTCGCGTCCGGTCGGACCTTTCCATCACCATCTTTCTGGAAGAGCCGGACGCCTATGACGGCGGCGAACTGACCATCGAAACCCATTTCGGCGTGCAGCAGGTCAAGTTGGCGGCGGGCGACGCGGTGCTCTATCCGTCATCCTCCCTGCATCGCGTAGAGCCGGTCACGCGCGGGCGGCGCGTGGCGAGCTTCTTCTGGATGCAATCCATGATCCGCGACGATGCCGCGCGGCAGATGCTGTTCGATCTAGACTGCAGCATCCAGGCACTAGCCGCCGATCTGGGCCACGGCCATGCCCAGATAATCCGTCTGACCGGCGTGTATCACAATCTGCTCCGGCGCTGGTCGGAAGCGTAATCAGACAATCGCTGATTGGTCTTGGCGGCGACAGCGCTATAAGCGTTGGGCGCGCATCGCGCTTTCAGAAGAAAGAGTCATCCAGAATGCAGCCATCCAACCAGCCGGTGAACATTACGCGGATCGCCGATGCCCTCGTTGCCGCGGCCATCGATGCGGGACAGGCGATCATGGCCATCTATGACGCCGGCTTCTCGGTGGAAACCAAGTCGGACAACAGTCCCGTGACGCAGGCGGACGCCGCCGGGGAGAAGATCATCCTCGAAGCGCTGGCGCGGGTCGCGGGCGATATCCCCGTGATCGCGGAAGAGGAGGTGGCCGCAGGCCGCGTGCCCAGGACAGAGGGCACCTTCTTTCTCGTCGATCCGCTTGACGGGACCAAGGAGTTTATCGAGCGGCGCGGTGACTTCACCGTCAACATCGCGCTGATCGAAGCGCGCCAGCCCGTCTTCGGCATCGTCTACGCGCCGGCCAAGGGCCGCCTCTTCGTGGGCGACGTGCAAAGCGGGGCGGCGTGGAGCGCCCCTGTATCGCGCGAAGGCGAAATTGGTGATCGGGCGCCGATCCATGTGCGCGACCTACCCGGCGGGGGCCTGTCGGTGGTCGCCTCGAAATCGCACAATACGCCCGAAACCGATGCCTATCTTGGCCAGTTCGACGTGGCGGAACGGGTGTCCTTCGGCTCCTCGCTCAAGATCTGCATGGTCGCGGCGGGGGAGGCGGACCTCTATCCTCGCCTTGCCCCGACCTGCGAATGGGACATCGGCGCGGGGGACGCCGTGCTGCGTGCCGCCGGGGGCAAGCTGCTCGCGCCCGATGGCGCGCCCATGGCCTATGGCAAGGCGCGCTTCTTCAACCCCGGTTTCGTTGCGGCGGGAGATATCGACCCGCCGCCCATCGCGCCTTTCATGACGGAGTAAGGGAAACGCCCTTCAACGGGATGTGGGCAGCTCTGTCCCGTCGAGCCGACGCCGCGGCGACGCGTTCCTGCAACCATGCGCCGACCGCCGCGATGCGGGCGACCTTGCGTAAGTCCTCATGCGTCACCAGCCAGAAATGGCGCACGATCTCTACTCTGTCCGCCATCAGTTCGATCAGATTCGGATCGCTCCGCGCGATGAAATCGGGCAGCACGCCGATGCCGCTGCCGTCGCGGATCATGCGATATTGCATGTTGATGCTGGTCGCGCGCAGATGCGCCTCCAGCCCCGTCTCCACCTCGTCGAGATAATCGAGCTCCGGGGAAAAGATGAACTCCGGAACATAGCCGACCAGCACATGATCGCGCAGTCGGGAGGGGTGCTCCGGCCTTTCCGCCCGCTTCAGATAATCGGCGGACGCGTAAAGATGCAGCCGATATTCCCCCAGCCGCTTGACCGATAGCCGCCCGCGCTGCGGCCGCGCCAGCATCAGCGCCATGTCCGCCTCGCGTTTCGAAGGATTGAGGAAGCCCGAAGCGGTGATGAGGTCCAGCCTGATGCCCGGATGCCGCTGGCTGAACTCGGCAAGGCCGGGCGCCAGCACCCATGTCCCGAAGCCCTCCGCCACCGACAGCCGCACCTGTCCCGCAAGCTGCTGTTCTTGCCCCGCCACATCCTCGATTGCCGACATGGCCGCGCTTTCGACCGTTTCGGCATGGCGCAGCAAAGCCTGCCCCCTGACGGTCAGCGCCCGCTCGCCTGAGGCCATCTCGAACAGTTCCGCGCCCAGCGACTTTTCCAGACGTGTAAGCCGCCGCATGATCGTGGTCCCGTCGATTCCCAGCGTCCGCGCCGCCGGAGCGACCTTCCGCGCCCGGGCCACGGCCAGAAACACGCGCAGGTCGTCCCAGTCGAACATCATTTCCCTCGGCTGCATTCTTGCAGTATAGACATGCGAAATTTCGTCGTTGCTTGCAATTACACGCTATTGCTAGAGCCGCGTCAACCCGAAGGAAAAGGATGCCGCCATGCGTGAGATTTCCCACAAACTCGCCTTCGCCCACGACGCGGCACCTGCGCGCTATGGCGAAATTTTCGATCCCAATAATGGCGGCGTGCAGGCCCGCGTCGCGCTGGGCGACGCCGCCTTGCTCGACCGCGTGGTCGAAGCCGCGCGCAAGGCGCAGCCCGCATGGGCCGCCGTCAACCCGCAGCGCCGCGCCCGCATCATGTTCCGCTTCAAGGAACTGGTGGAGCGGAACATGGACGAGCTCGCCCATCTGCTCAGCTCCGAACATGGCAAGGTGATCGCCGATGCGAAGGGCGACATCCAGCGCGGGCTTGAAGTCGTCGAATTTGCCTGTGGCATCCCCCATGTGCTGAAGGGCGAGTTCACGCAGGGCGCGGGGCCGGGGATCGACGTCTTTTCCATGCGTCAGCCTGTCGGCATCGGCGCGGGCATCACCCCCTTCAACTTCCCGGCGATGATCCCGCTCTGGATGTCCGCCGTCGCCATCGCGACCGGCAATGCCTTCATCCTCAAGCCTTCGGAACGCGATCCGTCCGTGCCCGTGCGCCTGGGCGAACTCTTCCTTGAAGCGGGTCTGCCCGAGGGCATTTTTCAGGTCGTCCATGGCGACAAGGAAATGGTGGACGCGATCCTCGACCATCCCGGCATCGGCGCGGTCAGCTTCGTCGGATCGTCGGACATCGCCCATTATGTCTACAATCGCGGCGTCGCGGCGGGCAAGCGTGTGCAGGCCATGGGCGGCGCGAAGAATCACGGCATCGTCATGCCGGATGCCGATCTCGATCAGGTGGTCAATGATCTCACCGGCGCGGCCTTCGGTTCGGCGGGCGAGCGGTGCATGGCGCTTCCCGTCGTCGTACCGGTAGGCGAGAAAACCGCCGTTGCCCTCCGCCAGAAGCTGATCCCCGCCATCGAAGCCCTGCGCGTCGGCATCTCCACCGATGCGGAGGCGCATTACGGCCCCGTCATCAACGCCCAGCACAAGGCGAAGATCGAACAGTGGATTCAGACCGGAGTGGATGAAGGCGCCGAACTGGTGGTGGACGGTCGCGGCTTTACATTGCAGGGATATGAGGAGGGCTTCTTCGTCGGCCCGACGCTGTTCGACCATGTGACGCCCGATATGTCCGCCTACAAGGAGGAGATTTTCGGCCCCGTCCTCCAGATGGTCCGCGCGGAAAACTTCGAGGAGGCGCTGGCGCTCCCCAGCAAGCACCAATATGGCAATGGCGTCGCCATCTTCACCCGCAACGGCCACGCCGCGCGTGAATTCGCCGCGCGGGTCGATGTCGGCATGGTCGGCATCAACGTGCCGATCCCGGTGCCGGTCGCCTATCACAGCTTCGGTGGCTGGAAGCGCTCGGCCTTCGGCGACACCAACCAGCACGGCATGGAAGGCGTCAAATTCTGGACCAAGGTGAAGACCGTCACCCAGCGCTGGCCCGATGGCGGAGGCAGCGGCGACAGCGCCTTCGTCATCCCCACCATGGGCTGAGGCATGCCGTGAGCCAGTTCGACCTTACCGATGAGCAGCGCGAGATTCAGGATCTTGCGCGCCGCTTCACCGCCGACGCGATCACGCCTCACGCGGCGGAGTGGGATGAAAAGCACATCTTCCCCCGCGACACGATCCGCGCGGCGGCGGCGCTGGGCTTCGGCGGCATCTATGTGTCCGAAGCGTCCGGCGGCATCGGGCTTGGCCGTCTGGAAGCCGCGCTCATCATGGAGGCGATGGCCTATGGTTGTCCTTCTACCAGCGCCTTCCTGTCGATCCACAACATGGCGTCGTGGATGATCGACCGCTTCGGCAGTCAGGCGCTCAGGGACAAATATCTGCCCTCCATGGTGCCGATGGAGCGCATGGGCAGCTATTGCCTGACCGAAGCCGGCTCCGGCTCCGACGCCGCCGCGCTCAAGACCCGTGCCGTGCGGGGCGGCGACCATTATGTCGTCACCGGCTCCAAGCAGTTCATCTCCGGCGGCGGCGAGAACGACATTTATGTCACCATGGTCCGAACCGGCGAGGATGGTCCCAAGGGCATAAGCTGCCTCGTCATCGAAAAGGATATGGAGGGCGTCAGCTTCGGTGCGCGGGAACGCAAGCTCGGCTGGCATTCGCAGCCTACCGCGCAGGTCAATTTCGACGGGGTGCGCGTGCCGGCCGAAAATCTGGTCGGCGGGGAAGGGGAAGGCTTCCGCATCGCGATGATGGGGCTGGACGGGGGACGGCTCAATATCGGGGCCTGCTCGCTGGGCGGCGCGCAGCGCTGCATCGACGAAGCGGTCGCCTATACCAGGGACCGCAAGCAGTTCGGTCAGGCCATCGCCGATTTCCAGAACACCCAGTTCATGCTGGCCGACATGGAGACAGAGCTTCAGGCCGCCCGCACGCTGCTCTACGCCGCCGCTGTCAAGGTGACGGAGAACGCGCCCGACAAGACCCGCTTCGCCGCCATGGCCAAGCGCTTCGCGACGGACACCGGCTCTTCCGTGGTCGACCGGGCGCTGCAATTGCATGGCGGTTATGGCTATCTGATGGACTATCCGGTCGAACGCTTCTGGCGCGACCTGCGCGTCCATTCGATTCTGGAAGGCACCAATCAGGTCATGCGGATGATCGTCGCCCGCGACATGCTGCGGCAGTAAATAATCTCTTGTCCTTTTGGGGGAGGGTTTAAGACTCGGTGCCTGATCGAAGCGGGGTGAGGGGGCGATCCCGTCGCGATCCTCCTCTCCAACTCCGCTTGGGCACGTCCGCGCCGAAGCTGTATATTCTCTCCCCGAAGGGGCGAGGAAGGAGAGATGAATGACCGACCAAGTCCTGACCCTCATCGAAAACGGCATCGGCCGCATCCGCCTCAACCGGCCCAAGGCGCTTCATGCCCTGACGCCGGAAATGTGCGAGGCGATCAATGAAGCGCTGCTTGCATGGCGCAAGGATGATGCCGTGGCCGCGATCATGATCGACCATGCCGAAGGACGCGGCTTCTGCGCGGGCGGCGACATTGCGCTCATCGCCAACAGCGCGAAGGCCGATTGCGTCGAGGCGGAGCACTTCTTCTTCGTCGAATATCGGATGAACCATCTGCTGTTCGTCTATGAAAAGCCGATCGTCGCCTTCATGGACGGCATCGTCATGGGCGGTGGCGTCGGCATCTCGCTCCCCGCGCGCTACCGTGTCGCGACGGAGCGCACCGTTTTCGCCATGCCCGAAACCGGCATCGGTCTGTTCCCCGATGTGGGCGGCGGCTGGTTCCTGCCGCGCCTGCCGGGACGGATCGGCGCATGGCTCGCGGCCACAGGCGCGCGGATTGACGGGGCTGACTGCCGCGGCATCGGGATTGCCACGCATTATATGTCCTCGGACAGGCTGGAAGCGGTCAAGGATGCTATCCTCGCCCATCCTCCGCAAAACCTGTTTGCCATCCTCAACGACAATGCCGAAACGCCGCCGCCCTCGAATCTGGAAGCGATGCGCCCCGATATCGACCGTCTCTTCGCCTCCGACCGGCTGGAGGATATTCTCGCCGCGCTCGATGCGGACGGCGGCGAATGGGCGGCGAAGCAGCGCGCCGTGCTGAACGGCAAATCTCCCCAGACGATCAAGGTCGCTCTCCGCCAGCTTGCCGAGGGCGCGGCCATGACCGACTTCGCCGACAATATGCGGATGGAATATGGCCTTGCCTGTCATGTGATCCGCCGCTCCGATCTGGTCGAAGGGGTGCGCGCGGTGATCTTCGACAAGGACAATGCGCCAAAGTGGAACCCGGCGACGCCCGAAGGCGTGACGGATGCGATGATCGACGCGATCTTCGCGCCCTTGCCGCCTGACAGGCAATGGACCCCGCTGCCGGACCTTCAGGGGGTGAAGGAAGGGCTGTCCCATGCGACGTCAAGAGTTGAAAGGAGCCTGACATGAGTCTCACCATCGCCTTCATAGGCCTGGGAAATATGGGCGGCGGCATGGCCGCGAACCTGTTGAAGAACGGCTATGCCGTGCGCGCTTTCGACCTGTCCGAAGATGCGCTTGCCCGTGCCGAGACAGCAGGGGCCGTGCGCGCCACCAGCGCCGCCGAAGCCGTCACCGGCGCGGATGCCGTCGTCACCATGCTTCCCACCGGCAAGCATGTCGAAGGCGTCTATACCGGCGAAGTCTTCGGCGCGGCAAAGGCGGGCGCCCTGTTCCTCGACTGCTCGACCATCGATGTGACGACTGCCCGCCGGGTCATCGAAGCCGCGGCGGCGAAGGGTTTCGACATGGTCGACGCGCCCGTCTCCGGCGGCATCGCGGCGGCCAATGGCGGCACGCTCACCTTTATGGTCGGCGGCACGGACGCGGCTTTCGCCAAGGCGAAGCCGATCCTCTCCGCCATGGGCAAGGCCGTCATCCACGCGGGCGGCGCGGGCAATGGTCAGGCGGCGAAAATTTGTAATAACATGCTGCTGGGCGCAACGATGATCGCGACTTGCGAAAGCTTCGCCATGGCGCGAAAGCTGGGCTTGGACCCGCAGACCTTCTATGATATCTCCAGCGTCTCGTCCGGCCAGAGCTGGTCGATGACCAGCTATTGCCCCGTCCCTAGCGTTGGCCCGCAAAGCCCTTCGGACAATGACTATCAAGGCGGCTTCGCGGTCGGCCTGATGCTCAAGGACCTGAAGCTCGCGA
>Ga0164243_10014817_pt1 | contig 10826 bp, 11 predicted proteins | sample OricompcompostOP_FD_108781 | JGI IMG/M metagenome (GOLD analysis project Ga0164243, IMG submission 108781) | Organic Plus compost microbial communities from Emeryville, California, USA - Original compost - Organic plus compost (OP) | ecosystem: Engineered > Solid waste > Mixed feedstock >...
AGCATGGCGTAAAAGGAGCCGTTGATCAGGCCGACCAGAAGCTGGCCCATGAAGGCCTGAAGCGGAATGCCGAAGATCATTGTCATAGCGCTCTAAACCCCCAGCGTTTCGTGCAGGGCTTCCATGCGCCGGTCGAGCTCGGAAACGGGGAAGCTCGCCGTCACCCTTCCATGCTCCATGAGGTAGAAGCGGTCGGCGATGCGCCGCGCAAAATGGAAGTTCTGCTCCACGAGCAGGATGGTCATGCCGCGCTTCTTGAGTTCCTTGAGCACCTCACCGATGCGCTGGACGATCACCGGCGCAAGGCCCTCGGTGGGTTCGTCGAGCAGCAGCAGGCGAACCCCGGTCCTCAGCATCCGCGCGATGGCGAGCATCTGCTGCTCGCCGCCGGAGAGCTTCGTGCCCTGGCTGTTGCGGCGTTCCTTCAGGTTCGGGAAAAGATCGAAAATCTCCTCCAGGCTCATCCCGCCGTCCTTCGAAACCACGGGCGGAAGGAGAAGATTCTCCTCGACCGAAAGCGTGGCGAAGATGCCGCGCTCCTCCGGCACGAAGCCGATGCCCTGATGCGCGGTGCGATGGAGCGGCAGACGCATCAGGTCCTTGCCGGCGAAGGTGATCTTTCCCGTACGGCGGCGCATGATCCCCATGATGGCGCGCAGCGTCGTCGTCTTGCCGACGCCGTTCCGGCCAAGGAGGGTGACCGTTTCGCCGGGAAGGACTTCCAGATTGACACCGTGCAGCACATGGCTTTCGCCGTACCAGGCGTGGAGATCGGAAAGCGAGAGCAGCGGCTCAGTCATGGGCCGTCCCCATATAGGCGAGCTTAACCTGTTCGTTCTCGCTCACCGTGGCATAATCGCCGCTTGCGATCACTTCGCCACGCTGGAGCACGGTGATGCGGTCGCAGAGGTCGGCCACGACCTTGAGATTATGCTCCACCATCAGCACGGCGCGATCCCGCGCAACTGCACGGATGATCTCGGCCACCCGGCCGATATCCTCTTGGCCCATGCCGGCCATCGGTTCGTCGAGCAGCAGCACCTTCGGGTCGAGCGCCAGCGTCGTGGCGATCTCGAGCACACGCTTGCGGCCGTAGGAGAGGTCGGCGGCGAGCTTGTGCCGTTCGTCCTGCAGCCCGACGGATTCAAGCAGTTCCTCCGTTCGCTCGTTCAGCCGGTTGAGCGCGGAGAGGGGGAGCCAGAATTGATAGCCGAGCCCCCGCGGGCGCTGCAGCGCCACGCGCACATTGTCGAGCACGGAAAGGTGCGGGAAGGTCGCGGAAATCTGGAAGGAGCGGACCAGTCCCATGCGCGCCACCCGAGCCGGGGAGAGCTTGGTGATGTCCCGGCCTTCGAGATGGATCGTGCCGCTCGTCGGTTCCAGGAACTTGGTGAGCAGGTTGAAGACGGTCGTTTTGCCGGCGCCGTTCGGGCCGATCAGCGCGTGGATCTGTGCGTGATGGGCGTCGATATCGACGTTCTTTACCGCGACGAAGCCGCCGAACTCACGTCTTAGGCCGCGGGCGGAAAGCACCGCCCGCGCATCGGGAGTCTCCGATTGGCGGCTAGGGGAAGCCGCCATCAACACATCTGCCATGACGTTACTGACTGACCAGCGAGCAGCCGCTCTCAGCCGGATTCATATAGGCCTGGTCGCCAGGAATCGTAGCCAGCACGTTGAAATAGTCCCAAGGCTCCTTGCTGTCGGCCGGCTTCTTCACCTCGAGCAGATACATATCCTTGATCATGCGGCCGTTGGCGGCGACCTTGCCGTTTTCGGCAAAGAAGTCCTCGACCGGCATCTCGTGCATTTTCGCCGCCACGGCTTCCGTCTCGTCCGTACCCGCCGCCTGGATCGCCTTCAGATACTGCGTCACGGCCGAATAGGTGCCGGCGTGGATCATGTTCGGCATGCGGCCCGTGCGCTCCATGAAGCGGTTGGCGAATTCGCGGGAGGCGTCGTTGCGGTCCCAGTAATAGCCTTCCGTCAGCGTCAGGCCCTGCGCGGCCTCGAGCCCGAGGCCATGCACCTCCGCGAGCGTGAAGAGGAGAGCAGCAAGCCGCTGTCCTCCGGCCACTATGCCGAACTCCGCCGCCTGCTTGATGGCGTTGGAGGTATCGAGGCCGGCATTGGCAAGCCCGATCACCTTCGCGCCGGAAGACTGCGCCTGCAGGAGGAAGGACGAATAGTCGGTGGTCGAAAGCGGGTGGCGGACGGAGCCAACCACTTGGCCGCCCTTCGATTTGACGAAATTCGAGGTCTGCTCCTCAAGCGAATATCCGAAGGCGTAGTCGGCGGTCAGGAAGAACCAGGTGTCGCCACCTTGTTCCACCAGTGCGCCGCCGGTACCGACCGCAAGCGCATGGGTGTCGTAAGCCCAGTGGAAGCCGTAGGGCGAGCATTGCGCGCCGGTCAGCTCCGTGGTGGCCGCACCGGTGACGATGTCGATCTTCTTCTTCTCGGCGGAGATGCCCTGGACTGCGAGCGCCACCGAGGAGGTGGTGAGCTCCATGATAGAGTCCACCTGCTCGGTGTCGTACCACTGGCGGGCGATGTTGGAGGCGATGTCCGGCTTGTTCTGGTGATCGGCCGTGATCACCTCGATCGGCGCGTCAAGCACCGTGCCGCCGAAATCCTCCGCCGCCATCTTGGCGGCCTCGAACGACCATTTCCCGCCGAAGTCCGCGTAGACGCCCGACTGATCGTTCAGGATGCCGATCTTCACCTTGTCGTCGGAGACCTGCGCGGCGGCCGGAATTGCAGTTGCCGCCAGGAGTGCGGCCGTAACGAGTGTGAGCTTGCTCATTGGTTCCTCCCATCTAGAACTCGGCGCCAGGCGCGTCCCGGCGGCTCCCTTCTTTTCTTCCCGACTCCGGTTCTCCTCCACGAGCCGGGGAAGGTGCTGCAGCCAGCCACAGCGCGGCATGCACGGAAAGTAGCATTGACGGTTGCGTACACAAACGTCCATTTCTGCACAAAGTCCGTGAGAAAACGTACAGGGTCCAATGCACCGTTTCACCTGGGACGATCTGCAGTTCTTCCTCGCTGTTGCCCGCACCGGCCAGCTTTCCGCCGCCGCGCGCAAGCTTCGCACCAATCACGCCACCGTTTCGCGCCGCATCGACAGGCTGGAGCAGGCGCTCGCGACAAAGCTCTTCGAGCGCAGCCCGCGCGGCTACACGTTGACGGCGCTTGGCGAGAGGCTTGTCGAAAGCGCGGAGGTGATGGAGCGCGAAGCCTCCAACTTCCACAATGAGGCGATGAGCGGAGCCGCACCCGTCAGCGGCGTGGTGCGCATCAGCACGCTGGAAGGCTTCGGCAACTACTTCCTGGCTGACCGGCTTCCGCTGCTTGCCCAATTGCAGCCAGGGCTTTCCATCGAGGTGCTGACGATCCAGCAGATCGTGTCGCTCTCGCGCCGAGAGGCCGACATCACCATAACACTCAACGCCCCCAAGACGGGACCGTACCATTACGAGAAGATCACGCCCTACAGGCTTTTCGTCTACGGCCACCGTGACTATCTCGCACGCCACGCCCCGGTCCGCTCGCGCGCGGACCTCGCCGCCCACTACTTCATCGGCTACATCGAAGACACCGTGTTCACGCCAGGTCTCGACTACCATCGCGAGCTTCTGCCCGGTGTCAGGGCCGCCTATCAATGTTCGAGCATCCACGCCCAGCTTGCTGCCGCGCGCAGCAGCCTCGGACTGTGCGTGCTGCCGCACTACATGGCCTGCCATTATCCCGAGCTGCAGCCGGTCATCCCGCGCGAAGTCTATCTGGAGCGCCATTACTGGGCGATCTGCCACCATGATCTTGCTGCGGCGCCACGCATCCGCACGTTCATGGGCTTCATCCAGACGGAAGCGGCGCGTGCCTCACATGAGTTTCATGGCGAAGGGTTGCTCGCGCCGGAGGGGCAGGGCGCTCTTTGCTCCTCGGCGGCGTGACTAAGAACGGCAATGAGCTTTTTTTCCCCGGCAATATCCTCATCCTCACCGGCCCGCCGGGCGCCGGCAAGACGACCACCGCGAGCTCTCTTGCAGAGATTTCCGGCGGGCCCGCCGTCCACCTCCACTCCGACGATTTCTGGCACTTCATCAGGAAGGGCTATGTTCCACCCTATCTTCCCGCCTCGCGCCGGCAGAACGAGGTGGTCATGAACGTGATCGCGGCCGCCGCGGAAACCTATGCGCGCGGGCAATATTTCGTCATTCTCGATGGGATCGTCGGCCCATGGTTTCTATCGGCCTTCAAGCAGGTGCAGGCGCCGCTCCACTATATCGTGCTGCGTCCGGCTTCCGAGGTCAGCGTCTTCCGTGCGCAGAACCGGGGAGGAAACCAGCTCGTGGATGCCGAAGTGATCGGTGACCTGCATCGGCAGTTCACAGGTTTGGGCGACCTTGAGCAGCACGTCATCGAGACGACCGCGCATGAGCCTGCGGAAACGCTTCAAGCGGTTCAGGCCAGGCTCAGTGACGGCAGTGCCCGTCTGCGCATCGCGGACCTGAAAAATCAGGCCGGAAACCCGGCCTGATCGTCTTCGAAAATCGGAACTCGCGCGAGCTCTGGAACGGCGTGCGCTCACATTCGCTCGCGCATCCGTTCCATCTCTTTGTTTTAGCCGCATTTATGCGACGGCAGGTGATTCCGCTCGCCTGCAAAATACTCTATTCAGCCGCCTGCAACGACACCCGGCTGTTGAGGGCGGAAAGCTCGCGTGCCTTGGCCAGGCTGGCCGGCTGCTCGCTGCGGTAGCGGCGACCGATCTCCATCATCAGCACGGTGCCGGGCAGGAATTCGAGTTCGGCGAAGATCTCGTCCCACGGAATATCGCCCCAGCCCAGAGGCATGTGCAGGTCGCCCAGGCCAAGCGCCGTCGCCTCCTGCGGATGGAAGAATTGCGAGTGGCCGGTCGGGAGCCCGAAGGAGTCGTGCACGTGCAGATGGCCGGTCACCGGCGCCATGGCGCGCAGTTGCTCGCGGAAATCGAGACCCCGATAGGTGCTCTCGATATAGGCATGGCTGAAGTCGATGAGGGCGACCAGGTTCGGATGGTTGACCGCCTTCACGGTCGCGGCAATTTCGGCCGGCGTCTGCCGATACTGGCCGAAGGCGGTGGTGAAGATGTTCTCGAACGCGATACGCACGCCATAGGGCTTCGCGAATTCGGCCAGCTCGAAGAGGGCCTCGCGCTCGCGCTTGTCTGCCTCCGCGCGCTCCTCGATCTGGTCGCCGCGGATGAAGCCGCCATGCTGCACGATCACGCGGGCGTCGACGCGGTCGCAAAGCTCGACCAGCGCCTTGGCGGCGCCGAGTTGGTAGCGGACGGTGGCGGGGTCCATGAAGTTCGACGAGACGAGACCATGCACCGTATAGCGGAAGGGGAACTGCCTGGTCAGGGCTGCGAGCCGGGCTGCGCGCTCCTCGATTATCCGGCCGCCCGCCACCAGGTCGATGCTGGTCAGGCCAAGTTCGACGGTATCGACGCCGATCTCCGCCAGCTCACGGAGATCTGTTTCAAGGCTCTCTAGTTCGCCGTTGGTAGACCCCGCGTTGAAGCCGATACCTGTGATGTTGCCGTTCATGTCTATCTCCTCGATCGAGCTTGGGCTGTGAACTCGTTCAGGCATGCGCGTCGATGTGGCCGCGCCTTCCCATCGGGCAGCACCCGTACCGGGCGAAGATGACGTGTGGATCACCGCTGGATGACAATCTCATGTCAGTGCGCGGCTCCGAATTCCGGAGGAGGACGCCGGGATTGCGTCCTGGCATCGGGCAGGCAGAGTAAGGGGCGACGGTCACATCGCCATGAGCGCTCCTTACTGTGGGTAACGTTTGCTGCGATAATGGAATCGATATGAAGGTTTCCACGCGACTTGGCGCTTATCTGGTTCCGGGCTCTCTACTTGCCGGCATTGCTCTCCATGAGCGCAGGCGCGTCCGCCCAGTTCGAATGCGCCGATGTCATAGGCAAGGTCTTCGATGACCGTAACGGCAACGGCTATCAGGACGAGGGCGAACCCGGCCTTCCAGGTGTGCGCGTCGCCTCAGCCGAGGGGTGGCTCGTCTTCACCGACAATCATGGCCGTTTCCACATCGCCTGCGCGGCAAGGCTCGATGGCGGGATCGGCTCGAATTACGTCATGAAGGTCGACATTCGGTCGCTGCCCACTGGATATCAGCTCACCACCGAGAACCCTGGCATGGTACGGCTTACGGCAGACCGCCTCGCGAAGCTCAATTTCGGCGCGTCCGTCGCCCGCTGATTAACGCCTAGCCGACCGGGGCTTCGCGGCGTTCCCGATGCCGGGCTCCGCCAGCCGAAGGCCGCTTTTGAAGATTACGTAAAACGTCATCCTTGAATCAACACTTGTTTAAGGCCCGAGTGGTTAAGTTCAGGGCTTCTAATTATTGATTTCACCGAAGTTTTACCTGCGCGATTCCGGGGGAGTGGATGCGGCTGCTTGCTCTTTTCGTGTTTTTGGTTTGTGCAGTCCCTGCCTTGGCGCAGTCCACCGGCCATCCGGAAGGAGCTGGGGCGGATCGGGCCGACATCGATGCTCTTGTGCGGATCCTGGAGAACGAAACGACCCGCGCCCAGCTGATCCAGAAGCTGCGCGAGGCCGATGAGGAGGTCGCACCCGGTGGCGAGGCGGCGGAAGCCGAGCCGTCCAGCGTTCTCCAGATCGGAGAGTATACAAGGGCCGCAGTCGAGGGATCGGTGGATATGATCGCCACGGTCGTCCGGCTGGGCGGCGAGGCGGCGGCGGTGTTCTCGGGCGCCACCACGATCGATGTGAGAGCGCTGTGGAACGCGGTGCGCGATATCGTCATCGTCGCGGCTGTCACGTTCGCGGCCTTTTTCCTCCTGAGGATGATCTTCAAGCGCATCCAGCGTATTCTCGCCAACGCCGCGCGGGTAAGCGGCATGCTGCGGCGGGCTGGCATCATCGCCATGTTGGCCGCGGCGGACATGGCCACCGTCCTTGCCGCCTGGGCCATCGGTTACATGCCGGCGCTTTATGTCAGTTGGGTCGGCGGCACCGGCCGCAGCCAGGCGTTCTTCCTCAGCGCCTTTCTGATCATAGAACTTGCTAAGGTGGTGGTGCGCGTGCTGCTCGCGCCGCGCTGGCCGGTGCTGCGCTTCATCCGCATGGACGACACCACGGCCGCCTACTGGTATTTCTGGGCGAGCCGGCTGCTGAGCGTCGTCGGCCATGCCTTCCTCTTCGTCGCGCCGATCCTCGCGGTCAATGTCTCGCAAGGTGTGGCGGAAGCCCTTCGGGCGCTCGTTCTCGCCTGTGCGCTCGCCATGGCTTCCGTCATCATCCTGCAGAACCGTGAGAGCGTGCGCGCCTGGCTCGTCCGACAGGCGGAGCGGGGGCGGTCGGAAGCGATCGTCCGCGTGCTGACCGGCCTTGCCCGGTTCTGGCATGTGGTGGCGATAGGCTATCTCGCGTTGATCTTCGTGCTCTGGCTCGCCGATCAGGAAGCCGCGCTTCCCTTCGTTCTTCTGGCGACGGTGGAGACGGTCGTGGCGATCGCGGTCGGCATGGTCCTGACCGGTGGCGTCATGCGGCTTGCTGCGGGGGGCATGCATCTGCCGGCCGACATCCGCGAACGTCTGCCGCTCCTGGGTGGAGTACAGGCTCGATCCGCCCAAGGGCCGCAAGCCTACCCCGCGCGAGCGCACGCTCCTGTCGCTGTTCCGCAATGCCTTCACCATCGCGCTCGGTATCCTCGTCATGATGCTCGTGTTGTCGGAGCTCGGTGTCAATATCGCGCCGCTCCTGGCCGGCGCCGGTATCCTCGGCCTTGCAGTCGGCTTTGGCGCGCAGAAGCTGGTACAGGACATCATCACCGGCGCATTCATCCAGTTCGAGAACGCGATGAACGAGGGCGACGTTGTGACGGTGGGCAACATTACCGGCACCGTGGAGCGGCTGACGATCCGCTCCGTCTCGCTGCGTACGCTCGACGGCGCCTATCACCTCATCCCCTTCTCGTCGGTCGATTCGGTATCGAACTTCATGAAGAATTTCGGATACCACGTCGCCAATATCGGTGTGGATTACAATGAGAACATCCCCGAGGTGAAGAAGGCGATGCAGGACGCCTTCGACCGGTTGAAGCAGACCGACCACGGAGAGCACATCATGGGCGATCTCGAGATGCACGGCTGACCGAATTCGGCGAATCGGCCATCACGATACGGGCGCGCATCAAGACGAGACCGGGTCAGCAGTGGGTCATCGGCCGCGTGTACAACGAGATCATCAAGGAAATCTTCGATGAGCGCAGGATCGAGATACCGTTCCCCCATATGACGCTCGTCAGCGACGACAATCGCCAAAGCCTGCCGGAAGGCAAGAAGAAGCGCACCAACGGCAAATCGGGACGCACGAACGGGGTTTCGGGCCGCACCCGCGCTGGACTTGCAAAGCCTGAAAGGCCCGCTGTCATCGCCAAACGGCTGCGTGCGGCCAAGGTTGCGCAGGACGGCCCGGCGGACGAGGGGGACGGAGCGCTGGTGGAAGCGCGGATCTAACAAGCAGAGCCCGCGCGGATGTGCGCAGAGTGCAATTGCCTGCGGTGGACGCTCTTTCAGCAGTGCCGCCTCGGGGCTTATGCCAGCCTGTAGCGGCGCTCCATTCTTATCTCAGTGAGTTCAGGTTCGCGATAAGGGCTGCCACTTCGTTCGGCACGGGCATTGGCGGCTCCGTATGGCCGATGTGCTTCGACGGATCGGTTGGCGGTTCTATTCTCGCACTTGGTTTTGCCTGGGTTTGGCGCCAGGTTGTGAAATCGGCGACCAGTGCCGATGTGTTGTTCAGCATCGACACGAGGGAGCCGGACCTGCCGGGATAGCCGGCGAGCGTTTTCACATGAGCCATTGTGGCCCTCCATTTCGCGCCAGAACCTGCCTTTTCTAATGGCGAGCGTTCCGGAGGGGGGAGTTCGGAAGTGACGGTCGCTTGGCCGAAATTGGGGGTGGGCTTGGGAGCCTGCCGACGACGACCGTCACCGGTGACATCGTAGTTGCGCGGCGCGCAATTATTAGCTGCCAGATCGGCGGTGATCCGACTTATCCATTATGATGCGCGGAGTGCATTCTGATCAGGAGCCGGTGATGTCCGGGGACGCGAATGGTGGAATGACGGGGAGCGCTATCGACGTGCCTGACCCGCCACGCGGTCAAGCATGAATGGCAAAGCCGCAACGTTCGCGTAAAGAAGAAACTGGTACGCCCAAGGGGAATCGAACCCCTGTTTCCGCCGTGAAAGGGCGGCGTCCTAGACCGCTAGACGATGGGCGCATCCACAGAACGAGGCGCTTATAGTGAGCTTCCTTGGCTCGGGCAACCCCAGTCCTGCTGCCGGCGGAGATATTTTTTGCTCCGCTGTTTGAAAGGCTCCCTCTAACCCTTGCGCCGGCAGCGCCAATTCCAGTCGCGTTCCGGACCAACATCCACATGCACCGCATTGGTGTGGCAGTAGGTGCCCACGCCTCCCCGGCCCGGCAACGAACGGGCGAAGCGGGCGATCTCCCATTTGCTCACGCCCTCGACAAGGATGTCGGCGGCCGCGCAATTCATGTGCTGTGACCTGCGGGCGCCGCGAACGCGCCGGTTGTGCTCCGGGCTGCGGTAACCCGAGGTGACGACCACGCGTTTGCCGAAGTGCCGCTCAATGGTCTTCAGCGTTCGCACGAGTTGCGGCTTGAAGCAGGAGACGTCAACGTTCTCGCGCTGCTTGAGCAGCCCGTTGGGCGCAAGCCGTGCCAGACCGGCAGCCGCAACCTGGTAGGAACCGTCCGCCTGCTCGTAGACATCCACGTCCGAATCGTCATTGAGATCCGATCCCAGCCGGATATCGAAAAGCTGGTCGCCTGGCCGCACGCCGGGCAGCGCATCGGTGCTGTACATCGCCGCCTGCACCGGCTCGGTCGAAGCAAGGGAGATGATCGGCTTTGCCGACTCCTCAGATTTTTTCTGCTCCGCCTCGGCCTGCTTCGTCGCGTTTTGATCGACCAGATTCAGCTTCTCTTCCGGGAAGGACGCGCGCTTTTCGGAGGATGAGAAGAAGGCCGAGAGAAAGCCACGCTTCTGCGGCGCGGCTTCCTCGCGCGTTTCGGTTTGGGATGCCGCCGCAGTCTCTTCGCTCGGAGCGGATGCAGCCGTTGTGCCGGCCGCGTCGGCGGATCGGGCCGTTTCGCCTTCGGCGGGCTGCGCCTCGGCCTGATCGGCAGCTTCTATGGCCCTTTCAGCAGGCGCGGCACCGCTCGCTTCTGCAGCGGCCACCTTCGGTGAATTGTCTTTCCCGGCGGGGGAAGACGCTGACGGGCTGGCGAAAAGGTTTGCGAAGAGCCCGCGCTTCTTCGCTGGCGTTTCCGAAGAGGCTTGTTCCGTTCCGGCGTTCGGTTGGTCGGCCTCCGCAGCGGCGGTGCCGGTCTGCCCGGCATCGTCTTCGGCCCCGCTCGTTTCCGAAGCCACCGGCTGATTCGCTGCCGTCGCCCGACCTTCAGGCCGCGTTTGCGTTGATTCGCTTGCCGTTGCTGCAGGGGTGGCCGGCCTCGGCGAAGGATGGGCCGATCCGCCACTATCTTCCGACTGTGCTTCCAGGTTGAACCCGTCCAGCGAGGGGCTGCCGTAAGACGTGGGCGCCAAGCTCAATTCGGTATCGGCAGGTGCCGAGCAGGATGCTGCAAGCCCGCAGGCGAGGACCACGCCTAAGATGCGGCGCGCGGGCAACAGTTCGCGTTTTCTGTTTCCAGCCGACGCCGGTTTACTGCCAGCCAAAGCCCCTTCCTCTCCGGCTACC
>Ga0164243_10014822_pt1 | contig 10824 bp, 8 predicted proteins | sample OricompcompostOP_FD_108781 | JGI IMG/M metagenome (GOLD analysis project Ga0164243, IMG submission 108781) | Organic Plus compost microbial communities from Emeryville, California, USA - Original compost - Organic plus compost (OP) | ecosystem: Engineered > Solid waste > Mixed feedstock >...
ATGAGGTCGTGAGAAACGCAATGCCGACGAGCAGCGTACCGAGCGTCAAGCAGATTGCCGCCAAGGTGCGATGCCCATGTTTCACCGGCGGATCGCGAAAGGCGCTCATCGCATTGCTCACCGCCTCGACGCCGGTCATCGCCGTGCATCCTGCCGAGAATGCCCGAAACAACAGCCACCACGTCGCCACCTCGATTGCCGTCGGCATGGCGGGCGGCGCGACGACCGGTTCGGGATGGCCGCCGGATGCAATCGCTCGATACGTGCCGATTGCGAGCACGACCAGAAAGCTCCCGATGAACGTGTAAGTCGGCAGCGCGAACACGCGCCCCGCATCGAGCGTGCCCCGCAGGTTCATCATGGTGACGAAGACGAGGATGACGAGGCAGAGCGTGAGCATGTGGGGATGCAGCTGGGGAACGGCGGAAACGAGCGCAGCGACGCCCGCGGAGATTCCCACGGCGACGTTGAGCACGTAGTCGATCATCAATGCCGCGGCGGCGAGCAGGCTCGGCATCGTGCCGAGATTCTCCCTGGCCACGATGTATGCGCCGCCATTGGTCGGATACGCGTGGATCGTCTGCCAATAGGATGCGCACAGGATGCCTAGCAGGAGCACGATCGGGAGCATCACCCAGCCGATGTAGTGAATGCTCGCGGTGCCAAGCGGCAGCAACACGGCGAGCGCGGCTTCAGGACCGTACGCGGAGGACCCCACGCCATCCAGTCCCATGGCCGGGATCGCCTCGAACACGCCGATCTTCTTTTCGTTGACTTCCCGGTTCGCGAGCCTTCGCCCGAGAAGCAATTCGCGAACAGTCAATGCTGCACTCCGTACCTGCGCTCATGAGGTAAGCGGTCGTGCGCGTCAGAGTTCCTGAAGAGCGTCGCGCGCGAGCGGATCGTGCGCGCGGCGTCGCGGGTGATTGCGGGGTGATTGCGCCTACGTCGAATGAGTCTTTTCACGATACGTGGCGCTGGCGGGGTGCGACGACGCGTCGCGCGGCGCAGACAGGGTCGCATGCTGCAGACACGAAAGAATCCCGATTGCGCCTGCCTGATGTTCGCGAGTACAACTGCGCGGCGAGAAAAAAAGTGAGCGGGTCATCTTGGGAGGAGTCATGCAAGGCGCCATCAAACGCACGTGCAGTCATTGCCAGCGCGAAACCTATTTCGCGGCATCGGTCGGCATCCGGCTCGAGGCGATTTCAACGAGCGCGTGCACACGCTGTGGCCGAAGTGGTGCGGTAATCGTGTTGAACGTCGCAGCGCCCGAGGGCGCCGTGATTCAGGAATGCCTCCTGAGAATGGAGCGCTGCGCATAGGGAACGCTTTTGAGGCGCCGTTCGTGTTGGATTTGATCGGAAGCGCCTCCGTCGGGGATCGGCCGCCTCCGTGTCAATACGAGATGCGGGCAGCACGGAACGATTTGATGCCCTCGGCCGTCGTGTATCCGCATGCTACGACCCGACCTCAATCCCCCTCTTCGCGATTCGATCGATGTGCTGATTGCGAGCCCGAGTGCCGCCGACGCAAGAAGAGCGTCGCAGGCGCTGCGATCCGCAATCCCAGGCATTTCGATCGTTCGCGTGGCTCATGCGGACCAGGCGCTGCGGCTCATGCTCGAGCGCGGGCTCTTCACCGCGACGCCGCAGCTACCTGGACTGATTCTCATCGATCTGGCGCTTGCGGACGCGCGCGTGTTGCTGAAGCGCATCTCGACGGACGAGCGGCTGCGGCACATTCCAGTGCTCGTCGTTTCGACCCGGCGCGAAGTGGCGGAGCTCGGAGAATCAGCCGCACTCGACGCCGCAGCCCCGGTCATGCAGATCGAGAATTCGACCGCATTCGAACGGGCGCTCGCGGACGCCGTGTCGCACCGCCTGGAGCGCGCGGCCGATCGCTCCGAAAGCAGTCACAGGGGAACGCTGCCGAAGCGCGGTTCGTGTTCAGAGAAGAGCCGCAACAGTTTCGGTCAAGCGCATGCATCCAATAGATGTTCTTCTCATCGAGCCTTCACACGACGACGCGCAAAGGACTCTCACCGCCATCAGGCGTAAGGGACCGCACCTCTCGACGGTGCATCTGGCGAGCGCAGAGGAAGCGCTGCATCTGATCTTCGATGACTGGCCAGACGATGCGCCGCATGTGCCGAAGCTCGTCATCATGGACCTGGCCACCGCGGGCGACGCCGGCAAGGCCGTGCTGCGCCGCCTGACCGAGGACACGCTCACGCAGCACGTGCCGACGGTCGCGTTCTCCGCAAATCGCAATCCAGGCGACATGTTGGAGACCTTCCTGCTCGGGGCGAAAATGAACATCCTGAAGCCGAGCGATCCCGAGGAGTACGGAACGCAGATCGAGCGCGTCGTCGCGAAGTGGTTGATGAATTGAGCCGCTAATACCGATACAGAACCCCGAGCTTGATCTGATCGAAATCCGGCGTGCTCGTCGCCTGGTTGTAGTCGAACCAGTGCTTCTCGTAGGCGAGCCGCATCGAGAAGCCCGTCGCGATGTCCCATCGCAAGCCGGCGCCGGCGTGATACACCAGATCATCGATCGACTTCGTGCTTTGGTACGGCGTGCAAATGAAGCCCCACCACGGATCCCACCAGCAGCCGACTTGCACGCGGCTGTTCGGAATGTTCGTGTCGACGAAGCTCCAGCCTGCGCCGGCGGTCACATACGGCGTGAAAGCACCGTCGAGGATGTTGTAGTTCACATAGACACGCGGCGTGACCGCATCCAGATCGCCGGAGACGCCGATCGTCACGTCGGGAGACGTTCCCGATTGGAGCACGGCGTCGTAGTCGATCGACTGCCAATCGAGGCTGAAGCCGAGCTCGAGATGCGGATTGAAGCGATAGCCGAAGACGACGGCGAGGCCCCAGTCGGAATCGAGCGATGCCGTCGAGCCGCCTTTGAAATCGATGTCCGCGCTGTCTTGATAGATGACGTCGAGGCCGAAATCCCAGCCGGGGTCGCGCGTATCGGCGAGCGCCGCCGAGCTTGCGAATACGGCGGCAGCGATGCCGCAGAAAATGATGCGAAGTCTCATGATGATTTCCGATCCTCGGCGTCACCCACATGGGTGCGCTCGCAGCGCTCGAGTAGTAAACGCTGCGCGTGATCGGCTAAACCATCGTGGGCGAGGGCAGTGCCGCGGCCGCAATCGTCGAATGTAGTTCCCGCGGATCGACGCGGGCGCAGGCAGCTGTTTCTGCCCGGGCTGCGTAAGCGCGGTCGAGAATGAGCTCATCGTTCAATCGTATCTAACCTCTTTCTGATCTGATATCGGCGCTCACTGCTTGAGCAAAGCTCTCGTCAGCTAGCGTGCATCGCAAGGCGAAAGCCGCTATGTCGCCAGGAAACTCCTCGTTTTTTTCGGCGAGAGGGGAGAGGCGACCAGCTGATAAACGCCTGTTTGTTGGCGCTCTGGGCGATGCGCGTCGGTCCAGTCATAGCAATAGATTCCACGCATCGTCATGCGTCTGAAGTCATCCGGCCTTTTCAGCTGAGCGAAGAGCTTGCACTCTGAACTCGGGGAAAGATCCCCGTTCATGTGCACGAGCCCCAGATTGTCCAGGTGCTCGTGCCCCGTGAACCCTCGCCGGCTCGCGTTGCCAATCGCCGTTATCGCCGGCCGAGCGCTGATGGCGGCAGCGGGTGTCAACGAAAAAATTTCTGCGCGCGCGTGAGGGAATCAACGAAAATTCGCGTCGGCGTTGTCCGTAGCGCGAATCATCGTTCGAGGTGCGTGCGCATCTGACGATACTCTGTTGCGCGTGTGGATCTCATCGTGAGCAAGAAGTATTCTTGCCCATCGCTTCAGCGAACGTACTCGAAATAGAAGGTCGCACAAGCTCGGGGTACGGTGACTGCGATCCCGCCTATGAATGGATGAAAGCTGCCTCGAACGGAAGATTGCCGAGAAAAATCGAAATAGGAGTGTTCATGAACAAGCCACGAGTCACGCAACGTCCCGAACGCATTGCACAGACGCGGGTGAAAACCGCGTCGACTTCACGGATCGGTGTCGCTGCCGCACTGGCCATGCTCACCTGTACCTCATTCGCGCATGAGATCGCGGTGGTGAAGGTGACTTCGCTGGAGCCTAGCGCAATGCCGACCTCGGTTTCGTTCACGACCACGGCGGGTACCCCGAGTTGCGTGACTGGAAGCTGGATGTCCTACCAAAAGACAGCGGACGCTAACAAGGCCATGTATGCGCTTCTACTAAGTGCGGTCACGAGTGGCGCGCAGATTCGTATCTTCATCAATGAAGGCACTTGTGTAGCGGATCACATTCACCTCCTGGCGAGTTGATTGCTGCGGACTGCAGTTGCCATCAAAGCCGATCGTCACGTTGTTATGTGCCGTCGTGTTGTATGCCGCGCAGTCGAGCGCAATGGCTGATTCCGGGACAGCCTTCGGTCAAATAACAGCACTGCAATTCGCCGCCGATGGCGAATTGCAGCTTTGGGCCGATATGCCTCGGCATGATCCTGCCGTCTGCGGCGGTGATCGATATGCATTCCCTTCCACCGACACTCGGCTCAAGAGAAGTACGCGTCGATCTTGATGGCTTACGCTGCGGGAATACCGGTGCGCTTCCTCATCAAGAGTCCGGGATGCACGACGTTTGGTCCATTGATCATCCAAGCGGAGATACGAAAAGATCCGTGAGCCCAGGCGCGGAAGACTCGAATAGCTTCTCCATCTGATCCATAGACACGGCGGGTCGTTCAACTCGACGACTCGCCCATCCTCAGCCGTTGCACAACAACTCGATCTTCCTCGCGGCCACCTCGACCGCCTCCTTCGTCGACGCTTCCGTGAGCTCCTGCTTCGCGGACTCGCAGGCGAGGGCCTCGGCATTGGAGTGATCGGCGACGGCGTTGATCGCATTCTGATTGGCTCGGTCGCAGTAACCGGCGGACGTCCTGCGAATGTTCGCCGTCTGCCCGACTTGCTCCACCGCGACGCAGTCGCCTTCGCGGATCTCACGTTGATCCGTGACGATCGTCGTCGATGAGCCGTCGTTCAGCTCGACGGTGTAGCGCATTCCTGTGCGATTGCCCTCCGTCGCGCCGGCCAGCGCGCCGCCGGCACCGGCGCCGAGGATCGCGTTCCGTGCGCGTCTCGAACCCGAGCCGCCGCCCGAGACGACGCCCAACATTCCGCCGACGAGCGCACCTTTGGCCGCGTTCGAATCGAGCGTCACTTCCTGCGCGGAGCGGACGGTGCCGAATTGGACGCGTGAGCTTTGCCCGACGCGCTGCGACTGTGCTGTCGTGCATGCGATGGCGCCGAAGGCGATGACTGCAATCGTGAGAGAGGTCCGACATGACATGGCGGTGTGCTCCGTGAAGTTGGGCGGCGTGAGCGAGATGCGGAAGAACGCGCTGGCGCGCGTCGCCTCACCCGCGCTTCGCGCGAACTCTCCCGGTGGAGGTGAAATGCGCGGCACCCGCGCTCTGCGGGAGTTTCTGTGCGGGGAGGGGAAGAGTCAGGCTCGGCCGGGAGTTGTGGCAATGCGGCCTTGGGCCAATGAGGCGGGCCGTCGTGCCAATGGCGGTCCCGACTTGCGTCGGGACGACGGGGTGCTCGTCATCCCGAGACGGGGGTGCTCGTCATCCCGGGTTGCCAGTGCTCGTCATCCCGACGCAAGTCGGGATCTCAATCGGCGTTATCGCCGGCGTCGCGTCGCCGCATAGCCGATGCTCGCCAATACCGCGAGCCACCACACCGGCAGCGTGCCGCCGCCGCCGCTCTTCTTCCCAACGCCGCCGCTCGGCGGATTCGGCGGCGGCGTTTGCGTTCCGCCTGCGCCGAGCACGTTGACCGTCGCGGCGAGTGTCGAGGCCGGCGCGCCGCTCGAGCTTTCGAGCGTTGCGTTCGCCGCGCCGAACAGCTCGAGCTGGAACGTTCCTGTTTGTCCCGTCGTCAGCGCATCCGGGTTCAGCTCGACTTGCACGATCTTTGCGCCCGCATCGCCCGCGGCCCAGCTGAGCTCGCCTTGCTTTGCCGTGAATCCCGAATACGACGTGCTTGCCACGGTGCGATAGCTCACTTGCGCCGCGCCGTCGAGCGAGCCAGCGCGCGTGATGGTGACGAGCGCCTTGCCTCTGACCTCATCGACGGACACCTGCGTGTCGACGAGCCGGATCTTGTTCGTCGCGCCAGCCTCCGTGATGTAGACGTACGCGGTATCCGGATAGTTGATCGTTGCGCCGCCTTGCGGATTGGTCAGACGCGCGAACAACAGCTCCATGTCCTCGGCTTCCGCGTCCGAGGGCAAATTCACGGCGATTGTTTTCGGCTGCGTGTCATTCGCGGCCCAACTGACGGTCGTCGATGCGAGCGAGGCATCGTTCGCGTTCGCAGTGCCGTAGAGCACGTCGATATCGACGGAGACTGCGCCGGCTGCGCCGTCCGTACGCGTAATCGTCAACACGGCCTGCTGTCCCTCGGTGCCCGCGACAGTCTGCGCGGCAAACGCGAACGTGCCGTTCGGCGACTGCAGCGTCTCGTTCTTGAGCAAGTACAGGCCGGTGTTGATGTCGCCCACGGCAATCGTGCCGCTCGCAAAGAACGGATAGACGCCCCACGCGCCCACGAACGACGTGGGGCTGCCCGTTGGATAAGTGTCGAAGTATCCGATGCGTTGCGGCGCCGTCGGATTCGTCGTGTCGAGCACCGTCAGGCCTTCGGCATAGTTGGAGATGTAGTAGCGATTGCCTTTGAAGTAGCCGTTGTGATCGATCGCGCGCGTCGGCCCCGTCCAGGTTGCGGCGAGCCGCGGCGCGCGCAGATTCGTCATGTCGAATACGCGCACGGTCGTGAACAGGCCGAGGTTCTGCTCATCCAGCTCATCGTGGAGATAGACGTAGCGGCCGTCCTCGCTCCACCAGCCTGAATGCGTGTAGGCGTAGTTGGAGTACGGTTGGCTCGCGAGCATCTGCGGGGACGTGGGATTCGTCACGTCCCACACATCGAGCGTGTTTTCGTTGAAGTCCGTCAGCACCTCGCAGGCGCTCGCATTGGCTGCGTTCACGCACTGTGAGTTCTTGCGCGTTGCATCCTTCACGGCGAACGATGAAAGATCGTGCGAGTACCCCGCGCTCGAGAGGGAAGTGAGTGCAGGTGCGCGCGGATCGGCGAGCGAATACAAGCGATGACTGCCCCGCGGCGACCCGGCGGCGCTGCCCGAGATGCCGAGGCGCGGCACTTCATTGCGCCTCGCCAGCCCGAACGTGTAGTCGGCGTTGAGCAGGTACTCGTTGTGGGCCGCACGAAAGTCGGACGAGAAATTCACGCGCTCGACGCCGTTCGGCAAACCGCTCAGGTCGAGCACCATCAAGAAGTCCTGGACGTTGTCCGCGGTGGCATAGGCGTATGCGCGCCAACGCTTCGCGCTCGAGTCGTAGCGCTGGTAGACCTTGATGTCGCGCCACGCCGTGCTGCTGCCGGTGGCGAAAGCAACCTGCTCCGGCGCGGTGGGATTCGTCACATCCACGACCGCGACCCCGTTCTCCAATCCCATGAACGCGTATTCGCGGCCGGTGTTCAGATCGACGAAACCCCAGACATCGTTGCCGCGCGTTCCCGCGGGCTTCAATTGATCGAGCGGCAAATGCGCCTGCAGGCTCACGCCTTGACAGGGAAAGCCCTCGGATTGATTGGCGCTGCAGGGCGCGGCCTTATGCTGCTGTTCGGCAGCGCGTATCTTCGTCGCGAGCGAGCGCTTGCGCTCGCGTTCGGTGCGCTCCTGGTCGGTTTCGAAGAGGCTCTTCGTATCGGTGATCACCGTGAATCCCGCCTGCTCGAAGCGCTCGCGCAATTCGGGCGGAACACCGACGAGCACCGTCCTGTCGCTCGCGGTGCGATCTGCAAAGCCCGTGTAGCGATCGAAACCCGCGGCAAGTCGGCCTTGTACGGTGAGGAGATCAGTCAGATCCTGCGCGGTATGGATCTCGTATTTGCCTTCGGCGACTGAGATCACGTCGCCCTTGCCGGCCTTGGCGATCGCATAGCTCAATGAACGGCAGGGCCGGAACTTGTTCAGGCAATCGCCGCTGTCCTGCCCGGCGCCGGAAACGTAACGCGGCCGGCCATCATCGGCCCATGCAATCGCCGGCAGTAACCACAGCGCGGCGACGATACAATTCCTGAACGATGCCTTCATTCGAATCTCCCTGTTCGCGGGTCGCGCGAAGTGCGGCTATGTTACTCGTTGCGTGGGCGGCCGGCCTATCGCTCGTCGCCTGCGCCTCGCGCGAGCAGCCGGTGCAGCTGCGCTTTGCATTGCGCGATGCCGATGCTGTGCAGCGGCTGCAGCTTTATGTTCACGACGTCGCTCTCGTCGGCGATGACGGGGCGGCTCACCCGTTGACGCTCGTGCCGCGCGCGCCCTGGCAAAGTCAACGTGTTGCCTTGCTCGATTTCGCGGCGGCACAGACGCAACGCGATGTCATCGAAGGCAGCGCGCCGTCGCGCCGGTATACAGGCGTGCGCTTCGTCGTCGGCGTGCCGTTTGATCTGAATCATGGCAATCAGCTCACGGCCGCCGCGCCGCTCGACCGGGCGGACATGTTCTGGAGCTGGCAATCCGGCTACAAATTTCTGCGGCTCGACCTCGCGGCGGGCGAGCACGAAGCGGCATTCCATCTGGGCAGTACGGGATGCAGCTCCGCATCCGCATTGAGGCCGCCGCAGCAGCCATGCGCGCAGCCGAATCTGATTCATGTCGAGCTCACGGGTTTTGATCCGCTGACGCAGCCGATTCAGGTGCGCATCGAAGAGATTGTCGCGGCGCTCGCGGAGGGTGAAACGCACGCTTGCACAGGCGACTACAGTCAGACGGCTTGTGCACGGGCGTTCGCGATGACGGGCTTGGATGCAATCAGCGGGCAGTGCCTCGCTTCCGAAGGCGATGCTGGCCGCGTTTGCGCGGGGCAACGATTGTTCGCAGTCGGCGAATGAACGTGCGCACCACATCGATGAGAAGCTGCGCGGGACGCCCATGGATCGTCATCGCACTCGCGATCGCGCTCGCGACGCTCTGCGCCTGCGGCACTCACAACGATGAATATGAGTGGAAGCTTCCTCCCGGCTTTCCGAAGCCCGCCGTCCCGGCCGACAACCCGATGACGCCGGCAAAGGTCGCGTTGGGCCGCAAGCTGTTCTATGACAAACGCCTGTCTGCGGGCTCGACGCAGTCGTGCGGCAGCTGTCACCAGCAGGCGCATGCGTTTGCGGAGAACGCGGCGACATCGACCGGTTCGACAGGGCAGCGCCATCATCGCAACGCGATGTCGCTGACGAATGCGGGATACAACGCGACGTTCACCTGGGCGCACAGCGGCATCACGAGCATCGAGCAGCACGTCCTCATTCCCTTGTTCGGGGACGCGCCGATCGAAATGAATGCAGCGGGACACGAACAGGAAATTCTCGCGCGGCTGGCGGCCGACCCGACTTACCAGCAGGCCTTCAAAGACGCATTCGGCCGGGCAGGGCGGATCGACTTCGATCATGTCGCGAAGGCGATCGCGAGCTTCGTCCGTTCGCTGACCTCGTTCGCTTCGCCGTTCGATCGCTACGCCTACTACGGCGAAGATGCGGCGCTCACGCCGTCGCAGGTGCGCGGCATGAATCTGTTCATGTCCGAGCGGCTCGAATGCTCGCATTGCCACAACGGCTTCAATTTCAGCCAGTTCGTCACGCACGAATCCGCGGCGAGCGATGATCGCGCCTTTCACAACACCGGCCTCGCCCATCTCGAGGACCCGCACGCGCCGGACTTCGATTTCGGCTTGCAGCGCGTCACGAAGAACGATGCGGACCGGTACAAGTTCAAGGCGCCGACGCTTCGCAACATCGAACGCACGGCACCGTACATGCACGACGGCAGCATGGCGACGCTCGAAGCCGTGATCGATTTCTACGCGGCCGGCGGGCGGGTGATCGCGGAGGGGCCATTTCGAGGCGACGGACGCAAGAATCCCGGCAAGAGTCCGTTCATCAAAGGCTTCGACCTCACGGCCGAAGAGAAGGCCGACCTCGTGAATTTCCTGAAGAGCCTCACGGATGAGTCGTTCATCACGGATCCATTGCTCGCCGATCCCGCGGGGGAGTGAATGGCTCTCCGGCCCGCGGGCGATGGCTCCCTGGAGCGACGCCGCCTGATCGCCTGAAGACGACACTGCGCGCCCAATCCGGCCGGATGAGCCGGTTCAGACAGCGGAGGCGCACATGCGGCGAGTGTTGAAGTGGCTCGGACTCGGGCTGACGGGCATTGTCGGGTTGGCAGTGATCGGCGCGGCCTATGTCTACGCGGTCTCTGAATACGCGATCAGGCGTCAGTACGATTTTCCGTTGACTTCATTTGCGGCGCCGAATGATCCGGCCGCGATCGAGCGCGGCAAGCGCGTCGCGACGCTGTCGGGCTGCTACGGCGGCTGCCACGGCAAGACGATGGAAGGCTTTTCCGGATTCTTCAACGAGCCCGGCGTCGCGCGCATCAACGCGCCGAACCTGACGCATGTGCTGCGCGAATACTCGGATCCCGAGCTCGAGCGCCTCTTGCGTCACGGCGTGAAGCGCGACGGTACGACGGCGTGGGTGATGCCGGCGCCGATGTTCTCGCACTTGAGCGAGCAGGATCTGGGTGATCTCGTCGCGTTCTTGCGTACCGTGCCCGAGCAGGACGGCGTACCGCGAGACTTCAGTGCGCAGCCGATCGGCCGTCTCGGCATGGTGCTCGGAAAGTTTCAGCCGATCGTCGAGCAGGTCGATCACTCGCTGCCGCGCGTCGCGGCC
>Ga0164243_10014823_pt1 | contig 10824 bp, 8 predicted proteins | sample OricompcompostOP_FD_108781 | JGI IMG/M metagenome (GOLD analysis project Ga0164243, IMG submission 108781) | Organic Plus compost microbial communities from Emeryville, California, USA - Original compost - Organic plus compost (OP) | ecosystem: Engineered > Solid waste > Mixed feedstock >...
CCGGGTCAGCGCAGGACCTCCACGAGCACGACCCAGGACGTCACGAGCGCCGACGCGATGGCGAGCAGGCACGCGACCGCCGCGACGAGCATTCCCGCGCCGACGCCGGCTGCGATCATCCCGCCGGCGGCCAGGTAGGCGCCGATCGGGAGGTAGCCGAGCAGGAGCTTCAGGACGCGCGCACGGGCCGTCGGGCTCCGATCGGAGACGATGCGCCGGGTGGCCTGGAGTTGGAAGACCGCGGCTCCAAGCGTGGCGATCACGATCGCCCAGCCATACGCCACGGGGGACACGTCGGGCACGAGGCCGACCGCGGAGACGACGAGCGCGAGCACGAGCACGCCGATCGCCGCGCCGAGCCGCGAGGTCAGCGTCGGAGTGCGCACGATGCGCCCGATGTTGACGCTCGCGGCGACGATGACGAGACCGGCGAGCGCCGCGGTCGCGCCCGCCATGGCGACGTTGAACTGGCCCCAGCTCGCGAGGTCGATCGCGCTCACAGTCCCCGCCTTGCGAGCATCATCGGACGAGCGACAGCGCGAGGATGACGAGGAGGACCACGCTGAACGCGAGGTCGGTGACGGTCGCGACCCACTCCTTGGCCGCCTTGCCGGTCTTGGCGACGTGGCGCACGCCCGCGAGGAGGAGGAAGGCGCCGAGCGCAAGCGCCCCTGCCGGGGCCCAGCCCAGCCAGGGTCCGATGATGCCGAGGAGTCCCAGTCCGATGTTGGCGAAGCCGAGCTCCTGCACGACGTAGTTCGCGCCCGGGTTCCCGCGCCGCTGTCCGAGGACCTCCTCGACGGTGAATCCGGGGCGGACGACTTGGCTCAGACCCGCGATGAGGAGCCGCACGCCCCCGAAGAACACGAACCAGAAGGACGCCGCCTCGAGGAGCGAGCGACCCGCCATTGCCGTGTCGGCCGCTGTGGCGACGACGGGCGCGACCACGAGGAGCAGGAGGACCTGCGCGGTGTACAGCACGGTGTACAAGTATGGGAAGAATCCTCGCGCTCCGGCAATCGTCCGAGCTCACCGGCCCCCGGCCCTCACCGGGAGCGGCGGGACCCGCCCTTCGCCGGCATCACCCGGTCACTCGGCCACTCGGCCACTGCCCTGCGGCCGCGCGCCCAGGTAGCTGAGCCCCACGAGCGCTTGCGCCGCGCACGAGATCGACAGGAGCACGGTCGTGAGCACCTGGTCGGACACGGCGTTCGCGATGCCCGCGCAGATCGCCGCGATGGCGAGCCCGACGAGGAGCGACCAGCGGGGGAGTCCGCGCACGACTCGGCCGAGCGCGATGATGACCGCCGCCGCGATCGCCCCGACGTAGGTGACGACGAGCGCGATCGTCTGGGTGACGTCGAGCGCGGTCGGGAACGCGTCGAGGAAGTAGCCCGACCAGTAGACGATCTGTGAGACGGCCCAGCCGACGCCGAAGAGCACGAGGCCCGCGCGGCCGATCGCGGAGCGGCCCGCGATGCCTCCGCCCGCGAAGGCGAGCGCCGGCATTGCGACGAGGTACAGCACGATGTTCGCGAGGAAGAGGATCGAGAACGCGACGAACACCCCCGTCCCTAGCGTCGTAGTCTGCCAGACGAAGTACTCGAGGATCGTTGCGACGAGGAGGGCGAGTCCGCCCGCGAGGAGGCCGCCGCCGCCCCACGTGCTCCATCGTGGTCGGCTGTTCGCGCGGGTGTCGACCGCGGTCTCGGAAGTGGGTTCGGGGGACATGAGTGCTCCTTCGTGTGCGGGACGTGCCGTTCGTGTGGGGGAATCGCTTAGGACCGGGCCGCGGCGTCGGCGCCCGAGGGGCGCGCGTCCAGGACCGCGTCGAGCTCGCGGCGGATCGCGGCGAATGCGTCGTAGCGGGCGATCGCGGCGCTCATGGCCCCGGCGCGCTCGCGGAAGGACGGGTCGGCGAGGATGCGGCGGACCGCGGCGCGGACCTGCGCGGCGCTCGGGCGGCCGGTTCGCAAGTCGAGGCCGACGCCGAAGTACTCCACGCGAGCGGCGACCTCCGGCTTGTCCTCGGCGGCGCCCGCGACGACGAGCGGGACGCCCGCGGAGAGTGCGGCCATGGTCCCCCCGTAGCCGCCGTTCGTGACCATGACGTCGCACAGCGGCAGCAGCCGGTCATAGGGGAGGAACTCCGCGACGCGGGCGTTGGGCGGGAGCGTCCCGACCGATTCGACGGGCGCCCTCCCGGTCGAGACGACGACGTGGACGTCGAGGTCGGCGAGCGCGTCGACGGTCGGACGGATGACCATGCCGAGGTCGTGGTTGTCGAGCGTGCCTTGCGTGATGTGGATGACCGGGCGCCCGTCGGCGAGCTCGCCCCACCACTCCGGGAGCGCCGTGCCGGCGCTCGGGGCGCGCCCCGGCGGGAGCGCGCCGACGAAGCGGACGTTGTCGGAGAGGTCGCGTCGCTCGTACTCGAACTCGCGCGGCCCGAGCTGGAGGTAGCGCTCCGGCAAGCGGGAGAAGTCGAGGATGAACCCGGACGGCTTCACGCCACCCGCCTCGAGGATCATCTGCTCGGCGCGCCGCTGGGCGCGAGCGAAGAAGATGCGGCGCGCCGCGACGTTCAGCGCGCGGTTCCGGAGTCGCGCGAGCGGGCCCGAGGCCATCCGGATGCGCGAGTTCGCGACGGGCGTGTCGACGCTGAGCTGCGCGAGCGGTCCGATGCCGACCACGAGGACCGGGGGTCGCTCCGCGGCGGGCCGCTGGAGGAGCGGCAGGGCGCCGACGAACAGGCTGTCGACGAGCACCGCGTCGATCGCCTCCGACTCGAGGACGTCCGACAGCCCGCGCCACTGGTCGGGGATCGGGCGGATGAACGTCGATTCGACCTGGTACTGGGACAGCGCGAGACCGCGGTACTTGTGCGCGTCGGGGACGAAGGACGACGGGTCGCGCTCGTCGAAGTCCGCCGCGCCGTGGAACGAGCGGAACTCGAGGCCGCTCGCGACCGTCGCCGTCTCGAATCGCGAGCCCGTCAGGACGATGACGCGGTCGCCGCGTGCCGCGAGGTCGCGGCCGATCGCGAGCATCGGGTTCACGTGGCCGTAGAGCGGATTCGCGCACAGCAGGAGCGTCGTCACCGGATCCCCCCTTCCGCGACGGGTCGGGCGCGGCCGAGGATGAGCCGCCTGATCGCCGAGCGCAACCAGCTCGAGTATCGGTCGAGCGACCACCCGAACTGTCCGACGAGGTGCTCGTAGACCTCGTGCGAGACGAGCACCGAGAGGCTCGCGACGGCCTCCTCAGCCCCGTCCGGCGCGACGACGCCGCGCGAGACGAGCCAGGGGCCCGCCATCGCGAGGTCCGAGCGGCGCCGCGCGAGCGCCTCGTCGAGGAGCCGGCGGATGTCCGGCTCGGTGTCCGCCGCGGCGCGGGCAGCTCGCCAGAGTCGGTCGGAGCGCGCGATCGAGGCGCTCACGAGGTCGACGTAGCGGTCGAGCGCGCGCTCGACGTCCGGGTCCGCGAACACCGCGGCGTAGCCGGGGCTCTCCGCGAGCGGAGCCGTGCCCTCCTCGCCCGCGAAGGCGACCGTCATGGCCGCGGCGAGGAGCGAGGCCTTCGAGCCCGCGAGGTACACCGACTCGACGGAGACGCCCGCCTCCGCCGCGATCGCCTTCATCGTCGTGCCCCCGTATCCGCGCTCCGCGAAGAGCCGTGCGCTCGCCGCGACGATCGCCGCGCGCGTCCTGGCGGCGTGCGCGGCGCGCTTCGGGTAGCGCTCAACGGTCCCCGGCACGGCGCCCCCTCGGTTTGATTGCAGTCACACTGTAATCAAGTGGGCGAGGGGGCGCAACACGGCGGGTCGCGAGGACGAGCCATCGCTTGGCGGAGGCGAAGGGCGACCGCGCATCTGGTCCGACGCCCGAGCGAGATCCCGGGCATCGCGCCGCTCTCGACCTCGCGTAGACGCTCCCGATCCCGAGTCCCCGCTACCGTTGTCCACATGATTCCGACGCGGACGGGGCGATGAGGCTCGAAGAGATCGTTCCGTCCTCGCGACTCAGCGGAATCAAGCCTGGCTCCCCGGTCACGGTGATCGCGACGACGCAGTACGGAGTCGACGCGGTTCAGGTCAGCTATCGCGACGACCAGGGGACGCTCGGCGAGACGATCCTCTACCGTGATGCCGAGGACCGGATCGCGCCGTACCTCAGCACCGGCCGGCCGTTTGACGCGGATCCGCAGGAGTTCCGTCTCGTCGCGGAGGCGCAGCGGATCATGCTCGCCGGCTTCCACGATCCGATGCTCGCGGTGACGACGAGCAACGTGCAGCCGCTGCCGCACCAGATCCGTGCCGTGTACGGCGAGATGCTGCCGCGCACGCCGCTGCGGTTCCTCCTCGCCGACGACCCCGGCGCCGGCAAGACGATCATGGCCGGCCTCTACATCAAGGAGCTCGTCCTCCGCGAGGACGTGCATCGCTGCCTCATCGTCGCGCCCGGCGGACTCGTCGAGCAGTGGCAGGACGAGCTGAAGACGAAGTTCGGCCTCGATTTCGGCCTGCTCACCGCAGCGGACCTCGACCGCGCGCCCGGGACGAACGTGTTCGATCAGCACCCGCTGCTCATCGCCCGAATGGACCAGCTCGCCCGCAGCGATGCATGGCTGCACGAGCTCGAGGATGCCGACTTCGATCTCGTCGTCGTCGATGAGGCGCATCGGATGAGCGCCCAGTGGTTCGGCGGAGAGCTGAGGAAGAGCCGCCGCTTCGAGCTCGGCGAGCTGCTCAGCGAGCGCACCCGCCACCTGCTGCTCATGACGGCGACGCCACATAACGGCAACGACGAGGACTTCCAGACCTTCCTCTCCCTCCTCGACCGGGATCGCTTCGAGGGGCCGAACACCAGGGCGGTCACCAGCGGCACCGTCGACGGGCTCATGCGCCGGATGATCAAGGAGGATCTGCTCACCTTCGAGGGAAAGCCGCTCTTCCCCGAGCGAACCGCGGAGACGGTCAGCTACCGGCTGTCGGCCGCGGAGTGGGAGCTCTACGAGGCGGTCACCGACTACGTCCGGAACGGCATGAACCGTGCTGAGAAGCTCGACGGCAAGCGGAGGAATACCGTCGGGTTCGCGCTCACCGTCTTGCAGCGACGCCTCGCGTCAAGCCCAGAGGCGATCTACCAGTCGCTCCGCCGCCGCGCCGATCGGCTCGAAAAGGTGCGGAACGACCTCCTCACGGGCGGGATGCGGCCGCCAGCAGACCCCGCCGTTCCGTCGGCGCTCCTCGAGGATGATCCGGACTACGACGAGGTCGATGCGGAGGAGCTCGAGTCCGCGGAGGACGAGCTCGTCGACGCGGCGACGGCGGCGCAGACGGTGGAGGAGCTCGAGAAGGAGATCGCCGAGCTGCGCCTTCTCGCCGAGATGGCGGGCCAGGTGCTCCATACCCAGCCTGACGTGAAGTGGAACGAACTGCGGGGCGTGCTCGAGAGTGAGATTCTGCGCTCGCCGGATGGCTCGCCGACGAAGCTCATCGTCTTCACGGAGCACAAGGACACGCTCAACTACCTCGAGGAACGCGTCGGCACGCTGCTCGGCCGCCCCGATGCGGTCGTCTCGATCCACGGCGGCGTGCCGCGGACCGAGCGGCGCCGGATCACCGCGGAGTTCACGAACAACCCCGACGTGCAGGTCCTTATCGCGACCGACGCCGCCGGCGAAGGACTCAATCTGCAGCGCGCGCACCTCATGGTCAACTACGACCTCCCCTGGAACCCGAATCGCATCGAGCAGCGCTTCGGCCGCATCCACCGCATCGGCCAGCAGGAGGTCTGCCGTCTCTGGAACCTCGTCGCCCAGGACACGCGCGAGGGCGACGTCTTCGAGCGCCTCCTCGACAAGATCGAGGAGCAGCGTCTCGCCTACGGCGGCAAGGTCTTCAACGTCCTCGGGACGAGCATGGGCGGCCTCTCCCTCGCGAAGCTCATCAAGGAGGCGATCCTCTACGGCGAGCGCCCCGAGGTCCGGGCTCGGATGGAGCAGACGATCGATGGCTCGGTGAGCGCGGGACTGCGGGAGGTGCTCGAGGAGGACGCACTGGCGCACGAGGCGCTCGCGCCGTCGGACCTCGATGCACTGCGGGCCCGTATGGAGGAGGCGAGGGCGCGGCGACTGCAGCCGCACTTCATTCGGGACGCGTTCGTCGCCGCGTTCCGCAAGCTCGGCGGGACCATCGAGCGGCGGGAGCGGGGACGATTTGAGATCCTCCACGTGCCGGCGGACATCCGCGATCGCCATTGGCACTTCGCGGTGGCGAGGAAATACGAGCGGGTCTGCTTCACGCCGGATGCGATCGACCTCGACGGCGCGCCGAGCGCGGAGCTGCTCGCCCCGGGCCATCCGCTGCACGACGCCACGCTCGCCGTGCTCCTCGACCGGTACAAGGATCTCCTCGAGCGCGGCGCGGTGCTCACGGCCGACGAGATCAGAGAGCCGACGCTCATGGTCGGCGTACTCAACGAGGTGCGGGACGCGACCGGCGCCACGGTCTCGAAGCAGTTCGGATACTCCTTCGTGGGGGAGGACGGTCGGGTGCGAGAGGCGGGTCCCGCGCCGTACCTCGACTTCGCCGGCGGCCCGCACGAGGCGGCGGCCGGACTGACCTGGCCGGCCGAGCGCGAACGCGAGGCGATCGGCTGGGTCGTGGCCGAACAGCTTCCCGGATTCGTCGAGACAACGACGCAGCAGCGCCGCTTCGAGTTCGGCCGCGTGCGTGAGCGGGTCCAGGCGAGGCTCACCGGGGAGATCAACCGGCTCGAGACCGAGGCGCTCAAGGCCGACGAGGATGCCCGCGCCGGCAAGCGGATCCGCTACTCGCCGGACACACTGCGGAGGAAGGCGGAGGACCTCGCTCGACGGCGGGCAGCGCGGCTCGCGCTGCTGGACCAGCAGCTCGTGATGACCGCGCTGCCACCGCGGATCACCGCGATCGCGCTCGTCGTGCCGCGGCCGGCGGCTGCCTCCGAGCCGCCGCCTCACGCGACCGTGACGGCGGAGATCGAGCGGCGCGGCGTCGACGCGGTGCTCCGAGCCGAGATCGCGCTCGGCCGCCGCCCCGAGGAGCAGGCGCACAGCAACCCCGGCTTCGACATCCTCTCCACCCGCCCGGGGGAGCCGAGCATCCGGATCGAGGTGAAGGCGCGGATCGCCGGCGCCGCGTCGTTCGACATCACCCGCCGGGAGGTGCTCACCGCCCTCAACGCAGCGCCGAACCACAGGCTCGCGCTCGTCTCAGTGAGCCCCGAGGGTCCGGAGCACGACGAGGTCCGATACCTCTCGAATGTCTTCGCCGGGGTCGAGCCCGCCTGGCTCGAGGTCTTCGCGGCGAACCGGCACGAGCTCGACTGGAAGACCTACTGGGAGCGGGGCGGGGCGCCGCACTAGCCGCAGGAATCTTGACGAACAAGCTGACGAATCAGGTAAGTAAGGTGTTCGAAGCTGAGAGATGTAAGTGTGCCTAGTTGCACTTGTAACTGAAGTCTGCTGAGATATCGAGGTACAGCCAGACGCCACCGTGCGTCGGATAACTGATTGGACTCACCGACATGGCTACCAATCTGCTCTCGGGTAACACCGTTCTGATCGATGAGAAGGTGCGTACTGAGGCCGAGTCGTTCGTAGATGAGGCGCGAGACCGCACGCCAGCTCACCTCGAGTTTGTGCTTGAGGACGGCGAGCGCGTAGCGATCCCGGACGGACTCGCCAGGCTATTCGCAGACGTCTTGCATGGACTCGTGAATGGACCCGTGTCGATCCAGATGACGCCGGAGGAGTTGACAACTACGGTTGCGGCGGACATGCTCGGCGTTTCTCGCACAACCCTGATGAAGTGGGTCAATTCGGGTGAGCTTGCAGCTCATAAGGTTGGTTCGCACACGCGGCTGAAGACACCGGATGTCATCGCATTCCGCAAGCTCCTGGCGCAGCGGCGTCGCGAGGCGTTCGCTGCGCTCCGAGAGTGGGAAGAGCAGTTCGAAGACGACTGATTGTTGGGGCTCGCCAATAGTCTTGGCGAGTGGTCCAGCGAATCTTCGTCGACTCGAACGTTCTCGCGAGTCGTACGCTGCGGGACTGGCTGTTCCAGTTGCGGAACGAGACCGACACGATGTTCCAGGTCCACACGACCTTCGACGTGCTCGTCGAGACCGTCCGAGTATTCCGGCGCAGGAACCCGACCGCGGATGGCAGGCGGTCGAGGGAGTTGTTCGACCTGCTCATGGCGAACGTCGACGAGGTGCTGGGCGACTTTGCGGGCGACGTGGCGTTCGACGGACCCGACGGCGATGACCTCCATATTCATGCGGCCGCGGTCGCGTGCCGGGCGGATAAGCTCCTCACCCTCAATATCTCGCACTTCCCGGTTTCCGACACGGTTCCCTATGAGGTCTACCCGCCGGACGACTTCTTCCTTCTTGTCGACGCGAGCGCCCCATTCGCGGTTATGCGCGTCACTCGGCAGCAGAACGCCTATTGGGAAGGCCGCCGCAGCGCAGGGCAGTCAGTGAAGCCGCTCGAGACTGCGCTTGTCGCCGCGGGCTGTCCCGAATTCGCTGCCCGCGTCAATGCTCACCTCCGAATGCTGTCCGGGCTCTACTCGCTGGGCGGGCGTGCGGGCGCCGAGTGATTCGGTCGCGCCCGTAAGGCTTAGATCTGGCTCGCCAGTACGCTGAACCGCGTGCCACCGCAGCCCCGCCGCAAGCTCATCGAGGTCTCGCTCCCGCTCGAGGAGATCAACGCGCAGTCGGCGCGGGAGAAGAGTATCCGGCACGGGCACCCGAGCACACTCCACCTGTGGTGGGCGCGCCGTCCGCTCGCGGCCGCCCGCGCCGTCCTCTTCGCGCAGCTCGTCGACGACCCGAGCAACTTCGTCGACGACTACCGGCAGGAGGCGATCGACAGGGGCTACGAGGACCCGGATGCCTGGGCGGAGCACCGCGTCAAGCAGGAGCGCGAACGCCTCTTCGATCTCATCAAGCGGATGGTGAACTGGGACAACCTCAGCGACGAGGCGCTCTTCGATGAGGTGCGCGCCGAGATCCTGCGGAGCACGAACGGGAACCCGCCCCCGATCCTCGACCCCTTCGCCGGCGGCGGCACGATCCCGCTCGAGGCGCAGCGGCTCGGCCTCGAGGCCCACGCCTCTGACCTGAACCCCGTCGCGGTCCTCATCAACAAGGCGCTCATCGAGATCCCGCCGAAGTTCGCCGGTCGCCCGCCGGTATTCCCCGGCGCCGCGGAGCAGCGCAACTCGTGGCCGAAGGCGACGGGCCTCGCCGAGGACGTCCGCCGTTACGGCCACTGGATGCGCGACGAGGCGGAGCAGCGGATCGGGCATCTCTACCCCAAGGCGAAGCTGCCCGGCGGCGGCGAGGCGACCGTCATCGCCTGGATCTGGGCCCGCACCGTCACCTGCCCGAACCCGGCGTGCGGCATCGAGATGCCGCTCGTCCGCTCCTGGTGGCTCGGCAAGAAGAAGGGCAAGGAGGCCTACGTCGTCCCGCGGGTCGTGAACGGGCGGGTCGAGTACGAGATCGGGCATGACATGAAGTCGGCGCCAAAGGCGAGCGACGAGGGCACGGTCGGGAGGACGGGCGCGACGTGTGTCTCGTGCGGGACGGCGGTGCCGCTCGAGTACGTCCGCGAGCAGAGCAGGAATGTTGGCCTCGGCTCTCAGCTCATGGCGACGGTCGCGGAGGGTGATCGCGCCCGCATTTACGTGGGCCCCGATGACGTGCAGCGCGCCGCAGCTGCACTGCGTCGCCCTGATGACCTCCCGGTTGGCGAACTCCCGGAGAAAGCACTGTCGTTCCGCGTCCAGGCGTATGGCATGACCGATTGGGTCGACCTGTTCACGAACCGGCAGCTCACGGCGCTCACGACCTTCAGCGATCTCGTCGGCGAAGCCCGCGAACGCGTCCTCGCCGACGCCCGCGCCGCCGGCCTCCCTGAAGGCACCCGCCTCGAACAGGGCGGCACCGATGCCGCCGCCTACGCCGACGCCATCGCCACCTACCTTTCATTCGCGATCAGCCGCATGTCGAACAAGCTGTCATCGATTTGTAGCTGGGACTCCAGTCCGAAGATGGAGTCCGTTCGCGGTCTCTTTGCACGCCAGGCGATCCCGATGGCGTGGGACTTCGCGGAGGCCAATCCCTTTGCCGGCTCGGGTGGCGATTTCGTGGAGGACGTCTCCTGGGTCGAGCGAGTAGTTGACCGGTTGCCGACGGGCCATCATGCCGACGTACAGAATGCTGACGCTGCCACTCGCTCGTACTCCGGCGTGCTCATGTCGACAGATCCGCCTTACTACGACAACATCGGCTACTCCGATCTCTCCGACTTTTTCTACGTATGGCTGCGTCGTTCGCTCCGGTCGGTGCACGCTCGTCTACTCGGCACGCTGCTAGTTCCGAAGGCCGAGGAACTGGTCGCCAATCCGTATCGGCATGGAGGACCGGAAGGCGCTAAGCGGTTCTTCGAGACCGGATTTGAACACGTCTTCGAGCATGCCCGCCGCTCGGCCACTAAGGACTTCCCAATCACTGTCTACTACGCGTTCAAGCAGTCCGAAACGGACGGAGGAGGCGAAGCTTCGACGGGCTGGGAAACGATCCTCGGATCGATGGTTCGCGCTGGCTGGACCGTCACGGCGACATGGCCGGTTCGCTCCGAACTCAGTAATCGGATGATCGCATCCGGTACCAACGCCCTCGCCTCCTCCGTCGTCCTTGCCCTTCGCCCGCGCCCCGGAGGCGCCCCGATCACGGATCGCCGCGGGTTCATCGCCGCGATGAAGCGGGA
>Ga0164243_10014824_pt1 | contig 10823 bp, 11 predicted proteins | sample OricompcompostOP_FD_108781 | JGI IMG/M metagenome (GOLD analysis project Ga0164243, IMG submission 108781) | Organic Plus compost microbial communities from Emeryville, California, USA - Original compost - Organic plus compost (OP) | ecosystem: Engineered > Solid waste > Mixed feedstock >...
GAGCCGACTCCCGACACTTGCCCGACACTTGCCCGACGCAGTGAGACTGGACCCATGGAAGACGACGACAAGCCGTACGTGACGATAGTCCTTCCCTGTTACAACGAGCAAGATCATGTGCTGCAGGAGGTCGAGCGCATCTGCGCGGCGATGGACTCCAGCGGCTACAGCTATGAGCTGCTCGCCATCGACGACCACTCCACGGACCAGACCCTGGACCGGCTGCGCGAGGCGGCTCCGCAGTACCCGAACATGCGGGTCGTGGCCTTCCACCGCAACGGCGGCTCCGGCACCGTGCGCCGCATCGGCACCCAGGACGCCCGCGGCGAGATCGTCGTGTGGACCGACGCGGACATGACGTACCCGAACGAGCGCATCCCCGAGCTGGTGCGGATCCTGGAGAAGGACGCCACGATCGACCAGGTGGTGGGGGCGCGCACCAGCGAGCAGGGCTCGCACAAGCTGCTGCGGGTCCCGGCCAAGTGGTTCATCCGCAAGGTGGCCGAGCGGCTCGCCGGGCAGGAGATCCCCGACCTCAACTCGGGGCTGCGCGCGTTCCGCCGCTCGGTGGCGCTGCCGTACCTGCGGCTGCTGCCCCCCGGGTTCTCCTGCGTCACCACGATCACGCTGGCGTTCCTGTCGAATCAGCACGGCGTGTACTACCTGCCGATCGAGTACAGCAAGCGGGCCGGCAAGTCGAAGTTCAACTTCGTCTCCGACGCGTACCGGTACATCCTGCAGGTGCTGCGGATGGTGATGTACTTCAACCCGCTCAAGGTGCTCATGCCGCCCGCGCTGGTGCTGACCGGCATCGGGGTGCTCAAGGGCGTGGTGGACATGTTCCTGCACCCGTTCTACTTCCCGGCGAACACCGTCATGGTGTTCCTCACCGGCATGCTGATCGGGTCGCTGGCGCTGCTCGCCGACCTCATCGTGCGCTCGCGCGGGGACTAGCCCGTGAAGATCGTCCTGGTCGGGCCGACATATCCATATAAGGGCGGCGGGGCGCAGCACACGACGGAGCTGGCGCACCGGCTCGCCGCGCACGGCCACGACGTGCTGATCGAGTCGTGGCGGGCGCAGTACCCGTCCTTCCTCTACCCGGGGCAGCAGACGATCGACGCCCCGGAGGGCGAGCCGTTCCCGCACGTACGGCGGGAGCTCGACTGGCGGCGCCCCGACGGCTGGCTGCGGGCGGGCCGCCGGCTGCGCGCCGCCGACCTGGTCGTGCTCACCGTGCTCAGCCCGGTGCAGGTCCCGGCGTATCTCGGCATCCTGTCCGGCCTGGGCGCGACCCGCCGCCCGGCGACCGCGACCCGGGTGACGGCGCTGTGCCACAACGTGCTGCCGCATGAGCGCAAGCCGTACGACCGGCCGCTGATGAAGGCGCTGCTGCGCCGGGTGCACACGGTCCTCGCGCACAGCGAGCAGCAGTCGGCCCTCGCCGGCGAACTCACCGCCGCCCCGCGCCGGGTCGCCGTCATGCCGCCCCACCTGCCCGCTAGGCGCACCGGCGACGCCCCGGCCGAGACCGCCGGCGTCCGCGACCGCCTGCTGTTCTTCGGCCTCGTCCGCCCGTACAAGGGCCTCGACCTGCTGCTGCGCGCCCTCGCCGCCGGGCCGCCGCAGGTGTCGCTCACCGTCGCGGGCGAGTTCTGGGGCGGCATCGACGAGACCCGCGCCCTCATCGCCGAGCTCGGCCTCACCGGCCGCGTCGAACTGCGCCCCGGCTACGTGCCCGCCGAGGACGTGCCGTCCCTCTTCGCCGCCGCCGACGCCCTGGTCCTCCCCTACCGCTCGGCGACGGCGAGCCAGAACGTCTGGCTCGGCCACGAACACGGCGTCCCCGTCATCGCCACCCGCGTGGGCGCGTTGGCCGACCACATCACCGACGGCGTCGACGGCCTGCTCGTCGAACCCGGCTCGGTCGAGGCGCTCACCGACGCCCTCAACCGCTTCTACGCCCCCGGCGAGCCGGAACGCCTGCGCGCGGGCGTCAAGGCCGTGGACCCCGACCCGTACTGGTCGGCCTACGTGGAGACGCTGCTCGCCCCCTGACCCGCCCCCGCCGGGACGTCCCGCCCGCCGGCGCCACGGCGGGATCGGGCAGGCGGCGAACAAAAAGATCTGCCGAGCCTGTAAAGGCCCGGCAGATCGTGAACACGTTATTCAATTAGCGATGCCCCAGCGGCCGGCTTAATGTCAGCGCCCTCCACAATATTTGTCCAGGAACGCATTCAGGTCCTTCCGCGAAACCAACCCGTCCTTACTGCCCTGCCCCTTGTAGGCCGTGTCGAGCAGGCTCCACCAGTTCACACTGTCCCGGTCCCCGGGCGCCAGAAGCGCATTGACCGCAGCCATCAGATCTCCGGAGGCGTTGACCTTGCCGGCCTGCACCACCCTCGCGTCGTTAAGGCTGAACAAACCGTCGTGCTTGCCGCTCTTCGCCGAGTCGAGCACGTGGAAGTCGGCCAGGAAGACCCTGGTGTGGAAGCACTGGGACTTGAAGTCGCCAGACGAAGTCTGAGTCGCGGTCGTCGAGGCCAGAGCCGGGCCGGCCGCAAAACCCATCGCCATAACGCCGGCGACGGCCGCAGTGGCGAACAACCTACGCATCAAATCTCCTTCAGTGTCGTAACCAATACCGCGCTCTGCGGTACTGCACGGTTCGATGCACTGACGACGCCCGAGGTTCGGCCAAAAACTGCGACATAGATCACAGAACCTCATGAGCCAAAACCGAGTCCAACCACGGAACACACCCGACGCGCTGCCATTTCCATCCGCGTTTCCAGAGGCTCATCCGCCGAGGCGGAGGTCTGCGGCCGAGGCGTCGTCACCGCCGGAACACCGCTGTGGTCCGTCCGAGGCGGCGGGGGCGGGAGCCGTACGGACGGTGCGGGCCAGCAGGAACCCCAGCCCCGCCCACAACACGTCGGCCAGGGTGAACACGAGCCGCGACACGATGGCGATCACCAGCGCTCGCGGCGTGTCCAGCACCGGCGCCAGCGCGATCACCATCGCCCCCTCCCGCACCCCGATCCCGGCCGGAACCACCACGGTGAGAATCCCGGTCGCCCAGGCCAACGCGTACGCCCCGGTCGCCACCACGAACAGGTACGCCAGGCCGTACCCGGCCGCCTCCGGCACGACGTCGGCGAGCAACACCCACAACTGCACGCCGTAGCACACCCAGCCGAGCAACGACCACGCCCCGGCCCCGAGCATCGCCGCCCCCGGCAGCACCCGGTCGAGCGGCTCCTTCCGCGCCACCCGCAACGCCAGGTTCAGCCCGAACGTCAGCACCCGAGGATGCAGCCCCACCACGATCAGCGGCACCAGCGCCAGCAGGTACCACGCCTGCCGCGCCACCTCCCCCGCCGTCACCGGCAACGTCACGGCCGCGACCGCGAGCGCGCACCCCAGCGACGTCGCCAGCCCCAGCACGGTCGCGCTGAACGTCCGCCGAGGCGGGCTCCCATGCTCCCGGGCCAGCTCGATCATCGCCGCGAACGCCCAGACAGACCCCGGCACGTACTTGCCGAGCTGCCCCACGTAAAGCACCCGAGCCGCCACCCGCACCGGCAACCGCGACCCCAGCCCCGCCAGAATCACCTGCCAGGCGACGAGCAGAAACCCCATCCCGCCCAGCACGGCCGCCAGCGCCCCGGCCACCGACCACCACGACAGCAGCCCCAGCGCCGCCACGGTCTCATCCCACCGCCGCGACACCCCATAGGCCAGAAACCCCAACGCGACGACGGCCAGCCCCACCCGCAGCACCCGGCTCCCCCGCAGCCGCCTCATCGCCCCCACCCCCGGCCCCCGCGCCGAGCACACCCACACCCCGGCCCACCCGGCCAACGAGCCATCACGCACTCCCGCCAATCACAGCTCGCCGGGCCATTCCCCCGACGCCCAACCCCGGCATCGCGGAAAATGGTCCCTGATCACGTCCACCAACCACCCGGCCACCAGCCCATCACCGCACAACCGCGCCCAGCGTACGTACACGACGCACCGGCTCCGCCCACGTGGTCGACAATCCCCTCCCGCCGGTAGTGCGGCATTGGCGCCTGCGGACGGCTCGGGCCGGCGACGAGCACGGCAGAGGGCCGGCCGATCGTGGACGGGCTCGCGCACACGTGGGGTGTGCGGCCGCTGCCGGACGGGCGGGGCATGCGCGTGGTTCTTGTGTCTGGCGCCGTCCGCGTGGGGCGGATGCGGGCCGCGGGGGCGGGCGGTGAGCGGGGACGGGTTGCGATTGATCGCATGCAGGCCATGGGCGGGGCGGGGACGGGTACTGTTGGGCGGCGTGGGTAGGGAACGCACGGCGCAGCTGGAGTACTCCGAGTTCCAGAGCGCGATGCTCGATGAGGCCAAACGCCGGCGCAAGGCGGCGAAGATCATTGCTGTTCTGGCCCACTTTCTGGGGCGGGAGCCCGGGGCGGACGGCGGTGAGAAGGTGCTGGCCGGGCTGACCGTGGCCGATGTGGGGTGTTCGGCCGGGTTCATCGCTGATGAGCTGGCCGATGCGGGGGCGGGCCGTACGTTCGGGGTGGACATCGACGTGCCGGGGCTGCGGAAGGCGGCGGAGCGGTTCGGGGAGCGCGTCGTCTTCGTGTGCGGGGACGGCACGGCGCTGCCGTTTCCGGACGGGTCGGTGGACGTGCTGGTGTTCAACCACATCTATGAGCACGTGGTCGATCCGGACGCCGTGGTGGCGGAGATGCATCGGGTGCTCGCGGACGACGGGGTGCTGTATCTCGGGCTGGGGAACCGGCTGGGGATCATGGAGCCGCATTACAAGCTGCCGTTCCTGTCCTATCTGCCGCCGTCGCTCGCCGACCGGTACGTGCGGTTGTTCGGGCGGGCGGATCGGTACTACGAGCGGTTCCGCACGCGGCGGGGGCTGCGGCGCATGCTCAAGGACTTCCACGTCTGGGACTACACGTTCCCGGTGCTGGTGACGCCGGCCAGGTTCGCGGGGTCGGAGCTGTTCCCCGGCACGGTCGGGCGGCTGGCCGGGGCGGTGCTGGCCCGGCTGCCGCGGTTCGCCCTGCGGGCGCTGCTGCCGATCGTGCCGACGTACCTGTGGGTCGCGACGAAGACGCCCCGGCGGCCCGCCGGTTCGGCGCTGCCCCGGCCGCCGGAGCCGGTGCGTACGCCGTGAGGACACGAGGGGCGACGGCGCGCCGGTCGGGGCGATGGTGAGCAGGGCCGTGATCCGCCGGGTGGTGCGGCTCGGGTTCCTGGCGGTGGCGCTCGGGTTCGGGGTCTGGGCCGTGGCCGGGCAGTGGCAGGCGGTGTCGGACGGGCTCGGGCGGCTGTCGTGGGGGTTGCTCGCCGGGTCGCTGGTCGCGGTGCTGGGGGCGCTCGGCGCGGGGATGATGATGTGGCGGGCGCTGCTCGCCGACCTCGGGTCGCCGCTGCGGGCGGTGGACGCGGCGAAGGTCTTCTTCGTGGGGCAGCTCGGCAAGTACATTCCGGGCTCGTTGTGGCCGGTGCTGGCGCAGATGGAGATGGGGCGGGACCTCGGGGTGCCGCGTCCGCGCAGCGCCGCCGCCTTTTTCCTTACATATCCGGTTTATCTGGCTACGGGGTTGCTGGTGGGGGCGGCGACGCTGCCGGTGTTCGCGGGCGAGTCCGTGGCGCGGTACGCGTGGCTGCTCGCCCTCCTGCCGCTGCTCGTCGCCGGGCTGCACCCCAAGGTGGTCAACGGGGTGCTCAACCTGGGGCTGCGGCTGATCCGCCGCCCGCCGCCGGAGCGCCCGCTGTCGCGCACGGGGGTGCTCGCCTCGGCGGGCTGGGCGATGCTCGGCTGGCTCCTGTACGGCGTGCACCTGGCGTTGCTCGTCGGCGGCCTCCGGGGTGGGCTGGGGGGCGGGCTCCAGGGCGGGCTCGGCGCGGACGGGCCGGGGACCGCGCTGGCCACTGCGGCGTTGTCGGCGGGGGCGTTCGCGCTCGCCTGGTGCCTGGGGTTCATCGTGGTGGTGGCCCCGGCGGGGGCGGGCGTGCGGGAGGTCGCGATGATCGCGGCGCTCTCCCCCGTGCTCGACCAGGGAGAGGCGATCGCGGCGGCGCTCTGCTCACGCCTCGTGGTCTCGATCGGTGATTTGCTCTGCGCGGCCGCGGCCGGAATAGCCGCGAAAGTGACACTTCGGTGGCATGTTCCGGACGGTCCTGACCGGCTTCATGACGCTTCGCGAAACTCGCGGGATTTCACTCACGGTACCGGGGCGTAGCGGAATACAGTGAATCCGAGGGCGGATCTGGATTCGCTGAGGGGAGACGATCCATCTTGATGCCCCGCGTGCTCGTCGACGCCGCCGCGGTTCCCGCGGATCGCGGCGCACTCATCCGATACGTCGACGGGCTCGTGGCCGCGCTGGATCGTGCGGGCGCCGACCTCGTCGTCGTCTGCCAGCGCGCCGACGCCGAGCGGTACGGCCGGCTCGCCCCGTCGGCGCGCGTCGTGGCGGGGCCGCCCGCCATCGCCAACCGCGCCGCGCGCCTGGTGTGGGAGCAGACCAGCATCCCGGTGCTGGCCAGGCAGGCCGGGGCGCGGGTGATCCACGCCCCCTACTACTCGATGCCGCTGCGTGCGGGGCTGCCGACCGTGGTGACCGTGCACGACGTCACCTGGTTCACCGAGCAGGACCGGCCCACCGGCGGCAAGGCGTCGTTCTTCCGCTCGGCCACCCGCACCGCCGTACGGCACGCCGCCCGCGTCATCGTGCCGTCGAAGGCGACCAGGGACGAGCTCGTGCGCGTGCTCTCGGCCGACCCGACCCGCATCGACGTCGCCTACCACGGGGTCGATCCGGAGCTGTTCCACCGGCCGTCCGAGCTGGAGGTCAAGCGGGTCTCCGGGCGGCTGGGGCTGCACGGCCGGCCGTACGTGGCCTATCTGGGCATGGCCGAGCCGCGCAAGAACGTGCCGAACCTCATCCGCGGCTTCGGCGCGGCGGTGCGCGACGTGCGCAACCCGCCGGCGCTGGTGCTCGCGGGCGGATTCGACTGGGACGACGAGGTCGAGGCGGCGATGCGCGAGCTGCCGCCGGACTGCCGGGTGGTACGGCCCGGCTACCTGCCGTTCGCGGACCTGCCGGGCTTCCTCGGCGGGGCGCTCGTGGTGGCGTTCCCGTCCAAGGGCGAGGGGTTCGGGCTGCCGGTGCTGGAGGCGATGGCGTGCGGCGCGCCGGTGCTCACCACGCACCGCACCTCGCTGCCCGAGGTCGGCGGCGACGCGGTCGCCTACACCGAGCCGGACGCCGAGCACATCGGCGAGGGGCTGCGCGCCCTGCTCACCTCGCCCGAACGCCGGGAGGCGCTGGCGAACGCGGGGCTCGCACGGGCCCAGGAGTTCACCTGGGAGGCCTCCGCCGAGGCCCATCTCGTGTCATACCGGCGAGCGGCCGAACAGTGAGCTAGCCTCACCGGCATGATGGAGACTTCCCCGGACGACGAGCAGTTGCAGGCCATTCTCCTCGTCGGAGGCAAGGGCACCCGACTGCGCCCGCTGACGCTGGGCACGCCGAAACCGTTGCTGCCCACCGCGGGCGTGCCGTTCCTGGCCCATCAGCTCGCGCGGGCGAGGTCGTTCGGGGTGAAGCGCATCGTCTTCGCCACCTCGTACCGGGCGTCGATGTTCGCCGACGCGTTCGGCGACGGGCGGGCGTTCGGGCTCGAGATCGAGTACATGACCGAGGAGACGCCGCTCGGCACCGGCGGCGCGATCCGCAACGCCGCGCAGGCGCTCACCTGCGGCCCGGACGACCCCGTGCTCGTGCTCAACGGCGACATCCTGTCCGGGCACGACGTGCACGCGCAGGTGGCGCTGCACGTGTCCCGGCGGGCGGCGGTGACGCTGCACCTCACCGAGGTGGACGACCCCTCGCGGTTCGGCTGCGTGCCCACGGACGAGGACGGGCGGGTCACCGCCTTTCTGGAGAAGACGCCGCATCCGGTGACGAACCGGATCAACGCCGGCTGCTACGTGTTCCAGCGGTCGGTGATCGACACGATCCCCGAGGGGCGGGTCGTGTCCGTGGAGCGTGAAACGTTCCCGGGGCTGATCGAGTCCGGCGAGCTCGTGCTCGGGTACGTGGAGGCGGCGTACTGGCTGGACGTGGGCACCCCGGCGGCGTACATCCAGGGCTCGCGGGACCTGGTGCTCGGGCGGCTGGAGTCGCCCGCGGTGCCGGGGCCGTGCGGCGAGCACATCGCGCTGCCCGGGTCGGTGATCTCGGCGGAGGCGAAGGTGTCGGGCGGCTCGGTGGTGGGCGAGGGCGCGATCGTCGAGGCGGGGGCGGCCGTCAGCGGCAGCATCCTGCTCGACGGCTGCGTGGTCGGGCCCGGGGCCACCGTCACCGACTCGGTCGTCGGGCCGGGGGCGCGGGTCGCGGGCGGGGCCGTGCTGCACGGCGTGATCGTCGGCGACCGGGCCGTGGTCGGGCCGGGCAACGAGCTGCTCGCCGGGGCCCGGTTGTGGCCCGGCGTGGTCCTCCCCGAGTCCGCGGTCCGCTTCTCCAGCGACGTATGACGCCCCGGCCCCGGCCGATCGGCCGGGGCGAGGGGGACGCCCCCGGCGGCGTGGAGCGCTCCAGGATTCGGCTCGGGGCGTGCTGCGCCCGTCGTCGTCCGCCCCAAGCCCGCCGGTTCCGGGCCGTCGTCCCCGGGGCGGTCGCGAGCGCGTCGGCTGCCGTACCGTAGGCGGGTCGATGTACCGGGAGGGCGGCGATGGTGCGGCGGTGGTGAACGTGGCGGCCGGGTGCCGGGAGCGCGTGTGGCGGCCGGACGGGCCGGTGGACGTGGCGCTGACGTTGTCGCCGCATCGGCGCGGGGCGGGCGATCCCGCCTGGCGGGCCGAGCACGGCGGGGTGTGGCGCACGTGCCGGACGCCCGACGGGCCGGGGACCCTGCTCGTCACCGTGGACGCGCGGGAGCGGGCCGTGCTCGGGCGGGCGTGGGGGCCGGGGGCGGAGTGGCTGCTTGAGACGTTGCCGCGGATGCTGGGGGCGGACGACGATCAGAGCGGCTTCGCCGGGCTCGCCGGGCGGGCGGCGGTGGGCGGCGAGGTCGTGCTTGCGGCGTGGCGGCGGCATCCCGGCCTGCGGATCGGGCGCACGCTGCGGGTGTTCGAGGCGCTGGTGCCCGCCGTGCTGGAGCAGAAGGTCGTGGGACGGGAGGCGTGGCGGACGTGGCGGTGGCTGATGCGCCGGTACGGCGAGCCCGCCCCCGGCCCGGCTCCGGAGGGCATGCGCGTCTTCCCCGAGCCCGAAATATGGCGAGAAATCCCGTCTTGGGATTGGCATCGGGCGGGGGCGGAGGCCGTACGGGCCCGGACGATCGCCAACGCGGCCCGGCACGCCGGCAAGCTGGAGGCGACCGCGGAGGCCGGGCCGGAGGGCAGCGCCGCCGCCGACCGGCTGCTGCGCGCCCTGCCCGGCATCGGCGTGTGGACGTCCGCCGAGATCCGGCAGCGCGCGCACGGCGACCCCGACGCCGTCTCGGTCGGCGACTACCACATCCCGGGCGTCGTCGGCTGGGCGCTCACCGGCGCGAAGACCGACGACGCGGGCATGCTCCGGCTGCTCGCCCCCTTCGCGGGCCACCGCTACCGGGTGACCCGCCTGCTCGAACTCGGCGGGCATCGGCCGCCCGCCCGCGGCCCGCGCATGCCCGCCCGCGACTACCGCTCCTTCTGAGCCCGGGGCGTCACTCGGGCTCGTTGCCGGCCCCGCCGCCGATGGCGAAGCGGGTGCTGACCCCCTCGTACATGAGGTGCGCGGAGAGCCCCTCGGAGGCGTGCGGGAGGTTGTGGCAGTGGTCCATCCACACGCCGGGGTTGTCGGCGACGAAGGCGATCTCGAACGACTCGCCGTCGGCGACCTCCAGCGAGTCCACCCACCAGGGGCTGCCGGTGGCGGCACGCCGTCGCGGGAGAGCACCACGGCGTGGTGGCCGTGCAGGTGCATCGGGTGCGCCTCGCCGCTGTTGTTGACGACGCGCATGCGCACCACGTCGCCCTCGGTCACGTGGTACATCGGCACGTTCGGGTAGAGGCCGCCGTTGATCGTCCACCACAGGCCGGGCACGCCGTCGAGGAAGCCGGGGCGGCGGCCGATGTCGTACGTGAAACGCCGGTCGGCCTTGTCCGGGTCGAAGCCGATCGGGGCGCGCGTGCCGTACGTGAGCGGGTCGAGCGTCGCGGCCGGGCGGGCGACCGGGGCCGGGTCGCCGGAGCCGAGCAGCACGCCGGTCGGGCCGCCGAGGTGCACGCGCACCGGCGAGCCGTCGGCGGGCATCGTCACCTCGATGTCGGTGCGGCCTCCGGCGGCCACGATCACGGCCTTGTCCCGGACCGGCGTCGGCCCGTTGAGCTCGGCGCCGTCGACGGCCACGACCCGGTACGGGGCGCCGCTCACCCACGCGGGCAGCACGCCGTACTCGGTGTTGATCACCCGGACGCGTGCCTTCGCGCCCGGGGGCGCCGCGACGCGGAGGTCGCCCTCGTGGCCGTTGAGGGTGCGGACGCCGCCATACAGGTGCATCAGCACCGGCACGTCGATCGCCTTCGTATCGTCCGTCTTGTTCGCGCCGTTCTTCGGCGTGATCACGACCGCGCCGAGCAGGCCGCGGCGCACCTGGTCGTGCGACATCTGGTGGGAGTGGTACCAGAACGTGCCGGCCTGGTGGGCGACGAACCGGTAGGTGAACTCCTCGCCGACGCCGACCGCGTCCTGGGTGACGCCGGCGACGCCGTCCGCGGCGTTCGGCACGTCCACGCCGTGCCAGTGCAGCGTGACGCCGCCAGGCAC
>Ga0164243_10014825_pt1 | contig 10822 bp, 9 predicted proteins | sample OricompcompostOP_FD_108781 | JGI IMG/M metagenome (GOLD analysis project Ga0164243, IMG submission 108781) | Organic Plus compost microbial communities from Emeryville, California, USA - Original compost - Organic plus compost (OP) | ecosystem: Engineered > Solid waste > Mixed feedstock >...
GCCGCGGGCGGCCCTTCGCCGCTCCCGCGGGGGCCGCCGGTCACTCCTGCTCGCCGCCGCGCTTGCGGCCGACCAGCGGACGGCAGCTCGTCGGCGCGGGGCCCTCGACCCGCAGGTCGGCGACGGCGCCCAGCTCCTCGTCGCCGGGCTGCGGGCTGATGATCCGGTAGCGGCCCGGCGCCAGGCAGACGTCGAGCAGCCGGCCGGAGGCGCCGGGCCGCAGCGTCCCGTCGCGGGTGAAGCGCGCGCGGCGGTTGCCGCGCTTGTCGTCGTCGCTGACGATCCGCACGCCGTGCAGCAGCCGCCCGACGTTGCGCGCCTCGATCGCCAGCGGACCGGAGCGGGCGACGATGTTGCGCGGCTCGACGGAGTACTCGCGCAGGGTGAGCGTCAGCCGTCCGTCGCGGACGACGTGCTCGGGGCCGGTGTTGCAGCCCGCCTGCACGAGCAGGACCGACGCCGCGGCCACCGCGAGCGCGATCAGCACCCAGCGCAGGTCCCGGAGGGGGCCATCGGCTCGACCGGCGTCGGACATCGCGCGCCATGATCGCCGATCGACGGGAGACGCAGGGGCGCTGCGGCCGCGACCCCCGGGGCGTCCGCGCCGGGCCCGGGCGGGCGCGGGTCCTGGGGAGCCGCCTCCGCGAGGGCTGTGGTCTAGGATGGCGCGCGTCATGCAGCGTCGCGCCCTCACGACCTTGGCGGCTCTCTCGGCGACTCTCGTCCTCGCCTCGTGCGGTTCGGAGTCCGTCAAGACCAACCTGGACGCCGGCAAGCTCCGTGCGGCCGACAACCCATCGGTGGTGCGGGGCGCGAACCTCTTCGCCGAGCGCTGCGCCGGGTGCCACACCCTCGCGGCCGCCGGCACCCAGGGCGGGGCGTACCGGATCAAGGATCGCGAGCGGACCGACGGCCCGAACTTCGACCTCCGTCGCGAGACGAAGGGCTCCGTGCTCTACGCGCTGCGCAACGGCGGGTTCTCCGGGGCGATCATGCCCCAGAACCTGGCGGTCGGGAAGGACGCCGAGGACATCGCCGAGTTCCTCTGCAACAACTCGGGCCTGAAGGCCGAGGACGTCCCCTCCCCCGACCCGACCCCGTCGGCGGCCGAGCGCTGCCGGATGACGGACCCGCCCGCCCCGTCGAACTGACGGGCGTCCGGTCCGCGAACGACGATCGTCGACGACGGACGGCCGGCGGCCACGAACGACGACCGTCAACCGCGGACGTGGGCGTCAGCCGCGGCGGGCGACCTCGAAGGCGACCAGGGTCGTGGCGCAGGCGACGTTGAGCGACTCGACGCCGGGAGCCATCGGGATCCGCACCCAGCGGTGCGCGTAGGCGGCGGCCTCGGCCGAGGCGCCGGCGTGCTCGCCGCCGATCAGGAAGGCGACCCGGGCGGGCAGCTCGACGTCCCAGAGCGCCTCGTCGGCGCCGGCGTCGAGACCGACGATCGCGAACCCGGCGTCGGTCAGCTGCGACAGCGCGTCCGCCCCCTCGGCGGCCCGCAGCAGCGGCGCGCGCCAGGCCGTGCCGGCGGAGGCCTTGATCACCTGCGGCCCCAGCTCGGCCGTTCCCCGGCGCGGGACGACGATCCCGTCGACGCCCGCGCCCGCCGCGGAGCGGATGATCAGGCCCAGGTTGCCCGGCGTCGTGACCCCGTCGACGACGAGCAGCCGCTGCGACCGGTCGGGGTCGCGCTCGAGCTCCTCCAGCCGCTCGCCCAGGCCGCGCATCTGCGGCGCGACGACGTCCGCGACGACGCCCTGGTCCTGCCGACCGTTGCCGGAGATCAGCGACACCTTCGGCGGCTTCTCGCGCCGGACCGGCAGCCCGCGCGCCTGCGCCGCCTTCGCGACCTCCCCGACGACGCGCCCGCCCGTCTCGGCGACGATCACCTCGGCGACCTCCAGGTCGCGGTCGGCGATCGCCTCCAGCACCGCCCGGCGGCCGTAGACGGTGATGCAGCGGTCGCGCCGGCGGCGCGGGTCGATCGGGCTCGGCACCCGCGCAAGGGTACGGACCGCCACGACCGACGTCTCGGACGCGCGAGGGCCTGCCGCCCCGACCGCCCCCGAGCGCGCGTCGGACGACGGACCTCCGCGGCGATTCGCCGCCCGTCCTCCCGGGCGCCTCGGCCATCGCCGGCGAGGCCGGCGTCGGCGTCGGCGTGTACGGTGCTCGCGTGCGCAGGGGAGGTCGCAGCCGCGCGGCGATCGCCGGCGGCGTGCTCGTCGGGCTGCTGGCCGCCGAGGCGGCCGGCGCCGAGGTCGCCGTCCTGCCGCCGACCGGCGCGCCCGTCCTGCACCTCGCCGGCGGCGGCCAGCGGGCGCTGACCCCGCTCGGCGACGTCACCGAGCCGACGGTGCGCGGCGTCTCGCCCGACCGGCGCCGGCTGGTCGTCACGACCGCCGGCGACGAGGCGCTCCTCGTGCCGACCGACGGCGGACCCGCGCGACGGCTCGGCCTGCGGGCGACCGCGAACCTGATCTGGTCCTCGGCCGGCCTGACCGCGACGAACCTGCTCGGCCCGACGACCGCGAGCGAGCAGACCTGCGCCGTCGACGGCTCCTGCGGACCGCGGCGGCGGACGCGCGATCAGCTGCTCGGCGCGCTCCCCGACGGACGCGAGATCCGCGTCCGCAGCGCCACGCCCCCGCTCGACGGCACCGACCTCGACCGCTGGTCGACGTGGCGGCGGGCCACGCCCGCCCAGTCCCGCTGGCTGCGGAACGCGCTGCGGCGCCGGCACGCGACGACGTTCCTGCTGGTCGACCCGCTCGCCGGCACGACCACGACGCTGCGCCGCGTCCGCCGGACCCTGCGCCAGGGACTCCCGCTGCCGTTCGGGATCGACCCGACGCCGAGCGCCGGAGGCCTCCTCGTCATGGGCCTCACCAACCGCTACGCCCTGCGCACGCGCACCCGCCGAGGGCACCGCGAGCAGCGCCTGGTCGACCGCTCGGCGATCGGCGATCCGTGGCGGTTCACCGCCACCTCCGCGGCCACCCTGCGGCTGTCCGCCGCCACCCGGGCGCGGGCCTGGGGCTCCGGCTACGTCCCGGTTCGCGACGGCTGGGCTGCGGGCGACCTGGGCGCGGGCATCGCCCTGATCGGCCCCGGCGGGGCGACCATCAGGCTCACGGTCGGCGGCCGGCCGACCACCGCCGCGGGCGTCCTGCGCGCCGTCGGGATCGCCGGCGGCGCCGCGCCGGACGACGGCCCGAGCGAGGTCGGCGGCTCCGTCAGCTCGATCAGCGGCTACGAGCCGGCGACCGACAGCGTCGTCGTCGCCGTCGCCGACCACCGGCGCCGGGTCCGGGTGATCCGCCTCCCCCGGGACGGCCGGACCCCGCCGACGCTCGTGACGACCGGCATCGCCGACACGAGCGCGATCGCCTGGTGATGCGCGGTCTCTCCGGATCCTGCGCCCCGCGGTACGCCGACGGCCACGGCCTCGCCCGTCCGGACCAGCGGCGGCCGCCGCTCGGCGAGGTCGTGCCCGACCACCGGCTCGACGACCGCGGCCGCCCGGAGTCGCTGGTCCGCCCGGCGCCGCAGCGCCCCCGTCGCGCGTCCGCCGACCCGCGGCGCGCGAGCCGCGTGCCGACGAGCCACGGGCGGACGCGATCACGCGCAGCATCGGTCGTGGCGCTCGCGATCGGCACGGCGGCGCTCGTCCTTGCGGCGGGCGCGTCGCCGAGCGCGGCCGACGTCGTCCTCTTTCCGGGCGCGACCGAGCAGGCGCCCGCGCCGGCACCGACGCTGCTGGCGCCCGACGGCCGCCGGCAGCTGCTCGCGCCGCCGAGGGCCGGCGTGTTCGACGCGTCGATCGTCGGGGCCCCGTCCCCGGATCGCCGGCTGCTCGCGCAGACGATCGGGACGCGGATCCGGCTGCTGCCGACCGACGGCGGTCGACCGTGGCAGCTGCGCCTGCGCGGAGCGCGCCTGCACGACCCGTTCGCCGACGTCGACGCCGGCGACTCCGGCGGATCGTTCCTGCTCGGCGGCGCGCCGCTGCCCACGTGGTGGTCGCCGGACGGGCGGGCCGTGCTCCGCGACGGCCTGGAGGTGCACGGACGGCAGGTCGTCGCGCGGTGCGTGCTCGCGACCCGGTCGTGCCGCGCCCTCCCGGTGCCCCGCAGCGGGATGCGCCTGGCGAGCCTCGACGACGGCGCGAGCCTCTGGGCGCCCACGCAGGCGCCGCTCCTCGCGCTGGCGGTGCGCTTCGCGCCGGTCGGCAGGTGGCGGACGGTCGTCCGGGAGGAGGTGCGTCGCGCCCGCGCCACGCTGCGTCGGCCGTCCCTCGACCGACTGGCGCTCCTGGGCCCGCGTGGCCGCGTCCGGGACCTCTGGCGACGGCGGAGCGTCCCCGGGCGAGCCATCCGCAGCATGGTCGCCTCCGGCGGTGGTCCCCGGGGCGCGCTCGTCGCCTGGGTCGACGGGTGGGGTCGCATCGCCACCCGGCTCCGGCACGGGCGACTGCAGGCGTCGCTGCGCTCCCGCACCACCCGGCGAGGGCTCTGGCGCGTCACCCCGGACGGCCAGCTCCGGAGGATCCGGCTGCGGCCGACGTCGCCGGCGCGCGAGCTGGCGGACCTGCACGCCGCGGCCGGCGCGCGCGGATGGCTCGCCACGGCGAGCACCGGTGGCGGACGCGAGGTCCTGGCGACGATCGACGCGCGCGGGACGCTGCGTCCCGTGATGCTCGCCGGACGACCGCTCGACGCCGAGGCGCTCTGGAGCGCCGCCGGCCTGCCACCTCAGCGACGCGACGCGCCGCGGGCGCTCCCGGTCGGCTACGAGCAGGCCACCGACGCGGCGATCGTCTCCGCGGTCTGGGACGAGCGCAGCGCGATCGTCCGGGTCCCGCTCGACGGGCGCCCGCCGACCGCGCTGACCGCGGCCGATCCCGACTGGCCGTCCGCCGTCGCCTGGTGACGGCGTCGCCGACCGGCGCGACGCGGCGAGTCCACGGCCGCACCGTCGCGCGCGCTCGACGTCGCGTCCTCGTCACGACCACCGCGCGCGCCGCAGGCGACCGGCGCGGCCCTGCGCGAGCAGCGCGCGGCGGACCGGCGGCGGCCGCTAGCCTCCGGCGCGATGCTCGACCTGAAGGCGCTGCGCCGCGATCCCGACGCCGCCCGCGCGGCCCTCGCCCGTCGCGGCGGCGACGACGCCGAGGTCCTCGACCACGCGCTGGAGCTGGACGAGCGGCGCCGGGCGATCCTGCCGGAGCTGGAGGCGCTGCGGGCCGAGCAGAACGCCGCCAACCAGAACATCGCCAAGGCGCAAAAGGCGGCCAAGGAGGGCACGGGGTCCCGCGAGGAGGCCGACGCCGCGATCGCCGCGATGCGCGAGGTCGCCGGCCGCGCGAAGGCCCTGCAGGAGGAGCTGCAGACCGTCGAGGCGACGCTGCGGCAGAGCCAGGCCCGGCTGCCGAACCTGCCGCACCCCGGCTCGCCGCCCGAGGACACCGTCCTCAAGACGGTCGGCGAGCCCGCGATCGACGGGCTGGGCCTGCGCGCCGACCTGCCCGGCACGCCGCCGACCGAGCCGCGCGACCACCTCGAGCTCGCCGGCGAGCGGGTCGACATGGAGCGCGGCGCGCGGCTCTCCGGATCCCGCTTCGCCTACCTGCGCGGCGATCTCGTCTTCCTCGAGCTGGCGCTCGTGCAGTGGACGCTGGCGAAGTTGCGCGAGCACGGCCACGAGGCGGTCCTGCCGCCCGTCCTCGTCCGCGAGGAGGCGCTCTACGGCACCGGGTTCCTGCCCGACACCGAGCAGCAGATCTACGCGCTGCCCGACGACGACCTCTACCTGGCCGGCACCAGCGAGGTCGCGCTGGCGTCGCTGCACGCCGACGAGATCCTCGACGACGCGACGCTGCCCCGCCGCTACGCCGGCTTCTCGCCCTGCTTCCGCCGCGAGGCCGGGGCCGCCGGGCGCGACACGCGCGGCATCTTCCGCGTCCACCAGTTCGACAAGGTCGAGATGTTCAGCTTCGTCGCGCCGGAGGCCGCCGAGGAGGAGCACGCCCGGCTGCTGGCGCTCGAGGAGGAGATCCTCACCGAGCTCGGCATCCCCTACCGCGTCGTCGACATCGCCGTCGACGACCTCGGCGCCTCGGCGGCGCGGAAGTTCGACTGCGAGGCGTGGCTGCCCTCCCAGCAGCAGTACCGCGAGCTGACGTCGACGTCGAACACGACCGACTACCAGGCGCGCCGGCTCGGCGCCCGCCACCGCCCCGAGGGGGGCAAGCCGGAGCCGCTGGCCACGCTCAACGGCACGGCGGTGGCGGTCGGGCGGACGATCATCGCGCTGCTGGAGCACGGCCAGCGCGAGGACGGCAGCGTCGTGCTGCCGCCCGCCCTCGTCCCGTTCGGGGCCCCGGCGGTCCTGCCGCCCGCCTGACCCCGCGGCCGCGATCGACGCCGGTCGCCCGAGGACCAGCGGCGGCCACGTTCGACCACGGTCGACCCCGGACCACGCGGGTCCGCGATCGACCACGGCCGTTGCCGGACCACCGGCGTCCACCATCGACCGCCGGCCGACGTCCACGATCGACCCGGGTCGATCCCGGACCACCCATGTCCACCATCGACCCGGGTCGATGGTGGACGGGGCGTCCCGTTCCCCGCGGCGGCGGTCAGGCGCCGGTGGCGTCCAGCTCGCGCGTGGCGAGGAGGTCGGCCGTCAGCGGGATCGCGATCAGGATCGCGCCGGGGATCAGCCAGACCAGCGACGGGTCGTCGCCGTCGAGGAGCTGCAGCAGCGCGAAGAGGACGAGGTTGGCGCCGATCACCGCGCCGGGGAAGCGCCAGTTCCACAGGCCCTGGACCGCGCCCCACGCCGTCAGGGCGGCGAGGACGAGGAACACCGTGCCGTGCGTGCCGCCGACCGGGCCCTTGAACGAGTCGCTGTCGAAGACGTCGAGGTAGCCGAGGAACAGCGGCACGAGCAGGACGACGTCGAGGATCGCGATCCCGGCGACGATCTTCAGGAACCGGCGGGTGCGGTCGGGGTCGGCGGTCGAGACGGCGAACATGGCGCCCAAGAGTACGGTCTCCTCCCCCTCCCGGGCCTTCCGCCCGCCCGCGCCCGGCGAGCGGCGCCGCGCCACGATCGCGCCCGCGCCGGGAGCGGCCACGCGCCAGCACGAAGGGCGCCCGAACGCGAGACGGAGTCCCGTCACCACCTACGTGCAAACGGCGGGCCGATGCGCCACGATCGGTGGGTGAGCGGGCACGATCACCACGGTCACGACCACGACCACGCGGGCCACTCGCACGGCGTCTCGGCCGGCGACGACCGCCGCTGGGTCGCCCTCGCGCTGGCGATCACGGCGACGTTCATGGTCGTGGAGGCCGTGGCCGGCATCGTCTCGGGCTCGCTGGCCCTGCTCTCCGACGCCGGGCACATGCTCACCGACGCGGGGGCCCTGGCGCTCGCGCTCGGCGCCGCGCACCTGGCGCTGCGCCCGGCGCAGGGCCGCTACACCTTCGGGCTCGCCCGGGCGGAGATCCTGAGCGGCCTGGTCAACGCCGTCGCGCTGCTGGCGCTCGGGCTGGTCGTGGCGATCGAGGGCGTCCGCCGGCTCTTCGACCCGCCCGAGATCGAGGCCGGGATCGTGATCGCGATCGGCGTCACCGGGGCGCTGGCGAACGTCGCCGCCGCCTGGGCGCTGTCGCGCGCGCAGCGCCGGAGCATGAACGTCGAGGGCGCGCGACTGCACGTGCTGGCGGACCTGTTCGGCTCGGTCGCGGCGATCGTCGCCGGCGTCGCGGTCCTCGTCGCCGGCTGGCGGATCGCCGACCCGATCGCGTCGCTCGTCGTCGCCGCCCTGATGCTGCGGGGCGGCGCCAAGCTGACCCTCGCGACCGCCGGCGTCCTGCTGGAGGCCGCGCCCGCCGGCGCCCAGCCGGCCGACGTCGCGCGGACGATCACCGGCGTCCGGGGCGTCACCGGGCTGCACGACCTGCACGTCTGGGAGCTGACGACCGGCTTCCCCGCCCTCAGCGCGCACCTCGTCGTCGCCGCCGACGACGATCCCGACGCCGTCCGCGCCCGCGTCGGCGTGGCGCTGCACGAGCGGTTCGCGATCGACCACGCGACGCTGCAGGTCGAGCGCGGCGCCCAGCGGGACTGCGTCGGCTGCGACGGCACCAGCCACGCGCCGCCGTCGCTGACCGCCCGCTGACCCGGCGGCCCGGCGAGCACGCGCCGCGACTCGGCGACGGGCCACGGCCGCCCGCCCGCGAACCCACCGCCGCCGGCGTCACCCGGTCCGTTGCCGCTCGGCGCGCCGGGACCGCCGCCGGACGCGACGCGCCGGCCATCCGTCACGTCCCGTGGACGGCGCCCCGCGCGCGTGGGAAGGTCGGCCATGCCCTCCTCCACGTCCACCACCGAGCCCACGTACGAGCAGGTCGTCGCCGAGCACGAGTGGCGGGTGCCCGAGCGCTACAACATCGCCGCCGACGTCTGCGACAAGCACCCCGACGACAAGCTCGCGATGGTCCACGAGGGCCCCGACGGGACCGTCCGGGAGCTGACGTGGGGCGAGATGCGGGCGCTGGCCAACCGCTTCGCGAACGTCGCCACCGGGCTCGGCGTCGGTCGCGGCGACGTGATCGCGATGCTGGTGCCGCCGGTCCCGGAGGCCGCCGCGGCGTTCCTCGGCACCTACAAGGCCGGCGCGATCCTGCTGCCGATGTCGGTCCTCTACGGCGAGGAGGGCATCCGCCACCGGGTCGGCGACTCCGGCGCGCGGCTCGTGGTCACCGATCGGGAGCACCACGAGCAGATCGCCCGCGCGATCGAGGGCCTGCCCGGCGCCGAGGAGCGCACGCTGCTGGTCCTGACCCCCGAGCTGCTGGCCGACGCGTCGCCGGAGTTCGAGACGGTCGACACGTCCTCCGACGATCCGGCCCAGCTCTTCTACACCTCCGGCACCACCGGCCTGGCGAAGGGGATCCTCCACGCGCACCGCTTCGTGCTCGGCCACGAGGAGTTCGAGTACTGCCACGAGGTGCAGGACGGCGAGCGCTTCCGCTCGATGAGCGAATGGGCGTGGGCGGCCGGCATCAACCCGCTGCTCGGCGCCTGGCGCCTGGGCGCCGTCCACTACGTCCACCAGCGCCGGGGCGGCTTCTCGCCCGAGGACGAGCTGGCGTTCCTCTCCCGCCACCGGATCACGAACGTCTTCACGACCCCGACCGCGCTGCGCTCGATGATGGCCGTCGAGCGGGCCGGCGAGCGGTTCCCGGTCCCGCTCCGGCGCGCCTGCTCGGCCGGCGAGCCGCTGAACCCCGAGGCGATCAAGTGGTTCCGCGAGCAGTACGGGGTGACGGTGCTCGACTTCTACGGGCTGTCGGAGGGCTACCCCCTGTGCGCGAACTTCCCGTGGATGGAGGTCCGCGAGGGGTCGATGGGCCGCGTCATGCCCGGCTGGGACGTCCAGATCCTCGACGAGGACGAGCGACCCGTCCCCGCCGGCGAGCGCGGGGAGATCTGCTGGCGCAACGGCTCGAGCCCGACCTGGCCGCTCGGCTACTGGAACCGGCCCGAGGCGACCGAGGAGACCTTCGGCGGCGCGTGGTTCCACACCAAGGACGCCGCCCGGATGGACGAGGACGGCTACGTCTGGTTCGAGGGCCGTGCCGACGACGTGATCCTCACCGCCGGCTACCGCGTCGGGCCGTTCGAGGTCGAGTCCGCCTGCCTGGAGCACGACGCCGTGGCCGAGGCGGCGGTGGTCGCCAAGCCCGACGAGCGGCGCGGATGGATCGTGAAGGCCTTCGTCGTCCCCGCCGCCGGGCACGTGCCCTCCGAGGAGCTCGGCCGGGAGATCTCGCGGTTCGTGCGCGAGACGCACTCCGCCTACGCCTACCCGCGCGAGATCGAGTTCGTCGACGAGCTGCCCAAGACGCTCACCGGCAAGATCCGCCGGATCGAGCTGCGCAAGCTCGAGGAGCAGCGCGCGACCGGCGAGCACTGAGTCCGGTGGGTCCGCCGCGCTCGCCGGCGGACGCCCCTCCCGGCCCGCCGGTGGCCCGGGAGGGAGGATGCACGCGGTCGACGCGGCGGCCCGGCGAGCCGTCCCACCGCCGTCGCTCGACCGTCAGCGGCGGCGCAGGAGGAACCGCTTGCTGACCGCGCGGCCGCCGGCCGGCGCGACGCGCACCACGACGGTCGCCCTGCCGTAGCGGCGCAGCGCCGAGCGACCCGCGGCGGTGAGGGTCAGCGTCACGGTCCCGGGACGCTTCACGGTCCGCTTGGCGAACGTCACGATCCGCGCCTTCCCCCGCGGGCGCGTCCGCAGGCGGTTGCGCGAGCGGACGGTGATCGTCGTCCGCACCTTCGAGCCGCCGCGCAGCACGAGCCGCACCCGCCGGCCGCCCTTCAGCGGCGTCAGCCGCGCCGCGGTCGCCGCCTTCACCACCGGCAGCGGGTCGGTCGGCGCACGATCGACCGGCGGGCTCCCGGGCGGGTCGCCGATCGGCGGGATCGGCTGCTGCCCGCCAGCGGGCCCGGGCAGCCCGCCGGCCGGACCGGGCCGCTGCCCGCCGGTCATGCCGCCGCCCGTGCCGGGATCGACCGGCGGCGCGGTCGGCCCGCCGGTCCCGGCGGGGACCACCCGGATGCGGGTCGCGACGGCGTCGGAACCGTCGCCGACGAGCACGAGGTAGTCGCCGGGCGGCGTCCCGAAGGGCACCGTGCGGGTGGCGTCGAGCGTTCCGTCCGGGCCGACGACGATCGGCCCGCCCGCGCTGAGCGCGGTGTCGCTCGCCGTCCCGAGCAGGCGGACGCTGGCCGCCGC
>Ga0164243_10014826_pt1 | contig 10822 bp, 8 predicted proteins | sample OricompcompostOP_FD_108781 | JGI IMG/M metagenome (GOLD analysis project Ga0164243, IMG submission 108781) | Organic Plus compost microbial communities from Emeryville, California, USA - Original compost - Organic plus compost (OP) | ecosystem: Engineered > Solid waste > Mixed feedstock >...
CAAGTGCCTCGCCCTCGGGGCGAAGTTCGTCTTCGTCGGCCGGCCGTTCAACTATGCCGCCACCGTCGGCGGCCGCACCGGAGTCGCCCACGCCATCGATCTCCTGCGAAGCGAATTCAGCCGCGATACGGGGAACATGGGCATCAATGCCGTGAGCGAGATCACCCGCGAATGCATAGTCGAGCGCGGTCCGCAGAGAGGCCGGACATGACCGGCCGCACCGTCGTCGCGACCACGGATCTGCCGTTCGACGCGGCGGCCTGGTGGCGACTGGAGGCCATCGTGGCGCCCGATAGCCTGCTCAAGGTCGAGCGAACCGACCGGGTGGCCTTCACCGATGCTCTCGATAATGCCGAAATCGCGATCCTCGGCAGCGATCTGGACGAACGCGTGCTGGCCGCGCCGCGGCTGAAATGGGTGCATGTGAACATCGCCGGAATGGACGGCTCCGCCCGCCCCGAGCTTTTCGAGCGCGGCATCATCGTCACCGGTGCCGCTGGCCGTTCGGCCCCTGCCCTCGCCGAGCATGCCATGATGTTCATGCTGGCGCTTAACGCCGATCTGCGCGGTTTCGAAGCCGCGCAGCGTGCACACCGCTGGGGCGGCATCGAAGGCATGCGTCAGCTTCGCGCCCTCTACGGCCAGACGCTTGGCATAATCGGTGTTGGCGCCACCGGCCGCGAACTTGCCCTCCGCGCCAAGGCTTTTGGCATGGCCGTTCTCGGCTACCGGCGCCGCGACGACGCTCCGCCGCCCGGGTTCGACCGGATCTACGCGGCCGATCGTGGCGAGAGCATCGCTCCCATTCTGGAACAGTCCGATTTTATCGTGCTCGCGGTCAACCTTTCCGACGCCACGCATCATCTGATCGATGCCGATGCCTTGGCGCGCATGAAACCCAATGCCATCCTGGTCAATCTCTCCCGCGGCGGCGTAGTGGACGAAGCGGCGCTCGCCGAGGCGCTTTATGCACGTCGCATTCGCGGCGCCGGCCTCGACGTGTTCGATATCGAACCGCTGCCGGCGGACAACCCGCTATGGGATGCCCCAAACACCATGATCTCCCCGCATTTCAGCGCTTCGGTGCATGACCGTCTGCAGCGGACGCTGGCGATCATCGAGGAGAACTTCAGACGATACCGCGCCGGCGAAGCCATGCTCAACGCGATGACGCCTGAAGACGTCTTCACGAAGGATGCCGCGCGTTAAGCCGGAGGAAGATGAATGCTGCGAAATCTTTTTGTCAGGCTGATCGACACAATCCCAACGCTATTCCTGGTGTTGACGCTGGTGTTCGTCGCCATGCGCATCCTCCCCGGCGACCCCGCCGTGGCAGTGCTCGGCGACACGGCGACCCCGGAACAGCTCGCGGTCTATCGTGAGCAGATGGGCCTCAACGTGCCTGTTTGGCAGCAATATCTCGATTTCCTCTGGGGCACGGTGACGCTCGACCTGGGGCGTTCCTACGCCACGGGCATGCCGGTCACCGAACTGATCGCACGCAATTTGCCCTACACGATCGAACTCACTGTCGTGGCGATGATCCTGGGCAGCATCGTGGGGATACCACTCGGCGTTATCGCCGCCACCCATCGCAACAAGGCGCCCGACAGCGGCGTGCGTCTCTTCTCGCTGATCGGCTACGCCATTCCTGATTTTTATCTCGCCGCACTGCTTTTGATCGTATTCGGCCTCAACCTCAAATGGTTCCCGTTGAGCGGTGGTGGCGACCCGAATTTCCTCGACCAATTGCATCACGTGGTCCTTCCGGCGGTGACGCTTGCCTTTGTCAAGGCGGCCTTTCTCGGGCGGCTCACGCGGACCAGCCTCCTCGAAGTCTTCGGCAAGGACTACATCCGAACGGCGCGCGCCAAGGGCGCCACGGAGAACCGGGTCATCTACCGGCACGGCCTGCGCAATGCCATGCTTCCGATCGCGACGGGCCTCGGACTTTCGACCCTTGCGACGCTCTCGGGCTCCGTCGCGGTCGAACTCGTCTTCAACCGTCCCGGCATCGGCCGCCTTCTGATCGATGCGATCGCACAGCGCGATTACTCGGTGATCCAGGGCGGTGTCCTGGTGTTCGCCATCTTCGTGGTCGTGATCAACCTCGTCATGGACCTGCTCTACGTGCTCATCGATCCTCGTGTGAGGGTGCAATAAGATGTCGGTCGTCGCTCAGGAACCCGTTACCCCTGGACCACAGCCGGGCCCACTCACCACGCTTCGAACCATCCTGTTCGGCCGGCCCGAGGCGAAATTCGCCACCGTCGTAGTCGCTCTCTTCATCATCATTGCCGCCATCGCACCGTGGATTGCCCCTTATGACCCGCTGACGCAATCGATCCTTGCGATCAATAAGCCGCCGAGCACCGAGCACTGGCTCGGCACCGATCTCTACGGCCGCGATGTTCTCAGTCGCCTGATCTACGGCTCGCGCAACTCACTCCTGTTCGGCTTCATCTCGCCTGTGCTCGCCGCATTCTTCGGCACGCTGCTCGGCGTCGTCGCCGGATATTTCGGCGGCATCATCGATCGCGTCATCTCGCGCCTCGTCGATCTTCTGCTCGCCTTCCCCGAGTTGCTCCTCGCCATCCTCATCGCCGCAGCGCTTGGCGGCGGCTTCTGGAACATCATCACGGTGATCACCATCGCCTTTGTTCCAGGTTTCGCCCGTGTCGCGCGTGCGCAGACGCTTGCGGTCAAGCAGGACCCCTTCGTCGAAGCGGCGATCTCCATGGGCGTGCGCACGCCGGTGATCATTGTCCGGCACATCGTCCCCAACATCATGGCTCCCATCGTCGCGCTCATGACGCTCTGGGTCGCCTCGGCGATCCGCCTCGAGGCCTCGCTCAGCTTTCTCGGCCTGGGCACGCAGCCGCCCAACCCGAGTTGGGGCAACATCATTCGCGACGGGCTGCAGAGCCTGTTCGGCTCGCCATGGCCCATCATCGGCGCAGGCGCCGCCATCACGCTCGTGGTGCTCTCATTCAATCTTGTCGGCGACGCCGTGCGCGACGCGCTCGACCCCTCGACGGCACGATAGAGGGTGACATGGCACTAACCGCTACCGCCCCCGCCGCCGAGGCCACCGCTCACAAAAAACCAATCCTTTCCGTGAGCGACCTTCGCACCTCCTTCAATACTGCCCGAGGCTGGATAGAGATCGTCAAAGGCATCTCCTTCGATATCGGCCCGGAAGAGACGCTGGCGGTGGTCGGCGAATCCGGCTCCGGCAAGTCCGTCACGGCGCTGTCGGTGATGCGCCTGCTCGATTCGGCCGCAAGCCGCGTCGAAGGCTCGATAAGGCTCGCCGGGCGTGAACTTCTGACCCTGCCCAATTCCGAAATGCGAGCGATACGCAGCAGGCAGATCGGCATGATCTTTCAGGAGGCGATGACCAGCCTCAATCCGCTGCAGAAGATCGGCCAGCAAATAGCGGAAGTTCTTGGCATCCATGGCATTGCCACCGGGCAGGCCGCGCTCAGGGAAGCGGAACGACTGCTCGACCGTGTGCGGATCCCCGCCGCCCGCTCGCGGCTCAATGACTATCCGCAATCCCTTTCGGGCGGCATGCGCCAGCGCGTGATGATCGCAATGGCGCTCGCATGCAAGCCCAAGCTCTTGATCGCCGACGAACCGACCACTGCACTCGACGTCACCATCCAGGCCCAGATCCTTCAGCTCATCAAGCAACTGCAGAAGGAAGAAGGAATGGGAGTGCTGTTCATCACCCATGACATGGGTGTCGTGGCCGAGGTGGCCGACCGCACCGTGGTGATGCTCGAGGGGCGCGTGGTCGATGCCGGCAGCACGGAGCATATCTTCCATCACGCGAAGGATCCCTATACCCGGGCGCTCATTGCCGCCGTGCCCCGACTCGGCCAAGGCAGTGACAACGGACCGCAGCATTTCCCCATGCTTGATCGCACAACGGGCGTTGTGCTCGCCCGCCGCGATCGGCCCGACACCGTTCGCCATGACCGTGGGCCGGTGCTGAAGGTTCGCGATTTGGTGAAGCGCTTCGACCTGCCGGGCGGCATTTTCCGTGGCCCTGCCGGCCGCGTGCATGCCGTCGAGAAGGTGAGCTTCGAGCTGCGGGCCGGCGAGACGCTGTCGCTCGTCGGCGAATCCGGTTGCGGCAAGTCGACGACCGGCCGTGCCATCATGCGGCTCACCGAGCCGCAGAGTGGTGAGGTGCTTCTCGATGGTGTCGATATCCGCGCACTCGACAAGGAGCATCTGCGAGATATGCGACGCCATATCCAGATGATCTTCCAGGATCCTTATGCCAGTCTCAATCCGCGTATTACCGTCGGCGCGGCGATCGCCGAGCCATACCTGACGCATAAGCTTGGCACGCGTGCCCAGGCCCGCGAGAAAGCGATGGACCTGTTGGAACGCGTAGGTCTCAGCCCGGATATGGCGAGCCGCTATCCGTCTCAGTTCTCCGGCGGCCAGCGCCAGCGCATCTGCATCGCCCGGGCGCTGGCGCTCGAACCCAAGGTCATCGTCGCCGACGAGAGCGTCTCGGCACTCGACGTTTCGATCAAGGCACAGGTCGTGAACCTGATGATGGACCTTCAGGAGCAATTCGGCCTCGCCTATCTCTTCATCTCCCACGACATGGCTGTGGTCGAGCGAGTGAGCCATCAGGTGGCGGTGATGTATCTGGGTGAAATCGTGGAACGCGGGCCAGCCAAGTCCGTCTTCGGCAATCCCCAACATCCCTACACAAAGCGCCTGATGTCCGCCGTCCCAATCCCAGATCCGGCCCGACGCAATCAGCTGCGCCCCGTCAACAACGACGAGATAAAGAGCCCTATCCGCCCTATCGATTACGTACCGCCGGCGCGCGAATATCGCGAAGTCTCACCAGGCCATATCGTCCAAGATTGGGGTAGTGACTGGAAGGTGTAGGAGCGCTCCTGCTTTCAGTTCATGAATTCAACACCTGTCCCGGCATCGAGTGGTGGCCTCATCAAAACCTGACCTTGCGGCCCCATTGATCTTACGGTCGGCGCTTCCTTTGAGGCCGCGGCAGCGCTGCTGCCATATCCATCCAGATCTCCTCGATCGGTCGCATCGTGCATGGGATAACTGCGATCGAACTCCTTGCTAAATCCACTTTCTATCGATCTTACTTAGCGGAAAATAGCTAAAATTATAAATATTGTTTTCTGATTTCACCTTATTCCCAAGATCCATCACGATGGAAATTCCATATTTCGTTGAATACTTCCCGTAGGGGAAAAGGTGGTTTATCGTTATGCCAACGTATTCTATTTCGCCAACATCCTCGCACACTTCTTTGCATTCTGCTTCCGACCCGTCGTCTCCTCCGGTTCCCTCCCCCGAAAATGCTGCATCTCAACCGAGCAGCGATGCGGGAGTTCCAGGTCCCGGCGCATCGTTAAGCGAGGTGATATCGGAAGTCTCGTCAATGATAACCAAGGGCGCCGCGGCCAAACGGTCGGAGCCTTCTGCCGAAGCACGGCAGGAGCCAATGTCACGGCCCAAGAGCCGCCGTCAACGCGACATCGAACCTGGGCAGACCTATGGCCAGCTTCTTAAGGGGCTCGCGATTGGGGGACTGCTCCTCACCGGACGTGTTGCAAGCACAGGCCCTGCCAGTGCCGGCACTGGCATCGCTGCAGGGAGCGCCGGAGCGCTAGATCGGGCAGGCGGCAGCGCAAGCAATCACGGCATCTCTGCCTACGCCGAGATGAAGTCAGAAGAAGCATTTGAGCATTCGGACGACATCAAATGCCTGGCGACCTATATCAGTATACCTCTGCCGACGCGTACCGGGATTGCGATACGCGAACTCGAGAAGAATGGAATCGACCCCCATTCCGTGCACGAAGTAACGGTGGCGCATAAACTTCGTGGAAAAGCGCGGCCGCCACTTCTCACGCACACCAACCAGACAGCTCTTGATATCTATTTGGAGCATCTTCAAGAGACCATGAACGCATATACGAGCACTGGGCGAGACATCGTGAAGATGTTGCCTAAAGACATAAACGAAAAATACGACAAAGAATTCTCTGAATTCGAGAAAGATATACCAAGAATCGTTAATGAGGCGGCCTATCACATTGGGCAAAACTTCAAATCGCACGGCATCAGCCTGCGGGCAGATCCATGCCATATCTACGGGATGAAGGAACAGAACCCCAAAGAATTGGGAACGTATATTGCCCTCTTTCCTGAAAAGAGGCTGGCTTTGGCGGTATCCATATCGATCCCCAAACAGCAGATCAGTGTAGAACGGATGCCGCTGGAAGATTTTGAAAGCCTAAGACGGGGTGGATACGCGCAGCATTTCAAGTCGCTGACCGCACGAAATGCCGCTAAGGAAATTCCGGCAAACCTGCTGAATTCCAAGCGCCTGAAGGCCCTCGGATACGAAGAGACCCGCGACGAAGCCGCCCGAAATTCATGGGCAGCATGGATTTCGAAGCTGATGGGAGGGCGTTAATCTCTCCAGCATCCACTTTCCGCTCAGCCTGTCAGCAATGTTGAGGCGGGTATCCGCTGTCTTGATCAGGAGTTCGTTCAAGGAGGACGCCCCCGCTGTCAGAGATGCAGGATCGGTCGCCGCTCCGCTCAAGGATTGCATATCGGGGGAACCGACCTTTAGGAAGTCAGTCCAAGGAAAGTCGCGAGTTCCCGGGCTGCCGTCCCGCCTGCCCGGTTTGCTCCGATCGTGGATGCGGAAGGTCCGTATCCGACCAGGTGGATGCGGTGATCCTTCGCCACCCTGGTGGCCAATCGCCCTGACATGACAATGCCGCCACTTTCTTCACGCAACTGCAGCGGTGCGAGATGATCGAGCGAACTGCGGAAGCCCGTGCACCACAGAATGACATCGGCCTCGGCTTCGCTCCCGTCCGGCCAGCGCACGCCGTGCTCGGTGATCTCCTCGAACATGGGATGTCGCACGAGGACGCCGCTTTCACGCATCTCCTTTATTGCGGGCGTCAGCGGAATTCCCGTGACGGACACGACCGAAGCCGGAGGAAGCCCCTGTCGAACCCGTTCCTCGACAAGCGCCACCGCTGCCCGTCCGACTTCAGGTGTGAACGGACCTTCGCGAAACTCCGGCTCGCGGCGGGTAACCCAGGTGGTCGACGTGACGCGAGATATCTCGTCGAGCAACTGGATGGCCGAGATGCCCGCCCCGACCACGATTACATGCTTTCCCGCGAACTCCTGCGCAGTGCGGTAGTCCCTGGTGTGAAGCTGCCGGCCCCTGAAGCGCTCTCTCCCGGGATAGTCGGGAATGTAGGGTGTTTCCCAGGTTCCGGTCGCATTGATGATCCCGCGGGTGGAGAAGAGGCCGCCATCCGTCTCGACCCGCAGCCTCTCCCCTCTGTCACAGACGACCTTGACCTCAACAGGGCGGTGGATGCGCAGGTCGAACGCTTTCTCATAGGCCTGGTAGTACTGCGGCACGGCAATGGACGCCTGCACCTCGCCCGCCGCGTCCACGTCAGCCACATCCGCGAACTTCAGCCCCGGCAGGTCATGGATCCGGTTGGCTGCCGCCAACGTCAGGGACGGCCAGCGGAATTGCCAAGCCCCGCCCGGTCCCGGCGATCGGTCGAAGGTGGCGAAATCCCGGTCTGGCTCAAGGCCAAGCCTGCGCAGGTGATAGGCCGAGGAAAGCCCCGCCTGCCCGGCGCCGATGACCACGATCTCTATCTTCAGGGCGACCTGGGCACGAAGGGGCAAATCCGCTGACAAGGTCCAATCCTTATTGTCCGTCGTGTGGTATCATCGACTGTTGCCGTGGCCAAGTTTCGCCAGAGGTGGATGACGACCGGCAATCCCCGATACGATGGAGCTTTGAGAAACGTAACTACGGAATCTTTGAGCGCCGCGTTGTGCGAGAACAAGGAGGAGGAAAGCATGTCCAGGAAACGACGCACTCCGGGGCGTTCCGAAGATCCCACCATGCTGGAGGAGCAATTGCAGGAGGGGTTGGAAGTTCCCAGCCAGCGATCCGATCTCCGTGACGTCGACGTTGATCAGCGGCACCGGAAAGAAGCCGCAGGAGGCGGCAAACCTGTCGCCGAAGGAGCCAACTCGCCGCTGACTTCGCTTTGGAAGGCGTTGCCTACGGAGCAGCCACATAGGTTGCGGCCTGGATGCGCCGCTCCCGGCATTCCCGAGCGCTTTTCCAACGCTGACATTCACTTTAGAACTGCGTTGATCAATGGAAGAGCCGGTCGATCGGTATTGGACCGGATCTTTTCTCGCCCCTGCCCTTCTGTGGCCGCCAAATCGTGCTTTCAAATGAATATTCGTCAGCTTGAGTACTTTTTGACCGTTGCCGAGTGCAAGAGCATGACCCTTGCTGCCACCACCTTGGGCGTCGCGCAGCCCACGTTGACGAAGACGGTGCGGGCCCTGGAGCTAGAACTTGGCGTAAAGCTGTTCGAACGCATGCCTCGCGGAGTCGAACTGACGCCCTTTGGCCACAGTCTGCTGCGCCATGCCGAAGCTATTCGTGTACAGGTCGGCGATGCCAGAAACGAGATCGATGCCCTGCGGGGAGGCACCTACGGCACCGTCGTGATCGGTGCGGGGCCGGCCTGGCTGAGGCGGCTCCTGCCTCAGGCCGTAGCCAGGGCCATCGAGAAGAACCCATCGATACGCGTCCATATCGAGGGCGGCTTCGACGATGCCTTGTTGAGGGCGCTGAGGCAGGGTGAATTGGATCTGGTTGTGGCGGAGCTGCCGCCAGCCGAAGCGGCACGCGGCTTGAAGATGGTGTCACTTACATCCGATCGTCTGGGCGTTTGCTGCCGCAGGGGCCACGAACTGGATGGCGTTCGCAATCTGCCGCTTTCGCAACTGTTGAAATATCCCTGGGTCATGCCGCCCGAGACGACTCGCGCGCATCAGCGGCTGAGAGCCCTTTTCATCGCAGCCGATCTCTCGCCGCCGACTGCGGTGGTGCAAACGGAATCGATGGCTTTCCTGCTGCAGATGATCCGCTTTTTCGACGCCCTGACGCTCACGGTCTCCACCACATTGACGCTGCCGGAAGCAGCCGACCTGGTGATGCTTGACGTCCCCGAACTGGAAGCCGTGCGCAGCGCCGGCATCATCAGGAGAAAAGACGGCTGGTTGTCTCCGGCCGCAAAATCGGTCGTCCAGGAGCTGGTCGAGATCTGCAAATGGCAGCCGACGAATTAATTATTCCAATATGGCATCGATAAAGGTGCCTTTGTTATTTGTCGGAATGACCACTTTGTGAAATCTTCCTCGATAGCGTGGGCTGTCATGGGAGGAGATCGTGACAAACTTAATCAATATCAGCCGGCGGCAGACGCTTGCCGGAATGGGAGCCGCGGCTTTCGCGATGACGTCGCGCCCCCTCTGGGCGCAGTCGGTGGCCCCGATCACCATCGTCATCAACCAGTCGCCGTGGTTCGAGAGTTTTCGCCGGACGGTCGAGCAGTACGAATCCGAGACTGGAAACCGGGTAGAGCTCGACGTGAATCCGTTTGCCGGCTCGCTCGAGAAACAGCGCAATTCTGTGCGAGCCGCCCAAGGGCAATACGATATCCTGATCATGAATTCCGGCTGGTTCACAGAGATGTACGCCGGCGGCTTCGTCACCCCCATCACCGACATCGATCCGGGTTTCAAGCTCGATCCAGAGGTCTACACGCTCGGTGATACGGTCTACTACAACGCCGAGAAGAAGACCGTAACGGCCGACGGCAAGCTGATGTCCATTCCCGTCTCGCCGCTCATCCCGATGCTTTACTACCGCGGCGACCTCTATGCCGAGGCGGGGCTCCAGGCGCCCAAGACTTTCGCCGAATTGGAAGAGAATGCGCGGCGTTTCCATGAGCCGCCCGGCCGCTACGGGATCGTTCAGCGCGGTGCTCGCGGACCGCACACGGTAGCCTACGACTTCTATCCTTATCTCTACGGCCATGGCGGCGGCATCTTCAAGGACCAGTCGTCTGGCGACTACACCGTCACGCTCAACAGTCCGGAGGGGCGCGAATCGCTCGAATATTACATCCGTCTCGCGCGCGAAGCCGGGCATCCGAAAACGGCTGCGATGGACCAGGCCGAGGTGATCCAGGCCATGGTCACGGACAATACGGCGCACATCATGATGGTGATCGCGGCTTGGTCGCAGATGGACGATCCGAACAAGTCCGCCGTCGTCGACAAGGTGGAGTGGGCGCCGACGCCTTCGCTGCCGGGCTTGCCCACGGCGCCGGGGCTCGGCCATTGGCTGGCGGGCATCGCCCACAACGTTCCCGACGATCGCAAGCGCGCGGCGGTGGAGTTCCTGCGCTGGTTCCAGACCAAGGAGGCACAGCTCACGACGGCGGAGGCCGGCGGCATCCCGGTCCATGCGGCCGTCTACAACGAGCCGATTGCGGAGGAGCACCGCTACCGCTGGATGAAGCCGCTGGCGCAGGCCCTTCCGCACGCGGTCAACATCTACCAGTTCCCGGAGGCGAGCGAGGTGATAGCCGTGCTGGAACTCGGCCTCAACCGCGCCATCGCCGGCGAGATTACCGCCGTCGAGTCGCTGAACGGCATGGCGGAGGAGATCCACGCGATCATGGCCAAGCACCAGTATAGCACCGGCCAAATCGAGCGGCTCTGAGGCCTAGGGGGAGCAGCCACATGAGCACGGCCTCGGTCACGACGCCGGCAACAGGACGCCTTGGGGAGCGCAGGGCCGAGCCCCCCCTTGGCGACGACCCGCTATGGCGCTGGCTAACCTTTTCGCCCGCGCTGGCACTGATGCTTTTGCTCAGCGTGCTTCCCCTTGCCA
>Ga0164243_10014827_pt1 | contig 10820 bp, 11 predicted proteins | sample OricompcompostOP_FD_108781 | JGI IMG/M metagenome (GOLD analysis project Ga0164243, IMG submission 108781) | Organic Plus compost microbial communities from Emeryville, California, USA - Original compost - Organic plus compost (OP) | ecosystem: Engineered > Solid waste > Mixed feedstock >...
AGGAGGCGGGGACGTGGCCGGAGTCGAGGCACGCGGGCGGCGGGGTGGAGGGTGCAGACGTAGAGGGGGCGGGGGAAATCCGGCTCCCAGGCGGGGTAAAGCTCAGGGTGCTGGAGGAGGTGTTCGAAGTAGCCGGGGCCCCATTCGCTCAGCCCCCAGGCGTCGTCGTGGGGGATGAAGCGGCCGCCGACGACGCGGGGGACGTGCTCCCAGGAGTCGGGGACGCCGGACTCGTCGGCCTGGGGGGTGAAGAAGCGGACCTCGATGCGGCGGTCCCAGAGGTCGGCGACCTGTTGACGGCGGTTGGCGTCGAGAGTCGACCACCAGGAGAGGACGGCCGGTAAAGCGTCGGGTGGAAGGGCCTGGAGCAGGCCGGGAGGCAGGTCGTTCATGGGGCCCCTTCCGAAACCTGGCGGACGGCCCGTGCGCCGGCGCGGGTGCCGCGGGCGGTTTTTAGTGTACGGAGTCATATTAACAGGTCGGGGTGGGATTCTCACATCCCAATTCCGCACCGGTCGGGGCGGACGGGCGGGTGGAGAGCCAGAAGGCGATGGGGGTGTCGAGGTTCGGGGGCCAGAGCATCTGGAGGAGGCGGGACCGGGGGGCGCCGGGGGGGAAGCCGCGGGCCTTGGCGTGGGGGGGCGTCGAGGCGCGGAGGCGGCCGGGGCGTGGAGGGAGCGCGGCCTTGCGGTCGGGCAAGGTTCGGGTCCTCGTCGGGGGGCGTGTGTCGGGGCTTCGGGGGGTTAGACGCGGCGCGGGGCGGATGGTTCCCGGGAGGGAGGGGAGTCGTGTTGATCTTCCTGGACGTTTGTGTATGCTCCCGGCATGAAACCCGAACCGATTTCGCGGGGCGCGCTGAACCGGGCGCTGCTGGCCAGGCAGATGTTGCTGGAGCGGGTGGAGACCTCCCCCGTGGAGGCCGTCGACCGGCTCGTGGGGTTGCAGGCGCAACAGGCGCAGCCGCCGTTCGTGGGGCTCTGGACGAGGCTGAAGGGGTTTGAGCGGGAGGGGTTGCTGAAGCCGCTCCGCGACCGGGGGGTCGTCCGGGCGACGATGATGCGGGGGACGCTGCACCTCGTCGGCGCGGGGGACTACGGGGCGCTCAGGGGGACGCTTCAGCCGGTGCTGACGGCCGGGATGCGCGCGGTCCTGCGCGACCGGGCCGACGGCCTGGACGTGCCGGGGTTGGTGGAGGCGGCGCGGACGTGTTTCGGGGAGAGGCCGAGGACGTTCACGGAGCTAAGGGGGGCGCTGGTCGACGCCTTCCCGGGGGTCGACGAGCGCGCGATGGGGTATGCGGTGCGGATGCACCTGCCGCTGGTGGTCGTGCCCGACGATTCGGACTGGGGGTTCCGGGCGGACGGGGATTTCGCGACGGCGGAGGACTGGCTCGGGAAGCCGATCGGGGGCGGGGAGCCGGCGGAGACGCTGGTTTTGCGCTACCTGGCGGCGTTCGGGCCGGCGGCGGCGGTCGACGTGCAGGCGTGGTCGGGCCTGACGGGGATGAAGGAGGTGCTGGAACGGCTCCGGCCGAAGCTCGTGACTTTCCGCGACGAACGGAAGCGGGAGCTGTTCGACCTGCCGGACGCGCCGAGGCCCGCGGAGGAGACGGCCGCGCCCGTGAGGTTCTTGCCGGGCTTTGACAACGCGATCCTGGCGCACGCGGACCGGTCGAGGATCGTCGCGGACGAGTACAGGTCGCGGGTCACGACGAAGAACCTGCTCGTCTTGCCGACGTTCCTGGTCGACGGGTACGTGGCGGGGACCTGGAACTGTGCGCGCGTGAAGAAGGCGGCGAAGCTGACCGTGACGCCGTTCGAAAAATTGTCGGCGAAGGCGAAGAAGGAACTGGGGGCGGAAGGGAAGGCGCTGGCGAAGTTTATCGAGCCGGGCGCGGAGTCGTTCGAGGTCGCGTTCGAGGCGGCGTGAGGCGACTACACGTCGGGACATGGTTCGAGGACGGCGACGTAGTCGGGGTGGGCTTTTTCCAAGGCCCGGCGAAGGCGGTTCGCCACGCGGTAGGGGCGGGTGCGCGAGAGGGCGAACGCGAGAAGGGCGTAGGCGAGGGAGGCGGGGAGGAGGCCGGGGTGCCACCAATAGGCACACGCAAATATGAACGGGAGGACGGCGAACGCGGCCCCGAAGGTCAGCGCGGCGGCGACGCAGAGGGGGATGAGGTCGGCCGTCCGCCGGTAGCGGCGGTAGGCGGCGGGGGGGAGCCGGCGGCGGAGGGCGTCGTCGACCGGGGTGTCGGGGTTTTCCGGCTCGTAGAGGGTGAGGCGGTAGGTGCCGGGGGGGATGTCGAGGCGGGAGCCCATGAGGGGGTTCCGGAGGAGTTGGGAGTCGTCCTTGCGGAAGGCGTATTCGACGCCGGCGAAATAAAGGGCCCCGCTCGGCGCGGAGAAGCGGGGCGTGGACCCGCGGAGGGGGGCGTAGCCGGCGAGGTCGGCGGGGGGGACGCCGCCGGTGTAGACGACGAGTTCGGCGTGGCCGTCGCCCCCGAGGTTTAGCCGGACGAGGCGGCCGTCGGCCTGGAGGCGACGGAGCGGGCCGAGGGGGTCGACGAGGTAAGTCTGGTCGTAGTCGTCCGGTAGGACGGCGGGGTCGAAAAGGAGCATCGACCCGGCGTCGGTGCCGCCTCCGAGGGTGGGGGGTCGGCGGGCGCTCATGATGCCAGTTTAGCCCGGCCGGCGGGCGCGGGGGAGGACGTGGGAGGGGGGACGGCCGTGAGGGGCCGGGCCACGTCCGGCGTTTACTCGTCCCCGGAGGGGCCGTACATGCCGGGGACGGGGACGTCGTTCAGGCGGAGGTAGACGCAGATGTGGGCGCGGTGGTGGATGATGTGGTTGAGGATCACCCGGCGGACCACGACGGAGCGGGGCATGGTGAAGATCACGTGGCCGGCTTGCGAGAGCGACCAGGGGTGGCCCATGTCCTCGTCCTTGGCCTCGGCGATCGCCTGACGGGCGGCGGCGACGTTGCGGTCGAAGAGGTCGAGGATCTCCTGGCGGCTGGTCAGCTTCGGGAAGACGTAGGGCTCGCCGCCGACCGGGGCGACGTCGAACGAGGGCTGGGTGAGCACCGCGACGAGCCAGTTGACCATGTCGGTCACGTGGTTGGCGTTCCAGCCGATCGTGTGCGACTTGGGGTGGGGCTGCCAGTCCAACTTGTCGTCCGGGAGGCGTTCGAGCACCTTGCGGGTGTTCGCCATCTCCTCGTCGAACTCGGGGAGGAGGGTGTCGGCGTAAGAAGACATGGGGTTCTCCCTGGGGTTCCAGACCCTGCGTGGCCGGGTCGCGCCGTCCGTGCCGCGTGATTGGAATCGGATCGCGGCGGTTTGTCAACGCCTGTACACGGGGCAAAGGAAGTTCAGATCGGGCGGTCTCTTGAGGTCGCCCCCGACCCGCGCCTATCCCGTGATGGCGGCCTCGCCGGTCCCGCCGCCCTTTGAGCCGCTTTCGGGCGGCGTCGCCGCTTTGTTTCGGGCTTTGAGCGCCGCCCTTGAGGTCGCCATGGCCAGCGCGGTCCCACCCACGACTATGATCAGGACGACGGGCGGGATCGGGAACCAAAGACGGAACCCCCAGCGCATGGAGTCTTCCCTCCATACCACGAGTGTCACGAAGGATACGAGCCCCCACAAGCCGCACAGGGCCGCGAAAATACTCTCCTCCCTCGACTCCTTCCACTTCCGCCGCACCAGTGCCCGAACCACGGGGTCCCTTCCGCACCGCCAGGCCACGATCGACAACGCGATGGCGAGCGAAATTAAAATGATTTTTGTATTTTGGGATATGAAAAGGAAATAAAGCCAACACCTCAAAAGAATCTGGGAAAGCGACCACTTCGAACGCCCCTTCCGGGCCTCTTCCGGGGTCGGCGTCGTCCTCTGTGGGGCGGGGGTACTCCAGTCGATCCCCGCCCACGGGCTGAGCCGCGCCACCACGACCCCGTACGCCAGGCAGAAGCCGACCGCGAGGTTCACCCCGAGGAAAACCTCGTTCGTCCACCGCCTCCGTTGGTCCTCGGTCCCCTTGGCGTACCCGCCCCTCGTCGCCCACGCCGTGACCGCGTTGGCGACGCCGAACAGGGCCATGAGGATCATGACCTGCTTGAGCGTGAACGTCGTCTTTGGCGTTTCGCCGCCGCCGGGGTCCGTCGTCATGGGTTGCCCCCCCGCACCGTGCCGGGCGACCGTTGCACCCGCGACTTTTACCTCGGCCGCGTCGCCCACGCCACCGCCGCGACCAGCGCCGCCTGGCCCACGACCCCGACCAGAAGGAACGGAGGGACCAGGAACCACGCCCTCACCCCCCAAAAGATCACGCGCGGCCCCTCCGCCACGAACAGCAGCACGAACCCGAGCGACCACGCGAGCGCCACCCCCCTCCAGGCCCGCTCCGACGCCGACGCCACCCGCCATTCCTGCCACACCTGGTCGCGAAAGAAGCGGTCGCCCCAGAGCCGCGCCGCCACGACCGACAATATCGGCACCCACAACACCAGCGCGAACAGCCTCATGTTGATCCGCTGCGACGGCCAGACCGCCCTCGTCAGCCATTGGGCCGCCACGGCGGCGGCCAGGCCCCAGAGCATGAACGACGCCAGCCAGGCCGACAGCGCGGCGAGCCCCTTAAAGCCCGGCGTTTGCGCCGGCATCGGCACGAGTCCCCCCGTCCTCCGGTGCCACAACAGACGCGACAGCCACCCGGCGACCACCACGTAGCCCGCGAACAGCCCGACCGAGAGGTTCACCCCCAGGAACGCCCGGGCCACCCACCGCCCGGCCTGCGCCGGCGGCCAGCCCCGGGAGCCCGCTTTGATGACCCAGGCCGTCAACGCGTTCGCGACCCCCCACACGCCCACCAGGGTCATGGCGAGGCCGAGCGTCAGCCTCAGCCTCGGCGCCCCCCCGCCGCCGGCCGGCCCCGGGCCGAGATACTTCGCCCCGTAACAGTCCGGGCAATAGTAGGCGTCCCCGAGCCGGCCCGACGGCAGCCGCTCGGTCACACGCCGCGTCGCCACCCTCGCGAGGCAGAGTTGGCAGATCATGTCGACCCGGGAGGGGCCACGGGGGGAGTGGCCAAGGACGACGACCCCGACGTTCCCCTGCACCTTCCCTGGAGTCGCGCGCGATTGTACCCCCGCGGGACCGCGACTTATTCCATAAAACTCAAGGCCCGCACCCGGACTCGTCCCGTTGCCGACCCGGACGGCGTCGTCGGCGACAACGGCCCCGACCGCCCGCGCCGCCAGACCCCGAGGCGGCGTCTGGCGGCGCGGGCCTGCGATCGAACCCTTCTCAGACCGTCTCCGGCACCCAGACCGAGCGCTGGGGCCGCCGGACGAGCCGGTGTACCGCCCAGGCGAGGATTAACGCCAGCAAGACCACGCCGACCCCGATCGTCCCCCCCGTCCCCAGCAGCTCGCCCAACCAGGCCACCAGACGCTTGATGCCCCGGCGCCGGAACCCCGTGATCTCGACCTCCTGGCCGGCCGCGACGGTCGCGGCCGCCTGATAAACCGCCGCCCAGCAGAGCCCCCCGAAGCCGCCGAGGACCAGCGGCGGGAGCAGGGCCTCGCCCACCCCGACGTCCTCCTGCGACGTCTTGAAGCTCTTGCCCGACTGCCCCAGGATCGTCTTCAGGATCGCGTCCGCGTTGTCGTCGCGCGTGGAGAAGCTCAACGACTTGGTGCCGTCTTCCCCCCCGTAGAGGGTCAAGGAGTTGTTCCCCGGGCTCACCTGCGCCTTGCCGATCGTCCTTACCTCGATCTTTTCGACCGACTTCGCCCCCACCTCCTCGGGGTTCTGCCCCTGCTGCAACGCCTCCAGGACGCGCTGATAATTCCTCTTGAGCGTCAGCACGTTCCCCGTGACCTTGACCCGGTAGACCTCCCCACCCCGCAACAGGAGGATGTAGGCCACCTTTTCCTCAACCTTCGACCAGATCTGCGTTTCCATCGTCCCCCCCCGGGCGGCGATTGGCACCGTCGACGCGCCCGGGCGGGCTCCCGGTGAGCCCGTCCGGTGTCGGCCCGATATTGGAGGGATCACACTATCACAACTCATCCGATGCATGTAAGGGTGTACCGTGTCGCGTTTCGACATGACAACAAGTTCGCCGGGGTCAAGGGTGCGGAACCCACGACGGAAAGCCTTGGGGGAGCGGAAGCCGCGGACTCGGCTTCGGTTAACGCTGTTATTCGCTGCCGTGTGGGCGTAAAGGGGCGGTCGGCCGGGGCGTGCGGTCGCGGGCCGGGGAGGTTCCGGCTGCGTGGTGGGGGGGCGTGCGCCTCGTTAGGCGTTTAACTCCTTCCAGCGTTGGTAGACCGCGATCGCCTGCGGGTCGGGCCGGTGGACCATCGGCAGCGCGCGCTCGGGCCACGGCTTGCCGATCTCCTCGTAAAAGGTGCCGAGGGTGAAGTACTTCCGGTCGTCCGCGTAAAACTCTGCGTAGTCCTCGCGCGTCGTGATGAAGACGACGCGGTCGGGGCTGCAGTAATACATCGCCGCCAGGCACATGGGACAGGGGTGGGCGAGGATGTAGAAGTCGCAGCCGGTGAAGTGCTCGGTCCCGAGCTTCTTCGACGCCTCGCGGATGGCGTTGATTTCGGCGTGGGCCGTCGGGTCGTGCGTCTGGGCGACGAGGTTCACCGCCTCGGCGACGACCTCGCCCCCCTTCGTGATCAGGCAGGCGAACGGCCTCCCCCCGCGCTCGACGTTCGCCTTGGCCAGGTTGATGGTCCGCCGGATGAAGTCCACGAGCCCCTCCCTTCGCCGCCGGAGGCCGCGGCGAGGCCCCGCTTCAAGGGCCTCACGCGCTCGCCTCGTCGAGCCGTTGGAGCGTCTCCCAGTCCAGTTCCAGTTGCGCGCCCGCGATCAGGTCGTCGAGTTGGGTCTCGCTCGTCGCGCTCGCGATCGGAGCCGTCACGCAGGGCCGGGCCGCCAGCCAGGCGAGCGCGACCCGGGCGGGGTTCGCCTCGTACCGGTCCGACGCCTCGTCGAGCGCCTTCAGGATGCGGAACCCGCGCTCGTTCAAATACTTCTGGACGGACTTGCCGCGCGCGCCCTTCGCCAGGTCCGCCTCCGACCGGTACTTCCCCGTCAAGAAGCCGCTGGCCAGCGAGTAATACGGGAGGACCCCGACGCGGGCGTCGGCGCAAACCTTCTCCAGGTCGGGTTCGAACAGCGCCCGCTCGGCGAGGTTGTAGTGCGGCTGCAAGGTCTGGTACGCGGGCAGGCCGGTCTTCCGGCTCACCTCCAGGGCCTCCGCGAGCCGGGCCGCCGAATAGTTCGAGGCCCCGATCGCCCGCACCTTCCCCTGCGCGATCAACTCGCTGAACGCCCCGAGCGTTTCTTCCAGCGGCGTCTCCTCGTCGTCCTTGTGGGACTGGTACAGGTCGATGTAGTCGGTCTGCAGCCGTTGCAACGACCGCTCCACCGCCTTCGCGATGTAACCCTTCGAGAGCCCCTTCTCGCCGGGCCCCATTTCCATGCCGACCTTGGTCGCGATCACGACCTTGTCGCGGTTCCCCCGCGACTTCATCCATTTGCCGAGGATCGTTTCCGACTCCCCCCCGTGGTTCCCGGACACCCACCTCGAATACACGTCCGCCGTGTCGATCAGGTTGAACCCGGCGGCCACGAACGCGTCGAGCAGGCGGAACGACGTGGCCTCGTCGACCGTCCAGCCGAACACGTTCCCCCCGAACGCCAGCGGGGCCACGGCGATGCCGGAAGTCCCCAATTTACGCGTCTTCATGGGCCAACCCTTCGAAAAGAGGTCCGGACACGCTCCCGGCCGGGGCGACGTCCCTTCAGGATAGGGGTCCGCCCGGGCGAAGGCAACGTACGGGCCGCCCCCGGTCCCTTCTCCCCGCCCGGCCCGCCCGGTATCCTGGCCACGGACGCGGCCCGTCCGCGTCGGGTCACATCTTCACCGTCGCGAGGCGATTCCATGAAGCGATTCCTCGGTATGGCGCTCGTCGGGCTCTTCGTCGCCGCCCCGGCCCTCACCTCCCGGGCCGGCGAGCAGGAGGCCAAGGCCGTCCTCGACAAGGCCGTTAAGGCGCTCGGGGGCGAGGAGAAACTCTCCAAGGTTAAGGCGTTCACGACCAAGGCCAAGGGGACCGTCTCCTTCGAAGGCAACGACAACCCCTTCACCGGCGAAACCACGATCCAGGGCCTCGACAAGTTCCGCTCCGAGTTCGAAGGCGAGTTCAACGGCAACCGGTTCAAGGGCGTCACCGTCCTGAACGGCGACCGGGCCTGGCGCAAGTTCGGGGACGACGCGATGTCGCTCGACGGCGACGCCCTCGCCAACGAGAAGCGCGTCGTCTACCTCCAACTCGTCCCCGTCCTCATCCTCCCCTTGAAGGGCAAGGACTTCAAAGTCGAGTCGGCCCCCGAGGAGAAGGTTGATGACAAGCCCGCCGCCGTCGTCAAGGCGACCGGCCCGGACGGCAAAGAGTTCACCCTCTACTTCGACAAGGAGTCGGGCCTCCCCGTCAAGCAAACGGCCACCGTCGCCGGCTTCCGGGGGGGCGAGTTCACCCAGGAAACCACCTATCACGACTACAAGGACTTCGACGGCCTCAAGAAGGCCACCAAGACCCGGAGCACCCGCGACGGCCAGCGCTTCGTCGACGCCGAGGTGACCGAGTTCAAGGTCGTCGACGACGTCGCCCCCGAGACCTTCTCCGAGCCGAAATAACCGCCCCGCCCGCTCGCAAAGCCGGTCCCCGGGTGGAACCCGCCCGGGGCGCCGGCCCCTCCCACCCGCCGCGTCCGGCCGAACCCCTCCCTTCCCCACCTCTTTGCGTCGACGCGAACCCGCCCACGCGCGCCCGGCGGTCCCGCAAGACCTTGCGCCGGCAGGGCCGCGGGGGGGGACGCATCCCGGCCCCCGCGTTTTGTCTCCGCGGGCCGGTCGGATTTTGTCCGGCCGGCCGCGGGTTCCTGATCCGGTTGTGGAGTTCAGGGGTGAACACGTAAGGCACCTCCGCCGTACAACCCGCGAACTCCTTCCCGAACCAGGAGAGACTCAACATGCGGCTCAACACCCTTCCGTCCCGCCGGAACCGGCAACGACCGACCCTGGAAACGCTGGAAGGACGGCAGTTGCTCGCGCTCGGGTCGGAAATCTCGGCGCTCGTCAACTCGACCACGCGCAACGCCCAGTTCGAATCGGTCAACGCGAGCTCGTCCAACGGCTCCTCGGTCGCCGTCTGGACCGACACCTACAGCTCCACGGACCGGGACATCCGCGCCCAGCGGTTCGACGCCTACGGCAACAAGTCGGGGCCCGAGATCGTCATCAGCAACAGCAGCCTCGACGAGAGGACGCCCGCCGTGGCGATGGACGGCTTCGGGAACTTCGTGGTCGCCTGGCAGCAAAGGCAGACCAACGGCGACACCAACGTCGTCGCCAAGCGGTTCAACGCCGCCGGCGCCCCCTTGGGCTCCGTCGTCCAGGTCGGCGCCGGGACCTTCCGGGAGCACGACCCCTCCGTGGCGATGGACGACTACGGGAACTTCGTCGTCGCCTACACCCGCGACACGAACAACAACAACCCCGACGTCTTCGCCAAGCGGTACAACTTCGCGAACCAGCTCGTCAACGTGATCGACGTCGCCGTCTCCTCCACGGCCGAAGACAACGCGAAGATCGCCATGACGCCCGACGGCCGGTTCAACGTGGTCTGGGAGCAGACCTACAGCGTGAACGACCACGACATTTATATGAAGCGGTACGCCGCCTCGGGGGCGCTCCTGGGGACGAACGCGATCGACGTAAGCACGTCCTTCGAATCCCGACCGAGCATCTCCATGGACGACTACGGGAACGCCGTGGTCGCCTGGCAGCGGACGACCTACGGCAACGCCGACGTCCTGGCGCGCCGCGTCAACTCTTCGGGCTCGGTGGGCGGCATCACCACGATCGCCGCCACCTCGTTCTGGGAGAGCAGCCCCTCCGTGGCCCTCAAGCGGACCGGCGGCGCCTACGTCGTGGCCTTCACGGGCGACGTCGCCGCCGGGTCCCACGTCCTCGTCGCGGAGGTCTCCGCCGCCGACCACGTCACGACCTACGACGCGGGCGCCCGCATGAGTCCGTCCGTCAGCTTCAACGGCGCGGGCTATTACCAGATCACCTATACGTCGAACGACAACGGCGATCTCAACATCCGCCGCCGTCGCGGGATCCTCTAAGCGACCCCGCACGGTACTCCCAGGGGCCGCACCGGTCGGATCGACCGGGGCGGCCCTGCTTTCGTTGAAGCGGAATCGATCGTCATTAATGATTTGTTTTGGGTCTGATTGAATATCCCCCTTAAAGAACGACCGGCGTTGGATTGTTCTTGCTCGACTGCCGTCGGTTTCGAGGGGCCGCCGCGGCGGTCGTCTGAGGGGCACACGCGTCCCAGTCCCCGACCGGGGATGGACCCGCCATGAGCCTGTCTCCCGAGGTTCTGACGCGGCCGGCCGAAGGGGCGGTGGGCGCGTCGGACACGGGCGGGGTTGGTGCCGCCGGCCGGCGCGATCGACGCTGAGGCTGACCTCTTCGGACCGCTCCCCTCGTACGGCGGACTGGGGCGGCCCGTCGGCGGCGAGGGGCCGGTGCGTACACGCCGTCGGCCGGGTGATGAGTCCTGCGGTGATCGTCGCCGGTTTGGCGGGCCGCTGGAATTTTGAGTGCGCCTTGCGGGGGACGGGGGCCTGCCTTGGCGTAGGAGGATGCGGTCGGCGTCGGCCGAGCTTAGGGGGGGCGCGCGCCGAAGGGGGGAGGCGGGAGGGGGGATTTTTTTGCCGGAGGGGGGAC
>Ga0164243_10014828_pt1 | contig 10820 bp, 7 predicted proteins | sample OricompcompostOP_FD_108781 | JGI IMG/M metagenome (GOLD analysis project Ga0164243, IMG submission 108781) | Organic Plus compost microbial communities from Emeryville, California, USA - Original compost - Organic plus compost (OP) | ecosystem: Engineered > Solid waste > Mixed feedstock >...
CGCGTCGGTGCCGCGACCGAAGTCGAAATGAAGGAAAAGAAGGCCCGCGTCGAAGACGCCCTGCACGCCACGCGTGCCGCGGTGGAAGAAGGCGTGGTGGCCGGCGGCGGCGTGGCCCTGCTGCGCGCCAAGCAAGCCATCGCCGAACTGAAGGGCGACACGCCCGACCAGAACGCCGGCATCAAGCTGATCCTGCGCGCGGTCGAAGAGCCCCTGCGCACGATCGTCACCAACGCCGGCGAAGAAGCCAGCGTGGTGGTCAACACCGTGCTGGGCGGCAAGGGCAACTATGGCTACAACGCCGCCACCGGCGAGTACCAGGACCTGGTCGAGCAAGGCGTGCTGGATCCCACCAAGGTGACCCGCACCGCGCTGCAGAACGCCGCTTCCGTCGCCAGCCTGCTGCTGACCGCCGAAGCCGCCGTGGTCGAACTGGCCGAAGACAAGCCCGCTGCCCCGGCCATGCCCGGCGGCATGGGTGGCATGGGCGGCATGGACTTCTAAGGTCCGCGCCGCGCAGGGCCCCGGCCGGCAGCATGGCCGGGGCACCCCACGCATCCCAAAGCCCTCGAGGTGCAAGCCTCGGGGGCTTTGTTTTTTGGCGCGCTGCCCGCCGGGCGGGGCATGGCGGCCACGCCGGCCTTACATTTGGACGCGCACCCGTGCCCGCCAGCCCTGGGCGGCATGGGCCGGACTTCCTAAAATGGCGTCATCGCCATCATCCGGGATACCCGATGCAGCTTCTGTCGCGCTTCCGCATTCCCCGTCCTTCCGAGATCGGCGCGCTGATGGCCGATTGCGCCCGAGAATGGTCGCGCCACCGGGCCTCCAGCAAGGGGGCGGCCCTGTCGCTGTACATGGTGTTCTCGCTGGCGCCGATGCTGATCCTGGTGATCGCGATGGCGGGCGCGTTCTTCGGCGAAGAGGCGGTGCGCTCCGAACTGGTGGCGCAGATGCGCGACCTGATCGGCGAGCGCGGCGCCGAGGTCATCCAGACGGTGCTGGCCAGCGCGCACGAATCGGGCAGCGGCTGGATCGCGGCGCTGCTGTCGATCGGCGTGCTGGTGTTCAGCGCCACCACGGCCTTCGCCGAGCTGAAGGCCAGCCTGGACGACCTGTGGGAGGTCCGCGAGGAAAAAGGCGGCCTGCAGGGGCTGGTGCAGACGCGCCTGGTCTCGTTCGGGCTGGTGCTGGTGCTGGCGCTCTTCCTGCTGCTGTCGCTGATGCTCAATGCCGGGCTGGGCGCGGCGCAGGCGTATTACGGCGAGCTGTGGCGCGTGTCGGCGTTTGCCGTCATCGCGGGATGGCTGTCCAACCTGTTCTCGTTCTGCGTGGTGACGGCGCTGTTCGCGGTGGTGTACAAGCTGCTGCCCAGCACGCGCATCCCGTGGCTGGACGTGCTGCCCGGCGCCATCGTGACGGCGGCGCTGTTCCTGGCGGGCAAGTGGGGCATCGGGCTGTATCTCAGCCGCAGCGCGGCCACCTCGGCCTACGGGGCGGCGGGCTCGCTGATCGCCCTGCTGCTGTGGATCTACTACTCGGCGCAGATCTTCTTCTTCGGCGCGGTGTTCACGCGCCAGTTCGCGCAGCGCTTCGGCAGCCTGCGCAATACCCCGCCTCCGCAGCCGGCCCCCGACGCCTGAGGCCGCCACCCGGCAGGCCCATACATGGTGCATGCATGCACCATGCCGACTCATGCGCGGGCGCGCGCCGCGGGTTTTCGCGGTGCATCAGCGCAACCGAACCAATGCTAAGGAATTGCTGTCTTTGGCTTTTCCGCGGCCCTGCTTATATTTTTTCCAGCGCAGAAACGGTTCTGCCGCAGCGCGTCCACGCGCGGCAAGCATGGCTTCGCCGCGACGGCCGCCGGTTCCACTCGAAGCAGGGAGTGCCACCATGGCGCATGCCGCAGCAAGCCAGATCCACGAAGCACCGGCCCGCGGAGCCGGCATCAAGATGCGCGCCGAAGGGCTGGGCAAGCAGTACGGCGCCACGGTGGCGCTGCACCCCATCGACCTGGAATTGCGCACGGGCGAGCTGCTGACGCTGCTGGGCCCGTCCGGCTCGGGCAAGACCACGCTGCTGCAGATCGTCTGCGGGCTGGTGGCGCCGACCTCGGGGCGCCTGTACATCGACGGCGCCGACCGCACGCACGCGCCGGTGCACCAGCGCGACATCGGCGTGGTGTTCCAGAACTACGCCCTGTTTCCCCACCTGACGGTCTACGAGAACATCGCCTTCCCGCTGCAGATGCGCGGCCTGGACGTGGCGGCCATGCGCGGGCGCATCGGCGAGGCGCTGGAGATGGTCAACATGCAGGCGCTGCTGGACCGCTATCCGCGCGAGCTGTCGGGCGGGCAGCAGCAGCGCGTGGCGCTGGCGCGCTGCCTGGTCTACCGGCCGTCGCTGATCCTGATGGACGAGTCGCTGTCGGCGCTGGACCGCAAGCTGCGCGAGGCGATGCAGGTGGAGATCCGCCGCATCCATCGCGAGACGGGCTCGACCATCGTGTTCGTCACGCACGACCAGGAAGAGGCGCTGGCGCTGTCGGACCGGGTGTGCCTGATGAACGCGGGGCACATCGAGCAGATCGGCACGCCCGAGGACATCTACGAACGCCCGCGCACGGCCTTCGTGGCGGACTTCATCGGCATCTCGAACCGGCTGTGCGGCAAGGTCGACGGCATGCGCCGGCTGGCCACGGCCGACGGCACGATTCCGCTGTCGGCCGCCCGCCCCGTGCCCGCCGGCGAGGCCGTGATCGTGATCCGGCCCGAGCACATCCGGCTGGCCGGCCCCGGCGAGGGCCACGTGCAGGGCGAGGTCATCGAACGCATCTACGGCGGCTCGGAAAGCCGGCTGCTGGTGCGCCTGCGCAGCGGCACGGTGGTGACCGTGCTGCAGCCGCCGCGCGGCGGGCGCTGCGCCCTCGGCGACACCGTATGGCTGTACTGGCACGCCGACGACGCGTGCCTGCTCGAACACTGAAACACCAGGCAATCGCCCCGGCGCAGGCTGTCCCGTAAACGGCGCCGCAACCGCCCGGCCGCAGCGCAGCGGCCGGGCGCCCAAACCCCCAGCGCACCAGGAGAAAACCGTGAGCATCAGCCCCACCCCCAGCCGCCGCCGCTTCATCAGGACCGCCGGCGCCGCCGGCCTGGCCCTGGCCGCGCCGGCCCTCTGGACGCCCGCCCGGGCGGCCGGCAAGCAGATCACCGTGGCCGACAACGGCGGCGCCCTGGCGCCCGTGATGCGCAAGGCCTTCTACGATCCGTTCGAGAAGGAGACGGGCATCCGCATCGTCAACGTGGCGCACGAATCCGATCCCGTGACGCAGTTCAAGCTGTCGGTGGACTCGGGCTCGAACATCTGGGACCTGTGCATGGTGACGCCCGACCACGCCGCGCGCCTGGCCGGCCCGAAGAACTACCTGGCCGCGCTGGACATCGCGCCGGGCGACGCCAAGGGCATCCTGCCCGGCATGCTGACCAAGGACTGGCTGGGCTTCTCGACCTACGGCGTCATCATGGCCTACCGCACCGACAAGTACAAGGAAGGCCCCACCGGCTGGCGCGACTTCTGGGACACGGAGAAATTCCCCGGCCGGCGCGGGCTGTACCGCTCGCCCATCGGCCTGCTGGAGAACGCGCTGCTGGCCGACGGCGTGGCGCCCAAGGACCTGTATCCGGTGGACGTGGAGCGTGCGCTGAAGTCGCTGTCCAAGGTGCGCAAGTCGGTCTCGGTGTGGTGGTCCAACGGCGCGCAGAACACGCAGATCCTGCAGAGCGGCGAGGTCGACATGGCCGACACCTGGAACGCGCGGGCGCTGGCGGCCATCTCCTCGGGCGCGCCCGTGAAGATCGTGTGGGAGGGCACCTACAACACCGACGGCTGGTCGATCCCGGTCAGCTCGCCCAACGTGGCCGAGGCGCGGCAGTTCGTGCGCTTCTGCATGAAGCCCGAGCGCCAGGCCGAATACTCCAGCCTGATCGCCAACGGCCCCAGCAACACCGACGCCTACCAGTACCTGGACAAGACGCGCGCGCACCTGCTGCCCACCTATCCCGAGAACCTGGAACGCCTGACGCGGCGCGACGCCGTCTGGTGGGCCAACAACTTCGACAAGATCAACGAGCGCTTCCAGGAGTGGCTGCTGGAGGCCTAGCCGCCGCGCGCGCCACCGCGCCAACGCCGATCCGCCCTCGACCGACGCAAGACGACATCCCCGACTCCGGAGTCCGACACTCATGACCGACCGACACATGGCCCTGGGCGTGCTGGTGCATGCCACCGGCTCGCACCCGGCCTCCTGGCTGCAATCGAGCGCGCCGCCGGGCGCCTCGACCGACATCGACTACTACCGCAGCCTGGCCGCGCTGGCCGAGGAGGCGCGGCTGGACCTGTTCTTCATCGCCGACACGCCGGCCGCGCGCACCGAGAAGCTGGAGGCCTACAGCCGCTATCCGACCTTCATGAACTGCTTCGAGCCGCTGACGCTGCTGTCGGCGCTGGCGGGCTCGACGACGCACATCGGCCTGGGCGCCACGGCCTCGACCAGCTTCTACGAGCCCTACAACCTGGCGCGCCTGTTCGCCTCGCTGGACCACCTGTCGCACGGGCGCGCCGGCTGGAACGTGGTGACCTCGGCCAACGACTATGCCGCGCGCAACTTCGGGCTGGACAAGCTGCCGCCGCACGACCAGCGCTATGTGAAAGCGCAGGAATGCTTCGAGGTGGTGACGAGCCTGTGGGACACCTGGGAGGACGACGCCTTCATCCACGACAAGACCGAGGGCCGCGTGTTCGAGCCGTCGAAGTTCCACGTGACCGACCACAAGGGGCCGTACTTCCAGGTGTACGGCGGGTTGAACATCCGCCGCACGCCGCAGGGCCGGCCGGTCATCATCCAGGCCGGCTCGTCGGAGGCGGGCCGCGAGTTCGCCGCGCGCACGGCCGAGGTGGTGTTCTCTTCCGACGCCACGCTGGAGAAAGCACAGCAGTTCTATGCCGACCTGAAGGGCCGCATGGCGAAGTTCGGCCGCGCGCCGTCCGAGATGAAGATCCTGGCGGGGCTGTCGGTGGTGGTGGGCGACAGCCAGGCCGAGGCCGAGGCCAAGTACCAGTCGCTGCAGGACGCCATCCACCCCGAGGTGGGGCTGATGCGCCTGGGCGCGGACCTGGAGATGGACCTGAGCGGCCTGCCGCTGGACGAGCCCATCCCGGTGTCGATGATCCCGGAGAAGTCGAACCTGCACCAGGCCTACTTCAACCAGATCGCCACGATGATCCGCGAGCAGAAGCTGACGCTGCGCCAGATGTATTCGCGCTACGAGCGCGGCAAGGTGACGCTGTGCGGCACGCCGCAGCGCATTGCCGACGAGATGCAGCACTGGATCGAGAGCGGCGCGGCCGACGGCTTCATGCTGGCCTTCCACACGCTGCCCGACCACCTGACGGACTTCACGCGCCGCGTGGTGCCCGAGCTGCAGCGCCGCGGGTTGTTCCGCCGCGAGTACAGCGGCAGCACGCTGCGCGACAACCTGGGCCTGGCGCGGCCGGCCAACCGCCATGCCGCGGCTTCGACCCCGGCCGCGGCGACGGCCTGACGGAGCGCGCGACCATGTCCCGCCCCCATCCTTCCGCCCGCGGAGCGCGCGCATGAGCGGCACCGGCACCGAAGCCGCGGCGCTGCCGGCCGGCCGCGCCGCGCCGGCCCCGCGCCGCATGCGGCCCGACGCGCTGTGGCTGGCGCTGCCCGGCACGCTGGTGCTGCTGGCCCTGCTGGTGTTTCCGTCGCTGAAGCTGCTGGCGCTGAGCCTGGTGCAGAACGGCGGCGACACGTTCTCGCTGGCCGCCTTCGAGCGCTTTTTCGGCCCCAGCGTATACCGCCGCGTGCTGGGCACCACCTTCGCGGTGGCGCTGCAGACCACGCTGTGGTGCCTGGCCTGCGGCTATCCGCTGGCCTACTGGCTGGCGCGCCTGCCGGCGCGGCGCCAGCAGGCCGTGGCGCTGCTGGTGCTGCTGGCCTTCTGGACCAGCGCGCTGGTGAAGAACTTCGCCTGGCTGGTGCTGCTGGGCCGCAACGGCTTCGTCTCGCAGCTGATGCAGGCGCTGGGCCTGCCGGGCGGCGAGCATCTGCTGTTCAACCGCGCGGTGGTGGTGTTCGCCATCAGCCACACGCTGCTGCCGCTGGCGGTGGTGACGATGCTGCCGGTGATGAACCAGGTGGACGCGCGCTGCGCCAGTGCGGCCGCCACGCTGGGCGCCGACCGCGCGCAGGTGTTCTGGCGCGTGTTCTTCCCGCTGTCGATGCGCGGCGTGGCGGCGGCCGGGCTGCTGGTGTTCATCAGTGCGCTGGGCTTCTTCATCACGCCCACGCTGCTGGGCAGCCCGCGCGAGATGATGCTGGGCCAGCTCATCATCCTGCAGATCAACGAGATGCAGAACTGGCAGCTGGGCAGCGCGCTGGCCGTGGTGCTGGTGCTGACCGCCCTGCTGTGCTGCGTGGCGTACGACCTGGTGTTCGGCCTGTCGTCGCTGGCGGGCGCCGCGGGCGGCGGCCGCTCGGCGCGCCATCGGCGGCTGCACCGCCTGGGCATCGGCCTGGCCAACCTGCTGGGCTCGGCCAGCTCGCGCCTGCTGCGGCTGTACCGGCGCCAGCCGCTGCGCCTGCCGCTGCTGCCGGCCTATTCCGTACTGCTGATCGCCGTGCTGCTGTTTCCCATCGTGGCGGTGGTGCCGATGGCGTTCACCTCGGGCACCTTCCTGTCGTTCCCGCCCAAGGGCTTCAGCCTGCAGTGGTTCGCGGCGTATTTCGATTCGCAGCTGTGGATGACGGCCACGGTGCGCTCGTTCGGCATCGGCATCGCGGCGGCGCTGGCCACCGGCGCCCTGGCCACCGCGGCCGCGCTGGCGGTGGCGCGCTCGGCCAGCCGGCTGCGCGGCACGGTGTTCCTGCTGTTCCTCACGCCGATGATCGTGCCGTCCATCGTCATCGCCATCGCGCTCTTCTACCTGTGCGCGCGCTTCGGGCTGGTGGCCACCAACCTGGGCATCGTGCTGGGCCACGTGGTCATCGCCATGCCCATCATGTTCGTCATCCTGCTGAGCACCTTCAAGGGCCACGACTGGGGGCTGGACGACGCCGCGGCCACGCTGGGCGCCGGCCGTGCCCAGGTGCTGCGCCGCGTGACGCTGCCGCTGGTCAAGGGCGGGCTGGCGGCCGCGCTGGTGATCGGCTTCCTGACCTCGTTCGAAGAGCTGACGGTGGCGCTCTTCATCGGCGGCGGGTTGAAGAGCACGCTGCCCAAGCAGATGTGGAGCGACATCCTGCTGCAGGCCACGCCCACATTGGCGGCGGCCTCGACGGTGGTGCTGTTCGTGGTGACGCTGCTGTTCCTGGCCATCCAGTGGCTGCGGCCGCGCGGCGGGCGGGCGCAGGCATGAAAAGGGGCGGCCGCGCCGCCCCTTTTTCGCATCGCCGCGCCGACGGCCTCAATCCGCGTACGAAGGGTCTTCCCGGTCCAGCAACTGCTTCATCTGCTCGAAGTGCGCCAGCGAGAAATCCTTGATGCCCTCCCAGTCGCGCGCCGTTTTCTCCGCGATCTCGGGCGCCAGCATGTTCAGCGGCTGCCCGGTGCCATAGGCCAGCACCAGCGTGCGGCAGGCGCGCTCCAGCGTATAGAAATCGTCGAACGCCTCGCCCGCGGTGTCGGACACCACCAGCACGCCGTGGTTGCCCATCATCAGGCGCGACGTGTCGCCCAGCGCGTGCACCAGCCGCGCGCCCTCTTGCTCGGACTCGGCCATGCCGCTGAAGTGGCGGTCGATGGCCACGCGGCGGAAGTAGCGCGCGGTGTTCTGGTCGATGGGCTTGATCTCGGGATCGGCCAGGCAGGCCAGCGCCGTGGCGTAGGTGGGATGCAGGTGCATCACCACCCGCGCGCGCGGCAGGCGCCGGTGGATCTGGCCGTGGATGGCCCATGCGGTGGGGTCCAGGTCGTCGCGCGAGGCGCCCTCCGGGTCGTCCGCATCCAGCAGCAGCAGGTCGCTCGCGCGGATCCGCGAGAAATGCCGCCACTTCGGGTTCATCAGGAATTTCTTGCCGTCGGGCGAGACGGCGGCGCTGAAGTGGTTGGCGACGGCCTCGTGCATGTCCAGCCGCGCGGCCAGGCGGAACAGGGCGGCCAGGTCGACGCGCAGCTGCCGCTCGCGCGCCTCGGTATGGTGAGGATCCATGAAGGCGTTTCCGGTGGAATCGCGGCCACGGCGCACGGCCCCAACGGCCGCGGCCGCGCCGAAAGTCCACAAGATATCAGAGGGTCCGCCACACGCTGCTTCCGGCTTTCTGAAGCGATGGATCGTCTGAGCCGAAGCACCGCCGCCTGGACGGCGGCTGTAACGGCGCCCCGCGCTACCCCTTCTGCCCCGCCGGCAACGCCACCCGCAGCCTGCGGCTCCAGTCCTGCATCTCGCCCCACAGCCCCGCCTCGATCGGAATCCCGCGCGCCCGCCGATCGGCCTCGCGCGCCAGCTCGGGATCGCCCGGCATGCGCGGCTGGCCCGGCTGGGCCGCCAGTTCGCGCGCCATCTGCTCGACCACCGCGGCCAGCGCCGGCCCGCCGGCGAAACGCGCCGGGTCCACCACCACGAAGAACGCACCCAGCCGGCGCGGCAGTTCCAGCTGCTCGTACATGGGCGAAATGTGCGGCCCGAACGGATTGCCGTTCAGCGGTCCGCACAGCAGCTCCACCACCAGCGCCAGCCCGTAGCCCTTGTAGCCGTACTCCGGCCCGCCCAGCGGTCGCAGCGCGCGCGCCGCCTGCGCATCCGTCGCATCGCGCCCCTCGGCGTCCAGCGCCACCTCGGCCGGCAGCGGCTGGCCCTCGCGGCGGGCGTTCATCACCCGGTTCCACGGGATGGCGGTGGTGGCCATGTCCAGGCACACCGGCTCGCCGCCCTGGCGCGGAAAGGCCAGCGAGATCGGATTGGTGCCCAGGAACGGCACGTGGCCGCCGAACGGCGCCGCGATCGAATCCGAGTGCGTGAAGGCGATGCCCACCAGCCCCTGGCGCGCCGCCGCGCGGCTGTACAGCCCGATCGCCCCGCAATGCGAGGAATCGCTGACCCCCACCGCCCCCACGCCGGTCTCGCGCGCAATCTCGATGGCCAGCGCATTGGCGCGGTGGCCCACCACGATGCCCAGGCCCTGGCCGCCGTGCACCTGCGCCGTGGCCGGGCCGCTGCGCACCACCCGGATGTCCGGCCGGGCCAGGATGGAGCCGTGCGCCAGGCGGTTCAGGTAATGCGGCAGGCGCGCAATGCCGTGCGAGTCCACGCCCCACAGGCTGGTCTGCACCAGGCTGCCGGCCAGCACGGCGGCGTCCTCGCCGGGCACGTCGCTGGCCTGCAGGCAATCGCGTGCCCAGGCCTCCAGGGCCTCGGCGGTGCAGCGCAGCAGGGGTGAAGCGGGGTCAGGCTGGCTCATCAGGGTCTCCTCTCGTCATGTCCATCGGCGCGCGGGTGATCTTCATGGCCTACATCACCGCCCCGAGCTGCCAAGGCACGAACTCGTTCTGGCCGTAGCCGTGCAGCTCGCTCTTGGTGCGCTCGCCCGAGGCCGTCCGCAGCATCAGCTCGAAGATGCGGCGGCCCATCTGCGCGATGTCCTGCGTGCCGTCGACCACCTCGCCACAGTTGATGTCGATGTCGTCGGACTGGCGGTCCCACAGCGCCGTATTGGTGGACAGCTTGAGCGACGGCGACGGCGCGCAGCCGTAGGCCGAGCCGCGCCCGGTGGTGAAACAGATCAGGTTGGCGCCGCCGGCCACCTGGCCGGTGGCCGACACCGGGTCGTAGCCCGGGGTGTCCATGAAGACCAGGCCCTTCTCGGTGACCGGCTCGGCGTATTCGTACACGTCGGTCAGGTTGGTGGTGCCGCTCTTGGCGATGGCGCCCAGCGACTTCTCGAGGATGGTGGTCAGGCCGCCGGCCTTGTTGCCGGCCGACGGATTGTTGTCCATCTCGGCGTGGTTGCGGGCGCAGTAGTCTTCCCACCAGCGCAGCCGTGCCAGCAGCTTGTCGGCCACCTGGGGCGACACGGCGCGGCGCGTCAGCAGGTGCTCGCCGCCGTAGATCTCGGGCGTCTCGGACAGGATGGCCGTGCCGCCGTGGCGCACCAGCAGGTCCACCGCGGCGCCCAGCGCCGGGTTGGCGCTGATGCCGGAATAGCCGTCGGAGCCGCCGCACTGCAGTCCCACCACGATGTGGCTGGCCGGCACGGGCTGGCGCGCGACGCGGTTGGCCTCGTCCAGCATCTGTTCCACCAGCTCGATGCCGCGCGCCACCGTCTTGCGCGTGCCGCCGGTGCCCTGGATGCTGAAGGTCTGGAACAGACCGCTTTCGTGCAGGCCCTCCTGCTGCATCAGGCCATCGATCTGGTTGGTCTCGCAGCCCAGGCCCACCACCATCAGGCCGGCGAAGTTGGCGTGGCGCGCATAGCCGCCCAGCGTGCGGCGCAGCACGCGCAGCGGCTCGCCGCCGCTGTCGGTGGCACAGCCGGCGCCGTGCGTCAGCGCCACCACGCCGTCGACGTTGGGATAGGCTTGCAGCGCCTCGGGGTGCACGTCGCGGCGGAAGTGGTCGGCGATGGCGCGCGCCACCGTGGCCGAGCAGTTGACCGACGTGAGAATGCCGATGTAGTTGCGCGTGGCCACGCGGCCGTCGGGCCGCACGATGCCCTGGAACGTGGCCGGCTCGGCCACGTAGTCGGTGGAATGCGCGTCGTGTCCCACTGCGTAGTCGCGCTCGAAATCGGAGAA
>Ga0164243_10014830_pt1 | contig 10819 bp, 12 predicted proteins | sample OricompcompostOP_FD_108781 | JGI IMG/M metagenome (GOLD analysis project Ga0164243, IMG submission 108781) | Organic Plus compost microbial communities from Emeryville, California, USA - Original compost - Organic plus compost (OP) | ecosystem: Engineered > Solid waste > Mixed feedstock >...
AGGCCGCGACGTTGCTAAAGCATTTAGAAGAGACCCTACCATCGATATTGCGCCAGTACCATAAGGCGCATTCCCTTACCGATGTGCCCATTCTGGTCGATCATCTGCGGCCCATGTTTCAGGAGCGCGGCTTTGCAGATCGCTTTATTTGGGAGGCCTACGACTTTCCGGCGAAGAACATTGCCGCGCAGATCAGTTTTTATTCAGGTCATTTGGGCGTCTATGCCGGCAAGGGCGACTACGCGCGCATCCAGTATTCCCGGCACCTCAACTTCTGTTGGCAACGCTTTGCCCTTTGCAAGGAGATGTATCACTCCATCCTGGATGACGATCCTGCGAAACGAGTGACCGCAATCGAAGATCTGCAAAAGCTTTCGGAAATGCTGGTTTCAGGTGCAACGTCTCACCTTGAGCCCTTTCGGCCCCACGAAACCGAGCAAGAGGCGGAGATACTGGCTCTAGAAACCCTCTTTCCGCTCGAGTTGAGGCTGGCCCACAAAGAACAGTACGACGAAGGGATGATCACCGATCACCAACTCGCGCTGCGATATCGCATACCTGAAGAATTTGCACGGATTGGCATGTATCCACATTACCTCCTACGCATGGTTGAATTCCGCGAGGGAACGCTGATCGCGATAGTTTGACGCGCATCCTCGCCCCTCCCTCGCCATTGGTACGAGATACCCAAACAAGAAGGGGCCGGCCCGCCGCTCTGAGTTCGCCCTTTGCCGGCCGGGCTCGCCAAGCTTTGGTTCGAACCCAGTAGCCGGGCTGATGCAATTAATGTCTGCTGCGGCAGCCGCCTCTCTCCGCATCAGCTTTCACCGATGGCTGCGGCATCCCTGCACAGAGTTGAGACGAAAAACGCCCGAGCCGAAGCCCGGGCGTCCGATCGGCAGATCGTAAGGACGGGCGTGTTGGGGCGCCCAGCACGATAATGCGCAGAACAGAACAGGCGGTCTATTAGACTTTCGGATGATGTCGGTGGCGCGCCTGCTCCCAATGTCCGCGGCTAGGGAGAAGGCGCCACATGATCGGCGGACGCTGGCTGGCCCAACGGCTGGACGCTGGCCACCGCGGGAACCTCGATCACCTGTGGCTGAGCGGCTACTGGCCGAAACACAATGTCCTCATCCAGGAATGCCTTTACACCGGACCCCGATGCAATGAACGCGCTGGTTCCCGTCGTGAAGAAACCGGCGACTGGAATTAGCGCCACAGCTGCAACGACTCCGCCAGTCCCAGTCACGCCCTTGTCGTCGAATGTCCCTGTCAGGCGAATGTGGCGATCTCCCAGCCGAAGCGATACCACGCGCGCGCCGATATAGCCGGACTTACCCCACATGCCCTTGTTGCGAACTTCCGTCACCTCGCCGGTCGCCGGGGTTCCGGCTGGAATGACAGTTACGCCGTTCACAATCACAGCAGAGGCCACTTCCATTTGAAAGCGCTGACCGACCCGAAGCTTCTTCTTCTTGGTCGTCAGCTCTTCCCTCATCAACAGAGGAATCTCCGCGCCTGCTCTCAGGATGTTTTGTTGAGGTACTGACTCGATCAGCGCGGCAACGGTTGGCTGTTGCGCAACTGGTGCAGCAGGTACGGCGGCCGGCACGAGTTGCTTCGAGGTGGTCGTCTGCGCCTGCGCGGGCGCGACGAGGCCGAGGCTAGCGAGCCCCATGGCAAATAGCGGTTTCATGAATTTTCCCCCTTAGCTGCGAGTCCCCAACTCGCATGAGCGTCCTAGCCATCGATGCTTACGAAATGATTATGGGATGCCTGTCCGGAACAATCGCCGAGCTGGCGCAATTAATATCTGCTGCCGCAGCCACCCCTCTCCCGCATCAGCTTTCACCGATGGCTGCGGCAGCTTCCTACATCGCGTTGAAACGGAAAAAGGCGCCTGCGGCTAAACCGAGGACGTCCTTTCTCATATAACACTCGTCATTGACAGTGTTATAATAAGTGTTATGATTCGGACATGACGAAGCGGCAGATTACCTTCACAAAGCAAGCCGCGAAAATGCTGCTCAAGATGCCCGCCAACAACGCGCGCCTCATCCGCAGCAAGATCGACCAGCTTGCAACCGATCCCGCCAGCCTCGCCAACAATGTGACCGAGTTGAAGGGCTCGGAGTATAGCCGCCTCAGGGTCGGTGACTGGCGTGTGATCTTCACCATGAACATGATGGTGCTCGCGATCATCAACATCGGCCCGCGCGGCGGCATCTACGACTGAAAGGACGGATCATGAGCTACGAGCCCCAGAAGATCACCGCGCCGGACGGGACGGCGCTCGTGGTCATCACCGAGACAGATTACCTGGCGCTGATCGACGCCGCTGATGTCGCATCGGCCGACAAGGCACTTGCCGAAAGCGACTTCACCGTGCCCGCCGAAGTGCTTGATGCTTTGTTCGACGGTCAGTCGCCGGTGGCAGCTTGGCGCGAATATCGCGGTTTCACACAGGATGCGCTTGCCGACAGAGCGGGCATCAAGCAGCCCAGCCTTGCCCGGATCGAAAGTACAAAGCCGAAGCTGCGTGAGACGACGCTCGCGCGCCTTGCGGAGGCGCTTGACGTGCCTGGCTGGGCATTGCGTTTGAACGAGGACGGCGAAGCATGACCCCTCTCGAACGCGCCGCGCGGGCGCTGTATGAACGCGGCCAGGACTACCGTTCGCCTATGACCACTCTAGGCGATCCATTGCCGTGGGAGGATCTTACTACTGCTAGCAGAGCTCGATATTTTGCGGGAGCCCATGTCGTCCTGCAGGCGATCCGCGAACCAAGCGAGGCGATGATTTATGCCCATAGCGAAGGCGGTCTTGGCTTCAACGACCAGGTGATCAGTGACTGGCAAGCCATGATCGATGCGGCGCTTGAGGAAGGCCCTGTCAATGGAGCGTGACGCGCTCGCCCGGCTTATTGTCGAAAGCATCGATCGCCATGGCCTGCGCGGCCTGATCTACGACGCAGCCGGGATGGGCGAAGTCGTCATGCACGGTAAGGTCGACATGCTCGCCGTAGCGGACGACTTGCTTGCGGCACTGGAAATGGCGGTGCCGGTCTAGCGCAAGTGCGCGATACCCCGTCGTGACCCACTCTAAATTGCCGGCCGGGAACAAAGCTCCCTTCAAAACAATCTACCGCTCAGCTGTCGCAGTCACTTTATTGCCCTCCCGCAATGGTCCCCAGGTGGTTGCGGCAGCTACAATTGAGGTCGGCATGCTCATGCGGCATCTCGGCGAGAGGGTAGACGTGGCAGAAACGCGTTGGTTTTCGGCCTACGTCCGTTGGGCTCAAATCAATTCATTATGAACAGAACCGTCAGTTCCGCCCACCGACACTAGCTTTTACTCGGCTGGCTCGAACAGGCCGCTCACACCTCAGTCTTTGCCGTTCATCTGCCGCTGCCCGACGCTCGGAAACTGCCGTTACACCATGGTCAGAAAATCACGCCCGTCGCGATTCAAGCGCCGATTTTTTGGCCTTTCTTGCTGCTGCTCTCGCCTTCCCTGCTCGGCTCCAGATTTCGAAGCGGCGGTTCTCTATTCCTGCACATGCGTAGGCGTTCAGAAGCGATCCAAACCGCGCCGCGAAGAGCATTGGTGTCGGTGAATTATCGTCCTCCCGGATGATCTGTGCCGTGACGAAGCCATGCTGCTTGTGGAGCCGACGAAGACACTCAAGCAGGTCGTCATCGCTGAAGCGACTCGCGAGTTCCGGCCAACGGGGTGTCGTGATCTTGCGAGGCGGCTCGCCCTCCCGCTTGGCCTTCAGGCGCTCATGACCAAGCCGCTGCAGCTCCGTTCGGCCAAAGGGAAGCCCCGCTAGCCGGTAAGCCTCCGTCAGCTTGCCGAAGTGGCGCTGCAATATGCTAACGCTCGGGACAGCGGCATCGCTATTGATCACATGCTCGTTCACATAGCCCAAGCGTTCATGAAGTTCGCGCAGGCGAACAAGCAATTCTTCCTTGGTCGCTGGAGCGCGTCCGCCACGAGGGCGCCACCATCCTTCCGGCCTGTAGCCGACCAACTCGTATACTCGGTGGATAGAGCCGAATTGCCTCAACAGAACGGTCGTGCTTTGAGTGTAGGGGCACTGATCGATCAGCTTCCCCGTGAGATAGCCCTTCGCGCGCAGGAGGCGCGAAACGGCCGCCAAATTCTCCTCAGGCGAGGCTCCATGTCGGCGAATCCGCAGCCGTCGCGCTGCGCTTTCGAACTGTACGCGACTGATGATCGGCTCTGTCACCTTCGTTTTGACAAGTGCTTCGGGCGGGTTCTTTCGACGCTTGGCTTTCAACCTCTGGGTGGTGCGGTTAAAGACGTAGATCCCGAGCACGAGCTCGTCGGCAAGAATTCGCCGCACCGAGGATTCGCCCCAGGCGATGCGATCCCCAGCCGGAACCCCGAGAGCCATTAGCCGCTTAACGATCCGCCTGATGCTCATCCGATCCCGCGTATACCAAGTGAAGATGTCGCGGATTACCTGCACCTCTTCGTCCGGCCCAATCACATAGACGACGCGCTGATTGTTCAGCGCTTTGGTCTGCCCCCGTCCCAGTTTCTGAATGGGTTGGTCGTGTTCGTCGACCAGCACGCGGTCGAAGCCATAACGGCGGGGCCCGCCCAGCTTATGCCCAATCTTCGCTTGAAGCAGCTGTGCGTGGAGCACCTTACTCGACAACTCCCGGCTGAACTCCGCAGCCTGCAGACGCTTGATCTGCTTCAGCAGCGCCATCACCGGTGTGCCGTCGTTCTCGAACAGCTCCGCGCAGTAAATGACCTGCGCACCCGCCTCGAAGCAGATGAATTCATAGTGGCCGCTCTGGTCGAGATTTTGAAACCGGCCCCAACGACTCACATCCAAGACGAGAACCCGTTCGAACAGGCGCGTCGGCTTGATCACATCGGCCAGCAAGGCTTGGAGTCCCGGGCGCTCCCTCAACGTCAGTCCGCTCTCGCCAGGGTCCGTGTAGGTCTTAACGATGCGGAAGCCGTGTTCTGCGGCATAGGCCGAAATCGCCCGTGCCTGATTCCTGATTGAATAGCGCTGATGCTCTTTGGACATGCGCAAATACTGCGCCACGGGCGTGAGCGATTGCTGCGGGATGTCGGACATTCGGACCACTCCTTCACCCCCATTGACGGCTATCAATTTGCAGACAGGGTAATAGGTGAGAAGACCAACTGTTCGTGTCGAAGTTGATGGTATAGTCGGACACTTGGCATGGTCAGCAGCACGATGGAATCCTGCTCTGCCGGCAGTTCCAACGGGGCGGGCGGGCACCAAGCGCCAGGATTTTACCACTGGGAATGGGCCAACCTCAACCCAGGATGCTCTCCATCAAGTAACGTTCCGTTGCCATGGACCGGAGGCCTTCACCTTGCGCCATGCTCCGTTTCGGCCACGGGCATAAGGCGCGTCGGCGATCTTCAGCATACAGCCCTCACCATCGCGGACCCAAACACGCCGCGCAGCGTCGAGAGCGTCGTCAGCGTTGAATATCCACTCATCCGGCACAATTACCACCGCCGGCCTGTCCTCGTCCCTTCCACGGCTGCCCTCGCGCCAATCCCACGACAGCGCAGGATCTTCATCAACCGCGCCGATGAGCTGCTGCAGCCAGGCCTTGCGCTCATACAGCGGCATATCCGATCCACCACGACGCCAGTCATCGAAGCGCAGGACGTCAAAGGCATGAAAGACGCCAGCCTGCTCACCGCTGCGCCAACCGCGCTCGCACCAGGTTTTCGTGGCCGCGAGGGCCCCGTCTACCACGAACTCGCCATCAACGAAGAGCCTGCAACCAGCGACCTGTTCGAGCAGCGAGAGTCGGTGACGGATGTGCTCCGTGCCCTCGATCGCCATCCCCGCTCTGGTCCATAGGCGGGGCACGCCGTCGATGCCGGCAAAGTACATGGCGCGGAAACCGTCGAGCTTCTCATCGCACATCATGCCGCCGTCGGGCACGGTGCCATCCCAATCAACCGCCAGCTGGCAGAGTTCATTCGTCATGCGCGCATGTAAGATCAGGAATGCGCGATATTGCAACAGAAATCGCGGGTCCTACCTAGAGATATTTGTAAGTATAAGCGCATAGGAACCGCAAAATTCTTCTCTACCATCAGTTTTTATATTTCCGATTATTAGAAGTGCCACCCTAGATCTAATTAAACGCCGAATCGACGCCAGCACAATTTTGGAGCACTTCCCGGCGTATTGATTCGCCAAAAACGATCAGACTCTTCCGTCACCCAGCACACTAGCGACGGTCGCACGGTCAAACCGGTCTCAGATCGCGCCGAACGGAAAAAATTTGCACAGATTCATTTTGACTCTTGCGCAGCCCACAAGCCCAAGCATTTCGGCGCGTCGCCGCACTGCAGCATGGCCACCTGTTATTCACTTCGCGCGTGTGTTGCTTTTTGCAGACATTATTCACTTGCGCGGAAGATCAGAGGTTTCACAATGAAAGGGACGAAGACGGGGCCAGGCGGCAACCTGACCCCGATCGACCACCATCAACCTCTTAAGCGGTCGCGGTGGAGCTGTTCTCACGGAACCCAAGGAATATCCCTCGGGAACATCAGCCAGTCAAGCGATCGCTGTCTTTAAAGGACGACGTACAATGGCTGATTATCAAGTTACCTGCATACGCAGAGATGGCACCGACGCGGATCGCCGGATTGACCGTCTCGGCGGCCCGGGGTGGAACGACACAATCGACAACGTGATCAATGCTATCCAAACGCGCACGCATCAGTTCTGGACAACTGCCGGCGGAAAGAGCGTCTGGGTTGTAGTCCGAAAGCACCCGCAATCCGGACGCCTGTATTTGGCTACCGAGAACGACGGCTATCCGCCCAACAATCTGTTGAGCCTGCCGGAGTGTAGTTGATCAGTATTTAGATGTGAGCGCGCGCGGTTCAGCACTTTGCAGTTGGACCGTGCAACCTCATCAAGCGCTAGCACCCGCCGTAGGAGGTTGCAGTTGCCATGATCGATCCAGGTCGACCTTTCGGTGAAGTGACCGGCCATCGCCGAGTGTGATAAGCTGCGCCATCTGGCCGAGGTCTCACCAGGATCACCAGGAGAGGGGTGGCAGCCATGAAGTGGTTACGGAAGCTGTTCGGCAAGCGGAAACCTGCACCGGAAGATCCCGAAGCAGCCATGAAGCGACGGCGCGAGGCGTTTTTCAAGCGCGCGAAGAAGGATAAGGAGAGCGGCCGGTTCGATCTGAACCATAAGTCCCCGCCGGCAGGATGAATGCCCGCCACACCAGTCAGCGTCTTGGCCGATCTCGCTTCATTTCAGCCGCGCGCCGAGCCTTCACAGCGTCCGCCTTTTCCACGAACGATCCGAGATAGTTCAGCTTGCCGTCGATCTTGATCACGGCGATCCATCGCCGGTCAGCCTTGGACCAATAAACGCCCCGTACGCCTGAGGTGTTGTTTCGGAACAGGCCCCGTCGCCGCTGCACAATCACCCTCGCAACGGCCTTCAGGTTCCTCAGTCGATTATCCGAGCGATTGCCGTTCCGATGAATGATGCACGGCGGCCAGACACCATAGGTCATTACCCAGGCAATGCGGTGTGCCGGGATCTTGCGGCCGTTGACGCTGACGGTGATCGTTCCGTCCGGATTTTTTGTTCCTGCCGGATCGCCAGCGTAACGCGCATTCCACTTCGACCAGTTGCCGGGCTTGGATCTCCGTTTCAGCGCGCCAGTCTTTGGGTTGTAGTGGAACAGCTCGCGGAGGAACTCAGGCGTTGGCAACGGCTTGGTCATGCAATCACCGCCATCAGGGCAAAGAAGAAGGGCGGCCGACATACGACTACCGACCGCCCCTCCCGATTGCCTCGCGCCGGACGAAGAAACAGCGCGAGGCGCGAGCGGGCCAAGGAAAGAAACCCGCTCGAATCAGATTGCGAAGATGGCAGGCCTGGTCGGCACGCTGACGCTGGTCGCGATCCTGACGGGCAACGCCGAACCTTTGTCGCGCAGCGTGGATAGCATCTCGACGATCTCGCCAGGTGCTTCGAGCAGGTTTTGGTATGGTCCCCTAAGCAAGCATCCCTCGCCAATAATACCTGCAACCGCATCGCTGACCTTGTCCAGCTCGCCCGAGTATCGGGTCGCATAGCCCACGGTTTCCAGAGCGGAGAAAGCCTGGACGATCCGCTCGGCCGCCTCGCGTGCATCAGCTGCAAGCTCGTCGAGCAACGGCTTGATCAGCGGTCCGAGGCGCTGGAACGCCTTTGACTCGACCTCCTGTATCTTTTCTCGTGCGTCCCGCGCGCGTTCATTGAGATCTCTGACGCCGGCGGCCAGGGCAGCGCGCTCGGCTTCCATTTCTGCACGGCTGGGGGCGGACGATGCCGCCTCCATTGCCGAGACATCGGAAAGCAAGCCGTCAGCAACTGCCCTAGCATCAGGGCCTCGGTCTTCGATGAGCGTGCGCGATATTTCACTGCGCCGCGCATCGGCTTTCGCGATCGCCTCATACAGCGTAGCGATTTCAGCCTTGAGAGCGTCGACGCTGGCGTTCTCGTCCGAGAAATCGAGTTGGCGGAAGGCGGCGGCGATCTCATTGAGTAGTCTCTGGTTCATTATCCTAGCTTCCTTCAATACGAGCTGATCTGGGCGATCGCCCGATCCCAAAGATCGTCGGAATCGGCACTTGATTGCCGGTTCTGGGCGGCTCTCTCGCCGATCACCTGATCCCAGAGAGCGCCGGCATCGGCCCGCGATGAGGCAGCCTTTTTTGAGGTCTGGACGACCGCGCTGCCTCTAAGCACGTGGTTGCTAGCGGCACCCTGTCTGCCCGAACTACGGTCAGTGCCCAGGTTCGGGAGTTCCGCGACGATCGCGCTGGCGGACCATCCATTGGGGGCTGTCAGGAGCTTGGCGCAAATTCGCTCGCGACCGCAGGAGGCATCGGCCGCAAAGACGGCAGCCACCCGCGCTCGCTCCCTGCTAACCCCACGGGCAACTGCGCGATCGATATCTGCCTGGGTGAACATAGTGGGTGATGACTGGCTCGATTTTACGGGCGCAGCAGCACGGCCGTGTTTTCCGCCCTTCATCTTCGTGGCCCCGTCGAGCCTGGCTGACAAATTGGTGAAGCGCGGACCGTTCACCCGGCGTTTTTCGCGTGACCGAGCATTGAAGTCCTGCACCGTGATTTCGCCGCGTAGCAAAGCGCCCGCGTCAGTATCGGCCTGCTCAAGTTCAAGCCGGTGTGCCTCATGGGCGGATAACCGTTTGGATTGATAACTCATGTCTCTTCCTTTCCTTCGAGAATGATCACCAGTTCCCGCCGCCGATCGCGGCGAGGAACGGATTTGCGCTGTTGGAATTGCTGGCCTGGCCAAGAATGAGCGCGCCCAGGTTCCTGTTCGTCGCGCCGAGCTGTGCATTGATCGCATCGACAATGGCCTTGGTCTGCTTATCGATCGCCCCGACTAGTGCGGTATTGTCGGCGGCCGGCACAGCGGATCCGCTGAATGGGCTGTCACGGTTCGCGCTCGCCTCAGCAATGGCCGTCGTTTTGTCGAGTGCGCTCTTGGTCACGTCGCGGATCTCGCCGAAGATGTCGAAGTAGCCGGACTGCGATCCGTATAGTTCGCGCGAGATGCCGAGCAGCGTCTGGGCCGCCTCGGAATAGTCGTCGTAGGCCGTCACGTCGCCGGCTTGGACACGATCCCGAAGGGGCGAGTAGGCCGCCTGTGCTGCTTGCATGCGATCTCGGAGCGACAAGCCGTTGTCGCCCGTGGTGAGATCGTCGTAGAGGCTCTGCAGCGATCCGGTGATCTGCTCCTTCGCCACTTCCACGGCCTTCTGGCGCTCGATCGCATAGAGGGCTTCAAGGTCAGCATATTCCGCGGTGGTCGCTCCAGCGTCAGCGAAGATCTTGGTGAGGCGACCGAACTCCTTGTCGAGCGTGTCGAGTGCGGCGCCGACAGGATCCCGATACTCCTTCAACCGAGTGAAGACACTTTCGAAGTCGACGGCCTTCTGGACCGCGCTGTCGAGATCTTTGCTCTGCTGAAGCAGGCGCTGCGTAGATGCTCGGAGGCCGGTAAGCACGCCGTCGCGGATCAGATCCATCGTCGCGTATTTGATGGCTGCCGCGCTGTCCTCGCCGAAGTCGATCGCGCCCTTCGACGTCTTGGTCCGCCCCTGGCCCGTCGTGTCCACACGATAATCGCCTTTGCGGACGCCGATCGACACCGAGCCGATCGAAGCGTTGATGTCGGCCCCCAGAGCCTCCGCGATGCGGTCCAGCGTATCGATCGCCTCGCCGGCAGACTGCTCGCTGGCCCGGCGGCGGCTGGCACTGTTGCCTCGGGTGCTGACCACCTCCAGCGATCCTGTCGCGCCACCACCGATGGTGGCAGAGCCCCGCGGCGTCGAGCTGAATACGCTGCCCAGCGCTCCGCCGATCAGGCCACCGGCAATGCCTGCAAGCGGCCCAGCGAAGTCGCCTAATCCTTTGGCGATGGACTCGAGGCCCTTTTCCAGCGGTTTGGTCAGCAGCTTCTCGCCAAGACCACCCCCGAGCGCGGCACCGAATGGGCTACCACCCGAACCGAGGACCAGACCGCTGGACAACATGCCGTATGCCGCTCCGTGACCGCCGGTGATGCCCTCGGAGATGCCTTCGCCGATCTTTTTCGCCGTGCGAGGGTCCACGAAGATGTCAGCGACCTTCGTGAGCACGTCACCGACGAATTCTCGCGGCGGCCTGGCGAGCACGGTGATCGGCGCGGCGGGATTATCATTGGCCGCCGGCGCAGTCGCACCGGCAG
>Ga0164243_10014831_pt1 | contig 10819 bp, 9 predicted proteins | sample OricompcompostOP_FD_108781 | JGI IMG/M metagenome (GOLD analysis project Ga0164243, IMG submission 108781) | Organic Plus compost microbial communities from Emeryville, California, USA - Original compost - Organic plus compost (OP) | ecosystem: Engineered > Solid waste > Mixed feedstock >...
CCTCCGCCCGGCACGGTCGAGGCGAACACCCTCGAGGCCATGCACACCGCGCAGGCGCAGGTGCTCTACCACTGGGGCCCGCAGGCCTGGGCGTTCTACGCGCTCGTCGGCGGGGCCATCGCCTACGGCGCGTTCCGCCGCGGGCGCACCCCGCTGATCTCGTCGATCTTCGCGCCGCTGCTGGGCGAGGGCAGGACCACGGGCCCGATCGGCCGCACGATCGACATCTTCTCGATCATCGTCACGCTGTTCGGCACGGCGGCGTCCCTCGGCCTCGGCGCCCTGCAGATCGGTCATGGCGTCGAGCTCGTCAGCGGCATCGGCGACCTCGGCAACGGGGTGCTCGTCGCCGTGATCGCCGTGCTCACCGCCTGCTTCATCGCCTCGGCCGTGTCCGGCGTCTCCAAGGGCATCCGCGCCCTGTCGAACATCAACGCCGTCGCCGCGCTGCTGCTCGCGTTCTTCGTGTTCTTCGTCGGGCCGACGCTGCTCATCCTCAACGTCATCCCCTCGGTGGCCGTGCAGTTCCTCGGCGACCTGCCGCAGATGATCGGCCGCTCCGCCTCTCAGGGCGATGCCGCCCAGGCGTTCCTGTCGAGCTGGACCATCTTCTACTGGGCGTGGTGGATCTCGTGGTCGCCCTTCGTCGGCATGTTCATCGCCAAGATCTCGCGCGGACGCACCCTGCGCCAGTTCGTCTCGGTCGTGATCGTGGTGCCCGCGATCATCTCGCTGGTCTGGTTCGCGATCTTCGGCACCACGGCGATCCAGCAGCAGATGCAGGGCGCCGGCCTCACGGTCGACCCGCCGGAGGAGGTGCTGTTCGGCGTGCTCGGCAACCTCCCGTTCCCGATGGTCACCAGCATCCTGCTGATCCTGCTCATCGCGATCTTCTTCATCACCGGTGCCGACTCGGCATCGCTCGTGATGGGCACTCTCTCGCAGCAGGGGCGCCCCGAGCCCTCGCGCTGGGTCGCCGTGGTGTGGGGCGTGCTCGTCGGGGTGATCGCCGCGGTGCTGCTCGTGACCGGCGCCGAGGGGAGCGGCCTGCGCTCGCTGCAGAACGTGACCATCATCGCGGCGCTGCCGTTCGCGATCATCATGGCGTTCATGATGATCGCGTTCATGAAGGACCTGCGCCGCGACCCCCTGATCCTGCGCGACCGCTACGCTCGCATGGCCGTGCGGCACAGCGTCATGGCGGGCCTGGAGGAGTACGGAGACGATTTCGCCCTGGTGCCCGTGGAGTACGACCACTCCGAGGACGATCTCGCCTGGATCGATCAGGACGAGGTCGACGACACCCTCGTGGAGGTGTACGAGGCGGCCACCGAAGCCATCGACGTGATCCCGGATGCCGGCGCCGACCCGGACGGCCTGGCCGAGGAGACCGCGCAGAGCGCCCAGAAACCGGGAGCGGTGCAAGGGGAGCATCCTCGCTCGCCCGACAGGCCCGTCGACTGAGAACGCACGGCGACGACGCACGAGGCCGGAGCGCACCCGAGGTGCGACTCCGGCCCGTGTGCGTGCGCGTCAGCCCTGCACGGCGGCGATCTCGTTCGGCGTCACATCGAGCTCGGTGCTTGCGAGCACCTCGCCCGTGGTCAGGTCGACCGCGTGCACGCTGTCAGCCGCCGGCTCGGTGATGTACGCCACGTCGCCGACGACGACGATCGCGGGGTGTGCGTCCTGCCACTCGGCCGGTCCCTCCCACGCGTCGATCACGGGGAAGCTGTCGGTGATCTCACCGGATGCCGGGTCGAGCACGTGCACGGATCCGTCGGTGCTGAGGATGTAGGCGAGGTCCTTCGGACCACGGGCGACGTCGCGGAAGGTGTACTCGACTCCGGCGGGAAGGTCGACGACCTTGAGGGTCTTCGCCTCGGTGTCGATGAGCGTCACCGCGCTGAGCAGGTAGCCCTCGGCGTCGACGTCGTCCTTGTAGTCGCCCACGACGATCGGGCTCGTCTCGCTGACGTACGCGTTGCCCATGCGGCCGTACGGCTGGTCGGGCGCGTCGAGCTTGACGATCTCGCCGCCGTCGTAGACCAGGGCGCCGTTCTCGCAGCCGAAGACCACGATCTCGTTCTTCGCCGTGCCCTCGCCGTGCACGCCGGGGCACTGGTCCGACGACGCGATCTCCGCGCCCGAGGCGTCCTTCGCCACGATGCCGTTGCGGCCGTCGGCGTTGCCGACCGTGGTGAGGAAGGTGCCGTCTTCGAGCACGACGGACACGCCGTGGTGGGCCTCCACGCCGGCGACGGTCTCGACCTCGGGCAGACCGTCGGCCTTCGCCAGATCGTCGCTGTCGAAGATGGTGGTGTCGCTTGTGCCGTCGGCGTAGAGCACGGTCTTGCCGGCGTGACGCACGACGTGTCCGGGGGTGTCGGCCTCGAAGACCGTGTCGGTGAGCTCCGGCTCGTCGGTCGATCCGGCGCCGGTGTCGAGCACCTGGAAGCCTTCGCTCATCGTGACCATGACGTGGCGTCCGTCGCCCGCGGGGTTGAGGCGGGTGAACGGCTCGGAGTCGACGTCGGCGACGGTCTCGAGCGTCTCGCCGTCGAGCACGAGGATGCCGCCCTCGTAGGAGATGGCGACGCGCGCGCCGGCCGGGGCATCGGACGCCGTGCCGCCGGTGTCGGATGCCGGGGGCGCCGACTCGGTGCCGGCGCACGAGGTGAGTGCGACGGCGGTGCCGAGGGCCACCGCTCCCAGGAGGGCGCGATGCAGGGGGGAGGTTCGCATGAGGGTGCCTCTTTCTCTTGTGTGGTGGGGTCTCACCGGGTGAGACCTGCGGTGATGCGCTCGGTGTTGACGCGCATCATGGTCAGGTAGTCGGGGGCGCCGCCATCGGGGCCGGTGAGCGACTCGGTGAAGAGCTCGATCACCTCGACGTGCACGTCGGCCTCGGTCGCGAGAGCGCGCACGAGCCGGTCGGGCGACGAGGACTCGGCGAAGATCGCCGGCACGCCGGTCGACTCGATCGCGTCGACGAGCTCGGCGAGGTCGGATGCCGAGGGTGCCGCGAGCGTGGTGCCGCCGGGGATCACCGCGCCGACGATGTCGAAGTCGAACCGCTCGGCGAGGTAGCCGAACACGTGGTGGTTGGTGACGAGGGCGCGCCGCTCGCTCGGGATGGTCGCGAACGCCTCGCTCATCTGCGTGTCGAGGGCGTCGAGCTCGTCGCGGTACTCGTCCACGGCGCCACGGAGGAGGTCGCCGTCGATGCCGTCGATGCGGGCGAGCGCCGGCTCGAGCGCATCGACGACGTCGATCATGCGAGCGGGGTCGGTCCAGAAGTGGGAGTCCGGCATGCCGGCGGCATCGCCCTCGCTGTAGTCGAGCACGTCGATCGCGTCGCCGGCGACGAACATCGGCGCCCCGGCATCCGCGGCGCCGTCGAGGTGCTGCTGCAGGCCTTCTTCGAGGCCGAGCCCGTTGGAGACGACGAGGTCGGCTCCGCGCAGCGTCGCCGCCTCCTGCGCGGAGATCTCGAACGAGTGCGGGTCGGCGTTGGGCTTCATGAGCGTCACGACGCGGGCCTGATCGCCGACCAGCTCGCCGACGACGTCGCCGAGGATGTTCGTCGACACCACGACGGTCGGGCGCTCGTCCGTCGGCGCCGAGCATGCGGTGAGCGCGGCGATCGTGAGGGCGGCGACGGCGGATGCCGCGAGGAGCCGTGTGCAGCGCATGTCAGCGTCCTGTCTCGGCGGTGTACGCCGGTTCGGCGGCGGTGTCGAACGTGCGCGCGATGCGCGCGGCATCCGCGTAGTCGATCTCGTACAGTCGGTGCTCGGTCGGCGCGCTCAGATAGGCGCGGTGCTGGTCGGCGATGAGCGCGGGAGACCGGCCCGCGGCGAGCGAGGCGGCGACGAGCGGCTCGGTCGCGGCCCGCACGGTGCCGTCGGCGCCGTCGAGCACGAGCACGCGACCGTCGCGCGTGAGGGCCAGCACATCGTCGTCCTCGTCGTCGACCGCCGTGACCGCGGCGAGCGGCTCGGGGGCGGGGAGCAGCGTCCACGACCGCTCGCGGGTGTCGAGCATCCAGATCCCCTCCGATCCGGCGAGGGCGGCGACCGTGGGGCGCCCCTCGCGATTCGCGAACGACGTCGCGGCCGGGGCCGTCGTGCCTTCGGGATAGGGGATGCGCTCCACGTGCAGCTCGTCTTCGGTGACGGATGCGAGGAGGGCGCCGTCGTCGCATCCGATCACGGCGCCGACGCGCGTCGTGATCGTGCCGGCCGGGTTCGCGCAGGGCTCGACGAGGCCGGTCTCGTCGCCCTCGGAGGTGAACCCGGCCACCGTCGTACCCGTGCCCTGCGAGCCCATGGTGACGAGCGCGAACGAGCCGACGGGAACGACGAGGCCGGGATGCGGCTCGCGTTCGAGGCGGAACAGCTCGGTGATCTCGCCCTGCGACAGGGCGTGCGTGTCGAGCAACACGGCGTCGCCGGAGCCGGCGAACGAGATGCCCGTGCCGCCCGTGGTCGACAGCGTGGTGGTGGCCACCGTGGCGGGTCCGTCGCCGTCGACGACGCCGAGCAGTGCCGGGTCGGCGCGGTAGTAGTGGAAGTGGTCGACATGGTCCCACGTCCACACCCCGCTGTCGACGATCTCGACCCCGTCGGCTGTCTCCGCGAACAGGTATCGGCCGTCCGTCGTCATGGCGCTCGGCGCCGCGACCGCACCGAGGCGGATGGAGCTCTCGTCGAGCAGGTCGAGGTGGGTGACGGTTCCCTCCGGGTCGATCCAGGTCAGTCCGAGCCGCGGTTCGGCGACCTCTGCGGCGCCGGCGACGGCGCCGTGTCCGTCGTCGGCGGTGTGCGCGGGCGCCGGGTCGGAGTCGTCCGGGGGGCTCGTGCACGAGGTCAGCGCGAGGGCGAGCGCACCGGCCAGGGCGAGGGGGCGGAAGGGTGAACGCACGGGAGCCTTTCGTCGTCGTGATCGGGGTGGTCGGGGTCTCATACCGTCTGCCGCCGTCTCGTGGCCGGCATCCGGGAGCGAGCGGAGGTCAGTCCCGCGCGCACCGCCCACGAGCCGGCGGCCAGCAGGATCGCCGCCGCCGCGACGGATGCTCCGGCCGCCGTGGCCGCATACCACGAGGCGAGGAGCCCGAGGGTGACGGCGGCGATGCCGAAGCCGGCGGCGAGCGCCATGCGGGCGGAGATGCGGGTCGTCCAGTGCCCGGCGGCGATGGCGGGTGCGAGCAGGAGGCCGACCACGAGCATGGAGCCGACCGCCTGATACGAGGCGACGACCGCCAGGGTCACGAGGCCCACGAGAGCGACCTGGCCGACCTGTGGTCGCAGTCGGAGCACGGCGGCCACCCGGGGGTCGACGGACGACGCGATGAACGAGCGGTGGAACAGCGCCGCCGTGGCGACACCGAGGCCGGCCGCCACGGCGAGCACGATGATGTCGTCGGCGTCGATCGCGAGGATGTCGCCGAAGAGGATCGCGGTGGCGTCTGTGGCGAAGCTTCCCGAGTGGGAGATGATGATGACCCCGAGCGCCAGCATCGACACGAAGAGCAGGCCGATGCTGGAGTCGTACGACAGGCGCGCCCTGCGCTGGAGCATCCCGATGCCGAGGCTCATGGCGATGGCGCTGAGGGTTCCGCCGAGCAGCACGGGGAGCGAGAGCACCGTGGCGAGGGCGACGCCGGGGAGCATGCCGTGGGCGAGCGCCTCGCCGAGGAAGGCCATTCCCCGGATGACGACCCACGTTCCGACGACACCGCAGAGGATCGCGACCAGCGAGCCGCCGAGCAGGCCGCGCTGGACGAAGTCGAACGCCAGCGGTTCCAGGAATCCGGGGTGGGGAGGGGTCACGATGAGCGAGCCTAACCGTATTTGAGAATGATTATCAAACTCATACACTGGGATCATGCGTGCTTCCCTCCCCGACCGCGTCCTGGCTGCGGGTCTGTCCGGCATCTCCGTGTCCTTCGACGGACGGCCGGCTCTCCGGGGCGTCGACGTCGAGGTCGCCGCCGGGCAGCTCACGGTCATCGCCGGCCCGAACGGCGCCGGCAAGTCGACCCTGCTCGAGGTGCTCGCGGGAACGCGATCCGTCGACTCCGGCGTGCGGCGCGTCGGCAGGACGATCGCCTTCGTGCCGCAGCGCGCGGCCGTCGTGACCGGTCTTCCCGTCTCGGTCGCCGACGTCGTGACCGTCGGTGCGTGGGGCCGGTTGGGCCTGTGGCGACGAGCGGATGCCACGGCCCGCGACGCCGTCGAGCGATCGATGCGGCGCCTCGACATCGCAGGACTCGCGCGGCATCCGTTCGCCTCGCTCTCGGGCGGACAGCAGCAGCGGACGCTGCTGGCTCAGGGGCTGGCGCGCGGTGCCGACCTGCTGCTGCTCGACGAGCCGACCACCGGGCTCGACGCCGCGAGCAGCCTTCAGATCCGGTCGGTGCTGCGCGAGGAAGCTGCACGTGGCGTCGCGGTCGTGTGCGCCTCGCACGACCCCGAGGTCATCGCCGACGCTGACCGCGTGGTGCGGTTGCGCGACGGGCGGGTGCGCGACGTGGTCTAGGAGTCGACCTTCGCGGATCGTGTCGGGCGGATCGGGGGGGAGTGGCAGGCGAAACGCGAACGTCGCGAACGTTCTGCCGATGACGGTTCCACGCCTCCGACGTGGCCGGCGGATGACGGGCGTGTGGCGGTCAGGTCGCGCCCGGTGCGACGCTCTCGACGAGTTGTCGCACGGTGAGCGGGGGTGCAGGCAGTGGCGTCTTCGGCTCGGTCCGGAGGGCGTCGAGGTAGAGCGCGACGTTGCGTCTCCATGCATCCGGCGCGATGAGTCTTGTCGCGACCGCGATGGCTGCGTTGGACGTGGTCACGAAGTACAGATCCTCGGCTGTCACGTCGGCGCGAATCGCCCCGGCGGACTGTGCGCGTGCGAAGATTCGCGTGATGCCGCGCTGGATCTTGGCGCGCAGAGCGAGCAGGTCTGGCGCGTCATCGAACCGAGTGTTCATCAGATCGGCGTATCCGCCGGACCGGGCGTCCGCCCCGCACAGCGAGTAGACGAACCCGGAGAACCCCTCCCATGGGTCGGGGTCGTCGAGGGCGGCGTCGACTGCGGCGAGATGCTGCTGGAGCGGGGCGGTGAGCACGGCGCTCCAGAGTGCCGCACGGGTGGGGAAATGCCGGTACAGGGTGCCTGCTCCCACGCCGGCGGTCACCGCGATGCGGTCCAGGGGTGCGTGGATTCCCGAGGCGGCGAACACCTCCTGTGCGGCAGCGATGATCTTCTCCCGGTTGCGTGCCCGGTCGCGCCGCTCGGCGCGTGGAGGGGTCTCCGGGGCTGTCTCTTCGGGCATGTGGCGATCGTATCCTGCACTCGCGGGAATAACGGAGAGTGTTCTCCGTTTCATTGAAATGGAGAACACTCTCCATTTCATCTCGACGAAGGAAGACATCATGGAACTCGGCATCTACTCGTTCGCAGAGCGGCTCTCCGATCCGCACACCGGTGCGACGCTCAGCCCCCAGGAACGCGTGAAGGAGGTGTTGGAGGAGATCGAGCTCGCCGACCAGGTCGGTCTCGACGTGTACGGGCTCGGCGAGCACCACCGGGAGGACTTCGTGGCCTCCAGCCCTGCGCTCCTCCTGGCGGCTGCGGCGGCCCGCACGAAGAACGTCCGCCTCTCCAGCGCGGTGACCGTCCTCAGCTCCGCCGACCCGGTGCGCGTGTTCGAGGACTTCTCGACGCTCGACCTGATCTCGGGCGGTCGTGCGGAGATCATGGTCGGCCGCGGCTCATTCGTCGAGTCGTTCCCGCTGTTCGGATTCGACCTCGCGGACTACGACGAGCTCTTCGACGAGAAGCTCGACCTCCTGCTCGCGCTGAACGAGAACGAACGGATCACCTGGACGGGAAACCACCGCCCCGCGCTCACGGATCAGCCGGTGCACCCGCGACCCGCGCAGCGGGAGCTGCCCGTCTGGGTCGGGGTCGGCGGCACCCCCGGATCCGCGATGCGCGCCGGACGGTTGGGGCTGCCGATCGCGCTCGGCATCATCGGCGGGGACGTGCGCCGCTTCGGCCCGCTCCTGGACCTCTACAAGGAGGAGTACGACCGTGCCGGCCACGACCGCTCGGCGATGAAGATCAGCGTGAACGCCCACGGCTTCGTCGCCGACACGTCTCAGAAGGCGCTGGACATGGTCGCCCCGTACACGGCGCACGCGATGCAGCAGTTCCTCCGGCTGCCCGCGACGTCGCTGCCGAGCGAAGCGCACTACCGCCAGGAGCAGGAGAGCCTCGCCGGCGCCCTCGTCGCCGGAACCCCGGAGCAGGTCGCGGAGAAGATCCTCTTCCAGCGCGACACCTTCGGGCTCGACCGGTTCCTGCTCCAGTTCAGCGTCGGCACCGTCCCGCACCGCGAGGTGATGCGCTCGATCGAGCTCCTCGGCACCGAGGTCGCCCCGCTCGTGCGCGCGGAATCCCGCCCTGGTGCGGCGTTCGGTGCCGCCGCAGTGCGGAGCGCAGCCTGATGGGCACCTCGCTCCAGCCGCGCACGATCGCGGTCCTCGGCGTGGGACGCGTCGGCACCGCGATCGCCCGCACCCTCCTGGACGCCGGATACCGCGTGCTCATCGCGGCATCCGGCGACCCGGAACGGATCGCCGCGATCGCCCGCATCGTCGTCCCCGGCGCAGAGCCCCGTCGGGCTTCGGACGCCGTCGCCGAGGCAGACCTGGTCGTGCTGTCGATCCCGCTGCACCGAGTCTCAGGGCTTGACCCGGTCGAGTTCATCGACAAGGTCGTCGTCGATGGCATGAACTACTGGCCTCCCGTGGACGGCGTCATCGAGCAGTTCGAGGATGCCCCGCAGGGCACCAGCGCCGTCGTGCAGGGCCTTCTCCCCGGGGCGCACGTCGTGAAGACGTTCAACCACACCGGGTACCACGACCTCGAACCCGACCGCCGCCCCGCCGATGCGCCGGACCGGCTCGCCCTCGCGATCGCCGGTGATTCCGCCGACGCGGTCCTCGCCGTCGCACGTCTCGTCGATCGGATCGGCTACGACCCCGTCATCATCGGCGCCCTCGCAGAAGGCATCGCCCTCCAGCCCGGCGGGGCTGTGTTCGGAGCTCGAATGGATGCCGAGCAGATGGCCGACGCGCTCGGCGTCCGGAAGCCGGACTCCCAGGTGGCGTGATCGCGCGAAGGGGCGCGTCGTGGATGTGATCCCACGATCTGGATCCCGATCGTGGGACGCCCGACGTTCATCGCGCCGGCACGTCCCTGCCGTCAGCGACCGGAGACTCCGCGAGCAGCTCCTTCACGCGCGGAACCACCTCGCGGCCGAACCGTTCGATGCTCTCGACTTTGTCCGCGTGCGGCATCCGGCTCGCGGCAGCCACGAAGTCGAACCTCGAGGCCCCGGCCACCCGCATCCCGTGCGCGACCCGCTGCGCGACCGTCTCCGGGGAACCGACGACGATCGACCCGGCGTGCACCTCGGCATCGAACCGCTCGCGGCGGAACGGCGCCCAGCCGCGCTTCGGTGCCTCGGCGTTCATCATCGCCTCCCACACCGGCCAGAACGTCTCGACAGCTTCCTCGTCGGTGTCGGCGATGTACCCGTGCACGTGCAGGCCGACCGGCTGGGCCTGCTGCTCGAGCACCTCCAGGCTCTGCCGGTACAGGTCGACGAGCGGGGCGAACCGCTCGATCGACCCGCCGATCACGCCCAGCATCATCGGCAGCCCGAACCGCGCGGCGCGGATCACCGACCCGGGGCTGCCGCCGACGCCGACCCACACCGGCAGCGAACCGGGCTTCACCGGCGGCTCGAGCAGCTGGTCGACCAGCGGCGGACGGAACCGCCCGGACCAGGTCACCGGCTGCTCGCGGAGCAGCATCATCAGCAGCTCGAGCTTCTCCTCGAACAGCTCCTCGTAGTCGGAGAGGTTGTAGCCGAACAGCGGGAAGGACTCGATCGCCGATCCTCGACCGACGATCAGTTGTGCGCGCCCGCCGGAGACGGCATCCAGCGTCGCGTACTCGTTGTACACGCGCACCGGATCCTGCGTGCTGAGCACGGTCACGGCCGAGCCGAGCTTGAGGGTGGAGGTGCGGCCCGCGATCGCACCGAGCATCACCGGGGCGGCCGTGTCCATCATCCCCGGGCGGTAGTGCTCAGCGATGCCGAAGGAATCGAGACCGGAGCGCTCGGCGGCCACGGCCTCCTCGACGACATCGCGGACGACCTGAGTGCCATCGACCGGATTGCCATCCGGTCCCGTCGGCTGGAAGGCGAACGTGCCGATACCGAAGTGCAGCTCGCCGGGTGCGGGGTCGGCGATCCGGGCTTCTCGACGGATCACCTCGTGCGGAACATGTTCATTCTGGTTACTCATGGTTACTGGGGTATCATTCGAATACCGGTCACTTCAACGTGACCGCAGTCACCTGCATGTAACCGTGGAGGAACGATGCAGACGCAGATCGATCGCAGGCGGATGAAAGACATCTGCCTGCAGCATGAACCCGACGTGTTCCGCACCGTCCTCGACCGCGTCGCCGACAAATGGACCCTCATCATCATCGGGCTGCTCGAAGACCAGGAGATGCGGTTCACCGAGCTGCTCAAGGCCATCCCGGGCATCTCCCGCCGGATGCTGACACTCACACTGCGGTCCCTCGAGCGCGACGGGCTGGTTGAGCGCGCAGCGTACGCCGAGATCCCGCCGCGTGTCGTCTACCGGGGCACAGAGCTCGGACGGTCCCTCAGCGCGCCCGTGATCGCGCTGGCCCGCTGGGTCGATGACCACAAGGACGAGATCACCGCGCGCCG
>Ga0164243_10014832_pt1 | contig 10819 bp, 7 predicted proteins | sample OricompcompostOP_FD_108781 | JGI IMG/M metagenome (GOLD analysis project Ga0164243, IMG submission 108781) | Organic Plus compost microbial communities from Emeryville, California, USA - Original compost - Organic plus compost (OP) | ecosystem: Engineered > Solid waste > Mixed feedstock >...
GATCATCGCCTGGCCCGCGCCGAACGCGCAGAACACCGAGGCCGCGCACGGCTCGGCGCTCGGCGACGACGAGGTCGCGGCCACCAAGCGGGTCCTCGGCTTCGACCCGGAGAAGACCTTCGAGGTCGCCGACGAGGTCATCGCGCACACCCGCAAGGCGCTGGAGCGCGGCCAGGCCGCGCGCGCCGTGTGGGAGAAGTCCTTCCAGCAGTGGCGGGACAACAACCCGGAGCGCGCCGCCCAGTACGACCGCATCGCCGCGGGCGAGCTGCCCAAGGGCTGGCAGGACGCGCTGCCGGTGTTCGAGCCGGGCAAGGGCGTCGCCACCCGCGCCGCCTCCGGCAAGGTGCTCCAGGCGCTCGGCGCGGTGATCCCGGAGCTGTGGGGCGGCTCGGCCGACCTCGCCGGCTCCAACAACACCACGATCGACAAGACGTCGTCGTTCCTCCCGGCGGACAACCCGCTGCCGGAGGCGAACCCGTACGGCCGCACGATCCACTTCGGCATCCGTGAGCACTCCATGGCCGCGGAGATGAACGGCATCGCGCTGCACGGAAACACCCGCATCTACGGCGGCACCTTCCTGGTGTTCTCCGACTACATGCGCAACGCCGTGCGTCTGTCGGCGCTGATGCACCTGCCGGTGACGTACGTGTGGACGCACGACTCCATCGGTCTCGGCGAGGACGGCCCGACCCACCAGCCGGTCGAGCACCTCGCGTCGCTGCGCGCCATTCCGGGCCTGAACGTGGTCCGCCCGGCCGACGCGAACGAGACCGCGATCGCCTGGCGCGAGATCCTCAAGCGCTGGACCAAGGAGTTCGGCAAGGGCGCCCCGCACGGTCTGGCGCTCACCCGCCAGGGCGTGCCGACGTACGAGCCGAACGAGGACGCGGCCCGCGGCGGGTACGTGCTGTTCGAGGCCGAGGGCGGCGAGCCCGAGGTCGTCCTGATCGCCACCGGTTCCGAGGTGCACGTCGCCGTCGAGGCGCGCGAGCGGCTCCAGGCCGACGGTGTGCCGACGCGCGTGGTGTCCATGCCGTCCGTGGAGTGGTTCGAGGAGCAGGACCAGGGGTACCGGGACAGCGTCCTGCCGCCGTCCGTGAAGGCGCGTGTGGCCGTCGAGGCGGGGATCGGCCTCACCTGGCACAAGTACGTGGGCGACGCCGGCCGCATCGTCTCGCTGGAGCACTTCGGCGCCTCGGCCGACGGCAAGGTGCTGTTCGAGAAGTACGGCTTCACCGCCGACAACGTGGCCGCCGTCGCGCGGGAATCGATCGCCGCCGCCCGGCGCTGACGCTCACATACGACACGTAGGAGATGGAATTTCCATGACAGACGCACTGAAGCGCCTTTCCGACGAGGGCGTCGCGATCTGGCTGGACGACCTGTCGCGCAAGCGGATCACGTCCGGCAACCTGGCGGAGCTGATCGACCAGCAGCACGTCGTGGGCGTCACCACCAACCCGACGATCTTCCAGAAGGCGATCTCCGAGGGCGACGGCTACGACACGCAGCTGGCCGACCTCGCGGCCCGGAAGGTCACCGTCGAGGAGGCCATCCGGATGATCACGACGGCGGACGTCCGTGACGCCGCCGACATCCTGCGTCCGGTCTTCGACGCCACCGACGGCCGTGACGGCCGGGTGTCCATCGAGGTGGACCCGCGGCTGGCGCACGACACCCGCGCGACGGTCGCCGAGGCCAAGCAGCTCGCCTGGCTGGTGGACCGGCCGAACACCCTGATCAAGATCCCGGCGACCGAGGCGGGCATCCCGGCCATCGCCGAGGTCATCGGCCTGGGCATCAGCGTCAACGTCACGCTGATCTTCTCCCTGGAGCGCTACCGCAAGGTGATGGACGCGTTCCTGACCGGCCTGGAGAAGGCCAAGGAGCGCGGCCTGGACCTGTCGAAGATCCACTCCGTGGCGTCCTTCTTCGTGTCCCGCGTGGACACCGAGATCGACAAGCGGATCGACGCGCTCGGCACCGACGAGGCCAAGGCGCTGCGCGGCAAGGCCGCCATCGCCAACGCGCGCCTGGCGTACCAGGCGTACGAGGAGGTCTTCTCCACGGACCGCTGGGCCGCGCTGGAGCGCGAGGGCGCCAACAAGCAGCGTCCGCTGTGGGCGTCGACCGGTGTGAAGGACAAGGCGTACAAGGCGACGATGTACGTCGACGAACTGGTGGCGCCGAACACGGTGAACACCATGCCGGAGGCGACGCTGTTCGCCACCGAGGAGCAGGGCGACATCCGGGGCAACACCATCGCGGGCACGTACGAGCAGGCGCGCGCCGACCTCGACGCGGTCGAGCGGCTCGGCATCTCGTACGACGAGGTGGTGCGGCTTCTGGAGGACGAGGGCGTCGACAAGTTCGAGGCGTCCTGGAACGACCTGCTGAAGTCGACCGAGGCGGAGCTTCAGCGCCTCGCCCCTTCGGAGGGCTGAGATCTTGTCGAGCAGCAATCCGCTGCGTGACCCCGCTGACCGACGGCTCCCGCGTATCGCGGGGCCGTCGGGCCTGGTCATCTTCGGCGTCACGGGTGACCTGTCGCGCAAGAAGCTGATGCCGGCCGTGTACGACCTCGCCAACCGGGGGCTGCTGCCGCCGGGCTTCTCGCTGGTGGGCTTCGCCCGCCGGGAGTGGGCGAACGAGGACTTCGCGCAGGAGGTCCACGACGCGGTCAAGGAGCACGCGCGGACCCCCTTCCGTGAGGAGGTCTGGCAGCAGCTCATCCAGGGCATGCGCTTCGTGCAGGGCACCTTCGACGACGACGAGTCCTTCGAGCGGCTGCGCGGCACGATCGAGGAGCTGGACAAGGCACAGGGCACGGGCGGCAACTTCGCCTTCTACCTGTCGGTGCCGCCGCGGTCCTTCCCGGTGGTCATCCAGCAGCTGAAGAAGCACGGTCTCGCGGACCAGACGGGCGGCTCCTGGCGGCGCGCGGTCATCGAGAAGCCGTTCGGGCACGATTTGAAGTCGGCCGAGGAACTGAACGCCATCGTGCACGAGGTGTTCGCTCCGGACCAGGTCTTCCGGATCGACCACTACCTGGGCAAGGAGACCGTCCAGAACATCCTGGCGCTGCGATTCGCCAACACGATGTTCGAACCGATCTGGAACCGGTCCTTCGTGGACCATGTGCAGATCACCATGGCCGAGGACATCGGCATCGGCGGCCGGGCCGGCTACTACGACGGCATCGGCGCCGCCCGCGACGTCATCCAGAACCACCTGCTGCAGCTGCTCGCGCTGACCGCGATGGAGGAGCCCGCCTCCTTCGACGCGGACGCGCTCGCCGCGGAGAAGACCAAGGTGCTCGGCGCCGTGCGGCTGCCGAAGGACCTGGGCCGGGACACCGTCCGCGCGCAGTACGCGGCCGGGTGGCAGGGCGGCGCGAAGGTCATCGGCTATCTGGAGGAGGAGGGCATCGACCCGTCCTCCAAGACCGACACCTACGCGGCGATCAAGGTGGGCATCGACAACCGCCGCTGGGCGGGTGTCCCCTTCTATCTGCGTACCGGCAAGCGGCTGGGCCGCCGGGTGACGGAGATCGCGGTGGTCTTCCAGCGGGCGCCGCACTCCCCCTTCGACACCACGGCCACCGAGGAGCTCGGCCAGAACGCCATCGTGATCCGCGTCCAGCCGGACGAGGGCGTCACGGTGCGGTTCGGCTCGAAGGTGCCGGGCACGTCGATGGAGATCCGGGACGTGTCGATGGACTTCGCGTACGGCGAGTCGTTCACCGAGTCCAGCCCGGAGGCGTACGAGCGGCTGATCCTCGACGTCCTGCTCGGCGACTCCAACCTCTTCCCGCGCACGGAGGAGGTCGAGCTGTCCTGGAAGATCCTCGACCCGATCGAGGAGTACTGGGACGCGCACGGCAGGCCGGCCCGATACCAGGCCGGCACGTGGGGACCCGTCGAGGCGGACGAAATGCTCGAGCGAGACGGACGGAGCTGGCGCCGGCCATGAAGACAGACCTCACGGACACCACGGCCAGCAAGATCAACAAGGCGCTGGTGAAGGCGCGGCGGGCCATAGGCACGCCGGCCGTCGGCATGGTGCTGACCCTGGTCATCGTGACGGACGAGGAGAACGCCTACGACGCCCTGAAGGCGGCCGGCGACGCCTCACGCGAGCACCCCTCGCGCACCCTGGTCGTCATCAGGCGCGTCTCCCGCTCCCCGCGCGACCGGACGCAGTCGCGGCTGGACGCCGAGGTGCGGGTCGGCGCGGACGCGGGCACCGGCGAGACGGTGGTGCTGCGGCTGTACGGCGAGGTCGTCGACCACGCCCAGTCGGTGGTGCTGCCGCTGCTGCTCCCCGACGCCCCGGTCGTGGTGTGGTGGCCGGTGAACGCGCCGCTGGACCCGGCGAACGACCCGCTGGGCGCGCTGGCCCAGCGCCGGGTGACCGACACCTACGCGTGCGAGCAGCCGGTGAAGGAGCTGGCCGCCCGCGCCGACGCCTACACCCCGGGCGACACGGACCTGTCGTGGACCCGCATCACGCCGTGGCGTTCGATGCTGGCCGCCGCGCTGGACCAGGTCGCCTGCCAGGTGCAGGGCGTCGAGGTGGAGGGCGAGGAGTTCAACCCGAGCTGCGAGCTGCTGGCGATGTGGCTCGCGGACCGGCTGGACGTGCCCGTGCGGCGCACCCGTTCCGCGGGCCCGGGTCTCACGGCGGTCCGGATGGACACCGACTGCGGCCCGATCGTGCTGGACCGCGCCGACGGTTCGCTGGCGACGCTGGCCATCCAGGGCCAGCCGAAGCGGGCGGTGGCGCTCAAGCGCCGGGACACCGCGGAGCTGATCGCGGAGGAGCTGCGCCGGCTCGACCCCGACGACACCTACGCGTCGGCCCTGCGCTACGGCGTGGAGCGGCTGAAGCAGGGGGACGGCGGTGACGCGCCGGCCAAAGGAGAAGGGCGGGGCGGTGAACGCGAGGCCGTCCCCGCTCCCGTCGAGTCGGCTGCGAAAGGTCCCGCGGCCGAGGCGACGGAGGAGGCACCGGTGAAGAAGGCGGCTGCGAAGTGACGACGGCACCCCAGCTGGTCGTGCACCGGGACAAGGAGCTGATGGCGCAGGCCGCGGCGGCCCGGCTGATCACCAGGATCGTGGACGCGCAGTCCTCGCGGGGCGAGGCGTCGGTCGTGCTGACCGGCGGCCGCAACGGCAACGGCCTGCTGGCCGCGCTGGCCGCCGCCCCGGCCCGGGACGCGATCGACTGGTCGCGCCTGGACCTGTGGTGGGGCGACGAGCGGTTCCTGCCCGAGGGCGACCCGGACCGCAATGTCACCCAGGCCCGCGAGGCGCTGCTGGACGCGGTGCCGCTGGACCCGAAGCGCGTGCACGCCATGCCCGCGTCGGACGGCCCGCACGGCTCGGACGTGGAGGCGGCGGCCGCCGCCTACGCGGCGGAGCTGGCCGCGGCGGCGGGCCCGGAGGACCACGGCCCGGTGCCGTCCTTCGACGTCCTGATGCTGGGCGTGGGCCCGGACACCCATGTGGCGTCCCTGTTCCCCGAACTGCCCGCGGTCCGCGAGACGGAACGCACGGTGGTGGGCGTCCACGGCGCCCCCAAGCCCCCGCCCACCCGCATCACCCTCACCCTCCCCGCGATCCGCGCGGCCCGAGAGGTGTGGCTGCTCGCGGCGGGCGAGGACAAGGCCGAGGCAGCGGCGATCGCGCTCTCGGGCGCGGGCGAGATCCAGGCCCCGGCAGCGGGAGCGTACGGCCGCAGCCGCACGCTGTGGCTTCTGGACGCGGCGGCGGCGTCACAGCTCCCGAGGTCGCTGTACCCGCCGGCGACGCCGTGATCCTTCAAGTCCGCACGGCGCAATCCAGCCCGTCCGGCGTTTGAGGACAAGGCCTGAAGGGCCGAAGGGGGGCGAGGGGCCGCAGCCCCGGGGAAGGGAAGGGGCGGAGGGGGCGACCAACCCTCCCCGCCCCACCCCCTACTTCACGGACCCCGCCATGACCCCCTGCACGAAGTGCCGCTGGAACGCGAAGAACACCACCACCGGCACCACCAGCGACAGAAACGCCCCCGGCGCCAGCACGTCCACGTTGCTGCCGAACTGCCGGATCTGCGACTGCAGTTCCACCGTGAGCGGCTGCGACGAACTGTCCGCGAACAGCAGCGCCACCAGCATGTCGTTCCACACCCACAGGAACTGGAAGATGGCGAGGCTGGCGATCGCCGGCCGCCCCACCGGCAGCACGAGCCGGGTGAAGATCCGCCACTCGCTGCCGCCGTCCATCCGCGCGGCCTCCAGCATCTCCTTCGGCATCTCCGCGAAGTAGTTCCGCAGCAGGAACACCGCGAACGGCAGCCCGTAGGCGACGTGGAACAGCACGACACCGGGGATGGTCCCGAACAGGCCGAGCTGTCCGAAGAGTTTGGCGACCGGCAGCAGACCGATCTGCACGGGCACCACCAGCAGCGCCACCACGACCAGGAACACCGTGTCCCGTCCGGGGAACTCCAGCCAGGCGAAGGCGTATCCGGCGAGCGCGGCGACGACCACGACGAGCACGGTGGTCGGCACCGAGATGAGCACGGTGTTCCAGAACGCCTGCGTGATGCCGGAGTTCTCCAGCAGCGCCGAGTAGTTGTCGAAGGACAGCTGCCCGGGGCTGCTGAACACGGTCCACCAGCCGCCCTTCGCGGTGTCCTCGGCGGACCGCAGCGAGGACAGGAACAGGCCGGCCAGCGGGGTCATCCAGACCAGCCCGATGACGACCAGGAAGGCCTGCACCACCGCGTTGCCCAGGCCGCGACGGATCACGTTCATCGCTGACTCCTCTTGAAGCGGCGGACGTTGAACACCATGGCCGGGATGACCAGGAGCAGCAGCAGGACGCCGAGCGCGCTGCCCAGCCCCTGGTTGTTGCCGCCGCCGAAGGACACCAGCCACATCTGGGTGGCGAGGACGGTCGCGTCCTCCTGCACGGGTCCGGGCGCGATGATGTAGACGAGGTCGAAGACCTTCATCACGTTGATCACCAGCGTCACGAACACCACGGTCAGGACGGGCGCGAGCAGCGGGACGGTGATCCTGCGGAAGATCTGCCACTCGTTGGCGCCGTCCATCCGGGCCGCCTCGAGCGCGTCCCGGGGCAGCGTGGACAGGCCCGCCCCGATCAGCACCATCGCGAACCCGGTCCAGATCCACAGGTACGCCCCGATGATCGCCGGGGTGACCAGCGCCGGACCGAGCCAGGAGACGCCCTCGTAGGGCGGGGCGAAGTTGTCCGAGGGCAGCTTCAGGGCGTACGCGCCGTCGTCGAGGCCGGTGAAGCGGAAGGAGCCGTCGGACGCGGTGGTGGCGCTCGCTACCGTCTTCCCGTCGCGCACCGCCTCGACGGTCACGCCGGGCAGTCCGCTCTCCTCGCGGTCGACCACGCCCTGCTTGCCTCCTCCGCCGGGCGTGAAGTCCAGGTACACCACGCCGCGCACCTCGTCCGGGGCGGCCGTGTCCGACGCCGCCTTCGACGCGGGTCCGGCCTCGCCGGGCAGGTCCTTGGGGGCGACGCCGACCAGGCCGAGAACCTCCGTGTCGCCGGGTGAGACGTCCGCTGCGGTGACGTAGGAGCCGTCCGGTTCCCTGGTGAGGCCCTGACCGTCGCGGGCGCGGGCGGTCGGGTAGGAGGAGCTGCCGGCGAAGGCGTCGTGGACGGAGACGACGGCCGCGTTGAGGACGCCCTTGTCGGGGTCCTCGTCGTAGGCGAGCCGGAAGATGATGCCGGCGGCGAGGAAGGAGACCGCCATCGGCATGAACAGCAGCAGTTTGAAGGCGGTGGCCCAGCGGACCTTCTCCACCAGCACGGCGAGGATCAGGCCGAGCCCGGTGAGCAGGGTCGGGGCGACGACGACCCAGACGGCCGTGTTGCGGATGGCCGTGAGGGTCGCCGGGTCGCGGAACATCTCGGCGTAGTTCTCGCCGCCGACGAACTCGGTGCCGGAGGCGTCGAAGAAGCTGCGGCCGACGGAGAACAGCACCGGGTAGACGACGAGCGCGCCGAGCAGCAGCAGCGCGGGGAGCGCGAACAGCAGGGCGACGATCCGGCCGCGCCGGCGCAGGCGCCGCCCGCGCGCGCCGTCGGGGCGCGCGGGGGCGGGCGGGGTCGCCTCTTTCACGACTGTGGCGGTCATGGCCGTCAGTTCCCGTAGGCCTTGGCGGCGGCCTTCTCGAGCTCGGCAGCGGTCTTCGCCGGGTCGGACGGGTCACGCAGGAAGTCCTGGAGGATCTTCCACTCGCCCGCGCCCTTGGTGCCGCCGAACGCCGCGGGGGCCTGGTCGGACATGTCGAAGCGGACCGAGTCGCCGGCCTTCACCAGGGACTCGGCGGTGGCGCGGGTGACGTCGTCGCCGTAGGAGGACAGGTCGAGCTTCTTGTTCGGGGAGAGGAAGCCGCCCGCCTCGGCCCAGACGGCCGCGGCCTCGGGGCTCGCCAGGTACTCGACGAGCGCCATGCCGGCCTCGCTGTTCTTGCCGTCCTTGAGGACGACGGCCGCGTCGCCGCCGCTGACCACGGGCGCCTCACCGCCGCCGACCGGCGGGAACGGGAAGAACTCGGCGTCGGTGCCGATGGTCCGGCCGAACTGGTCCTTGGCGACGCCGGCCACGAAGTCGCCCTCGTAGACCATGGCGGCCTCGGCCTCGGGTCCGAAGACCTTCTCCACCGAGCCGGGGAAGTCGGTGTTCAGGGCGCCCTTCTGGCCGCCCGCGATGAGCTGCTTGTCCTTGAACAGCTTGCCGAGGGTGGTGAGCGCGTCGACCACGGTCGGGTCGGTCCACTTGATCTCGTGCGCGGCGAGGGCGTCGTACTTCTCGGGTCCGGCCTGGGAGAGGTAGACGTTCTCGAACCAGTCGGTGAGGGTCCAGCCGTCCTGGCCGGCGACGGAGAAGGCGGCGAGTCCGGAGTCGGATATGGTCCGGCCGTTCTTCAGCATCTCGTCGTACGTCCTGGGCTCGGCGACGCCGGCCTGCTCGAGCGCCTCGGGGCTGTACCAGACGGTCGACTTGTGGGCGGCCTTGAAGTAGAGGCCGTACAGGGTGCCGTCGACGCTGCCGTAGTTCTGCCACACCTCGGCGAAGTTGGCGCCGACCGCGGACTGCACCTTCTTGTCCAGCGGCTTCAGCCAGCCCTGTCCGGCGAACTGCTTGAGCACGCCGACCTGCGGGACCATCACGACGTCGGGGGCGTTGCCGCCCTCGATCTTGCTGCCGACGACGGTGGAGACGTTGTCGCCGGTGGAGACGAACTGCGTCTTGGCGCCGGTCTTCTCGGTGAAGGCGTCGAGCACCTTCTGGAAGTTCTTCTGCTCGCTGCCGGACCAGACGCCGGCCACGGTGACGGTCTGTCCGTCGAGTGACTTGTCGCCGCCGCCGGCCGCGACGGGCTCGCCGCCTCCGCAGGCTGTCGCGCCGAGCGCGAGGACGAGGGCGGTGCATCCGGCGAGCAGGGTGGTACGTCGTCGCATCATCATCGATGTCCCTTCGGGGAAACGGGTGTTGACCGGGGCGTGCTTCTCGGCCGGGTGGTGGCCGGGGCGGTGCTTCTCAGGAGCCGTCGATCCACCAGGCGGCGGTGGAGCCGGGGAGCTCCCCGGGCCGGCAGGGGCCGCTGGAGAGCAGCGGGGTGCCGGGGACCGGGGCGGGTACGGGGGCGGTGCCGAAGTTGACCGCGCAGACGAGGTCGTCGCGGGCGAAGGCGAGGACGCCGGGCTGGGTGTCCAGCCAGCGCAGCGTGCCCTCGCCCAACTGATGCAGGGCGGACCGCAGTTGCAGACCGTCGCGATACAGGTGCCAGGAGGAGCGGGTGTCGGCGAGGGCGCGGTGGGTGGCGTACTCGGCGAAGTAGTCGGGCTGCGGCAGCCAGGGCTTGGCGCCCTCGGCGCCGGAGGTGAAGCCGAACGGCGAGGCCTGTCCCGACCAGGGCAGCGGCACCCGGCAGCCGTCGCGGATACGGGCGCGGCTGCCGGTACGGCGGAAGATCGGGTCGGTGAGCACGTCGTCGGGCAGGTCCACGACCTCCGGAAGACCCAGCTCCTCGCCCTGGTAGATGTACGCGGCGCCGGGCAGCGCCAGCATCAGCAGCGCGGCGGCGCGGGCGCGGGCGGCGCCGAGTCCGCTGCCCTCGGGGGCGGGTTCGCCGTAGCGGGTGACGGTGCGCACCTGGTCGTGGTTGTTGAGCACCCAGGTGACCGTGGAGCCGGTGCCGGCGATGTCCTGCATGGCCTCGGAGATGACCTTGCGGAAGGCGTCGGCGTCCCAGGGCGCGCCGAGCAGGTCGAAGAAGAACGCCTGGTGGAGCTCGTCCGGGCGGACGTACTTGGCGTGCTCGCGGGCGGAGGGCACGGAGACCTCGCCGACCAGGAGGCGTTCGCGGCCGTCGCGGGCGGTGTACTCCTCGCACACCGCGCGCCAGTGCCGCCACACGTCGTGCACCTCGGGCTGGTTCCAGGCGAGCGGGTTGACCGAGTCGCGGGTGCGGGCGTCGGCCTCGGGGTCCGGGGAGTCGGGCAGTTCGGGGTGCTTGAACAGTCCCGCGGCGACGTCGATGCGGAAGCCGTCGACGCCCCGGTCCAGCCAGAACCGCAGGACCTGGTCGAACTCGTCGGCGACCTCGGGGTTGCGCCAGTTCCAGTCGGGCTGCTCGGGCGTGAACATGTGCAGGTACCACTGGCCGGGCCGGCCGTCCGCCTCGGTGACGCGGGTCCAGGCGGGGCCGCCGAACATGGCGTGCCAGTTGTTGGGCGGCTCACTGCCGTCGGGGCCGCGGCCGTCGGCGAAGTGGAAGCGGGCC